>Ga0228536_1000168_pt1 | contig 168278 bp, 158 predicted proteins | sample SJ1Smetagenome_FD_168611 | JGI IMG/M metagenome (GOLD analysis project Ga0228536, IMG submission 168611) | Enriched culture of PCE-dechlorinating microbial communities from Ithaca, New York, USA - SJ1.S | ecosystem: Engineered > Modeled > Simulated communities (microbial... > Unclassified... | reverse complement strand
TATTTCGGGGGTGGGGAGGGGGCGCGGGGGAGGGCAGGGGTGTCAGCCCCCCTGGCCCTCCCCCGCCAGTACCAATTCCTCGGCCCGGGCGAGGTCGGCGGGGGTGTCCACTTCCACCGTGGCCTCGGTGGTCTCCACCACCGTGATGACGTAGCCGTGTTCCAGGGCCCGGAGCTGTTCCAGCTTTTCGGCCGCCTCCCAGGTCCCGGGGGGCAGGGCGCCGAAGCGCTGGAGAAAGTCCATGCGGTAGGCGTAGAGGCCCAGGTGTCGCCAGTAGCGGGGGACGGCGACGGGCTCCCGCCAGAAGGGGATGGGGGCCCGGGAGAAGTAGAGGGCCCGGTGGTTGAGGTCGAAGACGACCTTGACGATGTTGGGGTCGCCGGCCAGAGCCGGGTCCAGGGGCCGGATGGGGGTGGCCATCGCCGCGGCGGGGTCGCTGGTCAGGGCGGCGATGAGGCCGGTGACCGCCTCCGGGGGGAAGACGGGCTGGTCTCCCTGGATATTTACCACGATGTCCTCCGGCGCTAAATTCAGATGCCGGGCGGCCTCGGCCAGGCGGTCGGTGCCGGAGGGGTGATCGGGGCGGGTCATCAGGACGAGGCCCCCAAAGCCCTGCACGGCCTCGGCGATGCGGGGGTCGTCGGTGGCCACCCAGACCTGGTCCAGGCCGGGGACGCGGCGGGCCGCCTCGTAGACCCGCTGGATCATGGGGCGGCCGGCGATGCGGGCCAGAGGCTTGCCGGGGAAGCGGGTGGAGGCGTAACGGGCCGGGATCAGGGCGACGGTGGTCATGGTATCTTCCAGGTGGTGGCAACGGTTCAAGGCAGAGGGCGTCATGGTCCCGGTATCTTTATATCAGAGAGGAAGGCTTTGGGACAATCGGGAAGGGGCGATGGGGTTGTGAAATATTGCTTTTGGGGGGAGCGGCCTGTGGTATAATCAGCAGCACGGGCCGCGCCTGAGCCGGGCGGCGGGCCGATCTCAGACACCGGAGTAACGCGACATGGACCTGGCCGCCTGGGGACTGGACCGGCTAAATTGGGCGTTCGCCCTGGGAATCCTCAACATCATCATCATCGACATTATCCTGGCGGGGGACAATGCCGTGATCATCGCCATGGCGGTGCGCTCCCTGCCCCGGCAGCAGCGGCAAATGGGCATCTTCCTGGGGGCGGGGGCGGCGGTGGTCCTCCGGGTGGTGCTGACCTTTTTCGTGGCCCAGCTGCTGGGCATCTCCTTCGTGAAGTTGGTGGGGGGGGTGCTCATCGCCTGGATCGCGGTGAAGTTGTTTCTGGAGGGGGCCCCGGAGCAGAGCGAGGAACGGGAGGCCCGCACCCTGTGGCAGGCCATGCGGCTCATCGTGGTGGCCGACATCACCATGAGCCTGGACAACGTCCTAGCGGTGGCGGGGGCCTCCCAGGGCAACCTGTTCCTGCTGATCTTCGGCCTGGCGCTGTCCATCCCGTTCGTGGTCTTCACCAGCAACCTGCTATCCATGCTCATGGACCGCTATCCGGTGATCATCTATATCGGGGCCGCGGTGCTGGGCCGGGTGGCCGGGGAGATGATTTTCAGCGACCCCGCCATGCTGCGGTGGCTGGCGCCGCCCAAGTGGTTCCTGTATGCCATGGAGGCGGTGTTTATGGTGGGCGTCATCGTGGTGGGGAAACTATGGATCTGGTATGCCTTCCGGAGGGCGGCGGCGGCGGAGTCGGTGGAGGCGGAGTGAGGGGCACATGAGGCCGGCAGTGGGGGAGAAGGCATGGCAATCCTGACGATTTCCCGGGAATACGGCAGCGGCGGCCGCGATATCGGCCGGATGGTGGCCCAGCGGCTGGGTTACGACTACGTGGACAAGGAGCGGTTGTTTAGCGACCTGGAACAGGCCGGGGCGCGCTGGGGTAAGGCGGCCCGGGAACTGGACGAGGTCTGCCCCACGGTCTGGGAGCGCTTTGACTGGCAATACCGGGCCTACGTGGTGCAGCTGGAGGCCATGATTATACGCTGTGCCGCCCGGGACCGGGTGGTGATCATCGGCCGGGGCGGGTCCCTCCTGCTGCGGCAGGTGCCGCATTGCCTGCGGGTGCGGCTGGTGGCGCCGCTGGCGGTGCGGGTCGAGCGCATCATGCTGCGGGAGAGCCTGAGCCAGGAGGCCGCAAAGCGGCTGATCCTGCGGGTGGACGGCGACCGGGCCTGCTATATCAAGGCCAACTATGGGACGGATTGGGACGAGGAGCAGGTCTATGACATGACCCTGAGCACCGGGAAACTGACCTACGACCAGGTGGCGGAGATCCTGGCGGAGGGGCTGGCCGACAAGGAGCGCCTGGCCACGGCCGAGGCCAAGACGCATCTGGAGGCGCTGGCCCTATCCTACGAACTCAAGGCGCACATTGCCACCGACCCCCGGGTGCTGGTGCCCACCCTGGAGGTGGGGGTGGACGCCGGGACCATCGTGGTGGCCGGGATCATCCACACGCCCAAGGAGGAACGCCTCCTGCGGGACATGGCCCGGGAGGTCCTGGGGGACAAACCGGTGCGGTTCGACCTGCACCACCGGGTGTAGAAAGGGGTTGAGGGAGGGGGCCAGGGGCCAAGGCCCCTGCCCCCTCCCTCAAACTCCCTCCCCCAACCCCGTAAGGGGCAGAGCGGCCGGGGACGCCGAGGGCGTCTCCGGCCGTGGTGTTTTCAGGGAGGTCGTAGTGGTGGGCAGTGCCCACCCTACACGCGGGAGGCTCAGAGCCAGTTCTGTTGAATCCAGGTCGTGGTGGCGGCCAGGTGAAGGTCTTCGGCAAACTGCGCCAGGTAGGGGAGGCGCTTGACGTCGTCCAGGGGGACGGTGGTCCCGGCCGGGAAGGTGGGGGCGAGGCGGTGGTAGCGGGCCCCCAGGAGCTGGCGGCACTGGAAGTCGGCGATCCCCATGACCCCGTCCATCATGAGGCCGATGAGGGGTTTGGCCCACTGCGCGAAGCCCCAGTCCAGCTCCTTCCCTTTGACATGGACCAGGGAGGTGCCGGTGCCCAGGGACAGGAGCACGATGTCGGCCAGGCGGGGGCATTGGGGCAGGCGGCTATCCTGGGCCTGGGCCAGGGCGCACATGCTGGGGTTATTGGCATAGACGCCGCCGTCCACAAAGCCGTCCACGCTGGGGAAGTAGGTGGGGGCGGCACTGGTGTAGAGGGCGGCCTTGTAGGCCGGGACCGCGGCGTCGCTGTCGGGCGTGGGCAGGTTGTGGAAGACCTTGGGCTTCCAGGAGCGGGCGGCGGCATCGTCGGCCTCGTTGTCCAGATCGAAGGTGGGGATGAGGACCCGGCGGGGGAGGTCCCCCAAGGTGGTGCCAACCCCCAGGACCTTCTTGAGCTCCTTTTCCAGGTTACGGTTGTCGTATTCGGCGCCCATCACCTGGCCCAGGTCAACGAGATTATCGAGCCAGGAGTCGTCGAAGATCTTTTTACCCTTGGTTTCATACAGGGTGCGGATGGCCTCGGGGGGGAGGCCCTTGGCTATCGCCAGGGCCAGGATGCCGCCGGTGGAGGTGCCGGCGATGAGGTCGACCTTATCCAGCCAGCCGGCCAGACCGGCAGCGGCGTTGAGCCGCTGGAGCACGACGGCGGTGACGAGGCCGCGCAGGCCGCCACCGTCCAGACACAGGATGCGGTACTTGGGCATGGGACACCTCCGAGTGAGGGTGGTGGGGGAAATGGGACCGGGTCATGGGTGTAAGATAAGGCTTGGGGGGGAAAGTGCAATGGGGAGTGGGGGGAGTAGCCTGTTCTTTATTAGCCTCTTGGGCAATCTATAGATGGTAGGCGAGAGGTTGGTTTCAGTGAGAATCAGTCAATTGCAGGAAAAATATTTTCTGAGAATAAAAAGTTATAAATTTTGTTACCAAATCGGGTTGTTAACGACAATATTATAGGTCTTGGTCATTTTTTCGATAATTTAAAGGCAAACGAGAAAGGACAGATTCATAGACTTCTTTTGCTATCGTCAAGAAGGTTTTGGTCTCAGCTTCGGAGGGCACCTCGGAGTCCCCGGGGTAGCGAAATTCCCAGGCAAACACCGATAAATCACGGGATCGATCAAGGACTTGGAGTAAACTCGCGTCTATCTCAACACACACAGTAGCCAATTGATCGAGGTCATGCGTTTTCCGTAAAGGTCTGTCATGAGCGGTTAAAAAACTTTTCATGGCCTTTTCCGCCGCCTGTTGACAATGGAATAGGGCGTCTTAAATGAGCGGCGGTTGGGCGGCGAGATCAATTTCGGCCCCTCTGAGGTCATCGGCGGCCTTCTTGAGCCACGCTCGGACCTCGGCCAGCTTTTCAGGCTGCATAGAGGAGCCTTCCTTCCCGTTCCACGGTGGCGGGGAGAGAACAGACCACGTTGCGTTTGGCCTCGAACTCCTCCCGGGTCAGCACGATGACTTCCTTGGGGGCACCTACGCCGCACAACGCCCGGAAGGCCATCTGATTACGGCGATAGCGGGGGGCGTTGGAATGGGGCACGATCATGAGGAGGTCGTAGTCGCTGTCGGGGCCGTAATCGCCCCGGGCCCGGGAACCATACAGATAAATTCCCACGGGTTGGAAGGCTTCCGCCAGACGGCGTACCATCTCCGCCAAAACCTGATCGTCATTCAATAATTCTTCATTCAGTCGGGCCATAAGGGTCTCTCAACAGGACCTAGGGAAAAATAGACGTCGCTATTTCCACTAAACCATGAAGTGTCTGTTATGTCAAACAGTTTATCGGGTGGGGGAAGTTTGGCGGGAATAATTCACAATTTTGTATAAAGTGTCCTTGACAGGTCCGATTCCGTGCTTACCTTTGAAATAATTACGAAAAAATCAGGCGTGGAAGACGCGGAGGCGAGACTATAGATGCGATTGGACAAACTGACCATTAAAGCGCAACAGGCCCTGCAGGGGGCCCAGGAGCTGGCCACCACCTTGGGGCATCCCCAGATCGAGCCGGCCCATTTGCTGCGGACGCTGCTGGCCCAGGAAGACGGGCTGGTGCGGCCGCTGATCAAGAAGCTGGAGGCCGACCCCCAGCGGGTGATCCAGGCGACGGACGAGCTGCTGACCCGGCTCCCCAAGGTGAGCGGCGGGGCCCAGGTGTATCTGTCCCCGGAGCTGAACCGGGTGATGGAGGAGGCCTTCAAGCAGGCCACCCAGATGAAGGACGACTACGTCTCCACCGAGCATCTGTTTCTGGCGTTGGTGGCGGCCAAGGACACGGAAGTGGGGCGACTGCTGGCCTCGTTGGGGCTGAGCCCGGAGGGGGTGCTGCAGGCGTTGGCGGGGCTGCGGGGCTCGCAGCGGGTTACCGACCAGAACCCGGAGGAGAAGTTCCAGCCGTTGGAGAAGTACGGGCGGGATCTGACCGAGCTGGCCCGGAGCGGCAAGCTGGACCCGGTGATCGGGCGGGACATGGAGATCCGGCGCATCGTGCAGGTGCTGTCCCGGCGCACCAAGAACAACCCGGTGCTCATCGGCGAGGCCGGGGTGGGGAAGACGGCCATCGTGGAGGGCCTGGCGCAGCGCATCGTCAACGGAGACGTGCCCGAGACCCTGAAGGACAAGCAGATCGTCACCCTGGACATGGGGGCGCTGATCGCCGGGAGCAAGTACCGGGGCGAATTCGAGGACCGGCTGAAGGCGGTGATCAAAGAGGTGGTGGAGTCCGACGGCAAGATCATCCTGTTCATCGACGAGCTGCATACGTTGGTGGGGGCCGGGGCGGCGGAGGGGGCGGTGGACGCCTCCAACATGCTGAAACCTCCCCTGGCCCGGGGCGAGCTGCGCTGCGTGGGGGCCACCACCATCAATGAATACCGCAAGTACATCGAGAAGGACGCGGCCCTGGAGCGGCGCTTCCAGCCCATCATGGTGGCCGAACCCTCCATCGAGGACACCATCAGCATCCTGCGGGGGCTGAAGGAGCGCTATGAGGTGCACCACGGGGTGCGCATTAAGGACAGCGCCCTGATCGCGGCGGCGACGCTCTCCAAGCGCTACATCACCGACCGGCATCTGCCCGACAAGGCGGTGGACCTCATCGACGAGGCGGCCAGCAAGCTGCGCATGGAGATCGATTCGCTCCCCAGCGAGATCGACGAGGTGGAGCGCAAGATCCGGCAGGAGGAGATCGAGCGGGAGGCCCTGAAGAAGGAGGGCGACCCGGGGTCCCGGGAGCGGCTGGAGAAGCTGGAGAAGTCCCTGGCGGAGCTGCGCGAGCAGTCCGCGGGCATGAAGGCCCGCTGGCAGCAAGAGAAGGACGTCATCTCGCACATCCAGGGCATCAAGGAGCGGATTGAGGCGGCCAAGATCGAGGAGGCCCAGGCGGAGCGGGCCGGGGACCTGACCAAGGCGGCGGAGCTGCGCTACGGGACGCTCCTGGCCCTGCAGAAGGAGATGGAGGACGAGAACGCCCGGCTGGCCGACCTGCAGAAGGAAGGGGCCATGCTCAAGGAGGAGGTGGACGCCGAGGACGTGGCCGAGGTGGTGGCCAAGTGGACCGGCATCCCGGTGAGCCGCTTGCTGGAGGGCGAGAAGCTGAAGCTGGTGCACATGGAGGAGCGCATCGCCCAGCGGGTGGTGAACCAGAAGGAGGCGGTGCAGGCGGTGTCCAACGCGGTGCGCCGGGCTAGATCCGGCCTGCAGGACCCCAACCGGCCCCTGGGGTCGTTCATCTTCCTGGGCCCCACGGGGGTGGGGAAGACGGAGCTGGCCCGGGCCCTGGCGGAGTTCCTGTTCGATTCGGAGCAGGCCATGATCCGGCTGGACATGAGCGAATACATGGAGAAGCACACCGTGGCCCGGCTCATCGGGGCTCCCCCCGGGTATGTGGGCTACGAGGAGGGCGGCCAGCTCACCGAGGCGGTGCGGCGCCGGCCCTACGCGGTGATCCTGTTCGACGAGATCGAGAAGGCCCACCCCGAGGTCTTCGACGCCCTATTGCAGATCCTGGACGACGGCCGCATGACCGACGGCCACGGGCGCACGGTGGACTTCAAGAATACCATCGTGATCATGACCTCCAACATCGGCTCGCAGTACATCATGGACGTGGCCGACGAAGAGCAGATGCGGGAGAAGGTGATGGAGGCCATGCGGTTCCACTTCAAGCCGGAGTTCCTCAACCGGGTGGACGACATCGTCATCTTCCACCGGCTGGGCAAACCCGAACTGCGGCAGATCGTGGACCTGCAGGTGGCCAAGCTGGTGGAGCGGCTGGCGGAGCACCAGATCACCCTGGAACTCACCGACGCGGCCCGGGATTACGTGGCGGAACAGGGCTACGACCCGGCCTACGGGGCCCGGCCGCTGCGCCGGGCCATCCAGAAGCACGTCCAGGACTCCCTGGCCAAGCTGCTTCTGGGAGGGGAGTTTGCTCCGGGGGACACCGTCAGGGTGGACGCCGACGCCGCCGGGCTGACCTTCGCCAGGGTATAAAAGAAGCGGGGAGGGGGCCAGGAGCCCCAGGCTCCAGGGCCGCACCCCTGCCCCCTCCCCGCACCCCACTTCCAACCCCGGAAGGGACACACCGAGGCGGGCTACCTAGCCCGCCTCGGTGTTATCGGGGAGGGGAAAAAGAGGCTCAACCGCGGAGGTTTCTCCGCAAACCCACCCGGGCCACCAAGCCGGAGCCCAGAAGCCAGACGACGCCGGGGAGGGAGATAGCGGCGTAGCCGTCCAGTTCGCAGACCCGGGGGCCGGACCAGGGACCGGTCACACCTGCCTTGACAGATCAACCGCTTTGGTTTAAGATGACCATATTAATTTGACTATAAGGGGGAAATAGCATGGAATCATTGAGTGTTTCCCAATTCAAAGCGCACTGTTTGGCAGTTTTGGAAGAGGTGGCAGGGGGGAAGAAGCGGGTGATCATCACCAAGCGGGGCAAGCCCATCGCCGAGGTAATTCCCTATGAACCAGACCGGGAGCGGCTCCCTTTGAAGGAGACGGTGGCTTTTATCGGCGATATCGTCTCCCCGGTGGGGGAAGAAGACTGGGAGGTTCTGAAGTGAGCCAAGTTCTGTTGGATACCCACGTGTGGATCTGGTGGAGTATCGAGGACATGACCTCCCTGTCCCAGAGGGCCAGGAAAACGATTCAGGGAGCCCAGAAAAAGTGGATTGCCGCCATTTCCTGTTGGGAACTGGCCAAGCTGGTGGAAAAGCAGCGGCTGGGCCTGAAGATTCCCACCCTGGAATGGATTCGACGCTCACTGCATGAATCCGACCTCAGGATCGCTGATTTGACGCCGGAAATAGCGGTGGAGAGTACGCAGTTCCAAGGCTTCCACGCTGATCCTGCCGATCAACTCATTGTGGCCACCGCCCGGTTGGCGGGCCTGCCGTTGGTGACCGCCGACCAAAGGATAATGCAGTCTCGGCTGGTGGAAGTGGTGTGGTGAAAACCGGGAGGGGAGGGGGACAAGAGCTCCCTCAGGCAAGATACCTGGGCCACCGGCTGCCTGCCCCCGCCCCGCACCTCACTCCCAACCCCGGAAGGGGGCAAACCACGACCGGCGGGCCGAAAGGCCCGCCGGTCGATTTGTATAGTGACCGCACCTGAGCCACAATCGGCGCGGCGGCCGGCTCAGTTGATGCTGCGGGACTGTTCCTCCCACCACCAGCCGTTATAGAGGAGCTTGATGGTCCCCACCTGACCGGCAGACAGGGGGCCGAAATCGCCGCTGGCGGCGTTCAGCCGGATCAGGGAGATTTTGGAGACCACGTCGGCGTTGGCGCCGCCCTCGGTGGCGCTGGTCAGGGCGGTGAGCCGGGCCCGCAGCCAGTAGCGGTTGACGCTGGGGCCGCCGGAGGGTACTCCCGTCGCCGTGCTGAGATTGCATTTGGTCCAGGTGGCGGGCGGAATGAACCGGATGGTCTTTTCACCCGTGGAGCTGAAGGGGTTGCCCTCCGAAACCGCGTCCACGGCCACCCAGGCCGAGCCGTTCCAGACTTCCCAGGCGATGGTGACCCCGGCGCCGTTGAAGGCGGTGCCGACCTTGAGGGACACCGCCCCGAACTTTTCATTGATGGTGGTTCCGGCATTGACGGACGATTCATATCCCCAATAGATGGCGTCGTTGCTGGCGACGGGCGTGTCATGGAAATAATCCCAGGCGGTCGTGGCCTTCACATCGCTGCTCCAGGGGGTCCCCCGGTTCACCTGATAGGTATAGATATTTGAGGCTGAGCTGAGGCTCCGAATGGCGGAATTGGAGTCCCGGATCTCAATGATGACTTCCTTGCCAGGGGTGCCTCCCCCCAGATTAATGATGTCAGTGGACGAGGTGTTGGCGGTGCGGAACCGGGAGCCCACAAAGGTATTGGGACGAATGTTGTTCTGGGTCAGCGCCGGGAGGTTGTAATCCCTGGACAGGTACGTCCCCATCTGGGGAGCGATATCGATCCCGACATTGCGTTCCATCAGAGGCAGTTGGAAATTGCCCGTGGTGGTCCCGGTGGTGGCGGGCAGATTTACCGGCCCGGAACCGTTTTCCTTGAACAGGTTCCCGGTAATCAGCCCGTCGCTGTACCAGGTGGCACCCAGATTCAGCCCGTACCCCGCGTCGTCAGCGGTTCCAATGGTCTTGTCCGGGCCGCAGCCGCAGCGCACCACGTAGTTGCCCTGGAAGAGAAAGTTATACAGGTGATATTCGGTGTTGACGCCATGGCTGCGCTGGTAGGTGATGACATTCCCGGTGAAGGTGCCGCCGCCGTTATAGATGTGGATGCCATGATCGCAATGGTCAAAGGCGTTGCCGATGACGGTAACCTGAGCCGTATCCCTGACGTACAGCGCTGCCAGGCTGGTATAGCCCGACTGCGGATTATCCCCGTAGACCTTATTGCCCATCAGCCTCACATCGCCGCCGTTCACCCGGATGCCATAAAAGCGCCGGAAGGAGATGTCGTTGAAGGCGGCGAAAGAATCGGTGCCGATGTACAGGCCGTTGCTGCAGTTGCCGATGGTGGTATAGAGGACCCGGGCACTGGGGCTGTTGGATAAAAAGATGCCGTAGGAATCGTCAGCCACCTGAAACCCGTCAACGCCGCAATACTGAATGATCATCCCGTGGGAGGTATGGCTGAAACTCATGCCGTTGACCGAAACGGTCTGGGTTCCCGCCAGCAACTTGATCTTTTCGATAATCGACTGTTCACTCAAGGCCGTGGTGGGCACGTCTTCCATGAGATGCCGGTTGACATTGCTCTTCAGGGCGAGGATCGTGCCCTCCCGGAAGTCGTTGCTGGGCCCTTGGCCGGTCAAATGGGTATTCGTGACAAAATACAGGGTGTCATTGAGAACATAGCGGCCGTTGGACAATACCATCCGGTTCTTGTAGGTGTAGGGCGGGGTGGTATCCTCCTGCCAGCACCACATCGCCTTCTCCATGGCATTGGTGTTGACAGCGGCGGACGCGTCCAGGCCATCGGCTTGGGCCCCCCACCACTCGGGCCGCACGAATTCCACCGCGCCCCGGTTAAATTTGATCACCCCGGCATTTACCCCCAGGCACTCGAAGATTTGGTAGTGACCCGCCTGCAGGGTGCCGTTGATCTTTACCCGGGCGCTGCGACTGTAGCTCTGCCCGGAGAAACATGCGGCCGGGTGGCGTGATATCTCTATCGAAGTGGTTGAAGGTCTTTTCAGAACGATGTAGGAGTAGCCGCCGATATAAATAAAATCTCCCACTTCCAGGTTATGCGAAGCGCTGAAGGTGATGGTGCGGGAGGACACCTTATAGGTGGCGGCACTCAAGGCCCCGCTGAACGCAGTCCAGAGTTCCGGGGTGGTGGAGATGGGGGCGAACTTGACCTCCCGACGTTCCTCCCCAGTGCCCGGGTTGGCAATTAAGAAAGAGCCGACTTCAATGGCGGTGGTCCCACTGGACCGGGTCACCTGAACACTGCCGGCACTGGCAGTTATGGTCCCGGAAGCCGTCACATCGGTATTGGTCCCCGTGCCGGCGCCGCTGACAGCTCCGGGTTTCAACTTGGCCCCCTTGCGAAATACCAAATGAACGTTCGCCGGGAATGTGATATCATTATTAAATTTATACGTTCCTTTCGGAACCACCAAGGTGGTTTCTTTGGTTCCGATGTCCGTCAAGAGGGCATTAAAATAAGGGTAATCATCGTTGTTGCCATCGCCAAAGACTTGGAATCCCACCGCCAGACCTGGATCCCCCACCCAAATTTCTTTGCCCAGCCGGGCATCGATGATATCTAAACCGGAATCAAATTTATTTTTTTCATCTGTGCCGGTGGCACCCATCTCAGGTTTATAAAAGAATTTATTACTGGTATAGAATCCCATATGACCAAGACCTCCTGAAAAACATAGTGCCGCGGCGCAAAGCAGAATGGCGCTGGACATTATGCTTTTGAAAATTTTTGGGGGCGGATAGCATATTAACCATCTAATAACGTGAGCGGTCCATTTACCTTGTTCTTTCCATGGCAATGCCATTGCTACATCAATCATGGTTTAGTCTCCGGAGTTACGGCTATGATGTAACTTATTTATCGGGAGAAAGCTGCAAAGGCTGAGACAGATGTCACAAAAGTCGTTTACCTCAGGGTGCGTATCAAGCCGGTCAGTCCCGCCAGGCGAACAGTCGCTTTAAAGCCCCGGCGCAGTTTTCCGATAAGCAATGCATCGGGTCGGGGGTGCCTGCCGGTGTGGAGAAGGGCCGGGGCCGGCGGTCCATTTCGTTTCAATTCGTGAACGTAAATGTTTCTCAGAATGAACATGGCCATGGAAAACATTTCGGAGTTCAGTATAATGGTTATGGAATATTCAGAGATTTGAACTTATTGAAGCTGGAACGATTATTGCTAGAAAACTATCCGAACCGTATTTTCTTCCCCCGGGAGCCTTGCAACCAACCTGGATATTATACTGTGCAACTTTCCTGCCAGCCATGGGGTGCATCTCCGACGCACCCAGGGTGGAGTTATGCCATCGGGGCTCCGGCAGGAAATCAACCACCTGAGCGCCTTTGAGATGGTTTGCCATGAAAACATTACAGGATAATCCTGGAAGGCTTTTCCCCCTGGCCGGAGCCGCGGTTCTGGGCCTTGCCGTGCTCATTCTTTATTGGCCGATTCTGGGAAAATTGTTTCAACGGCTGGTGGCCGACGAAGATTTTTCTTACGGTCTGCTCTTGCCCTTGGTGAGCGCTTACCTCATCTACCTGAAATGGCCCCGGCTCCGCAGCCTCCCCTTACGCCCGTCATGGTGGGGGATAGTGTTCATAGGTCTGGGCTTTGGTTTATATACCCTGGGCAAGCTGGCCGCCGACTCCTATAGTCCGCCGTTTTCTTTCATCCTGGTCCTGTCCGGGGGGATAATTCTCCTGGGCGGCTGGGGGTTGGCGCGGCAGCTGCTGTTTCCCTTGGTGTTGCTGGTCCTGACCATTCCCCCGCCCTCCATGATCATCGGCCAGCTCACCCTGCCCCTGCAGTTGATCTCCTCCCGGTTGGCGGCCTTATTTCTGCGGCTGTTGGGAATCCCCATCGTCCGGGACGGCAATGTCATCGATCTGGGGTTCCGTCAGTTGCAGGTGGTGGCGGCCTGCAGCGGCCTGCGCTACATCCTGGCCCTCTTGGCCCTGGGCCTGATTTATTGTTATTTTTACCAGCGGCGGATCTGGAAGGCGGCGGTGCTCCTAGTGGCCATTATTCCGGCGGCGATCATCGCCAACAGCCTGCGGGTGGCTGCCATGGGCCTGTGGCCCATTCTGCAGGAGGGCTTCTGGCACAGTTTCTCGGGCTGGCTCATCTTTGTGTTCTGTTTTATCTGTTTGGCGCTGGTCAATGGGGTCTTGAATTACCTCCAGCCGTCTGAGCCGGTCCCGGCTTCGGGGGGAGCCGAGGCGGGGGGGGAACAACCCGGTGCGTTTCCGGTTAAGTCCTGGGTGCCGTATGTGGTCTCCGGTTTGGCCACCATCGTCCTGGGGGCGGTTTTGGTGTTCACCGTGGGGAATATTCAACCCGTGCCCCTGGTGCAGAGCTTCGATGCCTTCCCCCTGCAGCTGGGTCCCTGGGAGGGGCGCCGCAGCTACATAGATGAGGAGATTTGGAAGAAGACCGAGGCAGATGCTTACCTGGAAGCCGATTATACCAAGCCCGGGGAAGCGCCCGTCAACCTGTGGATTGCCTATTATGAGGTCCAGGCCAGTCCCAGTTCGGCACACAATCCGAATGTTTGCATGACCGGCACCGGCTGGGAAACGATCAGCTCCGGAACCAGCGAAATCGCCCCTGGTCATCCGGTTAATTTCCTCATCGTCAAGCGCGCCGGAAGTCTCACTCCCTTGTTGGTCTATTATTGGAATCTGCAACAGGGGCAATGGCGGACGGAAGAGAAGTATTATAAGTTATACATGATTTTTAACGGGTTGAAGTTCGGCAGAACCGATTGGGCCCTGATCCGCCTGATTACCCCATTTGAAGATAAACAAGGGCTGGCGGCCGCAAAGGAGCGCCTGACGAGTTTTGCGCGGACGTTAATTCCGCTGACCCCGCAATTTTTTCGGCCCCAGGAGCAGTACCATAATCAAAGTCAAAGATAATATGGCAAATATTTCAGGGAGAAATACTGACTTATGGCAGAACAAGGAAGTAATATAGTTAAATATAAAAATGCCTCGGCCATTATATTATTTTTGACATTTTGGTTTGTTACTATTTCATTTGCCGGATGGATTAAGGTAGATACAATTGCGTTATATGTGATAAGATTTATTCCTTCACTTATTGTATTAGGATTTCTATCGTTTTTGGTAATATCAGGAGGTTCGAGCAATAGCATCAAGTTAAACAAATTATATACTTTTCCCTTGTCTGATCCTGTCGTTCTATTTTATATATATTTATTTTGGGCAATGTTTTCTTTGCTCTACTCCATGCCCAAAGCATCTTCGGAATACTTTTTTAAAGGATTCGGTTACCTTTTCGGTTATATTGTTGCCATCATAAATATTTTTCTGATTTATAATATATTATTTAGCCAACAAAATATAATAGATACTGATTCCATTACCTCTTTGAATAATACGAGAGATCCCGTCGCCCGTGCCGCTTTTTGTTCTATTTTTATTATCCTGGTTGTCATATTTTTCATGAGTTTTAGAACCTTATTGGCATGGTCATCCGATCGGATTTTGTCCGGATTGCAACCGGCCACCATCGGATTGCTCGTTATGGGCGTCATAATCTATACGATTGCGTATCGACCGACCATACCCAGAATAATAATTTGTGGTATCGGCTTAATTTTGGTGGCCAAGGGTTACAGCCGCACCTCGATGATCGCCATCAGTTTTTCCGCCGTCATGGTTCTGTTGTTGAGATACAGGGTGTTTTCCGCCCTCATGGTCATAGGGCTGGTCGCTTTGATCATCTTTATGCCCGGTATTGTCTATATGATTTCCGAAGACGTCCTGTATCTGCACGATCCGGAAAAGGGCGTGGGGTATCTATCGGGGCGGACGGCCATTTGGGGGTTCGTCTGGCAGCTCTTTCTAAAAAACCCCATTATTGGCATCGGGTTCCGCATGAGCGACACGGTGGTGCAGAAGGCCCTGGGTGAAGCCTCCGTGCATAATGTCTATCTGACGACTTTGGCCGAAACCGGGATTGTCGGAACTTTTTTCATGATGCTGGCCGTTTGTTTTGCTTTATATCGGCTGTTTATTATGGCCTGGAAATATCAGGATAAAAATTGTATTTTTTATTTTGGCGTATTGATGGGGGCTTCAATATTTGGTATGGCCGAAAGCAATTTGATCAATATTGGCAATGTTTCATCAATCATATGTCTTGTTGGGCTTATCTATAGTCGTATTAAATATAATATTTATTTAACCTATGATAAATCTTTAAGCAACAATAGCACATAATATTCATTTCATAAATTTGTCTTATCATCCTGAAAAATAATCATGGAACAGAATTCAGCCGGGAGCGACCGACACACCCAATCCCTGACGGAGCGCTTCGTGCAGGGGACCTTTTGGACCTTGGCGGGGAATGTGGGTTTGCGCCTGGCGACCTTTCTCAGCATGGTTATCTGCGCCAGAATCCTGGGCAAGGTGGTGTTTGGAGAACTCGGCGTCATCCAGCGAACGATAGAATTTGTGGTGGTATTCAGCAGCTTCGGCGTCGGACTGACCACGACCAAGTATGTCGCCGAATTAAGGGAGCAAGACCCGTTGCGGGCCGGCCGCATCATCAGTCTTACTTATATGGTCGCCTGGGTATCCGGCGGCCTCATGGCCCTGGCCTGTATTATGGCGGCGCCCTGGCTGGCGGCGGAGACCATTAACGCCCCCCACCTCTCCCCCGAGCTGCAGTTGGCCGGACTGGTCCTGCTCATCTCGTCCGTCTACCGGCTGCAAAACGGGATCCTGGCAGGACTGCAAGCCTTCAAGGCCATAGCCAGAATCAACTTCTGGGAAGGCGTTTTCACCCTGCCGGTCATTACTTTGCTCGCCTGGCGCTCCGGGCTCTGGGGTCTGATTTTGGCCCTCAACCTCATCGCCCTGTGGCGCGTGGTCATTTCCTCGGTGGCCCTGGGGCGGGAATATCGCAGCTTTGGCATACGCCTCGATTTCCGTCAGGCCTGGAAAGAACATCAGGTCATCTGGCATTATTCCCTGCCTTATCTGCTCTCCAGCAGCCTGATTACTGCGGTCAACTGGGGGGTGTTCGCCATTCTGGCCAACCAACCCGGCGGCTACGCCCAGATCGGCTTGTATAATGCCGGCATGCAATTCCAATGGATGATCACCTTCTTCAATATGATCATGTATCAGGTTTCCATGCCCATGCTCTCCGAACTGCATGGCAGCGGGCAGATGGAGCAATTCGCCCGCAGCTTCAATTCCTACCTGCGCCTCAACTGGCATCTGGCCCTGGCCGGCGGATTCCTCTGCCTGGGCCTGTCACCCCTGTTAGTGAGAATCTTCGGTTCCCAGTTCGCCGATAGCGGCCCCATCCTGGGGATCATCATCTGCGCCACGGTTCTCACGGTGGTGTGGAATATTAATGGACAGCCGTTTTACAGCAGCGGCAAGATGTGGCAGAATCTGGGCATCCAAATATTTTGGGGAGCAATTCTTCTGATCGGGGGCAAGGTCTTCATTCCCCTCTATGGCGCCATGGGGCTGGCCCTCACATTTGTATCAGCCAATGTGCTGGGAATTCTTCTCCAAATGTTCTTATTGTATTTCCATTTTGAAAAATTACTATTATCTCAAATATCATTGTTATGTATCATGTCGGTGTTTCTTTTCTTATCTTCCTATGTAGAAATTATATATAATGAGTATTATATTCAAAATATATTTTTCGTTTTAATTTCCATGGGATTGTTGATTTACATTTTCCGAGCTAACATCGATGTCATTAAGCCAATTATAGTAAATTTATCTAACAGATTCTCTTTTAGGCAAAGATTTCTGCGTTAAGTAATCAAGTTGCAGAGGAATATTTCTTTGTATGGACACGTCCGTTTCTCATCATAAAGAACTCTATAATAAACTGGCCGCCCAAGTCGAAGGCTGGATGACCACCTATGACATGCCGCCCTTCGACGGTTCCGGGGGCATCGGTGGCCCCCTGGCCACCTTTTGGGCCTCTTCCCCGTACGTCGCCGGCCCGTACCTGATGAACGCCTATGGCATGATTCGGGGGCTGTGCGCCCGGGCGAAGGATGATCCCACCTCCGCGGCCCGATTGCGGGTGGAGAATTTATGCCTGTATTATCTGCGGAGCCAGGACCCCACCTCCGGTGTCTTTATCTGCGCCACCGGCGAGGATCCCTTGTCCGGGTATGGTCTGGTCCAGCAGCTCTCGGTGGTGGCCGCGCTTTGGGAGGTTCATCGCCTCTGGCCGCACCGGGACCTGGCCCGGGCCGCCGACCGGTGCTGGCAGGCCTGTGTCCATGATCCGGGCCAGAATTATCTGTGGACCGTGGCCAACCAGGCCCTGCGCGGATGTGAAGCCCTCATCCTGGGTATCCAGGCCAGGGGAGAGGCGAACCCCACCCCCGGGGAACGCACCTTCTTGGATAGCGTCGGGCGCACCGTCCGGGAATCGCAATGGCCTTCCCACAGTCCCCTGGGCGGTGCCATTTCACAGGCCCTGCATAACGATTATATTATCATGCCGTATCAGGGGAAATGTCTGACCCCCCTGGTGATGATGGCCCAAGCCTTGCGGGATGAGCGTTATCTGGACATGGCCCGCCGGCTGGCCGATTTTATCCACACGAACATGGCCGGCGGTGGCCCGGGACTCATCAAGGGCCAGTATCCCCCCCGATTCAAGGACCCCGAGAAGGTTCGCTGGTTGTACCGCAGCCGGTATCTGTTCCCCTTTCTGGAGCGGTCGTTGCGCACCTACCGGCGCTCCAACCTGACGGGATGGCAGCATAATCCCTGGCCCCAGTGGATCGCCCGGGGTTTTGACACCGCCCGGGGGTTTTACCATCTGGGTCGCGCCCTGCAAGACTCACACTATGTGGAGATCGGGCTGGGCATGGTCCGGGAGGCGATGAACTTCCAATCTCCGCTGGGTGGTTTCCGTAACACCCTGGGTTTCTTTGGGGAAGATCCCGATCAGAGCGGCGGCTGGGTCTGGCAGGATGCAACCCCGATTCCCCGCTGGAATTCCTACGCCGTGCAATTCCTCCATGAACTGGCGGCCGGGGAGAATTATCTCGAACCGATCAAGCCATCCCCGGGGACCCGGGATAGAGTCCGACTGGCCGACGGTCGGGTTCTCCTCGAAACGGATACCGAACTTTCTCTGATTGATGCGGAGGCACGGCCCATCTGGAAGCTTCGGAAGGGATTCCGCTGGGGAAAACCGTTTCGCCCCATCGCGCAATGGAATGAAGGCGCGGTGGTGATGGGGAGGAGGGTCAGTTATTAAGCCATGAAAACCTGGAATCCCAAGACACATTGCCTGACCACCTGGAAGCCGGCGTCCTGGCCGCAACCCATTCAGTTTAGCGGATGGGGCTGCGAACTGGGGAACTGGTTCGGGTTTTTTGCCCAGGAACGGGAAAGCGGGTATAAATGCCAAATCGCAGCCAAGCATCTCCCCCCGGCGGGCGACTCCACCCTGGGCAGTTCCTGGGCCATCCAGCTCCCGAAGGCGCAGTTGCACCTCGACACGCTTGATACCTTCGTCGGCGCCGACCAGATACAAAGATCGCTGGTGGTGGAGAATCGGTCCCGGGAGGTGGCCTGGATCGGCGACGCGGTCATCCGTCTTGTGGTGCCCTGGGAAGAGGGACTGGTGGCGCTCCTGGAAGATCGGGAACTCACTCATGCCGGTTCCAACCTGCATTATGAGACCGAAGAGCCGGAGGTGGCGCTGCAGTGGCCGGACGGGCGCCGATTGATCGTCCGGTGGCATGATCGGGCCGCGGCCCCGCCGACCTTTACCCCCTATCTGTACGTGCGGGATATGCCCCGCCAGGCCCATCCCGGAAATCCCGGCGCGGCCTCGCCGGCCTGGGTTATTCATGCCCGCCTGTTGGTGGACTATCCGGCGGCCCTGGTCTTCCGGTATTGGCGCGATCCCTTCGTGTTTTGGAGCCGGGGGATCTTCGGCCGCTATTTTGTCAGTGCCAAAAATTTTCGCAATTATTGGCGGGGAGGCGAAATCCAGAAGAGTGCGAGAAAGTATCTGTATGGCATTTGGCCCCTGGTACCCCACGACGTCCTGCGGCTGAATATGGAAATCGAAGCGCTCAGTTAAGGGAACAGACATCTCCATGATGAAAAATGTATTATTGCTGTGCCTTGGTTTTCCCCCCGCCCCTCTGGCCTATTCGCAACGGGTGGCGAAGTTATGCAAGTATTTGCCCGTGGAGACGCATTGGCGGCCCCAGGTCATTTGCGGGGAGGTGCCCTTTGAGATCACCTCGGGTCTCGACGACAACCTGCTGGCTGAAATTCCCCCCACCGTCGGCTATCAGCGGATCGGCTGTTTTGCCACCTCCCGGTTGGCGGCTCAGTTACACTCCCGGCGTTTGTTCAGATTGGTTAATTTAGTGAGAAAATTAATGATCCTGCCCGATGATTACGCCGATTGGATCCCTGCCGCAGTGGCGGCGGCGCGGCACACCTTTCCCCAGGGCCGGGGGATCGAGGCGATCCTGGCCTCCGGGCCGCCCAACAGCATTTATCTGGCCGGGGTGCAATTAAGTGCCCTTTGGGAGGTGCCCCTGATTGTGGATATGCGCGATCCCTGGTCCTCGGTGTGGCAGAAAAATCATTGGTTTTATTCCTGGCAAAGCCAGCGTACGGCTCGCCTCGAGGCTGGCCTGTACACCAAGGCCAGTCAAATCATCGTGAATACCAGGGAAGCCGCAACGGAACTGGCCCACCGGTTCCCGGAGCACCTCTCCAAGATCGCCGTGGTCCCCAACGGGTTTGATCCCCAGGATATCGATTGGCAGGTGGGCCCCGGTCTGCGTGAACCCGGCGAGCCGGACGGCACCGTGCATCTCTTGAATCTGGGGGGAATCCGCAACTCCGGATTGGAGGCCAAATTTTATCACCTGGTCCGATCCTATCTGGACGATCATCCGGAAGACCAGGGAAAGATAAAAATCCATTTTGTCGGGGCCTCGTGGGCTCAGATCAAAGACCTGGTAACGTCGGCCAACGTGCAGGAGCTCTGCCAGGCCCACGGAGTGGTGCCCTCCAATGCGGTGGGGCGCCCCCTGGCCGAGGCTGATATCTATCTACTGTTCCAACTGCCCCAGCACGAATTGAGCATTCCCTCGAAATTTTATTCGTATCTGGCGGGTGGCAGCCCCATCCTGGCCCTGATTCCCCCCCGTCTGGCCGATAATCTTTCTGCCATCCTGGGTGAGCATGCCTCCATACTGAACTACGCGGCCCCGGATCAGGAATCAGACATCTTTGCCAAACTGATCGAAACGGTCAGGAGAACTCCAGCAGTCAGGCGAGACGGCGTCTTTCCGCCCTCTGCGGCGCCCTTCGATCGCCGCCAGATCGCCCGCCAGGTGGGGGCGGTTATGGATACGGCCGTGTCCTCCTGGCGTCACCGGTCTTGAAGGATACCGAGATAACGCCCATGACTACCCTGCAGCCCTGCGATTACGTCGTCATGCATCAATTCTGGGGGCCCAACCATCTGGCCCGCCTCCGGCAGCTCACCAGAGTGGCCCGGGAACGGCACCTGGAGGTGTGTGGGCTGGAAATCAGCACCCGTCAGGTGGACTACCCATGGATCGTGGCCGATCAGCCGGAGATCGTCAGAAAGGTCACCATGTTCCCCGGCAAGGCGGTCGAAGAGGTAAGAGATCTAGATCTGGTGCGGCAGACGTGGGTCCATCTCAACGCCCTGAATCCCCGGGCCCTGGCCATCCAGGGGTATACCACCGCCGGCATGCTCACCGCCCTGGTTTGGGCTCTGTGCCACAAACGGGGGACAGTCCTCATGATGGACAGCCATTACGCCAGTAGACCTCGATCCGGGGGGAAGGAAGGGATCAAGAAAGCCATCATGTCCCGCTTCGACGCGGTATTCACCAGCGGCCTCCAGAGCCGCCGCTACGCCGAATACCTGGGGATGGCCCCCGAGAGAATCTTCCGGGGAGTGGATGTGGTGGACAACGATTATTACGCCGCGCAGGCGGAGTCGATCCGCCGGGACGCCGACCGATTCCGGGAAGCCTACTCGCTGCCGGAGAAATACTTCCTGTGTGTCAGCCGCCTGATCCCGGGGAAAAATATCGACGGTCTCCTGACCGCCTACAGCCAATATTATCACCAGGCGGGCCGCGAGGCCTGGGGGTTGGTGATCTGCGGTTCCGGCTCTTTGGAGGACGGCCTAAAACGACAAGCCCAGGACCTGGGCCTCGACCGGGTCATGTTCACCGGTTTTGTCCAGATCGATACGCTGCCGGTGTTCTATAGCCTGGCCCGGTGTCTGGTCTTCCCCACCCTGAAAGACACCTGGGGCCTGGTGGTCAATGAGGCCCTGGCCGTGGGCCTGCCGGTCCTGGCCAGCACCGGGGTCGGCTGTGCTCCCGACCTGATTCAGCCCGGGAAGAACGGCTATCTGTTCGACCCCCGCCATCCGGATGAGCTCAGCCGATTACTTTTAAAGATGTCCTCTCCCGAGACCGATCTGACTGCCATGGGCCAGGTCTCCCGACAGATCGTGGCTGACTGGTCCCTGGACACCTATGCCCAAAACCTGCTGGCGGCCCTGGACGTCGCCGGCGTCCGGAAAACCGGTAATCTTTCCTGTACATTGCGGTTGCCGAAAAAATGCGTTTAGGAATCGACGCCTCCAACATCAGCGAAGGCGGGGGGCCGACCCACCTCATCGAGGTGTTGCACGCCGCCAACCCCCAGGACTACGGTTTTTCCGAAGTGGTGGTGTGGACCAATGAGCGGATACAGTCCCGTCTGCCCGATCGGCCCTGGCTCCGGATCGTCCATGACCCGCTACTGGACCGCTCCTTGCCGTATCGGATCTACTGGCAAAGCCGGAAACTGCCCCGGCTGGCCACAGCCGCCTGCGATCTCCTGTTTGTCCCGGGGGGCAGCTATGTGGGGAGTTTCAGACCTTACGTCACCATGTCGCAAAACCTCCTCCCCTTTGATCCCCCGGTGTGGCAGGCCTTCAACCGGTCCGAGAAATGGCTCAAAATGCCCCTGTTGCGCCGGATTCAGGCCAGATCCTTCCAGGGGGCCGATGGGGTGATATTTCTGACTCAGTTTGCCTGTGAGAAAGTGAAATCCCAGGTGCCGGCCTTCCGGGGTCATCTGGCGGTGATCCCCCATGGGGTCAATAACCGGTTTTTTTCTCCGCCGCGTCCGCCCCGGCAGGTTACGCGACACGACTTTTCCCATCCGCTTCGGATGCTCTACGTCTCCAGCATTAATGTCTACAAGCACCATGCCGAGGTGGCGGCGGCGGTGGCCCGGCTCCGGAACGAGGGGTTTCCCCTGCAGCTCGATCTGGTCGGCTGGCCGTACCGGCCCTTGTGGCCGCAACTGCGCCAGGCCATCTGGCAGCATGACCCCCAGGAGCAGTTCATTACCTACCGGGGGGCACTGTCTTATGAGGAGATGCCGCTGGCATACCAACAAGCCGATCTGTTCATCTTTGCCTCGGGTTGCGAGACGATATCCATAACCTTATTGGAGGCCATGGCCAGCGGGCTGCCCATTGCCTGCTCGAAGCTGGGGCCCATGCCCGAGGTCTTGGGAGAGGCGGGGGAATACTTTGATCCCACCGACCCCGCCGATATCGCCGCGGTGGTGCGGGGCCTGATCCTGGCCCCCGATCAACGGGCAGCCTATGCACAGGCAGCCTACGAACGGGCGCAATCCTATTCCTGGAGGCGCTGCGCCACGGAAACCTTGGCCTTTTTGGCCCGGGTGGCCCATGAGGCGACGGCGGCAGGAACACATACATAAAAGGTAAAAGACAATGCGTACTGACGTAACCGTGCTTATTTTGACCTACAACGAAGAGGATAACATTGGCCAGGCGCTGGCCAATGTCTGTGATTGGGCGAAGGAGGTCGTTATCCTCGATTCCTTTTCCCAGGACCGGACCCTGGAGATTGCCTCCCAATTTCCCTGCCAAGTCTTTCAAAATAAATTCGAGGGGTATGCCACCCAACGAAACTACGCCTTGCGGGAGCTTCCCATTACCACCGGGTGGGTTCTGTTCCTGGATGCCGATGAATGGCTGAGCGAGGAGCTCAAACAGGAAATCGACGGGCTCATTCAAGCCAATCCGAAAGAGAATGGCTTCTATATCAAACGCCGATTTCTCTGGATGGGGAAATGGATCAAGCGAGGGTATTACCCCGTGTGGATTTTACGCCTCTTCCGCCCAACCCACGCCCGCTGCGAAGACCGGGAAATTAATGAGCACATCGTTGTGGAAGGGGATACCGGCCAGTTAAAGCACGACTTCATTCATGAAGACAGGCGGGATATCACCCATTGGATAGAAAAACATAACAAATACGCCACATTGGAAGCCAAGGAGCTGATCCGTCAATCAGAGGAGCGGCAGGGATATCTGGGAGCCGACTTTTTTGGCTCGCAAGTGGAGAAGAAGCGGTGGCTGAAACATTACATGTGGGATAACTCACCTCCGCTGGTGCGGCCCTTTGTATATTTTTTCTATCGTTATATCCTCAGGGGCGGATTTTTAGACGGCAAGGAGGCTTTCATTTATCACTTCCTGCAAGGTTTGTGGTTCATATTTCTTATCGATGTAAAGTACTTGGAATTGAAATCGAAGCGGCGGGGTTAAACCGCAGGCTGCTCACCCCCGGGGGGCGGGAAGATCTATTCCGGCGGTCCCCGGTCACGACCATTTCTTCACGGATAACCAACGGTTAAGAGATACTGCGCATGTGTGGCATTGCCGGCTTTATGGGAGATTTCTCCCCTGCATTGCTCGACCGGATGGAGGCCCGTCTGGCCCACCGCGGTCCGGATGACTCCGGGGTGCTCTGGCTGCCCGACGCCAGAGTGGGTCTGGCCCATCGCCGTCTGTCCATCATCGATCTGTCGCCATTGGGGCACCAACCCATGTGGGATGAGACCGGGGCCGTGGTCATCGTCTTTAACGGCGAGATTTACAACTACCGGGAACTCAGGAAACTCTTGGTCGGCAGGGGATACGGGTTCAAGAGTCAGACCGACACTGAGGTCATTCTGAACCTGTATCTCTGTTTCGGCGAGGGCCTGCTCCCCTATTTAAACGGTATTTTTGCCTTTGCCATTTGGGACACGCGGAAGCAGGTGTTATTTTTGGCCCGAGACGGCTTGGGCATCAAACCGCTCTACTATACGGAGAATTCCAAAGGCTTTCTGTTTGCCAGCGAACTCAAGGCCCTGCTGGAAGAGCCGTCGGTGGACCGCACCATCAACCTCCGGGCCATCCAATACCACTTGGCCTACCTGTGGTGTCCGTCCCCTCATACCATGTTGGCCCGGGTGTTCAAGCTGGAGCCGGGCCATGCCCTGACAGTGCGCGAGGGCCGGATGGAACGGCGGTGGCAATTCTATGACCTGCCCTGCGACGGCGTCGAGGTCTCTGGCGGTGAAACCGAGGCCGCCGGCCTCGTTCAGGAGTCCCTGCGTACGGCAGTGGAACGACAGATGGTGGCCGATGTGGCCGTGGGCGCCTTTCTGTCCGGCGGACTGGATTCCAGTGCGGTGGTGGCCATGGCCCGGCAATTCTCCTCCACCAATAAACTGCAGTGCTTTACCATCGGTTTCCGGGACGATGCCTTTCAGAGGGAAACGGGCGCCGATGATCTCCCTTACGCCCAGAAGGTGGCCAAACACCTGGATGTGGATCTGCACACGATTTACGTGGGGCCGGAGATGTCGGAGCACCTGGTCCAGATGATCTATCATCTGGACGAACCGCAGGCGGATCCGGCTCCCATCAACGTCCTGTTGATCTGCCAACTGGCGCGGAGCCACGATATCAAGGTGTTGCTGTCGGGGGCGGGGGGAGACGATATCTTCACCGGGTACCGGCGGCACTATGCCCTCAGCAAGGAGAAATACTGGGACTGGACCCCCCGGTGGTTGCGGCGGGGGCTGAAAGGTCTGTCCTCCCGTCTCTCCTCCACCCACCGTCACGGTCGGCGGCTGGCCAAGGCCTTTCAATATGCTGATCTGGAGGGCCGGGAACGTCTGGCCAGCTATTTCTACTGGATCGCCCCGGAGGTTATCCAGGGCCTGTTTAGTGCGGACCTGAAACAGACCCTGGCGGGGGTTCCCAGTTCCGGCCCGTTGCTCGAGGCCCTGGACCACCTCCCTCCCCAGACGCTGCCCTTGGACCAGATGTTGTATCTGGAGGGGAAGTTCTTCCTCACTGATCATAATCTGAACTATGTCGATAAGATGAGTATGGCCACCGGCGTTGAGGTGCGGGTGCCGCTGTTGGATCCCGATATGATTTCCCTGGCCGCCAGCTTGCCCCTGAGCCTGAAACAACATGGCGCGGTGGGGAAATATATCTTCAAGCGGGCCATGGAACCGTATCTGCCTCCCGAGGTGATTTACCGCCCCAAGACCGGATTCGGCGCGCCCCTGCGGCATTGGCTGCGCCACGAACTCAAGGGGCTGATGGACGACCTCCTGAGTGAGGAGGTGTTGCGCCGCCGGGGATTTTTTGATCCCCAGGCCGTGCACCGCCTGCGGGAACAGGATCGCCGCGGGAGCATCGACGGGGCCTATGCGATTTTCGGTCTGGCCTGCATAGAGCTGTGGTGCGCCATCTTCCTGGACCGCAGCATAACCATCAATCCCCCGGGCGAGGTTTTGAGTGAGTTCTGAGAAGCAGGCGGTCCATGATTTTTGGGACCGGGAGAGTTGTGGCGAAGCCGCCTTTTTGGCGGCATCGGATCAGGTGGGGTATCGGGCCCAATCCCGGGAGCGGTACCGGGTCGAGCCGTATATTGCGGAGTTTGCCCAATTCCACCGCTATCGCGGGAAACGGGTGCTGGAGATCGGGGTGGGCCTGGGGGCCGATCATCAGGAATTTGCCGAGGCCGGGGCGCAGCTCTGGGGTATTGATCTGACGCCGCGGGCCGTGGACCATACCCGCCGGCGGTTGACACTGTTGGGGCTGCAGTCGGAGCTGTCGGAGGGGGATGCCGAAAATCTGCCCTTTGAAGACGGCTGGTTCGATCTGGTCTATTCCTGGGGGGTGCTGCATCACACGCCGCAGACAGCCCGGGCCATCGCCGAAGTGCACCGGGTCCTGAAACCGGGCGGGGAAGCGAAGATCATGATCTATCACCGGTACAGCTTCGTGGGCTATTTCCTGTGGGTGCGCTATGCCTTGCTGCGTTTGGCTCCCTGGACCTCCCTGGACCGGATTTATGCGCAATACCTGGAGAGCCCGGGGACCAAGGCCTATTCCGTCCCGGCCGCGAAGGCCCTGTTTCATCAGTTTTCGGCGGTGGACATAGACATAGTCCTCAGTCCGGGGGATCTGTTGTTGCCTCATACGGGGCAACGCCATCGCGGGCTGTTGCTGCAACTGGCCCAGACCCTCTGGCCCCGGCGACTGATCCAGAGGGTGTTCCCTGGGCAGGGATTATTTATGCTCATTCGTGCAATTCGATGAAGTCATGCTTAACTTGCCTCCCAGGTCGAAGGAACAGAAACCGTATGACTTCTGGGGCGGGGGGTGCCTCCACGCGGTTCCGACATCCAGGAGAATGCTTCTAAGGGCATGATTTTCACAAGGAAGAGATAATGCAGCGGGATAAGAAAACCGTCATGATCACGACCACTGGGTGTGTGGATTGTTATGTGGACGTAAAGATCCTGAAGGATTATTTTGCGGATATATATCATTATGATGTTACTGATAATTACAGCAAAGCAGATATCATTATGATATTGGGCTGTATAGCGACGCAATATGTGGAAGATGACACCCGCGCTCTGATCGATTACATTACCACCCAAAAGCGGGAAGATGCCGAGTTGGTGGTGTTAGGTTGCATCTCCAAGGTCCGCCCGGAATTCACCCCCAGCCAGGAGCGGACCACCCTGCCTTTGGATGAGATTCATGATCTGTTGCAGCAGGGCGACCTGACCAACCCGGTGGTGCCGTACTCTCCGGACAGCTTCGTGGAAGCCGATTTCTTCCAGGCCAAAAAAGAGAGAAAGCTGCAAGCCTTTCAGCAATATGCCGAATCCGCCCCCAAGCCTTACCGGAACCGCCTGGCGGCGGTGGCATATCAGAAAATCTTTGAGATATTTCGGCACTATACCGATTTCATGGGCACCAAGATTTCTCCTTGCAGCGGGAGATCAGCCCTGCTGCGGATCTCTTTGGGGTGTAAGAATTATTGCAGTTACTGCGCCATCAAACGGGCTCGGGGCCAGGTGAGGAGCAAGCCGCTGCCCCAATTGATGGACCAGGTGCACCAGATCTTGGCCGCGGGGTATACGGATATTGTCCTGACCGGCACCAACATCGGCGATTACGGCAAGGACTTGGGCCTGGATCTGCTCGATTTGCTGGACCGGCTGGTGCACCTGGAGGCCCCCCTGCGCATCCGGATGAGAAATCTGCACCCCAAGTGGGTGATCGCCAATATTGATGAATTCCTTAAGCTTTTGGGAAGCGGCAAGTTTCTCTTCGTCGCCTCGCCCATCCAATCCGGCAATGATCGGATTCTGAAGTTGATGAATCGCGGGTATGGGGCCGAGGAATTCCTTGCCGGCATGCGGGAAATACACCGGCGGTGCCCCGCGGTCATTCTGGAAACCCATGTGATTGTCGGCTTTCCCGGGGAGACGGAGGCGGAATTTGAGGATTCCCTGCGGATCATAGATGAAGAGATCTTCGATCATATCGTGATCAATCGCTATACGGAGCGCCCGGGCACCAAAGCGGCCTCCTTCATGGACAAGAACCCCGAGAAGGTCATTTGGGCAAGGTACAAACGGATGCTCTTGAAAAAACTGGTGTCCCGGCCGCTCCGGCAATTGAAGGCCCTGTATCGACTCAATTATGGCAGCTACTAGGGCCGGCGGGAATTTTTTCGGCGCCCTGAAGGATGAGGACTTTTTTTACCCTGGAGACCACCGCAAGGTCTTTACGCCGATGGGTGTTCAGGGCTGGAGATAAAGACGTCATATGAAACAGATACTGCAAAATCTGAAGACCGGAGAGACCCTCCTGGCCGAGGTGCCGCGACCGCAGATCAAGCCCGGACAGGTGCTGATCCGGACGCGCGCCAGCCTGATTTCGGCCGGGACGGAGCGCATGCTCATGGAGTTCGGGCGGGCTGGATGGGTGGATAAGGCCCGTCAGCAGCCGGATAAAGTCCGCCAGGTGCTGGCCAAGGTCAAGACGGACGGCCTCATGGCCACCATGGAGGCGGTGCAGGCCAAATTGGACCAGCCGTTACCCCTGGGATACTGCAATGCCGGGGTGGTAATCGCGGTGGGAGGAGATTCGGCCGCCCTGGGTTTCTCCCCCGGAGACCGGGTGGTCAGCAACGGCCCCCACGCCGAAGTGGCCTGTGTGCCCAAGAACCTCTGCGCCCGCATCCCGGACGGGGTTCCCGATGCTGATGCGGCCTTCACCGTATTGGGAGCCATCGCCCTGCAGGGCGTCCGACTGGCAGAGCCCACCCTGGGAGAGAGCTTCGTGGTGCTGGGGTTGGGCCTCATTGGCTTGATGACGGTGCAGCTCCTGCTGGCCAACGGCTGCCGGGTCCTGGGAATCGACCTGGAGGCGTCCAAGTGCGACCAGGCCCGGCAGTTCGGGGCCGAGGTGGTGAATCTGAGCCAGGCCGGGGAGCCCCAGGCCGCGGCCCTGAACTTCTCCCGGGGCCGGGGGGTGGACGGGGTGATCATCACCGCGGCCACTAAGAGCAGCACCCCGGTCCACCAGGCCGCCGAAATGTGCCGGAAGCGCGGCCGCATTATCCTATCCGGGGTTACGGGTTTGGAACTGCGCCGGGATGATTTTTATAAGAAGGAATTGAGCTTCCAGGTATCGTGTTCCTATGGACCCGGGCGGTATGACCCGGAATACGAAGACAAGGGACATGATTATCCCTTGGGTTTCGTGCGCTGGACGGAACAGCGCAATCTGGAGGCCGTGCTCGATCTCATGGCCGCCGGGAAACTTATTACGGCCCCCCTCATCAGCCACCGCTACCCGATGGCCGAGGCTACGCAGGCCTATGATATGATGGCCGGCGGCCGCGAGCCCTACATCGGCATCCTCCTGGAATACGGCGAGGCGGGCAAAGAGCCGGCCTGGGAGAGCGCGTTGTCCCTGCTGGCAGGGGAGGATGCCGAAGCGCTTCCGGTCTCCACCATCGCCCTGGGGGACTCCAGGCCGGAGGGCCGGTCCCCGGAACCTGCCACCGTGGGGCTTATCGGGGCCGGAAATTTCACCGGGCAGGTCATCCTCCCGGCCCTGCAAAAAACCAACGCCCGACTCAAGACCATCGCCTCCGCCACCGGAGTCAGCGCCGCCCATCTGGGGAAAAAATTCGGTTTTCTAGAGGCATCCACCGATACGCACAAGATTATCACCGATCCCGAGATTGACACCATCTTTATCACCACCCGGCACCATACCCATGGACGTCTGGCTCTGGCGGCCCTGCAGGCCGGGAAAAACGTCTTTGTGGAGAAACCCCTGTGTCTGGAGCCGGAGGAATTGGACCGCATCGAGGAAACCATGGCGGAGATGGCGGCCGCGGCGGGCACGGCCGGGAGGTCCGGCCCCATTCTCATGGTGGGCTTCAACCGCCGCTTCGCGCCGCACATTCAACGCATCAAGACTCTGTTGGCAGGCGGGGGGGAACCGGTGGCCATGGTCATGACGGTGAATGCCGGGATGATTCCCCCGGACCACTGGACACAGGACCCGGAGGTGGGAGGCGGCCGGGTGATCGGCGAGGCCTGTCATTTTGTGGATTTGTTGCGGTATCTGGCCGACAGCCCCATCGTGGATGTGGCCGCGACCTATATGGGACAAGACGGTCCCCAGGACACCCTGAGCCTGACGCTGAGTTTTGCCAACGGCTCGGTGGGCACGGTGCATTACTTTGCCAACGGCAACAAGACCTACCCCAAGGAGAGACTGGAGGTCTTTGGCGGGGGCAAGGTGCTCCAATTGGATAATTTCAGGAGCCTCATGGGCTGGGGATGGCCCCGGTTCCGCAAGATGCAGCTATGGCGGCAGAATAAGGGTCACGGGGCGGAAATCGCCGCCTTCATCGAGGCAGTGCGGACGGGGGGTCCGCCCCCGATTCCCTTGGCGGAAATCGCCGAAGTGACCCGGGCCACCTTTACCATCGCCTCGACGGGGGAGTCACGATGAAACTGTTACATGTGGTGGGGGCCCGCCCCAATTTCATGAAGGCGGCGCCGGTGATGGCGGCCCTGGACACCTACCCGCAGGCGGAGCAACTCCTGGTCCATACCGGGCAGCATTACGACCGCAACATGAGCGAGATCTTTTTCACGCAGCTGGGGCTGCCGGAGCCCGAGGTCAATCTGGAGGTGGGGTCCGGCTCCCATGCGGCCCAGACGGCCCAGATCATGGTGCGGTTTGAGGAGGTGGCGCTCAGCCAGCGCCCCGACCTGGTCCTGGTGTATGGCGACGTCAACTCCACCGTGGCTGCGGCCCTGGTGTGCGCCAAGCTGCTCATTCCGGTGGCCCATGTGGAGGCGGGCCTGCGTTCCTTTGACCGCACCATGCCCGAAGAGATCAACCGGCTGCTCACCGACCAGATCGCGGAGCTGTTGTTCACGCCGTCGGCGGACGGGGACCGCAACCTGGTGCGGGAGGGGGTGGAGCCCCGGAAGATCTACCTGGTGGGAAATGTCATGATCGACACTCTGGTCAGACTCCTGCCCGTGGCCGAGCAGCGCCCCATATGCGCCGACCTGGGTCTGCAGCCCCGCCAGTATGGCCTCATCACCCTGCATCGCCCCAGCAATGTGGATGACCCCGTTATGCTGGCCGATCTCATGGCGGTCCTGAGCCGAATCAGCCACGATCTGCCGCTGATCTTCCCCATCCATCCGCGCACTCGGCAGCGGCTAAAGGAAAACGGCATTACCGTGCCCACCGACGGCCGCCTGCGGTTGCTGGACCCCCTGGGTTACCTGGACTTCCTGCGCCTGCAGCTGGAGGCGGCGGTGGTGATCACCGACTCCGGGGGAATCCAGGAGGAGACCACGTTCCTGAAGATCCCGTGCCTGACCTTAAGGGAGAATACCGAGAGACCGATAACTATAGAAATAGGTACCAATATTTTGATTGGCCGCGACTTGGAGCGGTTGACCACCGAGACCGGACGCATCCTGGCCGGGGAGGGTCGGGAGGGGGAGATACCGCCCCTGTGGGACGGCCGGGCCGGGGAGCGGATCGCGGAGATTGTCGTTCGTTATTAAGTAGTTATCATTTGTCAGTTTAGATACAACCGGTTACAATATCTTGCTATCCCATAGGCATTGATGGGGTAAGGCCCTCCTTGGTCAGCGATACGGTTTTGGAGGAGGGAAAAGAGTATTTTTCCGGATGACTGCCACCCTCGTCACATATTGGCACACCCTGCGGCACCTGCGCCCGCGCCAGGTGCTATATCAAGTCTGGCGCCAATTGCGGCCGCCCCGGCTACAGGAGACGGTGCCATGGTCGCCCCGATGGCGGGATCAGGCACTGATACCGGGGCCTAGCCGTCCCCGGACCTATCTGGAGCAGGGGGCGTTCCGCTTCCTGCATCGTCCCGGGGACACTCGGGGACTGGAAGATTGGCAGCCGGCGGGCCAGTCCCATCTGTGGCTCTATAATCTTCACTATTTTGATTACCTGCGCCAACCCGGGATGGCGTCTGAGGCGGGTCTGGAGCTGATCACGGCCTGGATTCGCCACCATCGTCCAGCGGTGGGGGCGGTGGGCTGGGAGCCCTATCCCACTTCGCTGCGGCTGGTCAACTGGCTGAAATTCCTGGCCAGTGGTCCGGTGCCGCCATCTCCGGTGCTGGACAGCCTGGGCCTCCAGGCCGTCAACCTGGCCCGGCAGGTGGAATATCAAATCCTGGGGAACCATCTGTTTGCCAACGGCAAAGCCCTGTGGTTTGCGGGCCGGTTTCTGGACCGGGAGGACCTGGCGCGGCGAGGCCGGCGGATCGTTCTGAGCCAACTGCCGGAGCAGTTCCTGCCCGACGGCGGCCATTTCGAACTCTCGCCTATGTACCATGCCCTGATGCTGGAAGACCTGCTGGATTTAATCAATCTCTGCCAGACCTCGCCCCCGGCCCAGGACCGCGCCGCCCGGGACCATTTAACGCCCGTGGCCCGACGAGCTTTGGGGTGGCTGGGCGGCATCAGCGACGCGGCTGGTTGCTTCCCTCTGGTGAACGACGCCGCGTACGGGATTGCACCGGAATGGGGGGATCTGGCCGACTACGCCCGGAGGCTGGAGCTGGCGCCAGATTTCTCCCCCACCACGGTGGCCGAGGTGGGGGGGTGGCAGGGCTGCAACCTGTCCGGTTACTGGCTGCTGGAGCGGGGGCCGCTACGCCTTCTGTTCGATACCGCGCCCCTGGGCCCCCGGTATCTCCCCGGCCACGCCCACTGCGATATGCTGGCGATCCAGCTGGAGGCGGAGGGTCGGCCGGTCTTTACCGACACCGGGGTGTATGAATATGCCGAAGGACCCCGGCGGCACTACAGCCGAAGTACTCTGGCCCACAACACGGTGAGGCTGGACGGCCATGAGCAGGCGGAGCTGTGGAAGAGTTTCCGGATGGGCCGGCGGGGGGGGCCCACGGATTTTCGCCGGGAAGAAAATCGGCTGGCGTGCAGCCACACGGGGTTTGCCATCTGGCAACCGGGGCTGCTCCACGAGCGGGAAATCGCCTTAAAGGACCAGGGGTTCGAGGTGACCGACAGCGTCCGGGGGCCCGGCAGCCATAGTTTCCAGTCCGTTTTTCACTGCCACCCGGATACGGAGATTCAAACCCTGGGCGAGCACCGCTATCGCCTCAACGGCAGATTGCTCCTGACGATCTGGGGAGCGGCGGTGGATATCATCGACACGGACTACTACCCCGAATTCGGTCGGCTGGAAAGACGCCCCAGTTTCATCCTGCGGGGGGATTTCTCCCGTCAGGGTCGGTTTGGAATATCATGCACATACTCTTCCTGAGCCACTACTTTCCGCCGGAGGTCAACGCCCCCGCCTCCCGGACCTATGAACACGCCCGACTGTGGGCGCGGGAGCCGGGGACGCGGGTGACCGTCGTTACCAACCACCCGCACCACCCGTACGGTATCCTCTACCCCGGCTATGTGAATCGCTGGCTGAGCACCGAAGAAGTGGAGGGCATCGAGGTGCGCCGGGTGAAGACCTATCTGGCGCCCAACGCCGGTTTCGCCCGCCGCCTGGGGAGCTACCTGTTTTTCATGGCGGCGGCAGTCCTGGCCTCCCTGGGGGTGCGGCGTCCCGATGTGGTGGTGGCCACCTCGCCTCAGTTCTTCTGCGCCGTGGGGGGGTATCTGATCAGCCGCCTGCACCGTCGGCCCTTTATCTTCGAACTGCGCGATATCTGGCCGGAATCCATCGCCACGGTGGGGGCCTTGCGCTCAACCCGGCTCCTGCGGCTCCTGGAGCGGCTGGAACTTTTCCTCTATCGCCAGGCCGCCCTGGTGGTGGCCGTCACCGACGCCTTCAAGGCCAATCTGGTGTCGCGGGGCATCCCGGCCGACAAGATCGCGGTGATTAAAAACGGCGTGGACCTGGCCTTTTTCACCCCCCGGCCGGCCCCGCCGGAGCTGCGCCGGGAATTGGGGCTGGAAGGGAAACTGGTCGCCTCGTATATCGGCACCGTGGGCATGGCCCATGCCGTGGAGGGCATCGTGGCGGCGGCGGAGCGCGTGCGGGACAACCCCGAGCTGGCCTTCCTGATCGTGGGAGACGGGGCCCAGAAGCAGGCCGTCGCCGATCTGGTGGCCGCCAAGGGCCTGAAGAACGTCATCATCCTGCCCGGGGTGGACAAGCCACGGGTCAGGGATTTCTACGCCTTGAGCGATATCAACCTGGTCACCCTGAAGAAGGCGGCGCTGTTCTGCACGGTCATTCCCTCCAAGATCTTCGAGATCATGGGCATGGGGCGCCCCATCCTGACCACCGTGAACGGCGAATGCCGCGGTATTATTTCTGCGGCGGGGGCGGGGCTGTTCGTGGAACCGGAGGAGCCGGAACAACTGGCGGCCGCCCTCCTGCGGCTGGCCCACCAACCGGACGTATTAGAGCAGTGGGGGCGACAGGGAAGGCAGTACGTGGAACAGAATTTCTCCCGGGACGTCATGGCGCGGCGGTTTTGGAACCTCCTGCGCCGGGTTGGACAGAGTCCGGAGGGCCCCTGAAGTCTCATCGGGGGGGGAGAGGTCAGGGTTGTCATAACGGGGCAGTTGTCAAAAATTGGGGGGGAGGTCGCAGGGTGGGAGGCTCTTGGAGTCTGAACCGGTGCTGTGGTCCTGTGAGTTAAATAGATGATCAAGATTTTCAATTTTAATATTTCGGAATGGCGCCTCTTCGTGTTATGGGGCGATATCACCGTCTTTTGCCTGTCCGTGATCCTTGTGCTCGACATCCAGGGCCGCCTGGGGAGGATAACGGGGTTCTTCTGGCCCCAGGACCTGGTGTTGTTTGCCTTAATCGGTCTGACCTACATCCTGGTGCTGTATATTGCCAACCTTTACGATCAATTTCAGGATTACCGTTTCCGCATCAACCTCAGTAGAGTCATTCTGTCCTCCCTGTTGGGGACCCTGGCCGTCGCCTTCCTGTTTTATTATCTGACCGGACCGTACGTCACCCGCTCCTTTTTGGAATGGCAGGGGTTGTGCTTCACCTGGATGATGGTGCTGTGGCGCTTTACCTTTTCTTCTCTGGCCTTGCCCAATCTGCTGCGAAGAAAGGTTCTGATCGTCGGGGCCGGGCAGTCGGGGCGTCGGATCTTGAATACCATCCGGCAGAACCGCAATTGCGGTCTGACCGTAGTCGGTTTTGTGGATGACGATCCCAAGAAGACAGGCACCACCGTCGATGGTCTGCCCGTGTTCGGGGATTCCAGCCATATCCAGGATGTGGTGGCCCAGCATAAGATCGGCGTCATTGTGGTGGCCATCACCCATGAAAAAACCTCGGCGCTCCTCAACACCCTGACCATGCTGGCTTTCAGCAACGTGCAACTTATCGATATGCCCAGTCTCTATGAATTTTTGACCGGCAAGGTTCCCACCGATCATATTTCCGATATCTGGCTCTTTCTCAACACCCTGAACAAGAGCAACCTGTTTTATCGGCATTTAAAACAGTTAATGGATTTATTCCTGGCGGGGGTGGGGCTGGTCGTCGCCCTCCCGCTCCTCTTAACCATTTCCCTGGCCATCAAGGTGGATAGCCCGGGGCCGGTTTTTTTCCGCCAGCGGCGGCTGGGTAAGGACGGCAAGCCCTTCCTGATCATCAAATTTCGCACCATGTTCGTCAATGCCAATGATGCTGGGCCCCGCTGGGCCACCAAGGGCGATCCCCGCATCACCCGGGTGGGTCAGGTGCTCAGAACGTTGCATCTGGATGAACTGCCCCAATTGATCAATATCCTGCGGGGGGAAATGAGCCTGATCGGCCCCCGGGCGGAATGGGACGTCTTTGCCCTGGATTCCAAAGAGCCGGTGCCGCTCTATCGGGAGGGGCGGCGGGCCGCAGACCCTCCCGGCACCATGGTCTTGTGCGGCTACCGAGACCGCCTGTCCTATTACAGTTTCCGGCTGGTAGTAAAGCCGGGGATTACGGGCTGGGCCCAGGTCATGTTCCCGCAGGCCGGCTCCTCCTTCCAGGACCTCAAGGAGAAACTGCAGTACGACTTATATTATATAAAGAATGTCAGTCTGTTGTTTGATCTTGCCATCCTGTTGAAGACGATTCGGATCGTCCTCTTCGGCCATGGCAAGTGAGGGTGGGGGAGGCGGGAAGTAAGCGCGAAGGGTAGGGGAGTCGGCCCCCGGGCCAGCCCGGGCCGCCGACATCCCTTAGTCGTTGATCAGGGCCAGCATCTCCCGCACCGCCTGGACCATCCCCACCAACACCGCCCGGGAGATGATGCTGTGGCCGATGCTGTATTCGGCAAATTCCGTGCGGCCGCGGAAGCGTTTGATGTTGTGGTAGTTCAGGCCGTGGCCGGCCTTGGCCTTGAGGCCCAGGGCGGCAGCCTCCCGAGCCCCGGCCAGCAGCTCGTCAAAGAGACGTTGGGCGGCGGCCTCCTCCCGGGTTTCGGCATAGGTGCCGGTGTGCAGTTCGACACACTGGGCTCCCACCTCCCGGGCGGCGGTGATCTGGCGAGGCTGCGGGTCCACAAAGAGGCTGACGTAAATTCCGGCGTCCCGCAGGCGGCGGACATAACCGGTGAGAAAATCCTTGTTCCCGGCCACCTCCAGGCCGCCTTCGGTGGTCAGTTCCTGGCGTTTTTCGGGGACCAGGGTGATCACGTCGGGTTTGAGGCGGCTGGCGATGCTGAGCATTTCGTCGGTGGCCGCCATCTCCAGGTTGAGGCGGGTCTGGACGGTGCGGCGCAGGATTTCCAGGTCCCGGTCCTGAATGTGGCGCCGGTCCTCCCGCAGATGCACGATGATGCCGTCGGCGCCGGCCAGCTCGGCCAAGGCTGCGGCGGTCACCGGATCGGGTTCGGTGATCAGCCGGGCCTGGCGCAGGGTGGCGATATGATCCACATTTACTTCCAGTAAGGCCACTCCAAGTCCTCCTTCAGATCGGGGTGCAACAGCCCCATGAGTTCCAGGGCCCGGTCGGCCATGCGGCGGGCCTCGGCTTCCTCCTGCTCGTGGTCATAACCCACCAGGTGCAGGATGCCGTGAATCAGATAAAAATCAAACAATTCGGTGAAGCTCCAGCCTCCCTGGTGAGCCTGCCTCCGGGTGGTTTCCAGGGAGATGATGACGTCGCCCAGGACCTGATCCTGCACGCCGGGAAAGGGGCCGCCCTGCTGGGGCAGGGAGATGACATTGGTCGTCCCGCGCCGGTCCAGAAGGGTGCGATTGAGGCGGGCCATGGCGGGGTCGTTGACCAGGGTCAGGCTGAGTTCGGTCTCAGGAAATCCCAAGGCGTTTAAGATCGTCGCGGCTTTTTCCCTGATCTGAGGCAGGCTTACTGGTATCTTTCTTTGCCGGTTGTTTATCCAGATCTTCATGCTTCTTTTTATCTGCCGCGGTCTTTTCCGCCGGGGCGGGGTATTCGATGCGCTGATGGAAGATGCCTCCCAGGATCTTGATGAAACTTCGGGCGATCTGGTGCAGATCCTTCAGCGTCAGTTCGCATTCGTCCAACTGGCCGTCGGCAAAGTTATTGTTGATGATCTTCTGGACCATGCCCTGGATGCGAGCCGGGGTAGGGTCCATTAAGGTCTTGGAGGCGGCCTCCACCTGGTCGGCCAGGAGCACCAATCCGGCCTCCTTGGTTTGGGGCCGGGGGCCCGGATAACGGTAATCTTCAATATTGATCTGCGTCGGTGAGGTCGCCAGTTGCTTGGCCTTGTTGTAAAAATAACTGATGAAGCTGGTGCCGTGGTGCTGGCGGATGATGTCGATGATGTCCTTGCCCACCCGGTTTTGCCGGGCCAACTCTACCCCGTCCTTCACATGGGCGATGAGGATGAGACTGCTCATGGACGGGGCCAGTTTCTCGTGTTTGTTTTCCCGGCCCAACTGGTTCTCGACAAAATAGGCCGGTTTCTTGATTTTGCCAATGTCGTGATAATAGGCGGCACACTTGGCCAACATGGGATTGGCGCCAATGGCCTCGGCGGCGGCCTCCACCATGTTGCCCACAATAATGGAATGGTGGTAGGTGCCCGGGGCCATAACCATCAGGTCCCGCATGATGGGCTGGTCCAGATTCAACAGCTCCAGCAGGCGGATGTCGGAGGTGAAATTAAAGAGCATCTCGATCACCGGAGGCAGTCCGGTGGCCAGGATGCCCACGGCCAGCCCGCCCCCCAAACCGAAGATCATTCCCACGGCCGCATCCTGAAGGTGGACGGGGTACTCCAGTAATTTCAGGACCGTTACCAGGACCAGGTTGGCCAGGCCGACGAAGAGGCCGGCCCTGACGACCACCCAACGTTTCTTACAATGCCGGACGCCCCAGACCCCGATGTGGCCGCTGATGGTAAAGTAGAGGAACAGCCCCAGGGATTTTTCCACCAGGAAGCTGGCCATGGCGGCGGCCAGGAAGGTGGTCAAGACCGCGGCCTCCATACCGATGAAGAAGGCCACCAGCATGGGAGCCAGCGCCACCGGCAGGACATAGACCAGGTTTTTGGCCACCAGGGGGCTCACCTGAACCAGGGTGTCGGCCAGGTTCACGAGACCCTTGTCCAGGAGGGCCACGAGGAGCAGGATGGCAGCCAGGAAAGTGAGTTCCGGCAGGCTCTTGGGCAGGCGGCGGATAAAGAGGCCGGCAGTGTGGAAGGAAAGGGTCACTAAAGCCCCCAAAAGCAGCGCCGTGGCCAGAAAGTAGGACAGCCACCAGCCCCGGGGACCTTCCTTTTGGAGGGCCTGGAGCTTGGCCAGGATGGCGGGCGTGATGCGCTCGCCTTCCCGAACCAGCATTTCGCCCTTTTGGACCTGGAAATAAACCGGCTTATAATCCCGCAGAGCCGCCATCCGGCGCTCTTCGGTCTCGGCCCGGTTGGGAATCAGATTGGGGACGACCAGGGCTTGGGCCAGCTCGCACAAGGCCCAGCGCTGGCCCGCAGGCAGGTCGGTGGCCATTTCCCGGCAATAGAAGTTCACCCGTTTCACGGCCTCATCCAGGTTCAGGAAGGCCTCGGGAAATTTTTCGGCGCTTTCGTGCCAGGAAGGCAAGTGGCGCACCACGATTTTCCGGCGCTTTTCGCGGTCCAAGGTGGCATGTTCGCTGATCACCCCCTGGGACAGGATTTGACTCACCTGTTGTCTCACCAACTCTTCCACCTGAGGGGCGAACTGGGCCTGGGCCAACAGATAGAAGACGTTGTTGCTCAGGGTGACGCCCAAAAGGCGCTCAAAATCGGTTTTCTTGTCCTGGAGGGTTTTGTAGAGCCGGTTGAACGTCGAGGCCGGCGGTCGCGCCTTTTTGCCCCGGGTTTCGGCCGCCGCCTCCGGGGAGCGGGCTTCCCGGATGGTCAGCTGCATGGTTTCAAAGGCCTGATGGAGTCGGGTGCGGATGTCTTCGCCGATGCGCTCGTCAAAATCATAGATCAGGGGGACCTCATCCAGGAGTTCCTGACGCCGCTTGGCAGTGGATTCGTCATCTTCGATGAGTAAATCCTGGGTGGCCTTGACATCGTGGGCGGCGATATCCCCGACCTGGTAGGGCAACACCTTCTCTTGAGGGCGGGGGTAGAGAATCAGGGCGGCGGTGAGGCTGAATCCCAGCAGGAGCAGGATCTTGCCGTACAGCTCATGGTTCTTCGCCCGGGCTGACTTTTTCCCCGGGACAAGGTCCCGCCATTGGCGGAAGAGACGCCGCAATCCCAGCAGTTTGTCAGACTTGGGGGAGGATGAGTTATCCGGCATGGGAGGTGGGGGCGAGGTCTGAGGTTTTGGGTTTGGATCGCCGAGTTCGGCTCTGTTGGGACCGCTCGTAGGCCATAATGATTTCCTGGACCAGCGAGTGGCGGACGACGTCGTTCTTGTTGAAATAGACGAAGGCAATGCCAGCGATGCCGCGCATGATCTCCCGGGCTTCCACCAGGCCCGAAAGGGTGCCCGCAGAGAGATCGATCTGGGTGATATCACCGGTGATGACCGCCTTGGAGCCGAAGCCCAGGCGGGTGAGGAACATCATCATCTGTTCCGAGGTGGTATTTTGGGCCTCATCCAGAATGACAAAGGAATTGTTGAGGGTGCGGCCGCGCATGAAGGCCAGGGGCGCCACTTCGATGACCCCTTGTTGGATGAGGCGGGCGGCCTTTTCAAAATCCATCATGTCGTGCAGGGCGTCGTAGAGGGGACGGAGGTAGGGGTTGACTTTTTCGAACAAGTCGCCCGGCAGGAACCCCAACTTTTCCCCGGCCTCCACCGCCGGCCGGGCCAGGACGATGCGATGCACGTCGTTGTTCATCAGAGCGGCCACGGCCATGGCCATGGCCAGGTAGGTCTTGCCGGTGCCGGCGGGGCCGATGCCGAAAACCATGTCGTGGGTCCGGATGGCCTCGATATAGACCTTCTGGTTCAGGCTCTTGGGGGCGATGCGGCGCTTCATGGCCGAAATGAATACCGTATCCAGGAAGATTTCCCGGAGGGAGGTCTGCGGGTTTTGTTTCATGATGCGCAAGGCGTATTGCACGTCCTGGGGGCCCACCGGATGTCCGGCCTGGATGATCAGATAGAGTTCCTGCAGCACGCGGGAGGCAGTGGTGACGGCGTCTTCGGCGCCCTCCAGGGTGATGTGGTTGCCCCGGACATGGGAAGCGATTTTCAGGTGTTGATCGATGAGTTTGACATGCTGCGACTGCTGCCCGAAGAGGGCCCGGGCAACGTCGTTGTCGTCGAAGACCAGCTTGGCGGTGGCGGCCGGGGGCCGGGGAGCTGCCATGGTCAGTGGGCCTCCGCCGCCAGGCCCAGGAGTTGGCCTTGCACCTGACGCCGCCGCGGTCGGTTGTCAAAGTCCAGCAGCACGATCTGCTGCCAGGTGCCCAACAGGGGGTGGCGGTCCTGGATCGGAATGGTGAGGGAAGGCTTCATCAGGGCGGCGCGCACATGGGAATAACCGTTGCCGTCTCCCCAGCGCCGGTCGTGTTGATAGGCAATGTCTTGGGGCACCAGGCGTTGCAAGGCCTCTTTCAGGTCCGCCACCACGCCGGGCTCGAATTCAATGGTGGTGAGGGCCGCAGTGGAACCGGAAATGAACAAGGTCAGAATCCCCTGGCTCACGCTGGCCTGGGCCAGCCGGTCCCGGACGGCCGGTGTGAGGTCCAAGACGTCGGTGTCGGCAGTGGTCTTAAATTCCAGAGTGAAACTGTCAATGATTAGCATGCACATTATGATAATCGGTCAAATATAACCATACTTCATTATATCGAACTAGGTAGCATAAAAATACAGAAAGTTTCAAGGATATTCCGTGGCAATTGCATCTGGTGCAATTTGAGGTGAGGAGCGTGCATGTCCCTGGTGTCAGGGGAGGAGGGGTCAGGTTTAAAAGGAAGGGGGGGCCGGCAGGACCGGCCCCCTATGTTGGGATGGATTGGAGGTTAGAAGCATCCGAGCTTAGTGGAGGGTAGAAGAACTGAAGAAAGTATTTATACTGTCCGCCGGACGCAGGGTCTTTTGGAGGGCCTGGGCCACCCGGGCCCGCTGCTCCGGGGATAATTGCTGAAACTTCGCTAACACCTGGCGCAACAACAGCGCCGATTCCTGGAGGGTGCGCAGGTTGGTTTCCAACTTCTGCAAAGACAGATAGAGCGACTCCATCGCCTCCTTGGCCTTTTGCACCTTGGTCAACTTTTCCTGCATCTCTGCGGTCACGGTCTCCGGGTCACGGTGGTCCGGCTGGTCTGCCATAGAACAACTCCCATTTCTGCGAGACTTCTTGTGTTTCTTCCTGTGCAAAATGGATACCATTTGGACATTTTTTATTTTCTTAATTATATCAATAGAGTAAAAATATGCTGGAACTGAATAATGTTAGGTTGCGCGTTAAAAAGTCGTGACATTATGTTCCATATTCTTAACGGAGTCACGTATAGGGGATTGCGGCAAGGGCGGGGGAGAGTGAGTGAATTATATTACTATATTGATATAATGAGAAATTAGTAAAAGATAGGATTAATTCGCAGGGAATCAAAGAAAAGCCGGCGCCCCGGAGGCCGCCGGCCATGTTCAGGATATTGAACATGGTTACAGTTCCACTACGGAATCATCCCCGATCAGGAGGCGCACGCAGCGGTGTTGGTTGTGGCGTAAGATCCTGGTATTCTTGCCTATGAGGCTATCCTCCAGGCGGTCGACACACTGGATGCAGACCTCGGTCAACAGGACCGAGTGCTCCACCACCGAATCCTCCACCCGGGAGTGATCCCCGATGCTGGTGAAGGGTCCGATGAAGCTGTTTTTGATCAGGCAGTGCTCGCCGATGACCACCGGCCCCCGCACGGTGGAGTTGATGATCCGGGCCGTGGGGGCGATGGCCACCCGGCCGCTGATTTGGCTGTGTTCGTCAACTTCGCCGTGCACGTCCTTGGTGATCCATTCGTCCAGGACAATGGTATTGGCGGTGAGAAGGTCGTCCTTCTTGCCGGTATCCAGCCACCAGGACGGCAGGACCTCGCTGCCCACCTGCCGCCCCGTTTCCAGCAGGAGCTGGATGGCGTCGGTGATTTCGTATTCGCCCCGCCAGGAGGGTTTGAGCTGGCTGATGGCCTGATGGATGGCGGGGGAGAAGATATAGACCCCCACCAGGGCCAGGTTGGACGGCGGCTCCGGGGGTTTCTCCACCAGGCGTTTCAGGTTGCCGGAGGCGTCCACCTCGGCGATGCCGAACTGGCTGGGGTTGTTGACTTCCTTCAACAGGACCAGGGCGTCGAGCCGGCGGCGCCGGAAGGTGTCCACCAGGCCGTCGATGCGGCTGCCGATGAGGTTGTCGCCCAGGTACATGACGAAGTTGTCGTCTCCCAGAAAATCCTGGGCCACCTTGACGGCGTGGGCCAAGCCGGCGGGCTGGGACTGGACCAGATAGGTGATGCGGACCCCCCAGCGGTCCCCGGACCCCACGGTTTCCTGCACCAGGCCGCCTGTTTCCGGGGAGATGATGATGCCGATGTCCCGAATCCCGGCGTGGGCCAGATTGTCGATGACGTAGAAGAGGATGGGTTTGTTGGCCACCGGCACCAGTTGTTTGGCCGCGGTATGGGTCAAGGGGCGCAAACGGGTGCCTTTGCCGCCGCTGAGAATGAGACCTTTCACGGGTGGTCCCCCTTTTTTGACCAGGGTCAGGCGCTGCCGGAAGCTCCCGCCGGCTGCGGGCGCCCCCCAACGTCGTCACCGTGGTCAGAGGTCAGAAATTCGCTCGGGAGAAGGCAAACCGAGGGCTGCCTTTCCCTGCTATGATAATATATGCGGAACTGCTTGCCAACCGCTTTGATGAATTTGCACCCGACCGGTCTTTGTGATACCTTTATCGGCACGTAAGTTCCAAATGACAATGGAATATCCCTATTTTATAACCCTTGAGTTGCAAAGGACGCCTGATGGATACCGAAGCAATCCCCGTGGCTGAAGCTGAACTGGCGGAGAAGGTGCGTCCCCTGGTCAACGACATCCTGGCTCGTTTTAATGAGGCCAATATTACCCCTCAGGAGGCCGGGGTGGTGGTGGTGGCGCTGCTGCACCGTCTGCTGCAGGTGCTGCACGACACCCCGGAGGCCCAACGGCAGGTGGCCCTGTCGGTCCTGAGCCTGATCAACGAGCACCTGCAGGGGGCCTTCATGGAGGCTCCGGAAACCCCGCCGTGCTCCTGCTGTTGAAGCTCCGTCAGGTTCCTGGCCGCGATTCCCGGCCGCCCCGTCGATCTGCCGGCGGGGGAGGACCGGAAGGAGTAATTCCCCGGGTTAACGGATTTAACAGGAGTTCCGCCGCATGCGTTGTGTTGACAATGTCCTGGAATTGATCGGCAATACGCCGCTGGTGCGCCTGACCAAACTCAATCCCAATCCCCGGGTGGAGGTCCTGGTGAAGTTGGAAGGTTTTAACCCGGGGGGCTCCATCAAGGACCGGGTGGCGTGGCAGATGCTCACCGACGCCGAGGCCCGGGGGGAGTTGGTCCCCGGCAAGACGGTGGTGGAGGCCACCAGCGGCAATACCGGCATCGGTCTGGCCATGGTCTGCGCGGTCAAGGGCTATCCGTGTCTGTTGGCCATGTCGGAGGCGGCCTCCCAGGAGCGCAAGCTCATCCTCAAGGCCCTGGGGGCGCAGATCCTCCTGACTCCGGCCAGCCTGGGGACCGACGGCGCCATCGAGGAGGTCTATCGCCTGGCCCGGGAGTACCCGGACAAGTACTTCCTCCCCGATCAGTTTAACAACCCCAGCAATCCCCTGGCCCATTATCTGGGCACCGCCCAGGAGATCTGGGATCAGACCGAGGGTCGGGTGAGCATGGTGGTGATTTCCATGGGCACCACCGGCACCCTGATGGGAATCTACCGCCGGCTCAAGGAGCTCAACCCGGCGGTGCAGGTCATCGGCGTGGAACCTTACATGGGCCACAAGATCCAGGGCCTGAAGAACATGCACGAATCCTACAAGCCCGGGATCTTCGACAAGAGTCAGGCCGATGCCATCGTCAACCTCGAGGATGAGGAAGCCTTCGAGACGGTGCGCCAATTGGCCCGCACCGAGGGGATCCTGTTGGGCATGAGCTCGGGGGCGGCGGTGGCCGTGGCCCTGAAGATGGCCCGGACTCTGGAGAGCGGGGTGATCGTGGCCATCACCCCGGACAGCGGCGAGCGCTACCTGTCCACCCCCCTGTTCGTGGAGGAGGAGAAGCCCTCGCTGCAGTTTTACAACACCCTGTCCCGCCGGCAGGAGGCCTTTTATCCCCAGACTCCGGGGGAGGTGAGTGTCTTTGCCAACGGCCCCATCCTCAATGCCAACCTGTCCCTGGCCGACGCCCGGCGCCTGGTGGTGGTGGACCTGCTCACCCGGTTCCTGGCCTACCGGGGCTTCGAGGTGCGGCTGGCTTTGGGCCTCACCGACATCGACGACGTCACCATTCAGGGGGCCGAGGCCGCGGGTCAGCTCCTGGGAGAATTCACCGGCCACCATCTCACCGAATTCTTCCAAGATGTGGACGCCCTGCGGCTCAAGCGGGCGGCGGTCTACAGCCGGGTCACGGAACACATCGATGACATGATCCAACTCACCCGGCGGCTGTTGGAAAAGGGGTATGCCTACGAAAAACTGCGCTCGGTGTACTACGACATCTCCCGGTTTAAGAAATATGGCAGGCTCTCACGTTTGGATATGCAGAAGATCCAGGTGGGCAAGACCGTGGACCTGGACGACTACGCCAAGGACAACCCCCGGGATTTCACCCTGCTGAAGCGGGCCAAGCTGGGGGAATTGAAAAAGGGCCTGTATTACACCACGGAATGGGGCAACGTGCGCCCCGGCTGGCACCTGGGCAGCGCGGCCATGGCCCTCAAGCACCTGGGGGACGTCCATGACATCCACGTGGGCAGCATAAATCTCACCTTCCCGCATCACGAGAATCTCATCGCCATCTCTGAGGCGGCCACCGGCAAGCCGCCGGCCCGCTATTGGCTCCACCTGGAACAGATCCAGACGGCGGCCGAGGCCCCGGCCAACGGCGGCCTGCCCACGGTGCGGGAGCTGCTCAACCAAGGCCACCGGGGGGAGGATCTCCGCACCTTTCTGTTGGCCACCCACTACCGCAAACCCCTGCACTTTGCCTCCGCCAGCCTGGAAAACGCCCGGCGCACCCGGCAGCGGCTGGACGCCTTTCTGGAGCGCCTGGAGTGGGTGGAGGGCGGAGAGCCGTACCCCGAGCTGGACCAGGACCTGTTTCAGTTGCGGCAGGACTTCATTGCCGCCCTGGACGACGACCTCAACATCGCCGCGGCCCTGGCGGTGGTCTTTGCCTTCAGCAAGCGGATCAACACCCGCATCGACCAGAGTCGTCTGGATCAGGCCGGGGCCCAGGCGGTGCTGGCCAAATTCCGCCGCTTGGACCAGGTCCTGGGCGTGATGAATTTCCCCCAGGCGGTCAGCGATGCCGAAGTGGAGGCCAAGCTGGCGGCCCGGACGGAGGCCCGCCGCCAGCGCGATTGGGCCACCGCCGACCGCCTGCGCCAGGAACTCCTGGAGGCCGGTATCGAGGTTACCGATACGCCCCGGGGGCCGGTCTGGCACCGGCGGTAGCCGCGGGGGAGCAGTCCCCGCCAGGGGGCCGGGAAGGGGGCGGAGAAGGGCAGGGCGGGGTATGACTCGCCCGGAAAAGCAAAGCCCCCTGCACGAGAGGGCTTTCTGCCGTAATTGGGCTTAGGGGAGGAGGGCCGGACCCCCCGGTGCCCGGCCCTCCCCCGACCTACCTGACGATCTCCCAATTTTCCTGGAAGGTGTTGTCGTCCAGGGTGTAGAGGAACCCCATGGTTCTCCCGGTGCCCGGCTCTTCCCTTTTCTTGACCTGCCAGTAGTTGAGAAAGATGGCGTAGGTCCAGCGCGGTTCTTGGGTCGCGGGGTCATCTTCCAGGGGCTGCCAGACCTCCCGTTTTTCCAGGACCCGCCAGATGGTGCCGTATTTTTTGCTACGTACCAGCTGCCCCACCTGGGGCAGGCCCTTCTGGCGCACAATCTCCTCATACTCTTGCATGGTGACCTCCTTCTTCGGCGCCCGTTGCAGTGACATCACCGTGCGCCGCCGCACGCATCGGCAACCGCCGCAGCCGGTCTGAGGCTTCAGGCTACGACTTCCCAGTTGGCCTCGAAGGTGTTGTCATACCGGGTATAGCTAGACCCATCATCTTGCCGACGCCGGGCCTTTGCCGCCTGGATCTGCCAGAGCGACAGGTAGATGGCGGGGATCAAGAGTGGCTCATTGGTTTTGGGGTCGGGGTCGATGTTCATCCCCACCTCCCTGTTTCCCTGACGCGCCACAGGATGCCGAACTTTTCTTTTTCCACCGTCTGGCCCACGTCGGGCAAGCCTTTCGTCGTAACAATGATGTTGTCAGGGAACTTCTTGGCCTTCACAACGCCGGAGAAATTCCGCGGCGTCAGGACATGGAGTGACACGCCCAGGGCACGTGGGTTGGAGGTATTTTCCCAGAGGCTCACCTCCTGGGCGGGGCAACGCCGGGGGCGGACAGATGATCGCAGCGGGCGAGACGAGGGGGAGGAACAGGGTAAGTGCAGCGCGAGGTCCCTAGAGCAACGAAGGCCAGGGGAAGTGGCGAAGAGCGTCGGAAGCGGTGGCGGCGCCCTGAAGTTTATTATGCTTTTATGTTTTGAATCGCCGCCAAGCTTGTCAAGGGCCGGAGGCAAGAAGCCGGGCACGATTGTCGGGGCAGGGAAGAGAGGTGTGCCCCAGGTTGCAAACCGGGTGTCCCTGCAATATGGCAAATCAAGGGGTTAGCAGGGAGCAGCCAACTCAATGTGTTTCTGGTGGCGGGGGGGATTCGCCGGAATGGGGGTGAACCTCCTTGAGGCTATACAGGGTTGGGCACCCTTTGAATAGCATTCATAAAGCTCTGGGGATCATCTTGAAAAGGCTCCAGATGATAAAATATGCCATCCTTTATACATACTAACATGCCAATCTGGCAGTAAGGGCATTCCGCCGGTATTAAGGTCCCTTTCTCTTCATTCCTGATGTGCCAGGTGCATTTCGGATCGTCTAGGATCATGTCCGAAATCTCGTGGCATTGAGGACAGGTGAGATGAATGAGGGTCCGGCCTTTAATGTTTACCGGGGTGAAGCTCCCCTTCTGCTTGGGGGGCTCGGGGCCCTTAAAAACCTTTTTGAAGAATCCCATGTCAACCTCCTGGCAGGTTTACCCCTAAGGTTTATATCTTCCTTGAGTCTCCTAGACTAATGGTTCCGCAAGAAATCCAACAGTGTCGGCATTGTTGATTTGAAAGCCGACCGTTCGGCAGGGAGGGTTTTGGGCAACGATTGGGCAAGTGAGGCAATGAGCAGGGGGGCGGAGGCGCCGACATTAACGGCCAATAAGGCTTCCACCTCCGCGATGCCGTAAAGCGTAGTCAGAAGGCCGCCTGCCAGTATCATCGCCACCGTGCACCCCCAGTAACGCCAATATTTGACATAATGGGGGAGGTTGGGACTATCTCGCAGATTGTACCATTTTAACAGCTCGATCAGAACCCCTCCGAAGCATCCGGCCAGGAAAACGTGTAAGAAGCCATGGAGTTTCATGTTACCAACCTTTACTGCCAGTCCCCGGAGAGGATAAAGGCAGACCAATAATAAGGGGAAGACCACTCTTGGCGCTGCAGCAGAGCCAGTTTGGCCTCTCGCAAGGCAGAGCTTTTATCCAGACGTTTGGTCATCATGAAGGCATAGAAATGCTTCATGAGTTCGGCGGTGGCTTCGTCATGCACCGGCCACAGACTGGCCAGGACGCTTTGGCCCCCTGCATAGAAGAAGGCCCGCATCAAGCCGACGAAGCCTTCGCCATAATGGAGCTTTCCCAGGCCGGTTTCGCAGGCGCTCAGGACAATCAGATCAGCGTGTAAAGATAAATTGGTGATTTCGAACGCATGGATAGCGCCTTCCTCCTCTGTTGGCGCTAACAGGAGGCAAGAGAATTGAGGACTATGTTGATCTGCCAACCCATGGGTGGCGAAGTGCAAAAAGCGATAATCCCTGATTTCTTGTGATTGCACCGCCCTTTTACTGGCGTCCTTTCCTATTTTCAAGGCAATCCGATGCTGCGGAAAAAGCCTGGATATGGCTTTGACTTCTTTCTCGGTTCCTGGAAGAGGAGAAGGCCCGGGATGATGCGAATCTCTTTGAAAGTGAACGGGAGCAAAGCCGATAAAATCTTTTCCCCACTGGGTTGGGAGCCGCGTGGGGCGGTCTTTCCGCAGCGCCGCGAAGATCGTCGCCGAGGGAGAATAAACAATTTCAAACTTTTTGATCAAAAAAGGTAGGTCGGCCATTCCCGGTGCCGATTTGAGCCGCCAGAACTTCCTGAAACTCCTTTCTCCGTGCTGCTTCTGGCTTGCCGGAGCTTCGGTGAGGAGCACTTCAAAGGGCAAGAGGTGCAACAGATGGTCGGGCACGATGAGGAGCCTCTTCCCTGTCAAAACAGCGGCAGCCGGTTCCAAGAGCATCTGATAGAGGTCATGGGCGCAGGCGGCAAAGCCCTCCACGTCAGGTTTAATTAAGATGGACAAGAGTTCTTGAACTTTGGCTTTTATTTTGGGTCCGTCTGGCAAGACATAAAAATTCAGGCTGTTTCCAGTCACCACCCACAAATAACTTACGTGATTGTGGAGAGAATACTGGAGCAGGGTGGTATCTTCATCCCGCAGCAGCTTCTGTATCTCCCCGACCTCCCAAGGGTTATGCTCGGCAACTTCAGCCAGACGGGAATCTGTCTGGCTTATCTGAGCAAGCAGGCGCTGATAAGCGGAGTTCAATTCGGTCCGTTTCTCCAGCAGGAGCAGGCGATCAGGGCGGGGCAGACCCGGATTAGACAATTGGTTCTGCAGTTCTGCGAGTTCCAGGAGCATGGCCTCTTCTTGTTCCGACAACTCGCCGGGGATGTGGTGCCGGGGGCTAACCCGTCGGCTGAAAAGCTGGTCTAGAAACGCGCGAGCATGACGTCTTTCACAAGCGTGGAAAGCTTGTTCCATGAAAGCTTGGTTCAAGGTTTCCTGAGATCGCTTGATTAATTGGGCTGTGTAAACGTAGTAAGATTCCTGCACCCAGGCTTTATTGAAGAAACTTAATCGAAACTCATCTCCGCTAAGTTCGTATCGCATTCGGTCAAAAATAGCCGTAGCCTCTTGCAACATGGAGCAAGCCTGTTCGGTCTTGTCGAGGCTGCCGTAAACTGCTCCCAAATTATAGTAGGTCTCCCCTTCGGTTAGAGTGTTGCCCACCTCTTTGGCCAAGCGCAATGCCGTCTCCAGACACTGGATAGCTTCTTGAGGTTCGCCATTGGCAGTATACAGCGACCCTAAAGTAGTCAAACAGCCGGTTTGCAGGAACAAATTACCTAACTGCTGGTAAAGGGCATAAGATTGTTTCGCCAGCGACATTCCCTCTTCAAACTTACCCTGATTTAGGTAAAGACTGGCCAGGCCATTAAGCGCACCGGCAATATTATTCTGGTTCCCGGTGTGTTGAGCTATTTCTAAGGACTTGATCATATAGGGGATGGCCATTTGGGGGTTGTTATAGTTGCCGACATCAAAGTAAAGCCAGGCTAGAGCATAGAGAGTTTCAAAGGCCAGGCTCATCATATCCAAGTGATGGTAACGCTGTAGCGCTGCTTTGAGATAATGTTCCGCCTCCTCGCTTTGGCCAAGGGTAATATATAAACTGCCCAGATTGTGTAAGGCCGAGGCCTCTCCCGGATGATTGCGTAATGTTCGGGCCAGTTCCAAACCTTGATCGAAAAAATGGAGCGCTTCCTGGTACTGGCACAGGTCTTTACAAGCAGTGCCCAAAGCATTTAAGCTTTTTTGTTCTTCCTGGATGTTGCCCACTGCTCGGGCTATCTTGAGAGATTCAGAAAAGCTTTGGCGCGCATCCCGGAGCCGACCTTGACCATGGTAAACTTGGCCCAAATTATACTTCACCATCCCGATAGATTCCAAATCCCCCAAAATTTCATAGAGGGAAAGGGCGCTGGCTAAGCTGGTCAGGGCTTTTTCCGATTCTCCGAGATACTGATAGACGGGGCCGAGGGTGAGCAGAGTTAGACTTTCCCCGCGCAGGTTGCCGACTTCCCGGCGTATGACCAAAGCCTGTTCAAGATATTCCCGGGCCTTGGCCATTTCCCCCAGATCTTTATGGAGAGCCCCCACACCATTAAGACATCTGCCCTCACCTTCCCGGTCCTGTAATTCTCTGTACAATTCCAGGGCCTGTTGGAAGGCTGAGAGAGATTGGGGGTAATACCCAAGGGATTGGAGCCTGACAGCTTCCTGGTTGAGAAGCTCAGCGTTTAGGGCTTTATTCATGCTCGCTCCCCCTAGTCTTTGCAAAAAAGGGACCGGATGATTAAAGGAATCGGGAGATGGAAAGGCCGACCTGTTGGGGTCTAAGAAGAAGGCCAAAATTGGCTATCATACGTAAAAGCATGTTAGCCCTATGATAGCAGAAAGAAGGGAATTGTTACAGAGTTACAAGGGATTCAGGGAAAAAAAGAGGGACATATGGCATAACTAATTGTTATCACTGGAGCCGGCATGGGGATTTGAACCCCAGACCTGCTGATTACGAATCAGCTGCTCTACCACTGAGCTATGCCGGCCCATGGAAAATTGTACCCTTTGGGCAGGCCTTTGACAAGGGGCAACCGTCCCCGGCGTTTGGTTTTCCCTGAGCGGGGAATATCTTAGTCGGGGTGCGCCCGCTAGAGCAGGGGCGGCTCCGGGAGCTCGGTGATGGGTTGCTCCCCGAAATGGGGGAAGTGCGCGAGCAGGTCAGACCTTAAGGCCAGGGCCTCCGGATAGCGTTTATCCACATCCTTTTCCAGGCAGCGCAGGATGATCCGCTCCAGCTCGGGGTGGATGTCAGGGTTTTCCTCCCGGGGCGGGACCGGCTCTACCTCCAGGATCAAGTCGATGAGCACCTTCTCGGAGTCGTCATAGAAGGGCAGCAGCCCGGTGTACAAGAGGTACATGATCACCCCCAGGGCCCAGATGTCGCTGCGGCGCTGGCTTTTGCCCATGATCTGCTCCGGGGCCATGTAGGGGCGGGAGCCCACCATGGTGGCGCTGATGTCCCGGTCTTTAAGGTCTTTGGCCGCGCCATAGTCCAGGAGTTTCACGGTGTCGTCGGGACCGATGATGATATTGTTGGGCTTGATGTCCCGGTGGATGATGCCCTGGGCGTGGGCGTGGGCCACGACGTCGATGAGCTTCAGGATGAGGCGCTCTTTGATGGGGTCAGGTAGCTCCTCCACCAGGAGGTCCTGCAGGGTGCGTCCGGGCACGTATTCCTGAATCAGGATGAGGCGGCCGCCTTCCTCGAAGGAGTCGATGAGGCGCACGGCGGAGGGATGGGGGGCCAGCTTGACACAGATATCGGCCTCCTTGCGGAAACTCCGGTTGTAGCCCCGGGAAAAGGGGATCTTGGCAATGTAGTGGCGCTGCGGCGCCAGCGGTTCGGTGTCTTGGACCAGCCAGACCTCACCATAGCTCCCCTGTCCCAGCTTGCGGATCTTTTCGTAGCGCCCTCCCAGGAGTTCCGTGAGCTTCATCACCGACAGGAAATTGCCGGCAAAGGGCAGCAGTCTGGTAATGAGGCTGAGCAGGGTCTTTCTGATGGCCGGGCGGCCGGCTACCTCGGGCGGCGTCACTCCGAGGGGAGGGGGAGCCTCCTCCCGTTCCGGGGCCGCGCCGAATCCCCCCAGGGCCTCGGACTCCTCTTTCAGGACGTAGCCGTGGACGAGGACGGTGACCCGGCTGCCGTCCCGATGGCGCAGGTTGACCTTGATAGCCTCCACCGCGCCGCCGGCTTGCATCTGTTGCTGGAACCGGTCAAAGTCTTCCCTGGAATAGAAGAAGTCACGGGCCGGGTCCAACCGCAGCAGTTCCTCCTTGCTCCCGTACCCCAACAGGCTCATGAGTGCAGGGTTGCAATCCCATAGGTTTCCATCCCGGGTGGTGAAGAACATGGATTCGGGACTGTCCTCGAACAGACTGCGATAGCGTTCCTGGGAGGCCTGCACCAGGCTTTCGTGCTGCCTGACCCGCACTGCCACCCCGGCCCGGGCCAGGACCTCCGTGCTGTGAAAGGGCTTGAGGAGAAAGTCGTCGGCCCCGATTTCCAGGCAGCGGGCGGCATAATCTTCGGAAAAGCGGGGGAGGAGAAGCAGGATGGGGATATAGCGGACCCCTTCCAGATGTTTTAAGGCCCGGAAGCGCTTGAAACCGGCCTCGGTCTGAATGTTGAGAATGATCAGATCCGGGGGGTGAGCCAGGGCGGCGGGGAGGGCGGCGTCGCCGGAGGCCGGTGCCAGGACGTGGTAGCCGGCGGCGCTGAAGATTCCGGCCAGATCCAGATAGTCCTGGGGGTCGGCGTCAATGATGAGGACTGTGCGTCCGTCCATAGAGACTTAGCCGCGGTGTCCGTAGGGTGTCTGAAGGGGGTTGGCGGCCATATTCCCGCGAGGTCTTCGGTTGGCGGAATAGCTTCTCTGGGTCGGCGGACGGTTTGCACACGGTAAAAAAACCCGCCCTAAAGCATCCATCATCTTGAAAACACAAGAACAGACTGGCTGGGGGAGGAGGATTCGAACCTCCATCGGCGACTCCAAAGGCCGCTGTCCTGCCATTGGACGATCCCCCAAGATTCGTGTCGGAGTGGTTTGGAGCAGAAAACTGTCGGGAAGGAGTTACTTGTTAATCAATCGGCGCAGCACCCCGGAGGCGCGGAAGGTCACCACCCGCCGGGGATCGATGGTCAGGTCTTGGCCGGTTTGCGGGTTCCGGCCGCGGCGTTCCCGCTTGGCCTTGATCATCCATTTCCCGAATCCACTGATCAGGATATCCTCGCCCGTAGCCAGGTTCTGCTTGATGATTTCGAACAGGGTGTCCACCACCCGGGCCGCTTCCGCCTTACTGAGAATTTCCTTTTCAAACAGGGCCTGGATCAGGGAAGCCTTGGTGACCGTCATGGATCCTCCGCAATGCTAATAGCTTAGTCTTGGTATGACTGCAAAGCACCTGACATTAGGAATATAAATCAGTCCCTGGGGGATTGCAAGTAATTTCTTTGGGATAGTGAATCAAGAAATGACCGCTGGGGGGGTGGAATGGCAGCGGCAGGGGGCGGATAAAGACCTTGTGAGTGCGGCCGACCCACGCGCCAGTGAGAGACCGGCCGCACCCGCAAGGCACGGATATGGAGAGGGGCGGACTAACTCCGGCCAGAAAGAAAAAACCCCAATTCCCTGGGCCGGAAATTGAGGATTGCACCCGGTTTTGCTTGGTCCTCAATCGAAGCGGAAGCTCCGCTGCCCCGGCGGCTGACTCCCGTATTGCATCCAGGCAGGTCTTCTGACTTCCGGATCACTCTCCCCGGCGCCTTCCCAGCTGGTGAGCCAGTGGCGTTGTGCCGGTTCGTCCCCGGTTACAGCGGCGGGACCGTGACGGAATTGCACCGTCTTCCCTTTTTATCCCGAAGGAACCTGTTCCTGCTTTTCTAACATGCCTGCACCCCGGTTGTCAAGGAATTTTAGAAGTTTCCGGTTTCCGGTTTTCAGTAAATGGCATGGCATCGATTGTCATTGCGATTCGGTCCACTTTCCCACCCAAGGGCGCCGGGCTTGGCGACGACGGTGGTGGCGGGGCAGGTCGCGGCCCTGCTTCACATCGTAGATCCGGCATTCACGGGGGTGGCTGAGTTTCGGCTTACTGGTGGATTAGATTGGAGGCGGCACCCGGATTCGAACCGGGGTATTGCGGTTTTGCAGACCGCTGCCTTACCACTTGGCTATGCCGCCCCATTCGGCAGGTATGAAAAGAAATGGAGCGGGAAACGGGATTCGAACCCGCGACTTCAACCTTGGCAAGGTTGCACTCTACCACTGAGTTATTCCCGCTCTGAACTTTCTATATACCCCCGCCCCGGACGGCTGTCAATAAGAAATCAGGTGTCGGGGGCGAGAATTTCGGCGGCGGGATCAGGGGGCCGGGTCGTCCGGGGAGGGCGGTGGGTCGGCAAACAACCCCCTCTGGACGACCACACCGCCGGGGAGGCGGCGGCGGCGGGCCAGGCGAGGGAAGCCCAGGGGGTCGAGGCTGCCGGCCTCCAGATTGATCAGCACTTCATGGGCCCGGGCGATGACCGGGGCCGGGACCCCGGCCAGTTGCGCCACCTGGATGCCGTAGCTCTTACTGGCGGCGCCGGGCGTCAGGCGGTGCAGAAAGACGATGCGGCCATCGGCCTCGGCCACGGTGACCTGGAGGTTTTGGACCCGGGACTTGAGCCGGGCCAGGGAGGTGAGTTCGTGGTAGTGGGTGGCGAACAGGGTCATGACCCCGGCGCCCTCCAGGTCGTGGAGGTACTCCGCCACGGCCCAGGCCAGGGAAAGGCCGTCGAAGGTGCTGGTGCCCCGGCCGATCTCATCCAGGATGACCAGGCTGCGGGGGGTGGCCTGGTGCAGGATGTGGGCGGTTTCGTGCATCTCCACCAGAAAGGTGCTCTGCCCCCGGCCGATGTCGTCCACCGCCCCCACCCGGCTGAAGATGCGGTCGACGATCCCGAGTTCAGCCGCGGCGGCGGGTACGAAGCTGCCCATTTGGGCCAAAAGCACGCACACGGCGGTCTGGCGCAGGATGGTGGATTTCCCCGACATATTGGGGCCGGTGATGATGAGCACCTGGCGGTCGCCCCCCAGGGTGAGGTCGTTGGGCACGAACTCTCCGGGAGGAAGCACCTGTTCGATCACCGGGTGCCGGGCGGCGCGCAGGACCACGCCCGGGGCCGCGCCCAGGACCGGGCGGCAGTACTGGTGCAGGGCGGCCACCTGGGCCAGGGCCGCCACCACGTCCAGGAGGGCCAGGGCCGCGGCCACCCGCTGCAGCCGGGGGGCCTCCGCCCCCAGGGCGCGGCGCAGGGCGACGAAGAGTTCCCGCTCCAACTCGATGCGACGGTCCTCGGCCCCCAGCACCCGGGCCTCGTAGTCCTTGAGGTCGGCGGTGATGAAGCGCTCGGCGTTGACCAGGGTCTGCTTGCGGATGTAGTGGGGCGGTACCTTGTCCAGGTTGGCCCGGGAGACCTCCAGATAATATCCGAAGACCTTGTTGTACCGCACCTTGAGGGAGCCGATGCCGGTGGCCTGGCGCTCGGCGGCCTGGAGCTCGACTATCCAGTCCTTGCCCTGGCGGCTCAGGCCGATGAGTTCATCCAGTTCCGGGTGATAGCCCTCCCGGATGACGCCTCCTTCCTTGAGAGACAAGGGCGGGTCGTCCACCAGGGCGCCGGCGATGAGCTGGCGCACGTCGGCCAGATCTTCCAGGTCGGCTGCGGCCCGGGCCACCAGGGCGGGAAGCGCCATCGCCCCCGCCTCCGCGGTCAGTAGGGCCCGCAGGCCCGGCAGCCGCTCCAGGGAGGATTTCAGGGCCATGAGGTCCCGGGGGGTGGCCTGTTCCAGGACCAGGCGGGCGGTGAGGCGCTCCAGGTCCCCCATACCCTTGAGGGTCTCCTGCCATTGCTGGCGCAGCAGGTGCTGGCCGTGGAAGAAGGCCACCCCGTCCAGGCGCAGCTCGATCTCCCCGGCCTGTTTCAAGGGATAGCGCAGCCATTGGGCCAGGAGACGGCCCCCCATGGGGGTGCGGGTGGAGTCCAGATGCTCCAGGAGCGAGCCCTGGCGGCTGCGGGTACGGGAGGTCTCGAAGAGCTCCAGGTTGCGGACGGTGGTGTCGTCCAGACCCAGGTAGTCGTCCAGGAAGTAGACGATCAGCTTCCGCAGATGGCGGGGGGCCTCGATGCGGCTATCGGCCAGATACTGCAGCAGGACCCCGGCGGCTTCCACCCCGGGCCCCATATCGGTTAGTCCAAAGCCGTCCAGAAAGAGGGTCCCCAATTGCCGGGTGAGACGCGCCGCGGCCCGATCCCGGGCAAAGGCCGCGGCGGGCAGGGTGTGCACCGCCGGGGGGCTGGGGCAAAAGCGCAGCCGCTCGGCCACGTCCTCCGGGGGCGCGGTCTCGGGGACCAGCAACTCCACCGGCCGGCGGCGGTAGATTTCCTCCCAAAGCTCATCCGGGTCCTCCCCCTGGGTAAGTCGGAAGTCGCCGGTGGACAGCTCCAGGAAGGCCAGTCCCCACACGGCCCCCCGCCAGCTCACCGCGGCCAGGTAGTTGTCGGCCTTGGCCTCCAGGGTGGCGGGGTCCACGCTGACCCCCCGGGTGAGGACGCGGGTGACCTCCCGGCGCACCAATCCCTTGGCCTGGCGAGGGTCTTCCACCTGGTCGCAGATGATGAGCCGGAAACCCTGGTCCAGCAGACGGGTGATGTACCCATCGGCGCCCCGCAGGGGGAAGCCGGCCAGGGGAATGGGGTCGCCGTCGGTGCGGCTGCGGCTGGTGAGGGTGATATTCAGGGCCTGGGCGGCCTGGTGGGCGTCGTCAAAGAAGAGTTCGTAGAAGTCCCCCATCTGGAAGAGTAGGAGGCCATCGGGATGCTGCGCCTTGATCTCCCGGTACTGCCGGAGCATGGGGGTGAGTTTGTCGGCGGCGACGTTGGTCATGGGTGTGGACAGGGATGGGGGCGGCGGCAGGAGGCCCGGCCCCTGGCCCCCGAAACGGCTCTGGAGGTCTGCGTAAGGCTGACTTCCGGCAGGAACGGCCCGATTATTGCTCCCCTCCGGTGGAGGTGGGCGCCGGGGCCGGCTCGATCTCCCGGGACGGCAGGTTCTTCAGTTCCGATCCCAGGATCTCCAGGTTGTGGCGCAGCTGCCGGATGGTGCGCCGTTGTTTCAATAATTCGAAGACGCCGTAAAGGGCGGAGGTGACGACTCCCAGGAAGAAGACAAAGAGCAGCAGAATCCACAGGGTCACCGGGGCGCTGTGGAAGGTGTGGAAGTAGATGTCGAACTTGAACTGCACCGTCTGCCGCAGCACTTCCAGGTTGTGGACGATGAAGACGATGCCCAGGATGGTGAGCAGGGAGGCAAAGATCACTTTGAAGAAACGCATGGGGATTCTCCCTCGGTGAGAGACTGAAAATGGGGGGCCAGCTTCTCATAGGTGGCCTGGAAGTGCTCCGGGATGACCCGGACGTCGGCGAAGACCGGGATGAAGTTGGTGTCGCCGTTCCAGCGGGGTACGATATGGAAATGCAGGTGGCTCTCCACCCCGGCCCCGGCCACCAGGCCCAGGTTGAGCCCCACGTTGAAGCCGTCCGGGCGCATTACCTGCTTGAGGATGGTCAGGGATTGGCGCACCTTGTGCATCAGATCCAGGAGTTCCGGGTCGGTGAGGTCCTGGAGGGCGGGCACATGCCGGAGCGGCGACACCAGCAGATGGCCGTTGACGTAAGGGAACTTGTTCATCATGATCCGGGTCAAGCGGCCGCTGAACAACACCAGCCGCTCCCTTAGGTTGTCGTTTTCCCAGGGGCAGAAGATGCAGCCGGGAGGCTTATCCTCCCCCAGGATATATTCCATGCGCCACGGGGCCCACAAGACTTTCATGCCGCCACCACGTTTCGTAAAGTCGTCTTGAATATAGCAAGATATGGGAAAAATTCAAGTTCTTTTCTCTGCAAGCCTGGCCTCTTGCCGGGCGATTTCCCGTGCTTAGCTTAAAAAGAAGTGCCTCGCAGTAAACTTCTTCCCGGCGGTGGAAGAGACTCAACCCTAAGGAGGAAATGCCCTATGATGTCGCAGATTCCGGTGGACTTCAGCAAGGTGAGCAAAGACAACCTCAACAAGGAGATTCTGCGGACGGCCATCATCGCCGAACTGGACGCGGTCAACCTGTATGAGCAGTTGGCGGCCATGACCGACGACGCCCAGATCCGTGCCATTCTGCTGGACGTGGCCAAGGAGGAAAAGACCCATGTGGGCGAATTCCAGACCATGCTGCTGCGTCTGGACCAGGAGCAGGTGGAGGAACTGGAGCACGGCAAGGAAGAGGTGGAGGAAATGGTGGGGGCGAAATAGGGATCGCGGGCCTCAACCATGCCGGCATCGCCGGGGCGGGGGTGCCCCGCCCGTAGTAACATTCTGGAAAGGCTATAACTTTTGGAAATTACGGTCGCCCGCGAGCTGGAAGACCGGCTCTATGCGCCCTACTATCTCCTTACGGTGGTTTTTGATCATGGGATGATGATAGGGGGCCAGGGCCGCGGCGGCCTCGGGCGTCAGGGTCCTCAGTTGGGCCAGGGTCTCGATGATGGCGGGATTCAGGCCCCGGGGGTGGCCGTCGGCCACCTTGAGGGCCACCCCCAGCCCCGGCTCGACGAGGGCCAGGGCATAGCCGCCTTCGGCCCCGGTCTTGGCCAGCACCCGGCCCGGGAGGGCGGTCATGATGTCGGTGCAGATGCGGCCGTCGCCGGCAAGGTGCCGGGGGTGATTGAGACAGGCCCGGGTGAGGAGCGCCATGGCCTCGGCCAGGCGGCCCTCCGGAGGCACCGGGCCCCCGGCCGCGGCCAGCCGGGCGTAGGCCAGGGCGATCTGCCGCAGGGGGGCATAAAAGACCGGGGCGCCGCAGCCATCGACGGCCACCGTGATCAGGTCCCGGGGCACTTTGGTGACTTGGGCGATGGTGTCCAGGATGAGCTGCTGCACCGGGTGGGACGGGTCCAGGTAGTCATCCACCGGCCAGCCGTGATGGACGCACAGGGCCAGCATGGCGGCGTGCTTGCCGGCGCAGTTGTTGTGCACCGGGGCGGGCTTGAGGCCGGCCTGGGTCAGGGCCGCGGCCGTGGGCCGGTGGGAGGGGGCGTGGACGCCGCACTGCAAGTGCGCCGGGGTGAGCCCCAGGCGCTGCAGGATGCCTTCCACCACGGCCACCTGGAAGTCCTGGCCGTTCAGCGACCCGCAGCACAGGGCCAGTTCCTCCTCGCCGAAGCCGAAGGCCGGGGCGGCCCCGGTGAGGATGAGGGGCAGGGCCTGCACCGGCTTGGCCAGGGAACGCATACAGATCCAGACCTCGGGGTCGCCCACGTGCGAGAGCAGGGCGCCCCGGGCGTCCACCACCGCGATGTGCCCCCAATGCGAACTCTCCAGTCTCTCCCCGCGGCTCACTTCCACCAGCAGCTCCATGGCCACCTCCCGATGTGCGTCCGGCTTTTTCTGCCACTGTACCGAACTTCCCGGGCCGAAGGCAAGGGGAAAGTGGGGGAAGTCAGTATCCTGGCCCATCCCCGAAAACTCTTAGCGACTAACCTCCCCCAACGGGGAGGGGGAAGGGGCCCCGGGGAAGGGGGAGGGGCGGAGCCCCGCCCCCGCCCCGGAAAAGCAAAGAAATGCCCAGGCTGCCCTGGGTCACAGGGGGGAGTACAGCTCGGGGCGGGGATCAGAATTATTATTACACGATTTTCGGGAAATTTCGTATTGCGTGAGGGGGCAAAAAGAAATAAGCTTATTAATCTCTTCACAAATACGGGTTTACGGGATTTTTTGACCATAGAACGGAGGTAGGCAGATGGCACGGAAAAAGATCACGGTGGTGGGCGGCGGCAACGTGGGCGCCACCGCGGCGCACTGGGCGGCGGAAAAGGAACTGGGCGACGTCGTCCTGGTGGATATCGTGGAAGGCATGCCGCAAGGTAAGGCCCTGGACCTGATGCAGGCCCGGCCGATTTACGGCTTTAACGTCAACATCGTGGGCACCAACGGCTACGAGGAGACCGCGGGGAGCGACGTGGTGATCATCACCTCGGGGCTGGCCCGCAAGCCCGGCATGAGCCGGGAGGACCTGCTCAACAAGAACACCGAGATCGTGGCCGGGGTGACCAAGGCGGTGGTGGCCAAGAGCCCCAATGCCATCCTGATCAACGTGGCCAACCCCCTGGACGCCATGTGCTACGTCATGAAGAAGGTGAGCGGGCTGCCCCGGGAGCGGGTCATGGGCATGGCGGGGATCCTGGACACGGCCCGGTTCCGGTGCTTTCTGGCCATGGAACTGGGCGTGGCGGTGGAGGAGATCCAGTCCATGGTCCTGGGCGGCCACGGCGACGACATGGTGCCGATTCTGAGCGCCACCACGGTGTCGGGGATGCCCATCACCCAGTTCGTCAAGGACAAGGCCCGGCTGGACGCCATGGTGGACCGGACCCGGAAGGGCGGGGGCGAGATTGTGGCCCTGCTGAAGACCGGGAGCGCCTTCTACGCCCCCAGTGCCGCGGCGGTGCAGATGGCCGAGGCCATCCTGAAGGACCAGAAGCGGGTGGTGCCGGTGAGCGTCTACATGGAAGGCGAGTACGGCCTGAAGGACATCTTCTTCGGCGTGCCGGTGGTGTTGGGCGCCGGCGGCATCGAGAAGATCGTGGAGCTGCCGCTGAACGCCGAGGAACAGGCCCTGCTCACCAAGAGCGCCGCGGCGGTGACCAAGACCCGGGACGAGCTGCCGAAAATATAGTTTCCAGTTTCCAGTTTTTAGTTTCCAGTTAAGGAAAAATATGCGGGCGTCAGGGGGACCTGGCGCCCGGAGTTTTTAAGTGGCAGGGGTGGGGCAGGAGAGGCGGATGGTTGTGAAAAAACCCGCAAAGCCGCAAAGAGGTTGAATCAAAGCCCCGGATGATGTATTTTTATTACATAATCATGCAAAATAAGGGAACTGACCCACCGGGGTCGGGCCTGGGGCGTCGCCCGACGGCACTCCGCGGGGGTGTGATCCCCTGAGGTCGCGGCACCCGGGTTCTTTCCGGTTTTAAAGACTACCATGGCCATTTTACCGATACGCAAATACCCCGATCCGGTTCTGGCCGAGAGCGCGGCCCCGGTGGCGGAGATCACTCCCGACCTGCAGCGTCTCATCGACGACATGGCCGACACCATGTACCAGGCCCCCGGCATCGGGTTGGCCGCCAACCAGGTCGGGAGCCTGCAGCGGGTCGTCGTCTGCGATATCACTCCCCGGGACGAAGGCCGCAACCTCATGGTCCTCATCAATCCGGAGATCATCGCGGCCTCCGGCGAGACCACCCATGAGGAAGGCTGTCTGTCAGTGGATAACTTTTCCGCCGAGGTGCGCCGCAACGCCTGCGTCACCGTCGCCTGCCTGGATCGGCAGGGCCGGCCCCAGGAGATCACGGCCCAGGATTTGCTGGCCATCGTTTTGCAGCACGAAATCGACCACCTCAACGGGACGCTCTTCATCGACCGGATCAGCCGTCTGAAACGCAGCCTCTACAAGCGGCAAGTCAAGAAACAGATGCGGGCATGAGAACCACACCCTGGCGTCTCGTGTTCATGGGGACCCCGGACTTTGCCCGGCCCAGCCTCGAGGCCCTGATCGCTGCCGGGCACCGGCCCCTGGCCGTGGTCACCCAACCCGACCGGCCCCGGGGGCGAGGGCGGGCCGTGACGCCGGCCCCGGTCAAGGCCGCAGCCCTGGCCCACGGGCTTCCGGTGCTGCAGCCCCAGGCCCGGGGGCAGGCCGACATCCTGGACGACCTGCGGCAATTGCAGCCGGAGCTGATCATTGTGGTGGCCTTCGGGCAGATGTTGTCCCAGGCCCTCCTGAACCTGCCGGACCGGGGCGCCCTCAACGTCCACGGTTCCCTGCTCCCCCGCCATCGCGGGGCCGCGCCCATCAACTGGTCCATCATCGAGGGCGATCCCCTCAGCGGCATCAGCCTCATGTGGATGGTGCGCCAGTGCGACGCTGGTCCGGTCTTCCTGCAGGAGGCCGTCCCCATCGGGGCGGAGGACACCGCGGGAAGTCTGGGGGCCCGCCTGGCCGACGTGGGGGCGCAGTTGTTGCTCCAGGCCCTGGATCTCATGAGTCACGGGGCCGTCATCCGGCGCCCGCAGCCCGCCGACGGCGTCACCTGGGCCCCGCTCCTCACCAAGGCCATGGGCCGCCTGGACTTTTCCCTGGGTGCGGCGGAGCTCGCCCGCCGGGTGCGGGGCCTCGATCCCCAGCCGGGGGCCTATACCGATTACCAGGGCAAATCCCTGAAGGTGTTCCAGCCGTGCGTGGGCGAACCCCGGGAGAAACTCCCGCCCCCGGGCACGGTGCTGCAGGTGAGCGAGGCGGGGATGGAGGTGGCCTGCGGCCAGGGGACCCTGTGGTTACAGGAGGTGCAGTTGGCCGGCGGCCGGCGATTGACGGCCGGGGAATTCGCCCGGGGGCATGCCCTGGCCGGGGTGCGACTGGGATGAGGGCGAACCATGACTGACCATAACGGCCCCGACCAGCCCCTGATCCTCAACGGCGGCAATTCCCTGCGCCCGCAGAAGCGCATCTTCATCGGGCTCCTCATCGCCACTTGTCTGCTCTTGGCCCTCATTTTGGGGGTCCTGTGGTACGTCCCCTACGTGGGCATGAGCAACATCCACCCGGCCCTGCCCCTGATCATCGGCGGCGTCTTCGGGCTGGTGGTGGCCCTGGCCCTGGGGGGCATCCTGCTCCTCATCCTCACCATTCTCCTGGGGCGGGACCTGTTCATCTCCGGGAAGCTGCGGACCATCATCGTCAGGATCGTCTTTCCGCTGCTCATCGGCATGGGGCGGCTGTTCGGCCTCAGCAAGGACCAGGTGCAGCGGTCCTTCATCGAGATCAACAACCAGCTGGTCCTGGCCCAGCACATCCACACCACCCCCAATAAAGTCCTGCTCCTCATGCCGCATTGCCTCCAGTTTCACGACTGCGACGTGCGCATCACCGGCAAGGTGGACAACTGCAAGCGCTGCGGCAAGTGCCACATCAAGGGCCTGGTGGAGCTGGCGGAGAAATACGGGGTGGGGCTGGCGGTGGCCACCGGGGGCACCATCGCCCGGCGCATCGTGGTGGAGAAGCGGCCCCGGATCATTATTGCGGTGGCCTGCGAACGCGACCTGACCAGCGGCATCCAGGACAGCTACCCCCTGCCCGTCTTCGGCGTTCTCAACCGCCGTCCCAAGGGCCCCTGTTTCGACACCCAGGTGGACCTGGAGCGCATTTCCCAGGCCCTGGACATCTTCCTCCGCCCGGCCCCGTGAGGCCGGGGGCCCGCCGACCGACCCGGCCGCCCGCGGCCCGGGCCTTGGCCCTGGAGGTCCTGGAGGCCCTGGAGCCGGGCCTGGCCCACCCCGAGAACACGACTGCCCCCACCCTGAACACCCGGTTGGATGAGGTCCTCAGCCGTCACCCTGACCTGTCGGCCCCGGAGCGGGGCCTGTTGCGGGAGCTGACCGGGGGGGTCCTGCGCTGGCGGGGCCGCCTGGATTACGTCATCGGCCGGCTGTCCGCCCGGTCTCTGGCCCAACTCCACCCCCTGGTGCTGCAACTCCTGCGCTTAGCCGCCTATCAGATTCTGTTCCTGGACCGCGTCCCGGCCTCGGCCGCGGTGAACGAATCGGTTAAGCTGGCCCGGGCCCGGCGGCTGCCCCCGGCGCTGACGGGGTTTGTCAACGCCGTGGCCCGGAAGGTGGCGGCGGCGGGCAAGTCCGTCCCCCTCCCCGACCCCCAGGGCGACCCGGTGGCGGCCCTGGCCGCGGCGCAGTCGCTCCCCGCGTGGCTGGCGTCTCGCTGGCTGCAGAGGCTGGGGGCGGAAGCTGCTGGGGACCGGGCCCGGGCCCTGAACCGGCCCCCGCCCCTGGTGGTGCGGATCATCGACGCCCGGGTCAGCCCCGGGGACCTGGTGGAGATCCTGGCCCGGGAGGGGGTGGCGGCCCGGCCCTGCCGGTATTCCCCCGTGGGGCTGGAGATGGTGACTCTAACCCGGCCGCCCCTGGAACTGCCGTCATATCGGCAGGGCCGGTGGCTGTTTCAGGACGAGGCGGCGCAACTGGCGAGTCTCCTCCTGCCGCTGGCGGCGGGGGACCAGGTCCTGGAGGTGGGGGCGGGGCGGGGCGGCAAGACCACGCACCTGGCGCAGCGGCTGCAGGGGAAGGGGGGCATCGCGGCCCTGGACCTGCACCCCGGGCGGGCCCGGGAGCTCCTCCGCCAGGCGGCCCGGATGGGCCTGGCCGGTATTTATCCCCTGGTGGCCGATGCCGCCGGGGCGCTGCCCTTTTCCCCCCACATCCTCTTTGATGCGGTGCTGCTGGACGCCCCGTGCTCGGGGTTGGGGACGCTCAAACGCTACCCGGAGCTGCGCTGGCGGCGGCGGGAGGCGGATATCCCCCGGCTGGCGGCGTTGCAAGGGGCCCTGTTGCACCGGGCCGCGCCCCACGTCAAGCCCGGGGGCTACCTGCTTTACATCACCTGCACCACCGAACCCGAGGAGAACGAGGACCAGGTGGCGGCGTTTCTGGCCGCGCACCCGGACTTTGCCCTGGCGGTCGACCCGGAGGCTCTGCCCGAGGCAGCCCGGGGTTTCCTGGAGCTGCCGGGGTACTTTCGCACCCGGCCGGAGCGGGACGACATGGACGGGTTTTTTGGGGCCTTAATGCGGCGGGGAGGGTAGGGGGGTAGTTTGGCGTGGGCTTTGAGGTTGCTGCCGGGACACACCCTGACCTGGATTGAGGCCCGCCGAGGGGAAAGGACAAAGGACAAAGGGCAAAGGGGGAGGAAGGGGATATTCAGTTTCAGAAGGCGGGAGGCGTGCCGCTTTCACGCCCTACCTGGCCTGTGCCACCGGGTTAGGAGTCGTCGGGGGTGTCCGGGGCCGGGGGTTTGGGGGCCGGGTCCTGGAGGTCGTCGGGGAGGAGGGCATTTTCATAAGAGGCGGCGGATTTGAGTTGTTCCCGGGTGAGGCCGGAGGCACTGGTGAGGTCAGCGCCTTCGAGGTGCGCGCCTTCGAGGTTTGCCCCAAAAAGAACTGTCCCTTTCAGATTCGCATCCCAGAATTTGGCCCCTTGCAGGTTAACATGATGAAAAGCGGCCCCTTGCAAGTAAACCTCATCGAATTCAGCCGATTTCAGATTTGCCTTCTTGAAGTGAGCCATTTCCAAGTGCATCTTAATTAATCGAGCTCCTTGCAGATCTGTATTGCTAAAGTCTAAGGAGTAGTCTTCACCCTTCCCGTAGAAATGAGCACGTCGGGCGATAACGGTGAGAATGGCCTGGATGTCGGTGGGGGGCTTGGGTGGTGGAGGTTCCCGGTCTATTTCGGCTGCGGGTGATTCTCTTGGGGCAGTCTCTTGGTTTTCAGGCTGTGTTTTTGGGGGCCAGGGGGCGCGCTCCCGGACGTAGGCGGTGAGGACCTCCATGATGGTCCAGTAGTCCTTGGGGGAGTCCTTGGAGATGCGTTCCAGGGCGTAGATGCCGCCTAGGCGCACCTCCATCTTGTCGTTCCCCAGTTGCTCCACCGCCTTGGTGAAGCGGTCGGTGATTTGGCCTTCCTGGGCAATGACGATGCGCCGGTAGGTGAAGTAAAGTCCGATAACTACGAGACCACCTGCCAGAATATAAGCGATCGCCTTTACTGATTCGATTTCTGACTTGATGCGTTCTTGCGGGGAAATACTTTGACCAAGATCAACCCAAACGAAATATTTGTAGAAAAGAAACTACAATAAAAATATTAGGATAACGCTTGCTACAGTTCTTTTTCTAAGATTTTTAGCTACCCATATCGTCAGTAGGAGATATAGACAAAATGTTACAAATAAAGAACAAGCAAGAGATTCTAACCAGGTAGGTAAATAATTACAGACAGCTATAAAATTTGGCATCCCCATTCTCCCGTCAAAGGGATTTAAGGTAGCACATGATACAACCAATGGCTGGAAAAGACAAGGGCTGGAGCGCAGGGCAGGGCAGGCGGGAGACAGAGTGCCGGTATTCTCGCCTTAGGGGGAAAAAAGGCAGAAGTTCTGGCGGAACCTGCCGATATGCATTAAGATAAGGGAAACCTGATCCAGACCATCATCAAAAAGGTAGGATATTATGCCGGAAATGGACGCCCTTTCGTATCGGCGGCGGTATCGCGGCCTCATCGGCGTGAAGAGCAAGATGCCCATCCGGGACACCTCGGTGTTGAGCCGGATCTACAGCCCCGGGGTGGCGGCGGTGTGCCGGGAGATCGACCGCTGGCCCCTGGCCTCCTTCGACTACACCTGCCGGGGGAACACCATCGCCTTGATCTCCGACGGCAGCCGGGTCTTCGACCTGGGGAACACCGGGGCCCTGGCGGCCCTTCCCAAGCTGGAGGCCAAGGCGGTGCTGTTCAAGAACTTCGCCAACGTGGACGCGGTGCCCATCGCCCTCACCACCCAGAAGGAGGAGGAGATCGTCGAGATCGTACGCATCCTGGCGCCCTCCTTCGGAGGCTTCTGCCTGGAGGGGATCGCGGCGCCCAAGTGCTTCGCCATCGAGAGCCGCATCCGCAAGGCGGTGCGGCTGCCGGTGCTGCACCACGAGTTCCACGCCGCCGGCATCATCACCCTGGCGGCCCTGTTCAACGCCGCCAAGGTGGTGGGGAAGCGCTTCGCGGACCTCAAGGTGGTGATCAGCGGGGTGGGGGCCTCGGGCATCGGGGTGGCCAAGGGCCTCATCGTGGCGGGCAACAATAATATTGTCATGTGCGACCGCCACGGGGCCCTGTCGGTCTACCGCATGGCGGGGATGAACTGGGCCAAGAGCGAGATCGCCCGGCTGGTGGGGCCCCAGGACGTGACCGGGAGCCTCCGAGAGGTGATCCGGGGGGCGGACGTGTTCATCGGGTGTTCGGCCCCGGGGCTGGTGGACCGGGAGATGGTGGCCTCCATGGCCGAGCACCCCATCGTCTTCGCCCTGGCGCAGCCGGAACCGGAGATCAGCGAGGCCGAGGCCAAGGCCGGGGGCGCGGCGGTGGCGGCCACGGGCGAGGCCGACGCCGCCAACCAGATCCGGTCGTCCCTGGTGACCCCGGGGTTCTTTCGGGGCTGCCTGGATGTGGGGGCGCTGCGGGTGAACATCGACATGTACCTGGCCGCGGCCCGGGCCCTGGCGGCCATGATCCCCGAGGACAAGCTGTCGCCCACCAACATCATCCCCCGGCAGATGGATTGGCGCATCGCGCCGGTGGTGGCTCAGGCGGTGGCGCGTTCGGCCCAGGACACCGAAGTGGCCCGCCACGGCCCGGACCTGATCACCCCGGAGGACGTCTATACCCGCACCGAGAGGTATATCTACGAAGGGGAGCTGGCCTGGCTGCCGCCGGAGAGCGAGGACTACGGCAGACAGAGCCTGGACGCCGACGCCCTGGAGCTGCACTGGCGCTACCAGGGCTGCATCGAGGTTTACGTCAAGGTCCCGGTGAAGGACGAGACCATCTACCGCCGGCTCTACGCCCCCAAGGTGGTGGAGGAGGTCTGCAAACGCATCCTGGCCGACCCCATGCTGGCTTACGACGTCACCGCCAAGAACAATCTGGTGGCCATCGTCAGCGACGGCAGCGCGGTGCTGGGGCTGGGCAACATCGGGCCCCGGGCGGCCCAGCCGGTGATGGAGGGGAAGGCGGTCTTGTTCAAAACCTTCGGGGGGGTGGAGGCCTTTCCCATCTGCATCAGCACCCAGGATGCGGACCTGGTGGTGCAGATGGTGGAGAGCATCTCCCCGGCCTTCGGGGGCATCAATCTGGAGGACATCAGTTCGCCCCGCTGCTTCGAGATCGAGCGGCGGCTGCGGGAAACCCTGGACATCCCGGTGTTCCATGACGACCAACACGGCACCGCGGTGGTGGTCCTGGCGGGATTGCTCAACGCCCTGAAGATCGTGGAGCGCCGGATCGAGGACGTCAGGATCGTCTTCAACGGGGCGGGGGCCTCGGCCATTGCGGTGACCAAGCTGCTCCTGCAGGCCGGAGCCCAAAACATCGTCGTGTGCGACACCCGGGGGGCGGTGTATGAGGGGCGGCCCGTCGGGATGAACTTCATCAAGGACGAGCTGGCCCGACTGACCAACCCGGACCGGGTGGAGGGGAGCCTGGCGCAGGTGATCCGGGGGGCGGAGGTCTTCATCGGGCTCTCCGGCCCCGACGTCCTGACCCCGGAGATGGTGAGAGCCATGGCGGACCGGCCCGTCGTCTTCGCCCTGGCCAACCCGGACCCGGAGATCCACCCCGAGGCGGCCCGGGAGGCGGGGGCGGCGGTGGTGGCCACGGGACGCTCCGACTTTCCCAACCAGGTGAACAACTGCCTGGCCTTTCCGGGGATCTTCCGGGGGGCCCTGGATATCCGGGCCCGCACCATCAACGACGCCATGAATATTGCCGCGGCCCAGGCCATTGCCGGGTTGGTGGGCGACAAGCTGGGGCCGGGGTACATCCTGCCGGCGGCCATGGATTTCCGGGTGCCCTCGGCGGTGGCCGAGGCGGTGGCCCGGGCCGGACTGGCCACCGGCACGGCCCGGATGCAGGTGGACCCCGAGAAGATCGCCAAACACATGCGGGAATTCATCTACGACGAGCGGCTGTCGGTCATTTAAAGCCGGTTTCGGTTTTGGGTTTTCCTGAGAAAATAGCTTTCAGCGATCAGCTTTCAGCTTTCAGCGTCAACAACCGGGCGAAGTGATTGTTTGTCCGGAATGATTTCCAGGATACCCATTTTTACTTGATTTTTGCGGGGATATCTATTAAACTGGCAAGACTTTGGACCGCGGCGACCTGGCCGCGGGAGGACGGCCCCGGCAAGCGGCCGACGCATGGGCACCAGACGTCGGAAACGGCTGCAAACGTGGAAATAACTAATGGTGGGGTCGGCTGATTCTGCAACCCCCAACGCAAGGAGGAGATCTGATGAAATCGAGGTTGTTGGTGCTGGTAGCCGTGCTGGCGGCCGTAAGCCTGTTGATGACTCCGCCGCTGATGGCCACTACCCAGTCCGCCAAGACAAAGACGGTGGTCATCGGTTTCACCGCCTCCCAGACGGGCAAACTGAACGTGGAGGGCATTCGCCAGATCAACGGCGTCAACCTGTGGCTGGAGCAGCTCAATGCCGCCGGGGGGGTCAAGCTGGCGGATGGCACGGTGGTGAAGTTCGCGGCCAAGTTCTATGACGACGAATCCAACAAGAACCGGGTGCAGGAGCTCTACACCAAGCTGATCAGCGAGGACAAGGCGGACTTTCTCATCAGCCCCTACTCCAGCGGCCTGGCCGACGCGGCGGCGGTGATCGCGCAGCAGTACAACAAGATCATGATCACCACCGGGGCGGCATCGGACTCCACCTATAAGAAGGGCTACACCCTGATCTACCAGGCCTACACCCCGGCCAGCCGCTATTTGACCGGGGCGGTGGACGCCCTCATGAAGCTGGACGCCAAGGCCAAGAAGGTGGCCATTGTGCATGAGAAGGACAAGTTCTCCACCGACGTGGTGAACGCCCTGAAGGACTACGCCGTGTCCAAGGGCATGCAGGTGGTGCTGTTCGAGGGCTATGACACCGGGGCCACGGATTTCGCCCCCTTTATCAATAAATTCCCGCCGGACGTGGACGCAGTGATGGGCGGGGGCCATTTTGCCGACACCAGCACCTTTGCCCGCCAGCTGTTTGAGAAGAAGGTGAACGCTAAGATGGTGGCCCTGCTGGTGGCGCCGCCGGAGGCGAAGTTCGCCGAGTTGGGCGAGGCGGCGTTGGGGATCATCGGCCCCAGCCAGTGGGAGCACATGGTGAAATATTCCCCCGAAGCTGCCAAGGAGGCGAAGATCGAGTGGTACGGACCCTCGGTGGCGGATTTTGACAAGACCTATAAGGCCAAGTTCAATGAAGAACCGTCCTACCACAGCGCCGGGGGCTATGCCGCCGGGATGATCCTGGAGAAGGCCATCAAGAAGGCCGGGGTCACGGAGACCGAAAAGGTGAAGGCCGTCCTGGACGACATGGACATCCTGAGCTTCTACGGTCGGATTAAGTTTGACAACACCCCGGCGGCCCATGGGCTGCAAACCGGCCATGACATGGTGTATATCCAGTGGCAGAAGGATGCCAAGGGCAACCTGGTGAAGCAGGTGATCTGGCCGGAAGCCGGCAAGACCGCGGCCGCGGCTCTCATGCCCCAAAAATAGAACCTCCTGACCCGAACCCGGGGGGAAGAGGGTCACCTCCGAGGTCCCAGAAAAGGTGGCGCCGGTGTTGGAACAGCTTATTGCCTCTCTGTTTGACGGCCTGTTGTTGGGTTTCGTGTATGGCGTGGCGGCCATGGGCCTGACGCTGATCTGGGGGGTGATGTCGGTCATCAACCTGAGCCACGGGCCGGTGATGGCCCTGGGGATGTTCGGGACCTATTTCCTCTTCACCCTGGGGGGCGTCAACCCGTATGCGGCCCTCATCGTGGTGGCGGCGGGGGGGGTAGTGGTGGGGCTGATCATTTACGCTACGGCGGTGCATCGGGTGATCGACGCCCCCCACCTGTCGTCGTTGTTGGCCACCTTTGCCGTCAACATGATCATCATCGGGGTGGGCACGGCGCTGTTCAGCACCTCGCCCCATAATATCGATTACTCCCTGGGATCGCTGGACGTGGGCCCCATCACCATGCCCTACACCCGTCTGATGGCGGCCCTGGCCGCAGTGTTGTTCACCGCGGCCCTGTATGGCTTCCTGTACTTCACCCGCACCGGCAAGGCCATCCGGGCGGTGGCCAACAATCGCACGGCCGCGGAGCTGATGGGCATCCCGTCGGCCAGGGTCCTGGGCCTGAGCTTCGGGTTGGGGACCTGCCTGGCCGTGGTGTCCGGCGGCCTGATCGCCACCTTTTTCCCGTTCACCATCCTGAGCGGGGGGCCCTATGAATTAAAGTCCTTCGTTATCTGTGTGCTGGGGGGGTTGGGCAACCCCCTGGGGGCACTCCTGGGCGGTCTGATCCTGGGCGGTCTGGAGGGGGTGATTCCGGCCTTCATGCCAGTGAGCTGGGTGCCGGTGGTGGAGTTCGCCCTCTTCGTGCTGGTTCTGATCCTCAAACCCAGCGGCCTTCTGGGGGCGAAGTAGATGAGCGCCTGGCGCCACCCCGGAAGCTACCTGACCCTGGCCATTGTCTTCGTCTGGGGGCTGGTGGTCCTGCTCCTGGGCACCGACATCATGCGGGAGTCGGCCTTCACGCTGATCATGTTCGTGGCCCTGGCCTCCAGCCTGAACATCCTGTTGGGATACACCGGGTACGTCAGCTTCGGCCACATCGTCTTCTTCGGCCTGGGGGGATACACCGGCTTTTATTTCCTGGTCAAGCATGGCTGGTCGCTGTACGCCGCCTGTGTGGCCGGCGGGGTGTTGTCGGCGCTGTTGGCGGGATTGATCGGCCTGGCGGTGCTGCGGCTGCGGGGGGCCTACTTCGCCCTGGCCACCATCGGCATCAACGAAGCGGCCCGGGCCTTTGTCAGCAACTTCGAGCCCTTCGGGGGGGCCACCGGTCTGGCCCTGGATTTTTCGGTCTACCTGAAATACGGCGGGGCCGGCAAGGCCCTGTGGACTACCTTCACGGTCCTGTGGGTGACTACGTTGGCGGTCATTCTGGTGAGTCTCTTGGTGAAGCACTCCCGCTTCGGACTAGGGCTCATGGCCATCCGGGAGGACGAGGACGCGGCCATGGTCATGGGGGTGAAGACGCCGCAGGCCAAGACCCTCACCTTCATGATGTCGGCCTTCTTTCCGGGAGTGATCGGCACCCTGTATTTCTTCAAGAACGGCAACGTCGAGCCCGGCGACGCCTTTCAGTTGCACATGTCCATCGAGATGCTGGTGATGGTGATGCTGGGCGGCCAGGGCACGGTCCTGGGGCCGCTGGCGGGGGCGGTGACCTATCAAGGGCTGCGGGGCTATCTGCTTACCAGCCCCATCTTCAAGAATTTGCACCTGGCGGTGGCCGGGGTGGTGTTGCTGTTGATCATCCTGTTCGTGCCGGCGGGGGCCGTCGGCTGGGTGCGGGACCGCCTGCCGAAGCTGCGGAGGTGGCTGGAATGATCCTCCAGGTCAAACAGGTGGGCAAGCGGTTCGGGGGCTTGCAGGCCCTGTCCGACGTCACCTTCAATATTTCCGCCGGGGAGATTCTGGGGCTGATCGGTCCCAACGGGGCCGGCAAGACCACCCTGTTCAACGTCATCAACGGCGTGTACCAGCCGGACAGCGGCCAGGTGATCTTCCGGGATCGGGATATCACCGGGCTGGCGCCCTACGAGGTGGCGCGGCGGGGTATGGCCCGGACCTACCAGGTGGTGCGGCCCCTCACCGAACTGACGGTGCGGGAGAATGTCATGGTGGGGGCCTGTTTTGGCCGCGAGACCCAATCGAAGACCCAGGCCGCAGGGCGGGCCGATGTGGTGCTGAAGTTGGTGGGGCTGCAGGACCGGGCCGACCAGCTCTCCGGCAGCCTGAACGTGGCCCAGAAGAAACGCCTGGAACTGGCCCGGGCGGTGGCGGCTAATCCCTACCTGTTGCTCCTGGACGAAGTGCTGGCGGGGCTCAATCCCTCGGAGATCGGCGGTATGATCGAGACCATCCGCCAGATCCGGGACCAGGGCCTCACCATCCTGATGATCGAGCATGTCATGCAGGCGGTGATGAACGTCTCCGACCGGGTGATCGTGCTGGACTACGGTTCCCTGATTGCCGAGGGGGAACCCCACGAGGTCGTCAACAACCCCCAGGTAATCGAGGCCTATCTGGGTGATCCCAAGATGGCCGAACGCTTCCTGGCCTCAAGACACTAGCGCGAGGCGCTAACGGCATGGCCCTGTTAGATATTCAACAGATTGCGTCGGGATACGGCGAGGTGCAGATCCTCTGGGGGGTGAACCTCGCCCTGGAAAAGGGCAAACTCACCACCCTGGTGGGCTCCAACGGGGTGGGCAAGACCACTCTGCTGCGCACGGTCATGGGGCTGATCCGGCCCTGGGAGGGCACGGTGACCTTCGCCGGCCGGGACGTCACCCGACTATCGCCTCACGGCCACGCCAATATCGGCATGGTACTGGTGCCGGAGGGGCGGCAGCTCTTCTCCGACATGAGTGTGCGGGAAAACCTGGAGATGGGAGCCTTTTCCAAGCGGGCCCGGGGGCATCTGGCCCAGAACCTGGACAAGGTCTTCACCCTGTTTCCCCGGCTGCAGGAACGCCAGGGCCAGAAGTCCGGGACGCTTTCCGGCGGGGAGCAGCAGATGCTGGCCGTGGCCCGGGGGCTGATGGCCGAGCCCGAGGTGCTCATGCTGGACGAGCTGTCGCTGGGGCTGTCGCCGCTGTTGGTCATCAATCTGTTCGAGGCCCTGGTCAGCCTCAAGGACGAGGGCCTGACCATGCTGCTGGTGGAGCAGAACGTGCAAATGGCCCTGGCGGTGAGCGACTACGCCTACGTCCTCTCCCAGGGCAAGATCTGGCTGGAAGGGGTGGCCAAGGAGCTGCTCCACAACGAAGAGGTCAAGAGTACGTATCTGGGGATTTAAGGCACAAAACGTCGCCTCACAGGCACAAACCCCTCTGCCCGTCACCGGGAGAGGGGTTTGCTGTTCCGGGGGGCGGCGAGGCTCGCAGGGGTGGGAACCCTCAGGAGGACGGCTGCCGCCGGCGCTGCTGCCGGGCCCGGTGGGCCAGGAGCCGGCCGCACCCCGCGGCCAAGAGCAGGAGGCCGCCAGGCAGGGGAACGGGGGTGGTGGCGACGGAGAGTTGGTTGATGGCGAAGCTCTGGGTGGATCCGGGCCTGTCGCAGCTGATGATTATGTAATCGACGGGAAGATCAGAGCTGAAACCCAGGAAAATGGCGTATTCGGGGTAATCTGGATTATAGGGGACATAAGAACCTAGATTGGGGTTAGTGGAGTTATTAGGCCCGGGAGTTGAATAACCATTACGTGAAACAGTCCCAAGATAACCGCTGGAATTATTATAGGCGGCGATAGAGGCAGTGAATCCCAAGAAATCATCGCTCGCGATTTGGGTGCCGATGGCGTAGACAGGGCTGGCAAAAGATATTGTTATTGGAGCGGTAGTATGGTAACCATCATAACCGGTGGCGGGCCATAATAAGATATCTCCAGGGGTGAAGTTTGTTCCCCCATTACTAGGTTGGACGGTTCTCATGAACCCGAGACTTGTCGTGGAAATCGTGACACCAAGGCCACTCGGGGTTGAGGTCGTGGTAGCCGGAGAATAGATAAATGCATAGGTATCGCTATAGGTATGGATTCCGTTCGGGTCACCCAAACTCTCCCAGGTGACCAGGTCCTGGCCGGAGAAGGCGATGCGGCTCTCGAGGCGGATGAGGTCGGCGCGGGCGGGGGCGGCGGCAACGCTGATTACGAACAAGGCCAGCAGGGCGAGGGAGGCGATCTTGATCCGGGCGGTCATGGGGGGGGCTCCTTCTGAAGTAGAGGGGGTGAAGGCAGGTTCAGGGGTAAAAGGTCGGTTCAGTCATTCCTCCGGGAATCCGAAAAGAGTGATGGTATTTCGTGGCGCCACCGTAGCAGGAACGTAAAAAGAAAGCAAGATTCGATTTCGGGGGGCGGCAAAATCAGGGATTTCCTGAGGGGGGGAGAAAGATTTATCGGGGCTGCTACATTCCCGCCTGTTTCACCCACCCGGCCAACTCCCGGTCCAGCAACCGGTGAATGTCGTTGCGCACCTTGCGATAGGTTTCCAGGCCGCCGCCGTAGGGATCGAGGACGGGGCGGGGCAGCACCCGGCGGTGCAGGGGTGGCGGGAGACTGCGCTGCAGGTCATGGTGGGTGAGGTTGACGATGAGGGCAAAGCCGGGCAGGTCCACCGTGTCCAGGCCCTTGGAGGTTAGGCCCAGGGTCATGACCCCGAGTTCCAGCAGGACGGAGATGGTCTCCGGGACCACAAACCCCAGGGGATTGATGCCGGCGGAGGCCGCCGCCACCCGGTCGCCATGGAAGTGACGGGCCAGGGCCTCGGCCATGATGCTGCGGCAGGAATTGCCCAGACAGACAAAGAGAATGCGGGGTTTCATGGCGCACCCGGACGGATGTCCGCCTTCCGGGATGGAGGGCGTCACCTGCGGGGCACTATAGCACAAGCGCCGGGGATTGTCACTATTTGTGTTATAAGAAGTATATAGTAGCTCTGACGGTTTTCGATTTCCTGGAAACATAGCTGTTAGCTATCGGCTTTCAGCTTTCAGCCAAAGGAATAGAGAGCGGTTCCCCATTCAACCAATTGTCCTGGTGGGGAGATAGTGGAAGATCATGCCAAGAGCCTGACTTTCTTACCCATCGGGGATATGATGGATGGAGGGGGCAGGGCCGGGGCAACCGTTTCAAAAGGAATAAACGGGTAAGGGAGCCATGGCGGATACGGGAACGTTGCACCTCGCCCGGTTGCAGTCCGGCGGGGTGATCACCAACTATAATTGCACCTCGCGCTGCGGCCACTGTCTGTACGCCTGCAGCCCGCAGCGGCCCAAGGATTACCTGGGGCCGGAGCCGGCCGGACCGATCTTTCGGAAAATCCGGGAGCTGGGGTGCAATTCGGTGCATATCGGCGGCGGGGAGCCCTTTCTCCAGCCCGAGGGCCTGCTCCGGGTGGCGGAAGCGGCCCGGGAGGCCGGGGTGCGCCTCGATTACGTGGAGACCAACTCCTCCTGGTACCGGGAGCCGGCCGCGGCGGTGGAGCTATTGCGGGACTTGAAGGCCCGGGGGGTGCGGACGCTGCTGGTCTCCATGAGCCCGTTTCATAACGCCTACATTCCCTTTGCCCGGGTCCGGGGAGTTCTGGAGGCCTGCCGGGCGGCACGCCTGACCGTCTTTCCCTGGGTGAGCGAGTTCGCCCCGGAGATCTCCCGGTTCGACGAGGGCACGGTGCATTCTCTGGACGAATATCAGGCCGCCTTCGGGGCCGACTACCTGCGCAACCTGCCGGGGCGCTACTGGATTCATTGGGCCGGGCGGGCCCTGAAGACCTATTTCCCCCTGTTGACGCCCCAGAGTCCGGAGGCAATCCTGAGACATAACCGTAGGGGCTGCCGGGAATTGGCCGGGACCGGGCATTTCCATGTGGACCTGTATGGCAACTATATCCCCGGGCTGTGCGCCGGGCTGGCCATCCGCCTGGCGGACCTGGGGCAGCCGCTTCCCCGGGAGGACTACCCGATACTCTCCCGGCTGTATGAGGAGGGGATCGGGGGACTCTACCGCTACGCCGTGGACTCGCATGGATTCCAACCGGAGGTGGCCTATCTCTCTAAGTGCCATTTGTGCCAGGAAATCCGGGCGTTTTTGGTGTTGGCAAGGGACTACGGGGGGACGGAACTGGCCCCCCGGGGTTTTTACGAGCAGGTGTGAGGGCGGGACCATGGCCATACCTAAGATTGCCACCGCAGAGTTTGTCCTGAGTGCCAATACGCCGCAACAGTTCCCGCCGCCGGTCTATCCCGAGGTGGCCTTTGTGGGGCGCTCCAACGTGGGTAAATCCACCCTGATCAATACCCTCCTGAACCGCAAGAACCTGGTGCGCACCAGCTCCCGGCCGGGCTGCACCCAGGCGGTGAATTTCTTCCTGGTGAACGACGCCTGGTATTTCGTGGACCTGCCGGGGTACGGCTATGCCAAGGCGCCCCTGGCGGTGAAGGCCGCCTGGCTGCGCCTCCTGGAGTCCTACCTGAGCGGGCGTCCCAACCTGCGGGCGGTGGCGCTGTTGATGGACTGCCGGAGGCTGCCGGGGCCGGAGGAAATGGAACTGGGGGCCTGGCTGCGACCGTTGGGGCGCCAGGTGATCCGGGTCCTGACCAAGGCGGACAAGCTGAAGCGGGGGCAGCGGGCCCGGCAGGCCAAGGAAATTGCGGCGCAACTAGGTCCGGAGGAGGACGAGGGGTTCATCTGGTTCTCGGCCCTGAGCCACGAAGGCCGGAAGGAGCTGTGGGCGAAACTGCTGGCCGTCCTGGGATGATGAGAAGATGCGGTGGGAGAGGGGGTTGGGGGGGGAACTTGAGGGGAAGGGGTGAGCCGAATCTGCTTCGGGGAACTTATGGAAGGTTCAATAACTCCAAAGCCAGAGCCACGGCCGCAGCGGGGGTGTCGGCCAGGGTGAGGCCGGGGATGCTCCAGTCCAGAGCCAGGCCGATGACGGGTTTGGCCAGTTTCAGGGCCACGGCGGCCTCGGAGATGGTGCCGTGGCTGCCGTCCACGGCGATCAGGGCGTCGGCGCCGTGGGCGATGAGGATGTTGCGGGCATGGCCCAGATTGGTGGGGAGGGAGTAAGTGAGGTGGGGGTTGGCGGCGCGGCGGTCGGGGCCGGGCAGGATGCCGATGCTGACCCCGCCGGCCTCTTTGGCCCCCTGGGCCGCGGCCGCCATGACGCCCTCTAAGCCGCCGCACAAGAGCACAGCCCCGCGGCGGGCGATCTCCCGGCCCACCTCCCGGGCCAGCTCCAGGACCTCCGGGGGCGCGGCGCCCCCGCCGATGACGCCCAGGTACAGGGTGCGGCCGGGATTTGCAAATTCTTTCATGGTGGCTTATTGTACTGGAAACAGGGGGCGGAGGGCAGTGAAAATCGCCGCCCCCTGCAAGATATTTTCTGACTGGCGGAGGTGCAGGATGGCAAGCAAGAGCGTGTGGTGGTGGGCGCTGGCGGTCTGTCTGACAGTGTCGGCCTGCACCACCGCGCCCTATACGGGCCGTCGGCAGATCATGCTGACCTCGGCGTCCGAGGAAAACTCCCTGGGGTACAACAGTTTTTCGGAGATTCGGAAAAAATATCCCGTGTCCCGGGACGCGCGACTCAACGCCCTGGTGCACCGGGTGGGGGAGCGGGTGGCGGCGGCCGCGGACCGCCCCGACTATCGCTGGGAATTCGTGCTGTTTGAGGACAAAAGCGCCAATGCCTTCTGCCTGCCGGGAGGCAAGGTGGGCATCTTCACCGGCATCCTGAAGTACACCCGGGACGAGGGGGGGCTGGCCACGGTGGTGTCGCATGAAGTGGCCCACGCCCTCCTGCGGCATGCGGGGGAGCGCCTGAGCCAGTCGATGTTGGCCCAGGTGGGGGCCGTGGGCCTGAGCGCGGGCATGTCCGGGGCCAATCCTTACATGGCCCAGGCGGTGCAACAGGCCTACGGCCTGGGAACCACGGTGGGGGTGCTGCTGCCCTACAGCCGCACCCAGGAATACGAGGCCGACCGGGTGGGACTGATCCTGATGGCCAAGGCGGGTTACGACCCCGAGGCCGCGGTGGGGTTCTGGCAGCGGATGATGGCGGGGGGCAAGGGCAAGGGGGGACCGGAGTTTCTCTCCACCCATCCCACCGATGGTAAACGCATTGCCGAGATTCAGAAATTCGTCCCCGGGATCAAGGACCAATATTATACGCCGCGGACGTCGTCCCGTCCGGAACCGGGGAGGGCAGCGATCAACCAGGGAGTCTGGCGGCGGGTGAAGTAAGGTCAGGCGGCGGCGATTTCGGCCACGATCTGGCGGGCGGCCGCGGCCGGGTCGGGGGCCTGGCGGATGGGACGGCCCACCACAAGGTAATCGGCCCCGGCGCCGACGGCCTCCCCCGGGGACATGAGGCGTTTCTGATCATCCCCCGGGACCTTGGCCCAGGCGGGCCGAATACCGGGGCAGACCACCAGAAAATCCGGACCGAAGGCCTCCTTGACGGCCCGGGCTTCGGGGCCGGCGCAGACCACCCCGGCGCACCCGGCGGAGTGGGCCAGGGCCGCCCGCCGGAGGACGAGCTCCCGGGGCGAGGCGGCCAGGTCCGGGGCGATGCCAGCGGCCAGGAGAGCTGCGGTGTCCAGGCTGGTGAGGACGGTGACCCCCAACAGGGCCACCCCCCGAGTCGCGGCCGCGGCCGCGGCGGCCTGCAGGCCGCAGCCCGGTTCACAGTGCACGGTGGCGAACCTGACCCGGGGCGGGAGGCACTCCACCGCCCGGCGGACGGTTTCGGGGATGTCATGGAACTTCAGGTCCAGGAAGAAGTCCGCCGCGGTCTCGCGCCCCAGGACCCCCAGAAGGTGCGGACCTTCGGCCACGAAGAGTTCCAGGCCGATCTTGAAGAGCCCCACGTCGTCCTTCAGCTGCCGGACCAGGTCCAAGGCCTGGCTGAGCCGGGGGACATCCAGGGGGAAGATGAGGCGGTCTTGGGGGCGCATGGGCAGTGCTCCGGGAAAGTTTCACCCCACGATATCATGCCAAGCGGGACGGCGCAAGCCTGGTCGGCGGGAAGAGGAAGCGGGTGGGGCCATGACTAGACTTATAGGGGCTTATAACTTGGCCGACCCCCGTAAGGCCGCGGGAGAAATGCAGCCCAAATACCGCTCTCGGAAAAGGGCCGGGCAGGCTACCGCCAGGCGCGAAAAGCTCCCGAACCAAGGGGTAACTCTTGACAAAAATTGCAGTTTGCCTATAATAATGGTTTTATGGTCCCCGAGGGTTTCCCCGGAACCGGGCGGCGGCATGCAAAAGAAATACATCGACAACCTGCGGATAAGCCGAGAAAAGATCACCTGGGAAGGCCAGGACGTCCCCTTTCGCCTGGGACCCGAATGGCTGGAGGCCTGGCAGGAGCGGGAGCCGGGTCTGGACTTTGATCTGCAGGGGCCGCTGACCGGGGTCATCCACCTGGAGAAGCACGGCAATGCCATCCTGGTGCGGGGCCGCCTGGCCGGCGCACTCACCCTAATATGTGGCCGGTGTCTGGCCACCTTTCCCTGGCCGCTGGCGGTCGACTTCGATCTGTTGCTGGAGGCCGGAGCCCTGAGAGGCGGTGGGGAGGAAGTGGAGTTGAGCGCCGCTGATCTGGATGTGGATTACGTTCAGGGCGATGAGATCGACCTGGAGGCCATCATCAAGGAACAGGTACTGCTGGCGCTGCCCCTGAAGCCCCTGTGCCGGGAAGACTGCGCCGGGTTGTGCCCGAACTGCGGCGTCAATCGCAACGAAGCCTCTTGCCAGTGCGCCGAGAAAGATTTTTCCACCTCGTTCGCCCAATTGCAGAAAATCCGGGAACCATCCTGAGATAGAGAGGAAAGGGAGTAAGACCGTGGCCTTACCGAAACGACGCAAATCAGTCTCCCGCCGCAACATGCGGCGGGCGCATCACCATCTGGTGCTGCCCATGCTGACCACCTGCCCCAAATGCAACGAGTACCGTCTGCCTCACCATGCCTGTCCGCATTGCGGATTCTATAAAGGCCGCTTAGTGATACCCCAGGTAGAAGAATAGAGGCGTCCCCATGGATTATCTGCTGACGGACGAGCAGCGGATGCTCGTGGAGCTGGCGCAACAGATTGCCGAGGAACGGATCAAGCCCGTCCGGGCGGAGTTGGACGAACACGAAATCTTTCCGACCGAGATCATGCAGGATCTGGCCCAGGCCGACCTGTTCGGGGTGATCATTCCGGAGGAATACGGCGGGCTGGGATTGGGGACCCTGGAGAACTGCCTGGTGCTGGAGGCCTTGGCCACGGCCTGTGTCGGGGTGGCCACTACCTATGCGGCCAGTTTCCTGGGGGCCTATCCCCTGCTGCTGTTCGGGTCCGAGGCCCAAAAGCAGAAGTATCTGCCCATCCTGGCCCGGGGGGAACAGTTGTCGGCCTTTGCTCTGACCGAGTCCCAGGCGGGCAGCGACGCCAGCGCCATTCAGACCGTGGCGGTGCGGGACGGCGACCACTATGTCCTCAACGGCACCAAACAATGGATTACCAACGCCGGGGAGGCGGGGATCTACACCCTGGTGGCCATGACCGACCGCAGCAAGGGGGCCCGGGGGGCCAGCGCCTTTCTGGTGGAGGTCGGCGACCCGGGGGTGTCCTTCGGGAAGAAGGAACAGAAGATGGGCATCCGGGCCTCCACCACCCGGGAGATTATCCTGCAGGACGTGCGCCTGCCCGCGGACCGGCTCATCTCCAAAGAAGGCATGGGGTTCATCATCGCCATGAAGACCCTGGACCACTCCCGGCCGGGGGTGGGGGCCCTGGCGGTGGGCCTGGCCCAGGGGGCGCTCACCGAAGCGGTGACCTTTGCCCGGCAGCGACACCAGTTCGGGTCTCCCATCATCTCCTTCCAGGCCATCCAACACATGCTGGCGGACATGGCCACCGCGGTGGAGGCGGGGCGGGCCCTGGTCTACAGCGTGGCCCGCTACATCGACAGCCATCCCAAGGACTTCGGCCGCCAGTCGGCCATGTCCAAGCTGTTCGCCACCGACATGGCCATGAAGGTGACCACCGATGCCGTCCAGATCCTCGGGGGCCATGGCTACATGCGGGAATACCCGGTGGAGAAGATGATGCGGGACGCCAAGATCCTGCAGATCTTCGAAGGCACCAACCAGATCCTCAGGAACGTGATCGGGCTGGCGCTGAACAAGGAATTCGGAAAAAAGGCCAAGTAAGGCCCCGGAATTTGCCGCAACCCACATGAATATTATCGTTTGCATCAAGCAGGTGCCGGAAACCCAGGAGGTGCGCCTGGACCCCGTGACCCACACCCTGAAGCGGGAGGGGGTCAAGAGCATCATCAATCCCTTCGACCTCTACGCCCTGGAGGAGGGGCTGCGGGTGCGGGAGGCCCGGGGGGGCCGGGTGACGGTGCTGACCATGGGGCCGCCCCAAGCCGAGAGCGCCCTGCGGGAGGCCCTCACCTACGGCGCCGACCAGGCGGTGCTGCTGTCGGACAAGGCCTTTGCCGGGGCCGACACCTGGGCCACCAGCCTGACCCTGGCCCGGGGCATCGCCAAGCTGGGGGGCGCGGATCTAGTCTTTTGCGGCAAACAGGCCATCGACGGTGACACCGCGCAGGTGGGACCGGAGGTGGCGACCTTTTTGGATATCCCTTACGTCTCCTGGGCCCGGCGGCTGGAATTTGCCGCCGACGGCCTCCTGCGGGTGGAGCGCCTCCTGGATCACGGCTACGATCTGTTGGAGGTGGACCTCCCGGCCCTGATTACGGTGGTGAAGGAGATCAACGAACCCCGGGTGCCCTCCTTCAAGGCCAAGCTGAAGGCCAAGAGCGCCCCCATCCCGGTCTATGGGGCCGCCGATTTGGACCTCGACCCGGCCACGGTGGGGTTGACGGGGTCCTACACCCAGGTGGTAAAGGTCTTCCCGCCCCCGGCCCGGGGCCAGCGGGAGCGGTTGAGCGGCACCCCGGAGGAGATGGCGGCCCGCCTGTGGCAGCGGATGCAGGCCGCAGTGCAGAGATAAACTTATCACCGGGGAGGTAGCTCCCCGGACTGAGACTCTTTCAAGTCAGGACACGCCGGGAGCACGGGCGGCGCAGATTATAGCCCACGTATTCTATGAGTCTGATCTATTTTGAAGAGAAATGCACCGCCTGCGGGCAGTGCCTGGACGTCTGCCCTTTCGGGGTATTGAGCCTGGAGGGCGACACGCTCATCATCGGTGAGGGCTGCACCCTGTGCGGCGCCTGCGTGGAGGCGTGCGAGTTCGGGGCCCTGGAGGTTCCGGAGGGGGCCGGCGAGAAGGTGCGCCCGGAGATTCCGCCGGACGGCGTCTGGGTCTTTGCCGAACAGCGGCACGGCCGCCTGGCCCCGGTGGGGGCGGAACTCCTGGGAGAGGCCCGGCGGCTGGCGGCCGACCTGAGGGCGCCGGTGGCCGCGGTGCTCCTGGGCCACGGGGTGGCGGGGCTGGCCCCGGAGCTCATCGCCCAGGGGGCGGACACGGTCTATGTGGTGGACCACCCCCGCCTGGCGGAGTTTGTGGAAGAAAGCTATGCGGTCGCCCTGGCGGCTCTGGCCAAGGAGTATCAGCCGGAGATCATCCTGGCCGGGGCCACCTACCTGGGGCGGGCCTTCATCCCTCGGGTGGCGACCCTCCTGGGCACGGGGCTCACCGCGGACTGCACCGCCTTTGCCATCGATGCCGACCGGCGGTTGCTGCTGCAGACCCGCCCGGCCTTCGGCGGCAACATCATGGCCACCATCGTCACGCCCTATACCTTTCCTCAGATGGCCACGGTGCGGCCCCGGGTGATGAAGGCGATGGCCCCCGATGCCGGTCGCTCCGGCCAGGTTATCGAGGCCCGGGTGGAGGCGCTGGAGGCGGCTGGCAGGACGCACTTCGTCCAGACGCTGTCGGAACTGACCGAGACCGCGCCCCTGGGGGAGGCCGAAGTGATCGTGGCCGGGGGGCGGGGTCTGAAGGACGGCAAGCACTTTGCCCTGCTGCAGGAGCTGGCCGAGGCTCTGGGGGGCGTCGTGGGCGCCACCCGGGGAGCGGTGGACGCCGGCTGGATCCCGTACTCCCAGCAGATCGGCCAGACCGGCAAGACGGTGGCCCCCAAGCTCTACATCGCCTGCGGCATCTCGGGGGCGGCCCAGCACCTGGTGGGGATTCAGTCGTCGGATTTCATCGTGGCCATCAACACCGACCCCCAGGCGCCCATCTTCGAAGTGGCCGATGTCGGGATTGTGGGGGACCTGTTCGAGGTCGTCCCGGCCCTGATTCGAGAGATCAAATCCGGACGGTGAGGTGCGAACGTGGCTGACGCAACGCACGTGGTGCTGGTGACGGGAGCGGCCCGGGGCATTGGCCGGGCCTGTGCGAAGGCCCTGGCGGGGCCGGGGATCAAGGTGTATGTCAATGACGTCGCCGACTCCCCGCAATTGAGCGAAACCCTGGATCTGGTGCGGGGCCGGGGGGCCGAGGCCGAGGCGCTGATCTTCAATGTGGCCGAACCCGCGGCGGCGACGGCCGGCATCGAGAAGATCGGCAGGGACTCCAGCCGGCTGGACGTGCTGGTGAACAACGCCGGCATCACTTCGGACAGCCTGCTCTTGCGGATGAAAGAGGCTGATTGGGACCGGGTCCTGGACGTCAACCTGAAGGGGGCCTTCACCTGCATGCGGGCGGCCAGCAAGTTGATGCTCAAGCAGCAATCCGGAAGGATCATCAACATCTCCTCGATTGTGGGGTTTATGGGGAATCCGGGCCAAGTCAACTATTCCGCCTCCAAGGCCGGATTGATCGGTCTGACCAAGTCCGCGGCCCGGGAGTTGGCCTCCCGGCAGATCACCGTGAACGCCGTGGCCCCCGGATTCATCGCCACGGATATGACTGTCGGGCTGCCGGAAAAGGTCCAGGCCCAAATGTTGGCACAGATACCTTTAGGTCGATTCGGCACCGCCGAAGAGGTGGCTGCGGTGGTGGCCTTCCTGGCCTCTGACGCGTCCGCCTATATCACCGGACAGGTGATCCACGTCAACGGCGGCATGCTGATGATGTAGTCCCGGCACCGACGTCGGAGGTTGGGCGAACGCTGCCGAATCGCCTTTTCGTGACAAAGATTGCTGTGGGGAAAGTGGTTTTTTTTCTGCAGGGAAAATATTCGTGGGCAAAGGACGGAAAAAGGGATATAGACTTGCTTATCGGTTCCGCAGACCGACCTAACGCCTTGCGATGGATGGAATAACCGGAGATAGAGATACCTGCCGGGGGGACTACGGATCAAGGAGGAGGAAGACATACATGGCATCCCTGGAAGAACGAGTCATCGAAATCATTGCCAACCAATTGGGGGTGGAAAAGAGCGAGGTGGTGCCGGAGGCGGCCTTTGTGGACGACTTGGGGGCCGACTCGCTGGACCTGGTGGAACTGATCATGGCCATGGAAGAGGAATTCGACCTGGAAATCGCCGACGAAGAAGCCGAGAAATTGCGGACGGTACAGGACGTGGTCAACTATATCCAGTCGCATACGTAAACAGCTTGTAGCACCCGCGCTGCGCGTGGGGAAGTTTTATTTAGGGATAATCTGGTAAGATGAGCCGAAGGGTAGTGATAACCGGCCTGGGACTGATCACGCCGCTGGCCATGGGCGTGGAGGCCACCTGGGACAAGCTGCTGGCAGGTAAGTCCGGAATCGGGACTATCACCCGGTTTGACACCACCGGATTTGAGACCACCATCGCCGGAGAAGTGAAGGGGTTCAAGGCGGAAGAGTATATGTCCGCCAAGCAGGCCAAGCGGATGGACTTGTTCAGCCAGTTTGCGGTGGCCGCGGCCAGTATGGCGATGCAGGATGCGGGTCTCAAGATCTCCGAGGAACTGGCGCCCCGGGTGGGAACCATCGTGGGGGCCGGCCTGGGAGGCCTGGCCACCATCGAAAAGTATCACTCCGTCCTGCTGGAAAAGGGGCCCAGGAAGGTGAGCCCTTTTTTTATCCCCATGCTGATCGCAAACATGGCGCCGGGGCTGGTGGCGATGCACTTCGGGGCCCAGGGCCCCAATGTGGCCACGGTAACGGCCTGCGCCTCGGGGGCGCACGCCATCGGCGACGCCTTCAAGACGATCCAGCGGGGCGCGGCCCAGGTCATGATTACCGGAGGGGTGGAGGCGGTGATTACACCCTTGGCCCTGGCAGGGTTCATTAACATGAAGGCCCTGTCCAACCGGAACGACGAGCCGGAGAAGGCCTCCCGGCCCTTTGAACGGGACCGCAACGGCTTCGTGATGAGCGAGGGCGGGGGGATTATGATCCTGGAGGAACTGGAATTCGCCCGCCGCCGGGGGGCCAGGATCTATGCGGAGATGGTGGGTTACGGCCTGTCCGGGGACGCCTACCATATGACGGCTCCGTCTCCGGAAGGCACCGGAGCGGTGCTGTGTATGCGTCAGGCCCTGGCCGACGCCGGCCTGGCACCCGCCGACATCGATTACATCAACGCCCATGGGACTTCCACGCAGCTCAACGATCTGGCGGAAACCCGGGCCATTAAAAAGGTGTTCGGGGACCAAGCCTACCGCATTCCCATCAGCGCCACCAAGTCCATGACCGGCCACCTGTTGGGGGGCGCGGGGGCGGTGGAGGCGATCTTTTCGGTACTCAGTCTGCAGAGGGGGGTGTTGCCCCCCACGATCAATTATGATGTCCCCGATCCGGAATGCGATTTGGATTATGTTCCCCGTCAGGCTCGGGAAGTTGCGGTCAGCCGGGCCATGTCCAATGCGTTTGGATTCGGGGGAACCAACGCGGTTCTGATCTTTCAACGGTATGATTAGATATGGAAACGATCGTAATCGGTTGCGACCACGCAGGATATGATCTGAAGCGGGAAATCATGCGGCTGCTGGAGGGCATGTCGGTGACCTGCACCGATATGGGCTGCGAGAGCAGAGAGACCTCGGTCCATTATCCCATTTATGCCCGGAAAGTCGTCGAGACGTTATTGTCCCGGCCCGGCAGCCGGGGCGTCCTGATTTGCGGCACCGGATTGGGCATGTCCATGATGGCGAACCGCTTCTCGGGCATTCGCGCCGCCTTGTGCCACGACTCGTATTCCGCCAAAATGAGTCGGATGCACAACGACGCCAACCTACTGGTCATGGGGGGGCGCGTGATCGGCCCGGGGCTGGCCCGGGAGATCGTACGCGTCTGGCTCTCAACCCCCTTTGAAGGCGGCCGCCATCAAGAACGCCTCGATCTCATTGAAAAGCTCTGTACCGGCGGCGGCAGCGGGTCGGAAGGGGGAGTTTGATGAGCGACCTGGCTCGCATTGACCCGGAGATCTTCGCCGTCATCGAAGAGGAGCGGCGGCGGCAGACGCACAAGCTGGAGCTGATTGCCTCGGAGAACTTTGTTAGTCCGGCGGTGCTGGAGGCCCTGGGGTCAATCCTGACTCATAAGTACGCCGAAGGCTACCCCGGCCGGCGCTATTACGGCGGCTGCGAACACGTGGATACGGCCGAAAACCTGGCCATCAGCCGGGTAAAGCAATTATTCGGGGCGGACTACGCCAACGTGCAGCCGCATTCCGGCACCCAAGCCAACATGGCGGTCTATTTCGCCATGTTAAAGCCGGGCGACACCATCATGGGGATGGACCTGGCCCATGGAGGCCATTTGTCCCATGGGGCGGCCAAGAATTTTTCCGGGCAATTGTATCGGGTGGTGAGTTACGGCGTCACCCGGGACACCGGAGAGATCGATTTTGCGGCGATGGAGGCCACCCTCAAAGAGCACCGTCCCAAGATGCTGGTGGTGGGGGCCAGCGCCTATCCCCGCATCCTGGACTTCGAGCGCTTCGGGAAGCTGGCGCAGGCCTACGGCGCCTATATGCTGGTGGATATGGCCCATATCGCCGGACTGATCGCCATGGGTCTGCATCCCACGCCGGTGGGGGTGGCCGACTTCATTACCTCCACCACCCACAAGACCCTGCGGGGCCCCCGCGGGGGGCTGATTCTGGCCCGCCCGGAATTCGGCAAGATCCTGGACAACCAGATCTTCCCCGGGATTCAAGGAGGGCCGTTAATGAATACCATCGCGGCCAAGGCGGTGGCGTTCCGGGAAGCGGCCCGGTCCTCCTTCAAGCAGTACCAGCAGCAGGTCGTGGCCAACGCCAAGACCCTGGCGGAGGAATTCCTCAGCCGGGGCTACTCCCTGGTCACCGGGGGCACGGACAACCATCTGCTGCTGATGGATTTGACCACGACCGAGTTGACCGGGAAGGTGGCCGAGATCGCCCTGGACCTGGCCGGGATCACCGTCAACAAGAACACCATCCCCTTTGATCCCCGGCCTCCCCTGGTGACCAGCGGCATTCGGCTGGGCACCCCGGCGGTGACCACCCGCGGGATGAAAGAGCCGGAAATGCGGGTCATCGCCAATTTCATCCACCAGGCCCTGTCCCGCCCCGACGACGAGGCCCGGCTGCAGCAACTACGGCTGGAGGTCATGGACTTCTGTCAGAGTTATCCCTTGTATTCCCTGGAGTGGGAGGCCTAAGGGGCGTCCGCGCCAAGGGGAATTGGGTTCATTCCGGGGGGAGCGGCGTCTCCCCCTCCCATCTTTTCCAGGCCGCGGGTAATCCACTATTCAGGCCATCCGGGAGTTGCCGGGTGGCTGACCCACCAGAGACCCGATCATGCGTTGTCCCTTTTGTCGCAGCAGCAAGACCAGGGTGGCGGATTCCCGCCTGAGCCGGGAGGCCAACGCCATTCGCCGGCGGCGGGAGTGTCTGGATTGCAAGCGGCGCTTCACCACCTACGAAAAGGTGGAGGACGTGACGCCGCTGGTGATCAAGAAGGACGGCCGGCGGGAGGCCTTCAACCGCAGCAAGATCTACGAAGGGATCAAAAAGGCCTGCGAGAAGCGGCCGGTGAGCATCGACGACATCGAGGCCTTTATCGACCGGCTGGAGCGGGACCTGCAGGAAAGCGGCCGCAAGGAAATTCCCTGCACCCTCATCGGGGAGCGGGTCATGGCCCAACTGCGGGACTGGGATGACGTGGCTTATGTCCGCTTTGCCTCGGTGTACCGGCGTTTCAAGGATATCACGGAATTCATGGACGAGATCAAGCAGTTGGCCGACGCCAAGGCCGCGGCGCGCTCGGGCGAATCCTGATGGCCTTTGACACCGCGGACCGGCGGGCCATGGCCCTGGCCCTGCGACTGGCCCGACGAGGGGCGGGATACACCTCCCCCAACCCCATGGTGGGGGCGGTGGTGGTCCGGGACGGCGCCATTGAGGGCCGGGGCTACCATCGGCGCGTCGGGGGCCCCCACGCCGAAGTGGAGGCCCTGCGCCAGGCGGGTGAGGCGGCCCGGGGCGCGACGCTGTACGTGACCCTGGAGCCCTGCAATCATCACGGCCGGACCCCGCCCTGCACCGAGGCGGTCCTGGCCGCGGGCATTACCCGGGTGGTGATCGCCTCCATGGACCCCAACCCCCGGGTGGCGGGCGGAGGGGCGGAATACCTCCGGGAACGGGGCCTGGTGGTGGAGACCGGGCTGCTGGAGGCCGAGGCCCTGCGCCTCAACGAGGCCTTTGTGAAGGCCGTGACCACGGGGCTGCCCTGGGTGATCGCCAAGGTGGCGGCCACCCTGGACGGCAAGATCGCCACCCGCACCGGTGACGCCCGTTGGGTGACGGGGCCGGCCGCCCGGGCCTGGGTGCACCGCCGTCGCCATGAGGTGGACGCCATCCTGGTGGGCCGGGGCACGGTGGCCGCCGACGATCCGCAACTCACCACCCGCCTGGCCCGGGGCCGCGGCCGGGACCCCATTCGCGTCATCCTCGACAGCACTCTCAATCTCCCCCAGACGGCCCGGGTCTTCTCCCTGGACTCGCCGTCCCCGACCTGGGTGGCCTGCACGCCCCGGGCCCCCGCCCACCGGATCGCGGCCCTACAGGCCCGGGGAACCGAGGTGCTGGTGATTCCAGGGAACGGGAGAACCGTCCCTCTGCCGGAACTTCTCCAGGAACTGGGCCGGCGCCAGGTTCAGAGCCTCCTGGTGGAGGGCGGGGCCGAGGTGCTCTGGAGCTTCTTCGGCCAGGGGCTGGTGGACAAGGCGCATTTTTGCTTCGCCCCTAAACTGGTGGGGGGCCGCCAGGCTCCGGGCCTCCTGGGAGGTGAGGGGGTGGGCCGGATGCAGGACGCCATCATCCTGGAGACGATCACGATGCGCCGGCTGGGGGAAGACCTCCTGATCACCGCCTACCCCCGTTAATTTCCCATCCCCGCCCCGGGGTGAGGCCCGAGCCCGGCGTTCGGCGAGCCCCCCGGGAGGCTGACGGCCTAACCACTGCCCTGGCCCGCCTTAAGACCACCCGCCTGCTGAAGAACCCGTCAAGAAGCCCTCAAGTTGCCCGGAGGAAGACCGATAGAGTAATAACCCGGTCTGTTTCTCGCCGTGATCGGCGAGGTGGGGGAGTTTAGGTTCCGCCGGGCGCGGCGTTCAGAGGACGGCCGGGCCCCGGGAGAAGGGGCGCATGGCAAGGGAGAGCCGAATCCCACTGTACAGTTTGCTGGTGAGTTTGTCGGATGCGGTGGACCTGGTCAGTCCGGTGCATTTCGGGCATCATCGCCGAGTGGCATACCTCGCCCTGAAATTGGGGGCGGAACTCGATCTAGACGCCAAACACCTTACCGATCTCCTCCTGGCCGGGATTCTGCATGACGTGGGGGCCCTGTCCCTGCAGGAACGGCACGCCGAGCCGCACGGCAATACCCCCAACCCTCAGCGGCACTCGGAGACCGGCTATCTGTTGCTCCGGGAGTTTGAGCCCCTGGAAGGGGCGGCGGAGATCATCCGGCGGCATCACCTGGACTGGGACGACGGGCGGGGGGCGGTGTACCGCGGCGAATCAGTGCCGCCGGGGTGCCACATCCTCCACCTGGCCGAGCGGGTGGCGGGTCTGGTGGACCGGAATCAGAATGTTTTCGGGCAGATCAAACCGATCCTCCGGTTCGTGGAGGAGGGTGAAGAAGACATCTTCATGCCGGAGGTGGTGGAGGCCTTTCTGGGACTCTCCCACCGGGAGAATTTCTGGCTCGATCTGACCAACCCGGCCCTGGGCGACAACCTGCTCCGGGTTCAGGAACTGGAATTTATCACCCTGGAGTTGGGCGAACTGTTGAGTCTGGCCGATCTGTTCCGGCGCATCATCGACTTTCGCAGCCCGTTTACGGCCACCCACTCCAGCGGGGTGGCGGCCTCGGCCGCGGCCCTGGCCCGGGTGGCCAGTTTCTCCCAGCGGGAATGTGAAATGATGATCGTCGCGGGGTACCTGCACGACCTGGGGAAGCTGGCGGTGCCCAGGGAAATTCTGGACAAGCCCGGCGATCTGACCGAGATGGAATTTCACCAGATGCGCAGCCACCCCTATCATTCCTTCCGGTTGTTGGAGCGCATTGACGGGATGGAGGTGATCTCCCAATGGGCCGCCCTCCACCACGAACGTCTGGACGGCAGCGGCTATCCCTTCCATCTGCCCGGGGCTGAAATCTGCCTGGGGGCGCGGATCATGGCCCTGGCGGATGTGTTCACCGCCATTACCGAGGACCGTCCGCACCGCAAACGCAGCAGTCCCAAAACCGCCCTGCTGTTCATTCAGAACATGGCCAACAACCTCACTTTGGATCACGGGGTGATCAAATTGCTGCGCGACAACTTCGATGAGATCTTTGGTCTGAGGATGAGCGCCCAAAACGCCGCCGAAGAGGAATACCGGCAATTTCTCCAGGCCGCCGGGAGTAGCGAGGGATAGAGGCCCGCCGCCGCCGCATGACTGAAGCGACTGCCCGGGGAAGCCGGGCAGGGGTGAGAACCAATTCCTCACTGCCTCACGACCAGCATGTCTGGATCCATAATCTCCCCCAAGCCCCGCACAATTCAGGAAATACCCGCTGCGACCAGAGTGACGGGACCGGTCCCGGAGTCTGCCCGCAGCCTTCCGGCTGATCTCTTTCCCTTCTGCCCACATGACTCCTGCCGGGTCCATCCCGGCCCTCCGGTGATCTGGCCAACGGGGCGCACCCCTGGGAACGCGCCCTGGGGTTGACGGGCTGGCGGCATCCACGTATGCTGCAAGGGAAAGGATATCTCCGGGGGGAATCTTGAAGCCCTGGAGATCCACAGAGAGTGTATGCCTGAAGAGTTAAGGAGCGAACCTGTCAACCCTCACCCGGGGGAGGAGCAGCCAACCCCAAAGCGCGTCCTGGTCTGTATCGGGCCGAGCTCGGCCGGGATGCATCTGGTGCGTCAGGCTGCGGCCTTGGCCGCCGACCTGCAGGCCCCCTGGTTCGCGTTGTATGTGGAAACCCCGGCGCATGCCTCTTTGACCGCCCCGGACCGGGAACGGCTGACGCATGCCCTGCGCCTGGCGATGCAATTGGGGGGGCAGGCCGTCAAGGTGCCGAGCACCAGGGTGTCCCAGGAAATCCTGGACTTTGCCCGGAGTCACGGAGTCACTCACCTACTGGTGGGTCCGCCGCGACGTCGCCATCGCCTCATGAGCCGGCGCTCCCCGGTGGACCGGTTGATCCGGGCCGGTGGCGATTGGTGCCTTTCTCTGATCCCGGCTCCGGGGGAGGAGTCCTTCGCGTCCACAGTGCAGTTGCCGACGGGGGGGCCGTCCTACGGCAACTATGCCCGGGGCGTGATTGCCGTGGGTCTGTGTTCCGGTTTGGCCGCGCTTTTCTTTCCCTCTGGCGCGCAGGTGAACGTCGTCATGCTCTATCTGCTGACGGTGGTGGCGGTGGCGTCGTTATGGGGCCGGGGCCCGGCCATCCTGGCTTCCTGTCTCAGTGTCACGGCGTTCGCCTTCTTTTTTGTGCCGCACTATTATTCATTCCGTCTGGAAAGCATGCAGTACGGCATCACCCTGGGGGTTATGCTGCTGGTCAGCACCCTGATCAGCAACCTGACCTATCATATCCGTATGCAACAAAGATTGGAGCGGCGGCAGGAGCGACAGACCGCGGCCCTGTATGAAATGATCCGCAGTCTGGCCGTGAAGTTACGCCTGGAGGATCTGCTGCCGGTGGCCTTGGCCCATATTTCCAAGATCTTCGGCAGTCAGGTGGCCATTTTGATTCCCAACGCCGCGGGCAAGCTGGAATTCCAGGCCGGGGAAGCCTTTCCGGACGTGACGGGGACGGAATCCGAGGTGGCCGAATGGGTGTATCGCCATGGGCATCCGGCCGGGGCTGGCACCGAGATTGCTTCGGGAGTCAAAGGAATTTATCTGCCGCTCTGGGCCTCGGACCGGATTGTGGGCGTCTTGCGTCTGGAGACGGGGGAACCCACTCTGATCCTGAATCCGGAGGCCCGGCTCTTCTTGGAGGCCCTGGGGAATCAACTGGCCCTGGCCATCGCCCACGACCGATTGTCCACCCAGGCGGAACAGGTCCAAGTCGAGATAGAGGTGGAACGGCTGCGCAACGCCCTGTTGAGCAGCGTTTCCCACGACCTGAGGACGCCGTTGACGGTGATCGCGGGTTCCGCCAGCAGTCTGCTGGAGGCTGAGGCCAGCCTTGATCAGGAGACCAAACGGGAGCTGACCCAGAATATCTACGAAGAGGCCCGACGTCTCGATGCCCTGGTTTACAACCTCCTGGAGATGAGCCGGATACAAGCCGGGGAGGTCAAACTGAACCAGGAGTGGCACGTGCTGGAGGAGGTGGCGGGCTGCGCCCTGGAGCGCCTTAATCCGCTGTTGACGGACCGGCAGGTGACCGTCAATTTCCCGCTGGATCTCCCCCTGGTGCAGATGGACGCCCTCCTGATGGAGCGGGTGTTCATTAACTTGCTGGAGAACGCCATCAAATATAGTCCGTCCGGGACGCCCATCGACATCCGCGGCAGGGTGTCGGAGGGCTTTGTCCAGGTGGAAATCACCGACCGGGGCAAGGGCCTGGCGCCGGGGGAAGAGGAACGGGTGTTCGAGAAATTTTACCAGGCCGCGCCAGGGGCCGGCCGCGGGGTGGGATTGGGGTTGAGCATCTGTCGGCGTATCGTGGAGGCCCATGGCGGCCGGATTTGGGCCTCCCGCCGACCCGGAGGCGGCGCGGAGTTCCGTTTTATCCTGCCTTTGGGGGACAAACTGCCCCTTCCCGTCGAGTCTTTCCCGGAGGCCGGGGAATCATGAAGCCGCGCATCCTGTTGATCGAAGATGACGCCAATATCCGCAAATTCCTGCGGGCTTCGCTGATGACCCAGGGGTATGAGTTTCTGGAGGCGGGTAACGGGAGGGAGGGACTGGCCCTGGCCGCGGCCCAGGTCCCGGACATCGTCCTGTTGGATCTGGGACTGCCGGACATGGAGGGGACCGCGGTGATTCAGCACTTACGCCAATGGTCGGGGGTCCCCATCATCGTCCTCTCGGCCCGGGGGCAGGAGCGCCAGAAGGTGGCCAATCTGGACGCCGGGGCCGACGACTACCTGACCAAACCCTTTGGCGTGGGGGAACTCCTGGCCCGTATTCGGGTGGCCCTGCGCCGGGGGGCGGTGGCGGAGACGGAGAGACCGGAGACCCTTTTAAACTTCGGGAAATTGACCGTGGACCTGGAGAAGCGCGAGGTCTGGCGCGATCAAAAGCCGGTACACCTCACCCCCATCGAGTACAAGCTGTTCACCGTCCTGGTGCGGCATCGGGGGAAGGTGGTGACTCACCGGCAACTGCTCAAAGAGGTTTGGGGGCCGTCCCATACCGATCAGAATGCCTATCTGCGGATCTTCATTCTCAACCTGCGGCGCAAGTTGGAGGATGATCCGGCCCGACCGATGCACATCATCACCGAGCCGGGGGTGGGGTATCGCTTGCGGGAGGAATGACCGGCAGTCGCCGGGGGGGAAGATGCGGGGCCGGGAGCCGGAATGATACCCTTTAGGGTGAGCCGTCAGCCGCCCTGCAGCCGGCGGGAGATGTCCCGGGAGATGACCAGAATGGCGCTGGTACTGCCATGGGGCTGCCGCATCGGAACGAAGGTGGTCTCCCAGACGATGGAACGCCCGAGACGATCCCGCCCCTGATATTCCGCTCCGGTTTCCTGGCCGCCGGCGGCCTGGGCCAAGGCGGGCGCCACGGCCTCGGGGGCGGCCCCCATAACCTCCGCAAACGGCGCCCCGACCAGGCCATCCGGCCTGTCAGCCCTGAGCCGCACACACCCGGCGGCGTTGATGCCCAGAAGACGGCCATCCACCGAGAGCAGACAGAGACAATCCTGGGAGCGCTCCATGAGAAGGTTGATCCGGGATAGGGACGCCAACTCCTGCCCGCCATTGAATTTTTCCAGACCCTGCCCCAGGAACAATCCGGCCTCTTCCAAAAATTCCACCAGGTTCAGATCTATCTTGCCGGCGGTTTCATCGGCCAGATGGATGACGCCGCGGATCTTGCCGCCGGCCACCACGGGAACCACCGCAATGGAGCGGAAGCCGCAGCGCATACAGGTGCCCCGGAACCGGCGCCGCTGCTCCACGGTCAGGGAATCGATGAAGGCCAGGGAATTATCCACGAAAAAGGAGCCCCCCCGGGTCATCAGACCCAGGTCTTGGGCGTCGGGCCGGCCGGTGATGACCCGAATGCAGACGCATTGGTCCCGGTGAATGGAGAGCCAATTCTCCGATTCCCAGAAATCCTGGCTCAGGCCCTGGTAGGCCTCGAAGGGGATGTCACCCTGGGCGTTGAGGACCCGGATGCCGACGTAGCGGCAACCGGTCCACAATTGGATGAGTTGGGTGGCGGCACCCAGATAGTCCTGCCGGGAGGCGGCAGCGGCCAGGAAACGCAACAGGGCATTGACCGCCTGGGTGTGTTCAGCCTCATTCCGGGGGAAAGAGCTGGTTTCTTCCAGTTCTTCGATCCGGTGGCGGAGCACCTCCAGTTCGGTCAGGAGTTCTTCCTTGGTCTTGTCCCGATCGCCGGGGACCAGTTCAATGTCAGGGGGCGGGGAGGTCATGGCAGCGCTCGTTTTAAGTCTCCAAGGGAATTTGTAATCTCATGTGATATCAGGTCCAGGGATACACCAGGGTTCATACTTCATAGCATATCCATCAGGCAACTGGCAACGGCTAGATCAAGGGGGGGCCTGAACGGAGGGCGATGGCGTCATCCCGAAGCGTTCCTGGATAACCCGGCGCCAATGGCGCAAGGTGGAGATATCCAGGCTGGCGGGCACCATCTCTTCGCGCTCCCCCGCTTCCTTCAGAACCCAGTCATCCAGGCTGTCCCACTGGCGCACCCGGGCCACCAGGGCCTGGGCGTCGGCGAACCCCGGGGGTTGAATGACAAAGGAACGGCCGCCCTGCATGGGGTAGGACCGTCCGGCGATCTCGGCGATAAACCCGGCCGTGTTGATTCCCACCACCGGCAGGTAATGATCGAAGGCCCGGGTCAGGGCCCCGGTGCGCCAATGGCCCCGCAGCAGGGGAAAAATAGCCGGATTGACGACCAGATCGACTCCTTGGGCGGCCAGTTGGCGGGCCGCCTCGGGCTGGCCCCAAAAATCGATGCACACCGCCAGGCCCAGACGCCCGAAATCGGTGTCCAGGGCCGTCCACCCACCATCCCCCGGATTGATTCCGAATCCCCGGACCTCCAGCCGTCCCACCAGGTGTTTGCGTTGCCGTCCCGCCAGGTTTCCCCGGCGATCGAAGAGGGTGGCGGTATTGAACCGCTGCCCGGAGGTTTCCTCCACCAACCCGGCCACGAGGTAGGCGTCGAGGCTGCGGGCGGCATCGGCCAGTTGGCGCTCCCCGGCAAAGGGAAAGTACTCCGGAAAACAGATGAGATCCGCTCCCCAGCCCCGGCAGTCCTCCAGGAGGGCCAAGGCCCGGCGGAGATTGTCCGGGTCTTCGAAGCGGGTGGCGGGCAGGGGTTGAATGAGGAGAATCTTTACCATGGCCTGGGGGGGGAAGTATGGAGCCGCGCTTTATGAGCTTTAGGTCATTCTGGCACACCCCGACCGGGTTGTCAAACCGCCTAGCCGTGCAGCCAATCCCCGATCCGGCGCAGGCGATGCAATTCCTTTTCGTCCAGGGGGCCCTGTTCCAAAGCCTGCAGGGCCTCCCGCATCTGGTCCCGGTTGCTGGGCCCGGTGAGGCAGACGTCCACGGCGGGATGCGAAAGGACAAACCGGTAACAGTCCGCGGCCGACGGCGGCGGCTGGCCCGGCGGCATCTTGGAGGCCTTCAGGAGCTGCCCCCAACGGGTGGCGGTGTAGGTGACGACGCCGGGCCGGGAGGCCGGAGGCAACGCGGCCAGGGGAGCGAAGGCCTCGGTTTCGGCGCCCCGGTGGGCGGCGTTGTAGCGGATGTGGAAGATGTCCCCCAGCCCCTCCCGGGCCAGCTCCGGGAAGAGGCTGCGGCGGTGCCCGGATAACGCCAGGAAGCGGCACAGCCCCCGGCGTTGGAGGTCCAGGGCCCGCTCCCACAGGCGCGGGGCCGGCCGCTGGCTGAACCAGCCCAGGAGCAGGACATCGCCGTACTCGAGCCCCAGGCGGCGTAAGGCCAAACTGTAGGAGGCCTCCAGGAGGGCCGGGAAGCGGGAGTAGCTCTGGATGACCACCACCAAGTCTTCCCGGCGGCCCCGGCCGCACAGGTTTCTGAGGGCCCGGGCCATGCCGCCGCGGCGCAGGGAGCCCCAGTAGAAATAGTTGCAGCCGTGGTCGAAGGCCTCCTCGAAGGCGGCCGCCGGGGCCCCGTAGCTGGAGGCCACCCCCAGGCGGCCCACGGTGAGACCGGTGCGTCCCAGAATGGCCGGGGTAGTGAAGTTCATGTCGATTCCGCCTCCCGCCCGGGCCGAACCGTTCCGTAATCACTTGCTCAGAGCTGGAATGGCCCTGGCCCCGGCTTTGGTCTGCCCCGCTCCTCACCCGGGCCTGTTTCCCCCGGGGGAGCTAAGGGATGACGAACAATTCCAGGCACCCAATATAATTATACCACAATTCCATGGGCTTCGACATGGGGGGAGAAAAACTGCCCCGGCCTTGACACTGTGATTAACACTATTATTATTTATTTAAATGTATCTAAACTATTAAACAAGGAGGCACCATGACCGGTTCTAAAGAAAAAGCCGCCTTTATCTGTTCCCGGGACACCCTGGACGGCGCCTATCCTCCTTTGATTCTAGGTATCAACGCCGCCCGGCAGGGCATGGAGGCCAAGGTGTTTTATTCCTTCATGGGACTTAATCTACTGAAACAGGGCGGGATCGAGAAGGCCAGGTACATCCCTCCGGGCCCCTTGGGGGCGGTGCCGGGTCTGTCCACCCTGGCGACGGGAATGATGAAGAAGAAGATGGACAAGGCCCAAATCCCCAGTTTGTCCGAATTGATGGAGATGGCCCAGATAGAAGGGGTGGAGTTGATCGCCTGCCGCATGACGGTGGATATGATGGCGCTGGATGAATCGGACCTGGTGGAAGGGACCGTGGTCTGGAGCGCCGCGGATTTTATCAAGTATGCCAAAGAGTGCAAGATCTGCCTGTTTACCTGAGTCTGACTGGATATCCCGGCCCTTCTCCGGCTTCGGGAGAGGGCCGTGGGTTTCCGAACGCCTCTGTTATCGTTCGGGCGCCAGGGCCGATTTGTATTTACATGTCTGGCGGGAGCCGTTAAGATATGTTCAGGTGGAACCGGGGTCAGGGAAAGGGCCTAGGGCCGGAGGTATCGATCTCTCCAGCGAGTTCAGGGGGAAGAGATACGATCAGAGGGAAAATTATACCAAGGAGTGGAGCTTCCATGAAAAAACTGGCGATCGGATTGGTAGTCTTCTGTGTGGCTTTATCCCTGCTCGGGGCCCATGCCTGGGCCCAGGGAAAACTGCTGTGTATCTCCAACAAGTCCCTGAAGGGCGAACAGTCGGTGAGCACCTGCCTGGCCAAGGGCGATGAATTCGCCATCGTGGACCAGTTCGGCGTCGTCCACGTTCTCTCCAAGCGGGAAGTGGAGCTGACCAAGGCCTTCAACCCGAAGCTGTTCGAACAGAAGGCCTACAGCTTCCAATACCAGGAGCTGGCCCCGGAGATGAAAATCTTTGGTTATACGGTGCGGCCCGCCCAACCTAAAAAGTAGCAGCTCACCTATTTCGAGATTCCGCTTCCCACCATCCACCAGGGGAGAATCCCGCCGGGATTTTCCCTTGGGTAGCCCTTAAGTCAACGCCTCCCCGTTTCTCTTCTCAGCCCGGCTGACATTTCCTCTCAACATGGTATAATGGACGAAAATATTCCCGAGAGGCGGAATGTGATAAACGCACTATATGACAGGAGAACAGTTTCTGTCTTCGGCTTGGTGGTGATGCTGACGATCATCCTGGGGGGCTGCCAGAGATCGGAGCCGGTGTTGAATCCGGCCCAGAAATCCTTCAAACAGGATATGCGGGAGACCATCGACAGGATTACCACAGGTATCAGCGCTCCCTTGAGCCGGAGGGATGTGAAGGGTACGCAGGCCAAGCTCATGGAGGTCATGCCCGATAACGCCAAGTTATGCGGCAAGTGTCCGTTCCGGGTGGCGGTGTTGGATCGGAACGCCATCGGCGTGGCTGCCTGCCCCCATGGTCCCAACCAGGGCAAAGACTTCTCCAATTATGACACCATCCAGAAGGTCCTGAAAAACCGGCGCATCGCCCAGAAGGAACTCTATTTCCAGGACGGCGGGGTGATTTATGCCATCGTGGCGCCCATCCTGGCAGCCCAGGAAGTGGTCGGGGTGCTGACCTTGGCCCTCACCCAGGAAGACATCAAGAGGTACTGGGACTTATCCCCCCAGGAATACAGCCAGGTGGACCTGAACCGCTGATCGTCCTGACGCTCCCCACCCGCGTCGGAGGCCAACCCCGAGCACATAGTGATGCTTGATTCTATCCCTTCGCCATCAGACCGCCATCGCGCCTACGCCCTGAGATTGGAAGGGGCCCCGGGAGGGGCGGCGCGGGGGGCGCTGTCCGGGGAGTTGCGGCTCCCTGATCTAGCTGGCTTTGAGGCCGAATTCCATAATCGGGTGAGCCAGAGGCGCCCTGCCGACCTGACCCTGGACCTGGCGGGGCTGGAGGCTGCGGACAGTGCCGGGGCCTTGGTCCTGCGGTCCCTGGGAGATTGGGCCCGGCAGCAGGGAATGGCGCTGCGTCTGATCAACATCCCTCCGGCGGTGGAGGATATCTTCGGGCTGATCAATCCCGAGGAACTGGCCAAGCCGCCCCTGATCAGCGACACGCCGGGGACTGGCCTGGTGGAGCAGGTGGGCGGGGCCGCGCTGGGCTTCGGGAAAGACCTGGTGCAAGTGACCACCTTCCTGGGGGAACTCCTGCTGGCTCTGTGGTACACGGTTTTTCATCCCCGCAGTGTGCGGTGGCCCGACGTCGTCGCCTATCTTCGCAAGACCGGGCTGGAAGGGCTGCCCATCGTCAGTCTGATCAGCTTTCTCTTGGGTCTCATCCTGGCCTTCATGTCCTCCCTGCAGCTCAGGCAGTTCGGCGCCAACATCTATGTGGCGTCGCTGTTGGCCATTGCCATGGTCAAGGAGCTGGGCCCCATCATGACCGCCATTCTGGTGGCCGGGCGCTCCGGGTCGGCCTTTGCCGCCGAGATCGGCACCATGAAGGTGAATGAAGAGGTGGACGCTCTGGTTACCATGGGGTTCGATCCCACCCGCTTTTTGGCCTTGCCCAAGGTGCTGGCCACCATGGTGGTGGTGCCGCTCCTGACCCTCTATGCGGATTTAATGGCCATTATCGGCGGCCTGCTGGTGGGGGTGCTGGGTCTGGACCTGACCGTCTACGGCTATCTCACCGCCACCCGGCAGAGCCTGACCCTGTTCGACCTGATTTCCAGTCTGGTCAAGGCGGGGTGTTTTGCGGTGCTCATCGCCGGCATCGGCTGCCAGCGCGGTTTTCAGGTTCGGGGCGGTGCTGCGGCGGTGGGGACGGCCACCACCTCGGCGGTGGTGGCGGCCATCTTTCTGATCATCGTGGTGGATTCGGCCTTTGCCCTGGTCTTTCATTATCTGAACCTGTAAACTGATGCCTCTGGCATGCCAAGGAAGGAGGGACGCACCCATGACTCTGCCCCGTTCCACACTTCTCTGGGTCGCTCTGGGAGTGGTGGGCATCCTGATGGTGTACGGCATTGTGAGGTTGATCCCCGGTAAGTATTTTGAACGGGGGAAGCTCTATGTGACGTATTTCGATGAGTCGGTGCAAGGACTGCAGGAGGATTCCCGGGTGCACTACCGGGGCGCCGATGTGGGCCGGGTCATGGACGTCAGGGTGGCCCCGGACCAGAAACTCATCGCCGTGACCTTGAAGCTGAAGCTCAAGGAGGACGTCACCAAGGAAGGCGTGACCCAACTCAAGGTCAATCCCATCAGCGGCCAGGTCTATCTGGAACTGGATCGCCGCAAGCCGGAGGAAGAGGTCCGGATGTTCAAGTTGGACTTCAAGCCGCCGTATCCGGTCATCCCCTCCCGCTATTCCGATATCCAGAAGGCCATGGGCGGGGTCAATATCCTGGTGGAAAAGCTGGAGGAAGCCGACACCAAAGGGATCTTCGATCAGGTGAAGTCCACCGTGAAGCAGGTGGAGGTCTTTTTCCGGGGGCCCCGCATGGAGGCCATCCTGGAGAAGGTGGAAGGCACCGTGGGCAACCTCCAGAGCATCACCGGCCGCGTTGACAAGGTCCTGGCTCTGGGCAAGGTGGAGGATATCCTCAAAGAGGCGGAGAACACCCTCAAGGGGGCCCAGAACGTCATGGGCGAGGCGCAGACGCTGATGGCCCGGGTGGACGGGGAGATCAAAGACCTCAATATCAGGGAAATCATCGGCCGGGCCCGGTCCCTGACCCTGGAGGTCAAGGCCACCAACGACAATCTGAAGAGCGCCACAGAGAATCTAGACGCTCTGGTGAACCGCATCTACCAGCGCCCCCCGGACGCTCTGTTCGGCAAGCCCGGCCCCGGCCGTTTCAATGAATAACTGGAAAGGTGCCGCCATGAAAGACTACTTGATCCCGTTTGTCGCTCGGTTCCGGTTTCTGGGGGTTGGTATTGCGGTCATGGTCCTCTTGGGAGGAGGGCTGCTGCCGGGGTGCGGTAAGCCACCGGCCCTGGTGCATAAATATGTTCTGGATTATGCTTCGCCCATCCTCCCCGCCCAGTCCCCGGTGCCCGAGACCCTGAAGGTGGACCTCTTTGCCGTGGCCCAGGCCATCAACACCTCGGACATGGTCTACCGCCCCAGCCCTTACCAAAGCCAGGCCTATCAGTACCATCGCTGGCGGGTCAACCCGGGCTTCCTGGTCACCGACTACCTGTTGCGGGACTTCCGGCAGTCCGGTCTGTTCAAGGCCATCTTTTCCTACGACAGCAGCGCCCGGAGCCGCTTCGTGCTGGAGGGCGGGGTGGAGGAATTCCAGGAGGTGGACCAGGGGGACTCCTGGCAGGCCGTGCTGGCGGTGAATCTCACCTTGCTGGACACCACCAAAGAGGAGATCACCCAGAAGATCGTCTTCCAAAAGAACTACCGCACCGAAGAGCAGATTACCGACAAGACTCCCCGGGGGCTGGCGGACGCCCTGAGTCGCGCCATGCAGCGGGTGTCGGGCGAGATCATCGCCGATGTGCACCGGGCGGCCCGCAAGCGGGTGATGAGCAAAGATGGCTCCTGACGCCGGAACCCAGTCCCAGGACCCCGTCATCGTGGTGGAGGGGCTGACCGCCCGTTTCGGGGACAACACCATCTTTCAGGACGTCAGTTTTCAGGTGCAGCGGGGGGAGATCTTCGTCATTCTGGGGGGCAGCGGCTGCGGCAAGTCCACTCTGCTCAAGCACCTCATCGGGCTCTACCGCCCGGCCGCGGGTCGGGTGCGGGTCAACGGGGTGGACGTCAGCGGCAAGGATGAGACGGCCTTACAGGGATTGCGCCGGAATATCGGCGTCCTATTTCAATCCGGAGCCCTGTTCGGCTCCATGACCCTGGCCGAGAACGTCGCCCTGCCCCTGGAGGCCTACACCGACCTCCCCGACGGGGCCATTGACCGTCTGGTGAAGCTGAAGCTCAGTCTGGTTAACCTGACGGGATATGAAAACCACCTGCCCGAGGAGATTTCCGGCGGCATGAAGAAGCGGGCCGGGCTGGCCCGGGCCATGGCCCTGGACCCGGCAGTGCTCTTTTTCGACGAGCCTTCGGCGGGGTTGGATCCCATTTCGGCGGTGGAATTGGATCTCCTTATTAAGCGTCTCAACGCCAGTCTGAAGACCACCATGGTCATCGTCACCCACGAACTGGAGTCCATCTTCACCATTGCCCACCGCGTCATCATGCTGGACAAGGAGGCCCAGGGCATCATCGCCACCGGTGACCCCCGGGTCCTCAAGGAGCAGTCCGACGACCCGCGGGTGGTCAACTTCTTTAACCGGCGCCCCTTAAGCGAACCGGGACAGGTGCACTGACTATGGCGCGCAAGACCACCAATTTTCTCGTCGGCCTGTTTGTCATCGGGGGAATCGCCCTGGGTATGGCGGCCATCATCTGGATCGGGGTGACCGGTTTCTTTCAGCAGGGAACGATGTACGTCACCTATATGAAGGAGTCGGTCCAGGGCCTGGAAAAGGACTCCGCGGTGAAGTTCCTGGGGGTGGAGGTGGGCCGGGTGGATAAAATCCGCGTCGCTCCGGACAATCAGACCATCGGCGTCTATATGAAGATCAACATGCGAGGGGATCTGTCCCAAACTGCCACGGCGCAACTGAAGGCGGCCGGCATCACCGGGGTGATGTACATCGGCCTGGACTACCGCAAGCCCGGAGACCTGGAATTGGCCACGAAGATCGATTTCCCGGCGGAATATCCCATCATCCCGTCCAAACCGTCCGAGGTCTCCCAGATCATCTCGGGGGTGCAGGAAATCGTGGACAAATTGAAACAGGTGGACACCCAGGCCATCTCCGCCCAGATCATCGCCACCACCAAGGAGATGGAGCAGTTCCTTAAGGGCGCCCAGATGAAGGCCATCCTGACCAAGGTCGAGGCCGCCTCGGCCAATTTGCAGACCCTCACCGCTAAAGGCAATCAGATCTTGCAGGGCATCGAGGTGAAGCCGCTCATGGGGGAGGCCCGGGCCGCCTTGCAGGAGGTCCGCGGCCTGACCGCCCGGTTGAAGGAGGACCTGGAGGCCTTCAAACTGGGAGAGGTGGGCTTCAAGACCCGGAACATCGCCACCGAGGTGCAGGGGGCCACCGCCAACCTCAAGAAGACCACCGAGACCCTGGAGCTGTTGGTGGAACGCCTGTACGAACGGCCGCCGGACCTGTTCTTCGGCAAGCCGCCGCAGAAACGGTTCAACGAATGAGATTGAGCTGTGAGCTGTTGGCTGTCAGCTCTCAGCTTAAAAGACTGAGCGTGCTTCAACTTTAGTAAATTTTTCATGGGTTCAAGATGCCAAACCCCGGGAGAATGAGCATGAAGAGAAAGACGATCCTGTTGCTGGTTGTGTGTAGTGTCATGGTACTGGTGGGGGTGCTCCCGGCCGCAGCCCGGGAGGCGGGCAAAAACCTGCCCCACAGCGGCCGGCTGTATCTGAAGTTCACTTCGGTGGCAGTGGGCTTGGGGTTCACCTGGGGGGAGGGCTGGCTCTACTTTCAGGGGAAGCAATACCCCGTAAAGGTGGAAGGGCTCAAGCTGGTGGGAGTGGGCTACGCCGAAGTGACGGCCCGGGGGGAGGTCTATAACCTGCGCGAGCCCTCCGACATCATCGGCACCTACTTGGAGGCCGGAGGCGACGCGGCCTTTATCAAAGGGGTGCGGGGGTCGCTGGCCAAGAATGAACGGGGCGTGGTCATCGATCTGTCCGCGGCCCAGAAGGGTGTCAGCCTCAGCTTCGGCGGCGGCGGCTTCAAGATCTCCATGAAATACCGCTAGGCGTGGGGCAGGGGAGGGCGGTCAGGCGGACTCACAGGGCCACGGCCTCTTGCAGCAGCCGCTCCCGCACCCGGGGCCGCAGCCCGCCCTCCGGCACCACATAGACCTTGACCCCCAGCAGCTCCCGGAGATCCAGGGCCAGGGCCCCCAGCTCCATAAGGCTCCGGCCCGGCTCCAATTCCACCAGGAAATCCACCGCCTTAATCTTTTTGGGAATCTCCTGGGCCGCGGCCCCGTAGATTCGGACATTGGCCGCCCCCCGGGCCGTGGCCAGGGCCAGGATGGCCTCCCGCTTCTCCTGCAGCAACTGTTTAATATCCATAACTCCCCATATCAATTCGACTCCGACCTACACCGGGTCCAGCGGGGACACGAACAGGGGCTGGCGATCCAGCTCGGCCCGTTCCCCGGGGGTAAAACCCTTCAGGTACGCCATGATGTGCACCGGCAGGTCCAGGAGGGTCTGGAAGATCCCGAATTTCCCCGTCGCGGCCAGCCGCCGGGCCACCGGACTGCGCCGGTCCAGGTAGAGCAGGCCGAAGTTCAGGCCGTGGCGGGCCAACAGGGTCTCCATCAGGGCCACCAGGGCCGCCTCGCCCCCGGGAGAGGCGTAGAGATTGCCGAAGCTCAGAAACCGGAACTGCCGCCCGGGGAGCAGGCGCCGCAGAAAGGGGAGGGCGGGCAGCACCTTAACCAGGAAGTGACCGCTGAGCCCCGGCAGATGCGTGAGGGTCAAGTCCTCCCGCTGGCACTGGACCCCGGCCATAAGTCCGTCTTCCCCCGGGATGACGTAGTAAGCCTCCAGCCGCAATGACTGCTCCAGGTCCGCCAGGGTATAGGTCCCGTATTCCCGGTTGAGAAGCTCCAGTAGGTAGTCCCGGCGGCTAGGCGGCAGCTGCTCCACGGGAACCCGGGCCCGGGGGCGCAGACGGCTGAACAGCAGGCCGTGATAGACCCCCAGGGATTCACGCCCCACCCGTTGGACCGCCCGCAGTGACGGCGTATTTTCCGCCTCGACGTAGCCGTAGTAGATGCCTTTCTCTCCCACCTGCTCCAGACCATAGCGCAGGGCCTGCTCCGCCAGCAGGGTGCCGTAGCCGCGGCCCCGCCGGGAGGCATCCACCGCCAGGGCGTAGGAGTAGATGGCGGGGTAAGGGCGTCCGCCCAGACGCACCGTCTTCTCACTGAGGGTCAGGACGCCCCCCAGGCGGTCGTCTTCTGCCAGGCTGAGGAAGTGGGGCGCCGGGATCTGCTTCAGGATCTCGCCCATGCGGGGGTTGGTGTAGCGCAGGCCCCCCGAACCCCATTCGGTACGCTCCAGAAAGGCCGCGAAGCCCGGGGTGCAGGTGGCGCTCCGGGTGATGGTCAGACCCCGCCCCGGATCGGCAAAGATCACCTCAGACACCGGCGCGCCTTAGGGGGGCGACGCCGCGCCCTCCGAATCGGCTCCGGATCGGCACGGGAAACCGGGCGTCAGTGCAGGTGGAAACATTCATCATGGCGGTCTTTGATCTCGAATAGGTTGGAATATTATTAAATAACTTTTCAGATAATTTAAAGAAATATAAATAATATTCGAAAGGTGGTCAACGTATTCCCCGCCGGTTCCCTGGATTATAGGGGGTTACCTGGAAGCACCATTGCTCACCTCCTCGATCCCGGATGGGGGGAGGGAGGCTGGTTATGGAGGCAGGGGTTGGGGCCGCGGGCCGGTCAAGGAAATTGTCCCCGAAAGGCACCCACACCGATTGCATATTCGGGTGCACTTTTGATAAGATAGCGCCGACCTGAGCAGGGTCAATGTTATATCCCAAGGCTCGGGGGGGGCCGGGGCCTACGGCCCTCGAGCCTGTGGCTTCTGGCCCCCGCCCCGCAAAAAATCACTCAAGGAGCCGCAGATGACCACACCGGTGCAGCAGAAGATTCGGGACAAGAAACGGACCCCACCACAGATACTCGACCTGGTCAAGTCCGGCGACTGGATCGTGCCAGGGTCGGTGGGGGGCGACTCCACCGTGCTCATGAAGGAGCTGGCCGCCAGGATCGGCCCGAACCTGCGGGACATCGAACTGTGGCAGTACGCCATGTTCTACCCCCACCCGGAGTTCCAGGAGGCTGACCCCTACCAGGAATACCACTGTATCCATGAGCACTTCTTCTTCCCCTGGAACCGCCAGGCCCGGGATCAGCACAACGTCACCGACTGGGCCCACTGGGGCTGGAGCCTGGGCATGTGGTTCCATCACTACCGCTTCGTGCACTCCGACCCCGCCCGCCGGGGTATCGACTGGTGGTGGAATGCCGCCAGTCCGGCGGACGGCCGGGGCTTCTTCAACTTCTCCTACGGCACCAACAACTGCGACATCTACCGGCAGACGGCCAAAAAGGTGGTTCTGGAGGTGCGGGCCGACTATCCCTGGGCCGAAGGTGGCCGGGGCAACACCATCCACATCGACGACATCGACTACTGGGTGGAGGTGGACGTGGAACAGTTCGCCTGGCCCCAGATCAACGAGCGGGCCCTGGCGCCCCGCCCCGAGGAGTCCCGGATCGCCCAACACATCATGGGCATCATGCGGGACCGGGACGTGGTGCAGCTGGGGATCGGCTCCCTGCCGTCGGCCTGTGTCTCCGCCATGGCCGAAGCCGGCTTTACAGACCTGGGTATCCATACCGAGATGCTCAACTACGGCCTGATCACCCTCATCGAATCCGGGCAGGTGACCAACGCCTATAAAAACATCGACCGGGGCCGCAGCGTCTGGTGCTTTGCCTTCCCCTTCGATGTGCAGTGGTATTACGATACGGTGCACCGCAATCAGAACCTGGCGGTCTACGATATCGGCTATACCAACAACCTTTACAATCTGGCCCGGCTGGACAACATGATCGCCATCGACAACTGCGTGGCGGTGGACCTGTTGGGGCAGCAATGCTGCGCCTACTATAAGAAGCGGCCCATCTCCGGCACCGGCGGCTACTTCCAGTTCGTGGCCTTCTGCGCCCAGTCCCGGGGGGGGCGGGGCGTGGCCTCCATGACCAGTCGCAGCAAGCACGGCACCTCCCGTATCGTGCCGTTCCTGCCCGAAGGCAGCACCGTGGACGTCCCGGCCCAGTTGGCCCACTATGTCTGCACCGAATACGGCATTATCAACCTCCGGGGGCTGTCCGGGTATGAGCGGGCCGCGGCCCTCATCTCCATTGCCCATCCCGACGACCAGGAGTGGCTGGAGCGCGAGGCTCGGGCCGCCGGCCTCTTGGCCCCCAGATTCCCGGTGCCCATGCTCCCCGGGGAGGGCAACGACCGGCGCTATCCGCCCTACGAAGACCGCCGACAATACAAGCTTCCTTTCCACAGCGACATCTGGGGCTTCGATTGGGATCCCTACCAATCGGGAAAATAAAACCTTTACTTTTGCACATACAGGCATTATTTTAAGGCCACGTAACCCCCCGAATACCTTCATGCGGTTCGGTAGGCCACCGGGAATGGGGACATGGCATCCCGAAACACCAATGGGATCGGGAAAATCCCTTGAGGGCGCGTCCAGCGCCCAGGAGGGATTTTTTTGTGTACCGACACCCCTCGTTGCAGTGGAACACAGCAGTCATCACGGGAAGGAGATGAATTATGGCCAAGACCTACATCGTGCGGTCCGGGGACACCCTCTCCGGCATCGCCGGGCTGTATGGGCTGACTTTGACGGAACTCCTGGGGGTCAACCCCGCCATACCCGACCCCGACACCATCCAGGTGGGTCAGGAGATTGCGCTCCCAGACGAGGCCGAGGCACCCCTGTCACCGCATCTGTCCGCGGTCTTGGGGTCTGGATTTCCCTGGTTCGAGATCGCCAAGCGGGAGGAAGCCACCGGGGTGCACGAACTCTCCGGGCAGGCGCATAATCCCCGGATTCTGGAATACTTGCAGTCCACGACCCTGGACGCCGACGCTGCCAGCCGCGACGAAACGCACTGGTGTTCCGCGTTCGTCAATTGGTGCATGGAACAGGCCGGTATCTCCGGCACCAACTCGGCCCTGGCCCTGTCCTGGCTGAATTGGCAGGACGGCGTCAAACTGAGCCAGCCCCGCCCCGGGTGTGTGGCGGTCTTCGTGCGGGAGGGGGGGGGACATGTGGGTTTTTACTACGGCCCCAAAGACCATAACACCATTTTTTTGTTGGGAGGCAATCAGAGCGATGCGGTCAACGTCAAATCCTATCCCCTGGCAGGCCTCCGGGGGTACCGTTGGCCCAAGGTGGGGCAGGCGGCGCCACCGCCGGCAACGGCAGCAGCCCCCGGCAGACCCGCGCCCTCCGGACCCGCGGCGATGATGGCGCAGTACCAACGCCTGTTCGACACCTGCCGGATCCATGCCGACAAGCTGGCCGAAATCGACGCCATCATCGACATTTTCATGGCCAATATCAAGAAATACCAGGAGGTCGGGGTGCCCCTGGGGGTTCCCTGGTACTTCATCGCCTGCATCCAGAGCCTGGAGGGCCCCCTGGATTTCACTCGCCACCTGCACAACGGCGACCCCTTAACGGCCCGCACCGTGCGCGTCCCCAAGGGTCGGCCGCCGGAGGGGGAGCCGCCCTTTTCCTGGAAGGGAAGCGCCATTGACGCCCTCACCTACATGGGCTATGTGGGGATTTCCAACTGGACCCTACCCTTGATGCTCCACAATCTGGAAAAGTTCAACGGCATGGGGTACCGCAACCGGGGGATCAACAGCCCCTATCTCTGGAGTTACTCCGACCAATACACCAAGGGGAAATACGTCGCTGATCATAAGTTCGACCCCGAGGCGGTCTCGAAACAGGTGGGGGTGGCGGTCCTGATCAAGCGCATGGCGGAACGCCACCTGATTAAGCTTCCGGGCGAGGGCGCCGCGCCGGAGGTCATTGCTGCGGAAACCCTGACGCCGACTCCCCCTGTGGTCCCCGAACCCGGGGGCAAGCCGCGCATCACCTTCTCCGCCTCCGAAAAGTCCGAGGGCGCCCGGGAACTGCAGCGCTTCCTCAATATCTACGTGGACGCTGAAGTGCAGGACGACGGTATCCCCGGTGACGCCACCTCCGACGCCTTTTACCGGGTCACCGGGTATTGGCTGCCGGGGGACCCCCGGGAGGAGGAGCCGGTGATCACCCATTCCACGGAGGAGTGCTCGGACGCGGCTGAAGATCTGCAGAAGTGGCTGAACACTTTCGAGGGGATCGACATCGAGGTGGACGGCTATCCGGGCGATGAAACCTCCCTCGCCTTCAAACAAGTGACGGGGCATTACCTGTACGGCGACCCCCGGGAGGATGAGGAGGAGGCCTAAACCCAGCCAGATAAGACCGACACCCACCTTCCCGGACAAACCCACCGCCCTGGGCCCGGCCGGGCCCGGGGCCGGCGCTGGGACTGGGTGCACCTGGTGGATGCCTCTTGACACCCGGGTTGAGGGTCCGGAGAGGGGAGGGCAGGAGACCGGGGCTGCTGGCCATCGCCGCCCCCCGGCCGCCAGGCGTTATTCCAAGGTATGGGCTCCGGTGGTGTGGGCCCGCAGCCACTCCACCACCCGGCTGCGCACCTCCGGGGTATAGCGGTCGGCCAGAGGTTCCACCTTCACCACCAGCCGCTTCTCCATCAGGGCCTCCCAGTCCAGGCGCAGGAAGGTGCAGTTCCCGGCCGTCAGGGTGAGGCGGACGTCTTCGCTGTAGGTCCGCTTGCCCCAGGGACCCATGAGCTCCAGGCTCACCCGTACCACCCGGGTCCCCGGTTTCACTTCGCAGGCGTAGGTGGGCTCGGTGTCCAGGCACTGGCCCTGATACACCGGACCGTTATCCAGGGCCGTGAGGCCCAGGCGATAAACCTCGGAGTCATAGTGGGGCAGGTCCGAGGCCCATGGCATCCCGGCGTCCAGCTGGGCCGGCGCTTGGGGTGTGGCCGTTCGGACCAGTTCCGGGTTGGTCAGGAGCAGGGCCAGGGCCGTCGGCGCCCCCCGTTCCGGGCCGTCGCGGTGCAGATAGAGCCGTTTGGTGCACAATGATTGGCAGCCCGGCACCAATGCCAAACCCGCGGCCAGGGCCACAAGCAGTCCGAGTCTTCTGATTTTCTGCCACACTGGGTGGTTCACCGTTATTCCTCCCCCGCACTGATTTTTTTCCGCATTTGGGGCCGCACTGAGAGAGGAGTGGTGCGCCTCCCCCTGGGGCCTGATCAAGTCGGCAAGGAATTCTCTATCATAGATTGGCCGCCGGGGCCAGAGCAACCATGACCTCTTCCCCCACTTCTCCCGCCCCGGCCTTGACAAGCCTGCCGCATTCCTTATCTTGAAAGGTATGAAGAAGATACTGGGGTGGGGGGCTGTCATTTGGGCGACTATCATTCTGGCTTCGCCGGCCCTGGCCTGGCGGGTGGGGGACGGCAGGCGCCCGCCGGCCCCGCCCCATGGGGTGTATCATAGCCCCCGGCCTTTGATCTTCCCAACGGCGCTGCCCGCGATGGTCATTTGGGGTCCAGCTCCGGCCCCGCCGTCGGTTACCACCTTGCAGCTTATCCTTCCCGGGGAGCAGCAAGAGAAACTGGCCGCCGCCGAACTGGAGCGGCGTCAGGAAAAGGCCTACCAGGCGGCCCGGGAGGCGAAGCTCAAGAAACTCGAGGCCCGCACCGGCCGCCCGGTGCGCTCCTGGCAGGTCCTGAACCGCTGACGCGGCCCCCGCCGCCCCCTCTTGGCCCAGGGAAGAGGGAAAGCTAAACCATGCGTCTGCCTGCCAGGCGCACTCTCCCGCCGTCCGGTTCCAAAAAACCTTCCTCCCGCAGATGCGCGGTGATCCCCTCCACCCGGAGCAGGGGTTCCGCCAGGGCTTGGGCCAGCTCCGGCACCGAAGCCGCACCTTTTTCCAGCAGGTAGCGGAGGATGGCGCCACGCACCTGCCGGTCGGAGCCGGTGAACCGGGATGGGCGAGCGTAGTGGGCGCTGTGGCGGTTGGGGTTGGAGACGGCACGCTTCAGCCAGGCCCCGTAGTCCATCAGGGCGTAATACCAACGGCGGGGGCGGGTCGCATCCAGAGTCTGGGCCACCAACGGCACAATCCGACGGTCGGGGACCTTGAGGACGTCGGGGAAAAAGATATGCAGAAAGACCCGGCGGATGTTGGTTTCGATGAAGATTGCCGGTTGGCTGAAGGCAAAGGCGGCCACAGCCCCGGCCGTGGCCGGGCCGATCCCCGGGAGATCTCTGAGGGCCGCCTCGGAGTTGGGCAGGCGCCCGGCATGTCTGGTGACCACCGCCTGAGCCAGGCGCAGCAGGTGCAGGGCCCGGCGGTTGTAACCCAGGCCCTGCCAGACAGTCAGAACCTCCGCCACCGTGGCCCGGGCCAGGGACCCGAAGTCCGGGAAGCGCTCCAAAAACTCCCCATACTTGCCCAACACCCGCTCCACCCCGGTTTGCTGCAGCATGAGCTCGGAGACGACAATGGCGTAAGGGTCCCTGGTCTCCCGCCAGGGCAGGCGACGGCCTTGGGTCTGAAAGTGGCCGTAAATCAGCTTCCGGAAGGCCGCGATGTCGGTGGGGGTCAGGTTCTGGTCAGACGGGCCGAGGAGATGGGGTTCGATTGGCCAGGGCCGGAACGGGGGTTCCGGTGATGTGCCCCTCATCCCTCAAGGTCTCGCGGTGGGAGACAGACCCTGCAGCTCCCGAAGCAGGCGCCGGGCGGCCCGCTGATCGTCTTCCAGGCCCTGGGGCGTCACCGCGTGCCGGGAGGCGGTGAGCACGCGCTCCAGTTCGGCCCTGGCTTCGGTCAGGCGGTCCAGGCGGATCAGGGCTTCAGCCAGGTACAGGTGGTTGGTGCTGTTGGAGGGGGCCAGCCTGGCGGCCATGGTCAGGTGCTGCAGGGCCTTGGGCAGATCGCCCACCGACATGGGCCAACCGGGGGCCTCAAAGTAAATGCGGCCCAGGACGCGGTGGGCCCCGGCCTGATCATAGGCCGGGTCCAGGGCCACAGCCTTCTCCAGCTCCTGCAGGATGCGGGGCAGGAGTTGCAGGGCCTGGCCCTTGCTCCCCGAATCCGCCATTCCGGCCAGATTCAGGGCCAGCCAGTAATGGCCCTCCACCCGCCCCGGAAAATCCTGGCGGATCTGCTCCGACCACCCCAAACCCTTATCATAAAACTGCCGCCGGTTTTTGTCGTCGGTCAGATCGCCCACCACAAAGCAGGTCCGGGCTAGACGCGTCAGCAGGGGCAGGCGGTCGTCTCCCGCGCCGTAGAGCATCTGTTCGTAGCGCCGCAAAGCCTCCCGAGCCTGGGTCTCTCCCCAGTGGTTGCCCTGCATGAGGGCGTCAGCCGCGGCCACATCAGCGGGGGCGGCCAACGCCGGTTCCCCGGGCCACCCCGTAATGATACAGGCAATAAAAAAAAAGATCAGTGTCATGCTAAGGAAATTAAGTCCTGATGCGGGAAGGGTCAATCCACTACCTGTGGGGCGACGTGGTGGACCCGCAGATAGAGGGACTGACCCCCCATCCGCAGTAACTCGCCATAGACGATCACCGGGTCCAGGCGGTGGAGTTCCAAGGTCTCCGCCTGGCGGCTGTCGAAGGCCAGCCGGTCATAATACCCGTGCATATCCGAGGTCTGGTAGAGGGCGGCCCAGCGCAGGTCCCACCAGGAGGAGGGGTACCGGATCTGGTTGCCGAAATAATAGTGGGGCGCAGGATCGTAGGTGAGAAACTGCCAGAAGTAGCCGGGCACGGCCACCAGCGTCCCCGGCGGCTGGGAGTGCGACTCGGCCCGGAGCAGTTCCTCGTAACTGATGGGGGTGTAGTCCGTTGCGGTAAATTCGGCCGGCCGCGGCTGCACCTGCCCGCACGCCATGACCAGCCCTGCCAGCAGCATGGCCACGATGGTCACCGCCCCACGGTATGGCTTCATGTCCCCTCCATTCCTCCGGCACAGTATAATCGCTTCCGAGCCGGGATGCCAGACCTTTTTGGGGGATTGTCCGAGCCCCGCCGGCGCGGCCCAAAAACGAAGAGATATATATATGACACTACATGGGGAAGCAAGGCGGAGGACTGATAAATCGGTGGGTACTGTCCGGAACGGCCCATACGGAGATTGCCCCCCCGGCGTCTTCGTGCTAAAATCATCCTCTCAAGGAGAATGAGTCTTGAGGGAGGGAGGGCGGCATGGCCTGTCCCGTGATCATCAGGAGCCATTTCGGGATGAATTCGTATTTGGTGCTGGACGGGAATCCCCGGGAGTACTTGCGGCATGTCGGATTCCAGGAGGAGTTTGAAATCCGGTTATGGCGGGGATCTCACGACCCCGACGATGCTGTGGAGGAATGGGCGGAAATGATGGGGGAGGATTCCTCTATGGGGGACTATCTGATTTCGGATTCGGACAATTGGACCTACCAGACCGACATCTGCCTGTGGGAGAAGTGCCGCTGCCCGGACTAAACCTCCTGCAGGCACAGGTGCGTTAGCACCAGAGTATCCCCGATCAGGGCCTTGAGATCGCAATACTCGTTGGGCTGGTGGGCGGATTCGTTGGCCGTCATCCACACCGCCGCCGGCAGGCCCACCCGACGGAAAAAGGCGGCCACGGTGCCCCCGCCGATCCCCTGGGGTTTCGCCTCCCGATAATACACCGCGGCGATGGCCCGTTGCAGGGCCCGCACCACCGGGGCCTCACCCGGCGTGGCCGGCGGGCTTTGGACCTGTTGCACCGGGGTCACCGTGACTCTCACCCCGAACCGTTTTCCCACCTCAGCGCTGATGGCCTCCACCCGGCCGACAACCTCGGCCAGGTCATACTCCGGCAGCACCCGGCAGTCCAGGTGGAATACGTCCTGACCGGGGATGGTGTTGATATTGGGGACGTTGGCCTCCTTTTTGGTGGGTTCGAAGGTGCTCACCGGAGGGCAGAAAAAGGCGTCCCGGCGGTCAAATTCCCGGCCCAGGGCCTCCAAGGCCACGATCAGGTGGGCGCTGGCCCGCAGGGTGTTGATTCCCAGGTGGGGTTTGGAAGCATGGCATTGGCGCCCTAAAACCTCCAGGCGCAGCCACAGGAGGCTCTTTTCCGACACCTCGATGAGGGTGCCGTCCGGGTCCCCGGCGTCCGGAACCAGGATGAGGTCGTCGGGGGCGAACAGCGTTCCGTGATGCTCCACCAGATGGGCCAGCCCCTTGCCGCTGCCGGTCTCTTCGTCCGAGACCAGGGCCAGGGCCAGGGTGCGCCGGGGAGTGATGCCGGCCTCCCACAAGGCTCGGGCCGCGAAAAAGCTCATGATAATGCCGTGATGATTGTCCTCCACCCCCCGGCCATAGAGCCGGTCACCGTCCACTCGCAACCGAAAGGGGTCTGAATCCCACAGCGCCAACTCCCCCAGGGGCACCACGTCCAGGTGGCTCAGGACCCAGATTTTTTCCGGCCTCTGGCCGGGGAGCAGGGCCACCAGATTGGGGCGCCGGCCGTCGGCCACCCGGGGGTCGGGGGCGGGGTAGTCGGTGACGCTGAGGCCCAGCCGATGCAGGGCCTCGGTCAGGTAGGCGGCCTTGTCGGCCTCGCCGGGGCCGTCGTTGTCGGGTCCCACCGCCACCCGCCGGACCAGTTCGGCTTGCATGGCCACCATGTCCTCCCGGTAGCCCAGAATAAGTTGTTTCACCAAATCAAAGGCCTCTGGGGCGATCATGACCTTCCCTCTCTCAATCCTGCCTCCTGGACTGGGAAATCTGCCTGATGGGGGGGCTCCATAAGACAATGCCGGGCTACGGTTAAATGGTTAGACGTTCCCCAGGGAACAGGAGCCCTCGTCGCCTTCATCCACCGGCTTGCCTTCGAAGGTGTAACTGCGGCCGTCGGGAAGTTCCAAGAATTCCCCGGTGTCGTTCCAGTCGCCCCACTCGCTGGGGCCACCGAAACTGATGGCTCCCCGTCCGGAATCGTGGAAGATGGTCAGGTCGCCGCGGGCCTCGCTGGCCATCAGGCGGAAGGCATAGTGGGAGACGAGGGCCTCGCCCTGTGCTTCCACCACCCGCTGCAGCTCCTGGCGTTGATCCTCGGCCCCGATGCCCAGGCTGGCCAGGGCCAGCCCCAACGTGTCCCGGGTGACCGTTACTTTCTCCTGATAATCCTGCAACATAAACCGACCCCCGATTGTCGCTGATAAACGCCACCGGCCCCGGGGCAGTGTCGCCCGGTACGGCTGACGGCCTGAGGCAGACCCGGCCCGGACCGGGGTCCGTGTTCATACCTTATCGGAGGGGGAACCGGAAAGCAATGGAAAAGACCGCCACCATCCTCCTCCCGGCGGCGGGCGAAAATCCCCCCGAGCCGGTTCATAAGGCTTGACAACCGGAGCGCGGCATCATACAGTACCCTCCAAACTACAGGTGGAAGAACCGATGTTCGTCTTTGCCAACTTTCTCGATGCGGTGGCCTATGTCCTTAATATGGCCCTGGGGATCTACATGTGGCTGGTCATCGCCCGGGCGGTGATCTCCTGGGTCAACCCCGACCCCTATAACCCCATTGTGCGCTTCCTCTACAATATCACCGAGCCGGTGATGGGCTGGCTGCGGCGACGGCTGCCCCTGTTTTACGGCGGTGTGGATTTCTCCCCTCTGGTGGTGATTCTCGTCATCGTCTTCTGTCAGTATTTTGTGGTGGGTACCCTATCCGACTGGGCCAGACTCATGCGCCGCGGCATGTGATGACATGATGGACGAGCACGATATTCTCACCCCCCTGGACCTCCAGCAGAAGCAGTTCCGGGTCAAGATGCGGGGTTACCACCGCCCGGAGGTGGACTCCTACCTGGATCGGGTGGCCGCCACCCTCCAGAGCCTGATGCAGGAGAACGAATCGCTGAAGGACGAATTACAGCGCCGCCAGGAGGAACTGGCGGAATTCAAGAAACGGGAGCAGCTCCTGAAGGACACCCTCATCAACGCCCAGAAGGTCATCGAGATGATGAAGGCCAATGCCCAGAAAGAGGGTGAGAACATCATTCACGAGTCGGAGGTCAAGGCCGAAAAGATCCTCCAGGAGACCTTTAATCGCCAGGCCCGCATCAAAAATGAGATCACCGAACTGCAGAAGGTTAAGGCCAACCTGGTCGAAGATCTCAAGGGCATGTTGCGCCAGTATCAGAATCTGCTCGAGGCCGCCGTTCCACCTCCCGAGGCCGCCGAATCCGCTTGATTCCCTGACTTCCTGATGTCGTATTATCACTCCACGGGCACCGGGTATATCGTGAAAATTCAGGCCGTGCCGGGTGCCTCGGCCACGAAAATCACGGGGTTGCACGGTGACCGTCTGAAGATCAGGGTGGCGGCGCCGCCGGAAAGGGGGGCCGCCAACGACGCCTTGCTGGCCTTCCTGGCCCGGTCCCTGGATCTGCCCAAGAGCCAGGTGCACCTGAAAAGCGGCGCCCGGGACCGGGCCAAGGTGGTGGAAATCCTCAACCTCGATCCCGACCTGGGAGAGCGCCTGGAAGCCCTCCTTAATCTGGCCTGATGTCACTTTTTCCTGTTTGCCTCCACCCTTCAGAGGACATTCTCCCGTCCGCCGGGCCTTGACAACCGTAAAAGCAGTGATGAAAATGTATCTGAATCTCTTTATAACCGGGCAGCCATTGTTGCAAAACAATCGGGGGGGATAGGGGAAACGTTGTCTCATGGTGGATAAGAGGGATTATTATGCCGTTTTAGGGGTGCCCCGGCAGGCTGGCGCCGAAGAAATCAAGAAAGCCTATCGCCGCCTGGCCCTGAAATATCACCCCGATCGCAATCAGGGCAATCGCAAGGCGGAAGAAAGATTCAAAGAGGCGGCAGAGGCCTATGAAGTCCTCAACGATCCCGAAAAACGGCGCCTCTACGATCAATTCGGCCACGCCGGACTACAGGGCATGAGCTTTGGCGGTTTTCGGGACTTCGAGGACGTCTTCGCCAGCTTCGGGGATATCTTCGAAGACTTCTTCAGCTTCGGCGGACGTTCCCGTCGGGCCGCCCACCGCCCCCAGCGCGGGGCCGACCTGCATTACCAGGTGGACATCGGGTTCACCGAGGCCATCTTCGGCACCGAAACCGCAATCGAGGTCAACAAATCGGAACCCTGCCCGGAATGTAACGGCAACGGGGTCAAACGCGGCAGCAGCCTACAAACCTGCACCTTCTGCCACGGGCACGGCAGCATCAGTCAGGTGGAGGGCTTTTTCCGCATCAACCGCACCTGCCCTCAGTGCGCCGGCCACGGCCAGGTGATTTCCGACCCGTGCCCGAATTGTCGGGGGCTGGGCCGGGTCCGCCATACCAAACAGGTGAACCTCAAGATCCCTGCCGGTGTCGATGAAGGCACCCGACTGCGGCTGCGAGGCGAAGGTGAACAGGGGCAGAATGCCGGGCCGTCGGGAGACCTGTTCATCGACCTGCGGGTGGGTCCCCACCCCGTATTCCAACGCCAGGGACTCAATCTTCACTGCCGAGTCCCGGTATCGTTTGTCGAGGCGACCCTGGGAGCCGCAATCGACGTGCCCACCCTCTCCGGCGTCAAAAAACTGGCCGTCCCCCCCGGGACTCAGACCGGGGCCATCTTTGAACTCTTTGGCGAGGGGGTTCCCGATTTGCGGGGCAACGGCCGGGGCAATCTGATGGTGGAGGTGGAGCTGCAGACCCCCACGAATCTAACCCCGCGGCAGGTGGAGCTGTTGCAGGAATTTATGCGGCTGGAAGATTCCTTTGACCACCAACCGGCAGTTCAACCCCCCAAGCTCTCCAACCACCTGACCTAGCAGTTCCCCCCAGGCGCAGAACTCGCCTCCTTGCCCTCCGAACGCCGGCCTCCTGACGGCCCTGACGGCGGAGCCGGGCTGGATTCCCGCTTCTACTGGCGGAGGCCCGCGGCCTCCAGGGCCTTGATCTGATCCCGGAGTTCGGCGGCTCGTTCAAACTCCAACTTCCGGGCCGCGGCCTGCATTTCCTTTTTCAACTTGCCGATCTGGCGGGGCAATTCATGGGGCAGGAGATAGGGGGCGCTGTCTTCGGCGGCCAGGGGCACGGTGTAGTAGTCCTTCTCATACACCGACCCCAGGATGTCCTGGATCTTTTTCTGGATGGATTGCGGCGTGATCTTATGGCGGCGGTTATAGTCCTCCTGGAGGTGCCGGCGCCGGTTGGTCTCGTTGATGGCCAATTGCATGGAAGGGGTGACGGTGTCGGCATAGAGCACCACCTCACCCTGGACGTGGCGGGCGGCGCGGCCGCAGGTCTGGATCAGGGAGCGCTCCGAACGCAGGAAGCCTTCCTTATCGGCATCCAGAATCGCCACCAGGGACACCTCCGGCAGGTCCAGCCCCTCCCGCAGGAGGTTGATCCCCACCAGCACGTCGAAGACCCCCAGACGCAGGTCCCGGATGATCTCCATCCGCTCCAGGGTGGTGATGTCGGAATGCAGATACCGGACCTTGAGGCCCAGCCCCTGGTAGTATTCTGTCAGGTCTTCAGCCATGCGTTTGGTGAGCGTGGTGACCAGGACTCGCTGGCCCTGGGCCACCCGCGTCCGGATCTCTCCCAACAGATCGTCCACCTGGTGGGTGGCGGGTTTGACGGTGATCTTGGGATCCATGAGGCCGGTGGGCCGCACAATCTGTTCCACCACCCGCGGGCCCGCCTGTTCCAATTCATACGGGCCCGGCGTCGCCGAGACATAGATGAGCTGGCTGACCCGAGCCTCGAACTCGGTAAAATTCAGGGGCCGGTTGTCCAGGGCGGAGGGCAGGCGGAAGCCGTACTCCACCAGGGTCTGTTTCCGGGAGCGGTCCCCGTTATACATTCCCCGGAGTTGGGGGATGGAGATGTGGCTCTCATCAATGATGACCAGGGAGCGGCGGGGCAGATAGTCCAGCAGGGTGGGGGGCGGCTCCCCCGGTCCCCGGCCGCTCAAGTGCCGGGAGTAATTCTCGATGCCGTGGCAAAACCCCAACTCCCGTAACATCTCCAGGTCGAACCGGGTGCGCTCCCGCAGACGCTGGGCCTCCAGCAGCTTCTCCTGGGACTGGAGCCAGGCCAGCCGCTCCTCCAACTCCGCCTCGATGGCCTCCAGGGCCTGTTTCCGCCGCCACTCGGGGGTGACATAGTGGCTGGCGGGGTAAATGGTCACCTTGGGCAAGGGGCGGAGGGGTAGCCCCTTCAACGGATCGATCTCCTGGATCGAGTCAATCGTATCGCCCCAGAACTCCACCCGGATGCCCTTGTCCTCTTCATAGGCCGGGAAGATATCCACCCGGTCCCCCCGGACCCGAAAGGTCCCCCGGGCAAAGTCAAAATTGTTGCGTTCGTAGAGGATCTCCACCAGCTTGGCCAGCACCACCTCCCGGCTCTTCACCATGCCCTCTTCCAGATAGAGGAGCATCCCCTGGTAGGCCTCCGGCGACCCCAGGCCATAGATACAGGAGACGCTGGCCACGATGATGACATCGTTGCGATCCAGGAGGGAGCGGGTGGCGGAGTGGCGCATGCGATCGATGGCTTCGTTGATGGACGAGTCTTTTTCGATGTAGATGTCGGCCTGGGGAATGTAGGCCTCCGGCTGGTAGTAGTCGTAATAGCTGACGAAATACTCCACCGCGTTTTCGGGGAAAAACTCCCGGAACTCGCCATAGAGCTGCGCCGCCAGGGTCTTGTTGGGGGCCAGCACCAGGGTGGGGAGATTCATCTGGGCCACGACGTTGGCCACGGTGAAGGTCTTGCCGCTGCCGGTCACCCCCAGCAACACCTGGTGGCGCAGGTTTTCCTGCAATCCGGCCACCAGCTGTTGAATGGCCCGGGGCTGATCGCCCGTGGGTTTAAAGGGGGAGACGAGTTTGAAGGCGTCGGGCATAAAATAAGTCTTAAACCGTATTCGGATTTGGGGGAAAAAAGCTGTTAGCTGTCAGCTTATTTAGCAGTTTTCGCATGTTTTTCGTGGTACGGGGGGAGCCATAAGGCTGCGACGGAGTTCCATGGTCTCGCATGCGCTCCCCCCAACCCCATTTCGGGGTTGGGGGGCAGGGTGTGGGAGGGGGGGGCAGGGGCCTGAGGCCCCTGGCCCCCCCTCCCATATATCCTTTCACCCCACCCGCCAGGTGGTGCCTTGGGGGCCGTCCTCCAGGACGATGCCCTGGTCCGCCAGTTCCTTGCGGATGGCGTCGGCCCGGGCGAAGTCCTTGCTCTGACGGGCGTTCTGGCGTTCTGAGATGAGGGCCTGGATCTCCTCCGGGGAGATGGCCAAGGCCGCCGTCTTCTGGCGCAGGGTGGTCAGGATCGCGGCGGGGTCGGCCTGGAGCAGGTCCAGGATGGCCCCCAGGGTCAGCAAGTCCTGGCGGGCCCGGGCCAATAGCGGGGCCGCGGTAGGGTCGGGCCCGGCCTCCAGCACCCGGTTGACCAGGCGCACGGCCTCAAATAGGTGTCCCAGGGCCAGGGCGGTGTTGAAGTCGTCGTCCATGGCCGCGGCAAAGCGCCCCGGCAGGGTGAGGAGTTTCTCCTGCTCCGCCGCCTCCAGCCCGGGGATGCCGGGCAGGGCCCCGGCGGGGGGTGAGGCCCCGGCCCAGGGCTGCAGCCGTTCCAGGGTGCCGTATAACCGGATCAAACGGCTTTCCGCCTCGGCCAGGGCCGCATCGGAAAAGTCCAGGGGGCTGCGGTAGTGACTCTGGATCAAAAAGAGGCGCACCACCTCGGGGTGGAAGGTGGCCAGGACGTCCTTGATGGTAAAGAAATTTCCCAGGGATTTTGACATCTTCTCCTGGTTGATGGTGATCATGCCGTTGTGGACCCAATAGCGGGCCAGGGGTTCGCCGGTGGCCGCCTCGGACTGGGCGATCTCGTTTTCGTGGTGGGGAAAGATCAGGTCGGCGCCGCCGCCGTGGATGTCGAAGCTGTCGCCCAGATAATACCGGCTCATGGCCGAACATTCGATGTGCCACCCCGGCCGGCCGGGGCCCCAGGGGCTCTCCCAGGTGGGCTCCCCGGGCTTGGAGGCCTTCCACAGGGCGAAATCCAGGGGGTTCTCCTTCTGGACGTTGAGTTCGATGCGGGCCCCGGCCTGCATATCCTCCAGACTGCGCCCGGAAAGTTTGCCATAGTCCGGGAATTTCGCCACCCGGAAGTAGACGTCGCCCCCGGAGGCATAGGCGTAGCCCCGGTCTTCCAAACGGCGGATGATATCAATGATCTCGGGCAAATGGGCCGTGGCCCGGGGCTCGATATCGGCCGGATGCACCCCCAGGGCCGCCATATCCCGGCGGAAGGCGTCGATATAGCGCTCGGCGATCTCCTGCCAGGGGACCCCTTCCCGGTGGGCCCGATTGATGATCTTGTCGTCGATGTCGGTGAAATTGCGCACCCAGGTGACCTTCAGACCCCGGTGGCGCAGGTAGCGCACCATGGCGTCAAAGACTACGGCGGAACGGGCATGGCCGATGTGGCAGTCATCATAGACCGTCACGCCGCAGGCATAGATTCCCACTTTCCCCGGGTCCCGGGGGATAAACTCCTCCTTGTGCCGGTGGAGGGTGTTATAGATCTGCACGCACTCGAACTCCTTTCCGGTCTGGGGTCCGGCGTTCCTGCGCCCCAGCGGCCAAGACGCCCCCGAGGGGCGCTGGCGTCGGCAGGCGGCCTGGGCAAGGCCCGCGGCGGGATTGGTCAGCCGGCAACTATCTTAATGATATCGAAATATTCTGGTCGGGACAACGTCTAAAGCGGAGGATGGGGAAGGAGGGCCGGATCAGGGCGCGGCGTTGACGGCCAGTTTTTTCTGATTTTTTTGGGAATACATCTGCCGGTCGGCACTCTCATACATCTCGTGCACCGGAACGGGCTTACGGGGGTTGAACAGGGCACAGCCGTAACTAAAGTCCACCGGCCAGTCGGGATATCTGTGGGCGAAGAATTCCTGGACGGCGGCGGCCGTATCTCCCAGGAAGGCCATCGCCTCGGCCTCGGTGGAGTAATAGAGCAGACAGGCGAACTCATCCCCCCCGATCCGGGCCAGGATCGCCGCTCCGGTCAGACGCTGATCGATGAGCCGGGCCACTTCCTGCAAGACCTTGTCTCCCACCAGGTGCCCGAACTGGTCGTTGATGAACTTGAAATTGTCCAGGTCCAACAGCGCCAGGACAAAGGGGATGTCGGCGACATGGGCATATTCCATGGCCAGGCTGAGGGAGCGATCGAAATAATTGCGGTTGAAGGCCCCGGTCAGATAGTCCCGGATGGTGAGATTCAAGAGGGCATTTTGATGGTTAACGATGCGCAGCCCGGCCCGCACCTTGGCGGCGATTTCATCATAGTCGATGGGCTTGGTGACGAAATCGTCGGCCCCGGTGTCGATCCCCTGGCTCAGATGCGTCTTGTCCAAGGCCGTCAGAAAGATGAAGTAGATATCCTTGAACTGGGGATGGTTCTTGAGATACTTGCACAACTGCAATCCGTCCATGGACGGCATCATCCAATCGCAGATGATCAGGTGGGGGTGGGCCGTCAGGGCCTTCTCCATCCCGTCAATGCCGTTCTCGGCCACGAATACCTCGTAGCCGTCTTTTTCCAAATATTTTGACAATATCCGGCGGGCCGCGGGATCATCGTCGATAATCAAGATTTTAGAGCGGTTGTTCATGTTTCTGTCTCATTCCCAAGCGACTGATTTGGCTGATAAAACCCAAGGGATCGGTGATGGGTTTGGAGATATAGCCGTCGGCCCCGCTGTCAGTCAAGAACCGCTCCATATCGCCCTTCATGGCGTGGGCCGTGACCAGGATCACCGGCAGGGTGGGGGTCAGGGCCTTGACCATCTGGGTCAACTGGATGCCGTCGAGTTTTTTCCCCTGATAGTGGGAATTGGCCAGGGAAACGTCCATCAAAACGATATCCACTCTCCCGGCACCGACCAGGTCGAGGACATTCTGGACATCTTCCGTCTGCAGGGCTTCAAAGTCGCCCAATTTCTCTAAAAACTTCAGGAAAATACGGGCATTGAGGGGATCGTCTTCCACCACCAAGACCCGCAGGGGCGGTTCCAGCGCGGTCGCCGTGAGAGACGGCGCCAGGTTCGGCGGGGTGGGACGGAACTCAGTCATGGGGTTCTCCCAGGGTGCGGGATAACAGCCGGCTGGCGATCTTTTCCAAAAACTGGTTAGCCCGGAAGGGCTTTTGCATGATGACCGGCAGCTCGATGCCCTTGGCTTTGAGTTTGTCGAGAATGATTTCGTGGCCGGTAATCATGATGGTGGGAATCTGGGCCGTGGCCGGATCCTCCTGCAGGGTCAGCATGAGTTCCAGGCCGCTGTGCAGGGTGGCCTCCGGCCGGGAGGGCAGGGCCATGTCGATGGTGATCACGTCCGGCTGCAGCCGCCGGGCGCCATCGAGGCCGTCATCGGCGGTGACGGCGTAGGCGGTGCGGTAACCGTGTTTGTGCAGAATCCTTTCCATCATGGAGATGATGGTGGGTTCATCGTCCACCAGCATAATCAAGGGACCTTTTCCCTCCCCCTTGATCCGGAGCCCACGTTCCCGGTCTTCCTTGCGACGCCAGAAGAAAGGTTCTTTCTTGAGCATCAGGGGCAGGGTGAAGGATACGGTCGTCCCCTTGCCGGTGCCCTGGCTTTGCAGCCAGATTTGGCCCCCCATGAGCTGGATCAGATTCTTACAGATGGTCAGCCCCAAACCCGTGCCTCCGTAAGTGCGGGTGGTGGAGCCGTCCACCTGGGCAAACTTCTGGAACAGGGAGTCTTGTTTTTCCAGGGGAATGCCGATGCCGCTGTCTTGCACCTCGAACAGGACATGCCCTTTGGCGATCTGGGGGATCACCCGCACCTGGATCTCACCCTGGCTGGTGAATTTGATGGCATTGGCGATCAGATTCAGCAAGACCTGTTTGAGCTTGCCGGGGTCGGCCCGAACCGCCACATCCTCTTCCGGGGGCGCAAAGGTGAGTTGCAGATGCTTCTGCTCCGCCTGGACATGAGTCAGTTTCCGCACCTCTTCGAAGAGTTCGGCAATGTTGACCTCCTCCAGGCTCAACTCCAGCTTGCCGGCCTCGATCTTGGCAATATCCAGGATGTCGTTGATGAGGTTGAGCAGGTGTTGGGCGCTGTCGTAGGCGTACTGGAGAAACTCCCGTTCTTCGGCGGGGTCGTCATGCAGGCCGTCCAATACCAGACGTAAAAATCCCAGGATGGAGTTGAGCGGGGTCCGCAGTTCATGGGAGGTGTTGGCCAAAAATTCGCTTTTCAGCTTATTGGCCTGGGCCAACTCCATATTGGTGTGTTCCAGCTCCTGGTTGAGCTTGTACAGGGCCAGTTCCTTCTGCCGCAGATTATGCAGCAGTTCCCCCCGGGAGCCCTGTTCCCGGATCAGGGCCAGACTTCCCAGAATCTGGTTCTGGTCGTCTTGGATACGGTAGATGGAGATCGAGATGGGGATGAGGCGTCCGTCCCTGCCCTTCGCCTCGATGGGCCACTCCTCCACCACGCCCTTGTGGCGCAACTCCTGGAGCATGGCTTCCAGGGACAGGGGATCGTTGTAGAATTCATGAAAATGGTGGCCGAGCATTTCCTCGGGCCGCAGACCGTAAATGGGGAGAGATCCGGAGCTGACTTGCTGAAGAATGCCCTCACGATCCACCAGACCGAAACAATCTACAGAAAGATGAAAAAATTTATCCAGGTAGAGTTTGAGGCGGGCCAAGTCCTGGTGCGCTTCATCCAAGGCCTTCGTCAATATGGTGCTATCTGGCGGATAATCAGCCGTTGAGGCGAGTGCTACAGGATTCATGGTCATCCTCTTGGGTCCTGTTGAAAACGGACATCCCCGGGAGTCTGGCAGCGTGGTCATGGGTCAGGAAAAAAATAGCTAATATTGCCATATTATCGGCAACGGGGGAGGAAAACTTAAAGGCCGGAAACGAGAAAAATGTTAGGCGGCGCCGGAGATATCCATTCCCTCCAGACGGACTGCGGCGGGGCCGAAATAGGACACCCGGCGCACCGTTTCCCGGCTGAGGCGGGCATGACGGAAGGCCTGGGTCAACAGACCGCTCAGGGACCCGCCTTTGAGGGGGACGGCGGACCCGTCGTGGTGGAGATAGCCGGTGCGAATCTCCCCGGAGATGGCCCCGGTCACCGGATTGGGTTCCAGGGTCGAGAAGCGCAGGAGCTGCATGACCGGCCCGTTTTTCAACAGGTCGTCCAAGGGGGTGCTGCCGGGGGCGACGCTGAGGTTGGTGAGGGCACCGGTGGGCGGGATACCCAGGTAATCGGCATAACGTTTGTCGGCCAGGACCTGTTGCAGAACATTGTCCTGGATGAAGGTGACCGGCCGCAGGGCCAGCCCGTGGGCATCAAAGGGTTGCGTGGCCAGACCGCCCGCCAGGCGGGGATCGGAGGCCAGGGTCAGGCGATCGCCCTGGGGGTCGGCAATCACCGGTTCCCCCGGGCGCCAGAGGGACCAGCCCTGGAACGCCGCCGTGCCGCTGGCCTGGGCGGTAAAGAACCGGAACAGGCTGTCCAGGGCCTCCTCTCCCAGGACCACGGAGAAGGTGCCGCTGGGGGGGACTTCCGCCCGGAGGCCGTCCACGGCGTAGCGGCCGTAGCGGGCCACCAGGTCCTGGAGTTGCAGGTGGGGATAGAGTCGGGCCCGGCGCCATCCCAGACTTTCGGCCTCCTGAGAGTTCCCCGAGGCCAGCAGGGCAAATTGCACCGCCACCTCGGTCTCCTCATAGGCGCCCGTCAAGCCGGTGTGGTTGCGGAATTGCAGACGCCGCCACTGGGCATAGATCTCCGCCGACGGCATTTCCACTCCGGTGAGACCCTCCAAGGCCCGGTTCAGGTCGGTGCGCGCCCGCCACAGCACCTCCTGGGGGGTGTCCCGCACCGCCGGGTCACTCTCCGGCGTCGGTTCATAGACCTGCTCCGGCCCCGGCAGGCTGAAGACCGGGTTGGTGACATATGCCGCCCGCTCCCGGGCCTGATTCAGGTCCATGGCATGGTCATCGCCGGGATGGGCCGTCCAGCCTGACTCACCCAGGACCGCGTGGCCGTCCTTCTCACCCCGGAGGTAGATCTTGACCTCGGCCTTTTCGGTCTGCACCTGCCGCAGGTTCTCCACCGCATCAAAGATGAGGTAGAGTTGGTGGTCGGTCTCCCGGACGTGGCGAATCTCCCAGCCGTCCACCGGGGCGGCCGTGAGAACTTCGGTCAGTTCCGTTATCAGGGCCGATTCTGGCGCAGGGTAGGGCATCCGGGCCTCCTCAACCCAGGGCGGCGATGGCCGCACCCCGGAGTTCGCTGCGCCGAGCCCCGCTGGTCTGAATGAGCTCGTCGGTGACTCCCCCGGCCGCGGTGGCCAGGACTGCCCGGCGACCGCTCAAACCCTGGGCGATGGTTTGGGTCCAGACGTCCGGCAGCCCCCAGGCGGCGGGGTCGCCCGGCAGGCCGCGCTGGGCCTGGGCCAACACCCCGGCCTTGCCGTGCACCAGGAACAGGGCCGTCACCAAGGCCACCGGCCAGGCGCTGTCGGCCGCGATGATGAGTTCGGCGTTGGTCACCGCGTAGCGGTTGCCGTTGAAGGAGACCGCCAGTCCACCGCCTTCCTGCACCCGGTGGAAGGCCTGGACGTCGGTAATACTGTCTCCCACGTAGATGGCGGCGGTGGGAGGCAAACCCGTGTTTCTGAGGCTCTGGGTGAGGGCGTTGGCCTTCTCGAAGCCGCCCACCGGGTTGACGTCCTGGTAGATGCGGCCAATGGCCAGACCGGGAACGAGATCCCAGAAAATCTCGTCCATCCGCGTAATGGCCTGCTGCACCGCCGGCTCCAAATCCTCCCGACGCGTGGCTTCCGGAGGCAGCTCGATCTCGGGCAGGGCCACGATGTCGGCCTTCAGGGCGTTCAGCACCTCCACTTCCCCGGAACTCAGGGTATAGCGGTCCAGGTCCAGTTCGGTGCAGAAGATGTGGGCCGCATCGAATCCCAACTCCATGCCCACCGCCAGGGCGAACTGCCGATAGCTGGTGCTGATCTCGAAGATGGGCATCTCCAGGCTGTGCAAAAACCGATAGGTCTCCTTCACCCCCGGGACATACAGGATGCTCTTCAGGGAGTAGGTCAGGAAGGTGTCGTTGGTGAGGCCTGCGGCCTTGAGCCAGGGCAGGATCAGTTTCAGGGTGTCGCCCGCCTTGTACCCGGGTTTTTTGAGGATGTCGGCCAGGTAGTCGTCGTAGCGGCTCACCTGCTTGAAGAAGCGGTCGCCGTCGGGAACGATGAAGTCCCGGCAGACTTCAAAGGCATTGTCGTTGAGACAGAGCGGGCCCTCGCAATCGGTGTCCAGCTGCACGCTATGCATGGTGTCTTCCCCGTCTAGGGATTGGTCTGCAGAAACGCCTCCACTTCGGCGGTGATGTCGAATCCGCCCGGCGCCAGCACCCCGTCCCGCATAACGCCTTGGCGGGTCAGGACCAGCCGGTCCTCCGCCAGGTTTTTCAGGGTCAGCAGGATCAGGGGAAATTCCCGGGCCAGTTGTTCCGCCCGGATCAGGGCGAACAGGGGTTCAGCCTCGCCCTCGGTCCGTTGGATGTCGGCCAGGCGGTGTTGCTGCCGTTTACGTTGATAGGACTCCCATTGCGGCGCAAAGCGCGGCCCGGCCAGGGACACGCGGCAATAGGCCACCGGGGGGCCCTGGTCCAATTCCGGGGTGGCCAGATGCATCATGGCGCCGGCCTCCGGCGTTCCTGATTCCATCAACTGCCACATGACCTGCTGCCAGGTGCCTTGGGGACCCCCGGGGACCGCCGGGTGCAGGTTGAGGAGCAGCAGCTCCCGGCATAGGAGCGGGCTGACAATGAGCATATACCCCGCCAGTACTGCAATCGGGGCGGAAAACCCGGCCAACCGGGCCAACACCTGGCGGTCGAAATCCTCCCGGGCGGCCTCCGCCTTGGGATCCCGGCTCCGGATCAAGTCCCGCAGCTCCCGGGAGGACAGGGTCACCACGGGCAGCCCCCGCTCCGTCACGGCCGCCAGAAAGCGATCCGAGGCCGCCGTTTCTCCCTGGGGCCGGTCGCAAAAGACGTAGGCGATTCTCCCCGGGATGAACCCCCTCTGCATCTGGTCGTGGGCCGCGGACAACAGATCGATGGCGGCCTGGTCGCGGCCGCTGGAAAACCACCCGAAGGTAAACATGGAATACTCCGTGGCCTTCTTTACCCCGAGGCTTGCGCCACCGCCTCCCGGGCGGCCGTGAAACCGGCGGCGTCGGGGTACTGCTTTCGGCCCCGCCCGGCCAGTGACGCCGCGGCCATCCGGTTGGCCAGGCGCAGGGCGCTCAGAGGGGGCAAATGGTGGTATTGGCCCGCCAGCCAGCCGGCGGCAAAGACGTCTCCGGCGCCCAGGGTATCGGCAACGGCGGCCGCCGGCTCCGCCGGGGCCTCCAGCCGGCCCTGCGGTGACAGGAGCCGCGCCCCGGCCGCGCCCCGTTTGAGGATCACTATGGGGGGGGCCCAATCAGGCCACTCCGTCTCCTGGCCGCCCAGCAGCTCCCATTCCGCTTCGGTCAGAAGCAAGGTGTCCACCTGCCCCAACAGGGCCCGGAGGGCCTCCCGGCCCCGGCGGGCGTACAGCTCTCCCGGGTCCAGGCTCACCCGGGTGGAGGGGGCCTGGCGCGCCGCCCAGGCGGTCTGCACCGCCAGGGGGCCATTCCCCACATAGGAGGTCAGGTGCACATAGGGCGCCTGCTGCAGCAGTTCCCGGGGCAGGTCGTCTGCTTGGAGTCGATCGTTGGTGTTGGGCGCCACAAAGATGGTGCGCTCTCCCTCCGCCGACACCATAACATAGGCCCGGCCGCTGGCCCCCTGACGTCTCACGTGGCGACAGTCCACCCCGGAAAGTTCCCCCAGCAGATAGTCCCCATCCCGGTCCGACCCCACCCGGCCGATGAGGGCCGTGGGGATGCCCCAGCGAGCCAGGGCAAAGGCGGTGTTGGCGGCCTGGCCGCCGCCGCTGAGTCCCGCCAGGACGCCGTGTTGCTCCGTCCAGGTCCGGAGGCCCGCCTCCTGGTCCTCCGTGAGGGCGTATTCCCCTCCCGGGTGCACCGTTCCCAACTCCGGCGGCAGGCCCGCCAGGGACTCCACCCGGAAGATCAGGTCGACGTTGACGGCCCCCCAGCACACTACGGCAGACTTCATGCTTTGGCAGAGTAGCAGGAATTCCCGCCCGGGTCAACGGCTTTCCGGGGAAGTTGTGACAAATGCACCACCTGTTCTGGAGGTTTCCCGCCCCTTCCTGATAGAGTGAGGCCCAAAAGAGAGATCTCACCATGAACCACCATCGGGAAAGGAGACGGTCATGAGATGCACCGTATGTCACCACCCCCAACGTCAGGAGATCGACCGCGGTCTGGCCGCTGGGGTCTCCGTGAAAGTGCTGGCCCTACGGCATGGGCTGAGCCGGTCCGCCCTGGCTCGCCACCAACGCAACCATGTGAGGAATACCGACGGAACCCGCTCAGGCTACCGTTCAGGTCCGGGAGCCGCTTCCCGGCGTTTGATGATGACCAGGTTGGGGCCCAATCTTCCGGGACCGAGGGAGAAAGACCGGCGGCCGGGCAGTCTAACTCCCCTGGGCCAGGTCATCGAGGAGACTCAGGAACTCCTGGAGCAGCTCAAAATCTGGTGGGAGGCCCTGGGTCACCGATACTTCTCGGCCGGTTCGGGAGAGATGCGGGCGGGAACGAGGTCTGAAACACCTCGCGGGAGGGTTCCGGGGGATGCCGATCCTCTGGAGCAGGAGCGCCTGGCGGTGGGTCTGTAGCCTCAAAGAAAAAAGGGCCGCCGCTGGCAGCCCCTGGAATGGCCGGAAGGGAATCAGCTCCTAGCGGGTCAACCAATGGCGGTTGCGCACCGTCAGGAAGGCATAGGGGTAAATCCACTGCAGCAGGAAAAAGGCATAGTAGCTGTAAATGATGCCGTAGACGAATTCCAGGTCCCGCTCCAGGATGATGTAGTACAACATATAGATCAGGGAGACGACCCCCAGGGCGGCGAAGAATTTCAGCATCACCAGGGGGTAGATGGCCATGGAGGCGATCAGCAGGCCCAGGAAGAAATAGGTCAGGGGAAACTCGACCTGGGTCATGAAAAAGTCCACGATGGGCATCAGGCGGTGCTTCCGGCGGTAGTTGGTGAACAGGTAACCCAACTGCACGAAGGACTCCCGGACGTTGCCCCGCTCCCAGCGCAGATACATCTTGCACAGGCCCTTATAGGTCTCGGGCACCAGGGTGTGCACCACCGCGGTGCGCTGATAGACGCTGTAGAACCCGGCCCGCAATACGAAATTGGTCAGGGCCCGGTCCTCGGAGTGATGACAGGGGGCCCCCAGGAAGCATTGGTGCCGCCAGGCGTCCACGTGGGGTAACACCGCCTCCCGCCGGTAGGCCGACAGGGCCCCGGGAGTGCAGACCACACCGCCGTAGCGGGACTGGGAAGCCCGCAGGAAGTCGAAGGACAGCACGAAACGCACGGCCAGCATCTTGCCCAACAAACTCTGATGCCGGTTGTAAACCTTGACGTTGCCGGCCACCGCCCCGATTTCCGGATCGTGCATCATGGGCGCCACCACCTGACGCAGGGTGTCCGGCCCGATGATGCTGTCGGAATCGATGGTGACGAAGACCTCGCCCTTGCCTTGGGTGAATCCGGCGTAAAGACCCTCTTTCTTGCCCCGGTTCTTCGGGAAGCGAACGGCCTTGATCAAGTCCGGAAACCTTTTCTGGGCCCGCTCAATATAGAACCAGGTGTCATCCTTGGAGCCGTCGTCAATGCAAATGACCTCCAGCTTGTCGGCGGGATAGTCGGAGGCGGTGACCGCGTAAATGGCCTTCTCCACCATGGCCCCTTCGTTATAGGCCGGAATGATCACGGTCACCGGGGGGAGTGGCCCCTCCGGCAGGGCATAGGGTTTGTAGATGGCCCACAGCACCGTCCGGACCGCCTGGAAGAGGAGCAGCATCAGGGTGTAAATGGCCCCCAGGGCCGGAATAAAAGCCGTGTAGTTATTGCTGTTGAGAAGGTGCAAATAACCGTCGAAGGAGCCCAGTTTCAGGGCCAAAAGGAAAAAGCCGGTGAGCAGGGCGGGGACCAGCAGCTTCAGGGTGATGTCCACGATCTGCATCTTGTCCCAGCGGGGATACACCTGCAGAGCCTTCGTCTTGTCCAGCGATCTCCAGGACAAGGTCGAGGTGGCGGTTCGCATGGGTGGTATCTATCCTCCTTACTATGTCGGAAAAAGAATTGTCACGTGCAGGGTGGATCGAGATTCGGCCTCAACCCGCTTGGGTATGTTGCAAAAGGCTTGCCAACCAACCCGGTCCTAACAGTCGGAAGTAATGGATAAAAAAGAGAAAATAATCGACCCCGGCGACCATGGGGACCCCTCCGAAGAGATATTTCTCGGAATGATAAATGCACCGCCAAGGTCGTAAATAACTTCTCAAAATGATAAATGAGCTGCCGAGGGGAGAATGAATGAGGAAAATGTGAAAAGATTCTTAAAAATTCCTTGATTTCAAACTATATCTTTGGTATCTATAAGCATTTAATGAGACCAGGCAAAAAGGAGGACAATGATGGGGTTGTTTCTGGTCTGCCCAGAATGTAAAGCCAAAGTGCCGATTCAAGCGAAGGCCTGCCCGCAGTGTGGAACCAACCTGCAGAACCTGCCCAAAGAGCGCGTCATCTATTTCAGTGGGCAGCTGGCCGAAGCTCCCCCAGTCCCGCCCGCTGAACCCACGGCCCCGCCGGCCCCCTCGGTGACGGCGGAAGCTGCACCTCCGATGGACATGCCGGCAGAAAGCCCGGAACCACCGGAACAGCCGGAACCGGAAAAGAAGGAACCGGAAAAGAAGGAAACCAAGAAAAAGAAACGGGCCCCCAAAAAGACCAAGTGAGCCCGTCTACACGCCGGCGCCGCGGCACCGTATGCCGGGATGGCGGTGAAGGCGGGGCAGTCCACCCCGCCGGCGCCGGAATATTCTTTATTTTTCAAGCTATTCCATCGTTACACGCCTCGCACCCCCGATCCTCGGGGGTGTTTTTTTCCTGGGAATAACAACGGGGGACGGGCGCTGCGGCGACCGTCCCCCGTTGGGGTGAGAAAGCCTGTCTCCGGGGTGTGGGCGGAAAACCGGCGGACTAACTCCTCTATTTAAAGGGCCGGAACCCGCAGACGTGGCCGGGGTGCCCCTTCAGCTGCTCCATCAGGTGGGCGATGAATTTCAGGGCTTCTTTCTTATCGCTGTCGATAAGAATTTCATGAATATGAAACTGGTCCTGGTCGGAAAAGGCAATGGGTTTCTCTGCCATGATGATTCCCCCTGTGATCTGAATGTGGGTTGGGCTGAAAAAACAACTTACACGGCTTTGGGACCGCAGGCGTGTCCCGGGTGGCCTTTGATCTTGTCCGCCAGGTTGGACACAAACTTCAATGCCCCGTCCTCATCTTTATCAATGAGGATTTCCTGCATCCGGGTCTGATCTGCGTCGGTAAAGGTGACCACGACTTCTGCCATCTGTCTTTCTCCTTTCTGTTGATGCCTTCTGTCGGTTTATGCACTGTGGGTCGTCCTGGAGAGACCATGGCCTCCCGCTTAGAGGATCTTCGCTCCCCGCGTGCGTGTCATGGGTTCCCGAGTCCAGTGGCGTCTCCATGACTCTCTCAATGCTCATTATTAGAACGGCAACGCCGCCTGTCAAGGGAAATTCCGCACATTATCGACCAGCGGCAGCAGTTCCGCCGGCACATCGATCAGAGCCCGGGCGCCATGGGCCACCAATTCCTCGGCCCGGCGGAAGCCCCACAACACCCCCACCGGGAACATCCCCGCGGCCTGCGCCGTCTCCATGTCGATGTCGGTGTCGCCGCAATAGAGGCACTCCCGGGGTGCCAGGTGAAGCCGGGCGGCAATCTCAACCGCCCCGGCGGGATGGGGTTTCAGGGGCCGGGAGGGGAGGGCGCCCTCCACCAGGCTGAACCACTCCACCGGGAAATAGGCGCCCACCATGATCTTGGTGAACTCGTCCGGCTTGTTGGAGAGCACGGCGAGTTTCAACCCGCGAGTGCGCAAGGCCGCCAGCAACTCCGGAATCCCGGGGTAGGGGAGGGTGGCGTCCTGCCAATGCCGGCCGTATTCCTCCCGCATGGCCGCGGCCACCTGAACCGCCAGCTCTTCCTGACGCCGGTCCGGGGGTAAAGCCCGGCGGGCCAGGTTGAGCATCCCGGCGCCCACCAGATAGCGGTACTCCCGCCGGGGGTGGGGGGGAAACCCCCAGCCGGCCAGCACCCGGTTCATGGAGTCGGCCAGGTCGGCCAGGGTGTCCAGCAGGGTGCCGTCCAGGTCGAAGATGACGGCCCGCCAACGGCCAGAAGGGGTCATCACCGCATCCTGGCTCAGGACGCCGGGGGGCTCTTCTTTTCCAGTTCCGCCTTGATGCGTTCGGCAAAGGCCTCCTGGAACGCCTCGATGTCCAGGGCCTCATCCTGGCGCCCCATCAGGTACAAGGTCAGACCTTTGTTGACCAAAATTTCCTTATTCCCCGGCTGCATCGCCAGCCCCCGGTCAAAATACTCCAGGGCCTCCTCGTAGCGCTCCAAGGTCATCAGGGCCGTGCTCAAACCCAGGATGGCATAAAAATGGCTCGGATTGGCCGCCAGTATCTGTTGGAAGATAGCCACCGCCTCCGTCGGTCGCCCCAGATCGTTGAGGAGATAGGCTTTGGTCTCCAGCATACGCTGATCGTCGGACTGGGTGTGCAGTACCGTGTTGGCGCAAAACAGCGCCTCCTCCAGCAGACCCTGCTGCGCCAGCTTGATGGCCCCGGCCCCCCAAGGGGTATCCTCTCCGATCACCTTGCGGATCAGGGCCTCGAAGGTGTCCCGGATGACGTTCTTGCCCACCAGCGGCGCGATCCCCCCGTGTCCCGGCATCACGTGCTCGATGTCGTACTGCCGCAGGGTTCTGAGGGCATACAGATAATGGTCCAGCCGGCCTCCGGCGCCCTTGTCGATCTCGGCTATGGCCTCCGGCAGCACCGTATCCCCGGTGAAGGCGGTCTTGGTGGGGGCATGGTAATAACAGAGCCCGTCTGCGGTGTGCCCCGGAGTGTAGATCACTTCAAAGTCGAAGCCGCTCAAGTTGATGGTTTCGCCCCCCTTGATTTCCCTCCAGCGGATGCCGCCCTCTTTCAGGGCTTCCTGGAACTCCAGGGGCCCGGCTTCGTGCATGATCACCTCCACGTCCAGGTCCCGCGCCATCCAGGGATACCCCCGGAAAAGCTCCATGACCCCCATACAATGGTCATGATGTCCGTGGGTCACGGCGATCTTCTTGATATCGGTGGGCTTGATCCCCTGCCGGAACAACTCCATGTAGATCAGATAATCGTTGCCCGGGTCAATAATGGAGATGGAATCATCTCCCTTGATCAGATAGACATTGCTGGAAAATTCATACCCCACGGAGAACAGGGTCTTGTCAAACAGGGGATTCGTCAGGCCGGTGACTTCCGCGATGGTCTGCCAGGTGGGGGGTAACGGCGGCTCCTGATTCTCTTGTTTGTCGTTGTCTTCAAAATCCGTAATTCTCATAGTCGGCTCGCACTCCTAACTCAGTTATCCTGCGCCGCACCGGTTTCCTGGTGCAGAGGGAAGGGTTCCCGGCCCGTTCTCGCGTCCAAAACCACCCCAGTTGAGAAAACAGCCGGAAAACGAAAGAATTTTAAAATAATTTCCCCCCCAGCGCACTAAAAAAGGGCGCCCCGAGAAAAGGCAAGGGCGACCCGGGGTGCGGGCCGCCCTTGGGTATTACGTCTCCCCTGCCTGAGGGCTATCCTCACACAGGGAAGGGGCGGGGCGGGTTATTCGGCATAGGGGATGGAGTAGGACAACTTCATCTTCCCATCCGGCCACCACTTCCGCTGTTTGGTCTCGCCCGGATAGATCTCGGTGACCTTGTCGCCCGCGACCCAGAAATCCAGGGATAATTCAATGAAGTGAAATTCCGTCAGCTTATATTTGACGATGGTCTCCGCCGGGATGAGAACGGCATAGCCCGTCTCTTTGCTGGCCAGCCACTCGAAGGACTCGTTGGGCTCGTGGGTCTTTTCCTCTTTGGGATTGTAGACCGCCAGCAGTTTCCCTTGGATTTTATCATTAATCTTCACGGGATAATCCGCCCACAGCTCGTCGGGGAGATAGAACCATAAAGCCCGGTAACCGGTCTTCACGTACCCCTTGACGAGCATGGGGTCGAAGCCGCATACACTCAAACGGGTTTTTTCGGGCATCGTAATCCTCCTATAGGATTCGCAGTATGCATTCCAGCAGGACGCAGTCTTTTAGGGACTCGTCTCCTCCGTGTTGACGGCGGTTCCCTCCAGGAGGTATTCTCGCAACGCGTAGATCTGCTGGTAACAATAGTCCATGAACTCGTTGACCTGATCCTGATCCAGGTGATCAGTTTCCCGCAACCGGCGCACATAGGGGTAAATGTACTCTTCCACCTCCTGGATAAACTCGTGTTCCAGGAAGAGGTAGTCTTCGCCCCCTCGGGGGGGTGCACTCTGGATGTAGTCATCCCTCCAGAGCCGCACCCGCTGCCTCAGGAGAACGATCTCTTCGGCCCCGTGTACCCGGGCGACTTCTTTAGAGCTTGGATTCGAAAGCATAGCACTTGGTAATCACATCCATTTCCGGGATGCACCAATAGTGCGGCCAGTGGATCTTCTTGCACCAGCCGATGATGTCAGCCGGAGGGAACTTGGAGTCCTTCAACACCCACTTCAGATATTTGCACTTCCAGCAGACATGGTCCGTCTGCTTTTCCGGAGTGAGGACATGGGCCAGAAATTCCACCGGTGATAATTTAGAATTGCTCATGCGTCGCTCCTCCTGTTACCAGTCTGTCACTTCGCCCTTGGCGATCTTCTCGTGATACTCAGCCCAGACTTCCGGCGAGAGTTTTTCGATATCCCAGTAAAAACCGCAGGAACCGGCCACGCCCGTGGAGGGCGGCTGCGGCCGCCAGCCGCGCACCGGCCGGCCCCGGACGCTGAACTTGACCATGTCGGCCCGGCCCAGGTAGATTTCCCGGGGCAGACAGTGATACGGCCGAGTCTTGCCTTCGGTCCCCGTGGGAATGGCTTCGTAGCCTTCCAGCGGCTTGTCGGCATACAGGGGGCGGATGTCGGGTTGCTCACCCGATTTTTCATCCGGACCAGTGTACATATGCCCGTTGATCATGTGGATGTAATAGACCGTCCCGCATCCGGCGCAGGCGATCTTGCCTTCCCAGTTCCAGAAGCAGTAAGGGTCCAGGTAATTTACGGTGTCACACGGTTTACCGCCTTGATCCTTTTTACACCAGATAATGTCACACATAGTTCCCCTCCGCTTACAGGATGCCCTTGGAGTACCATTCTTCGATCTTGCTCATGGGATAGCCCAGCATCTCGTGGTAGATCTTGACATTGTCCGCGCCCACGGGCCGCCACAGCCACTTGACCTTCCGGGGGGTCTTGGACATCAAGCCGCAGGAGTAACCGCTCTGGATCAGGATGTCGCCGAAGAGCGGGTCATCCATCCAGCGCACGGTGCCGCGCTGCCGGTAATGTTCGGACTCGTAGACTTCCTTGTCGTTCATCACCGGGGCCGCCAACAGGCCATTGTCCTTCATGATGCGCACCACCTCGGAGCGGGTCTTGTCCGCCGCCCAGTCTTCGATGGCCTTGTAAACCTCGATCTGGGCCGGGGCGCCGACGCGTTCCTTGTGGGTCTTGTACTGGCTGAACAGCTCGGGCTTTTTGATGATGTCGCACAGGGCTTTGAAGTCCGCATCGGCAAAGGCGCTCAGCATGACGTAGCGGGCTTCGTACTTCTCCTGCGGGTTGACCGCATCCGGGAAGTCGCTCTTGCCGGTCATGATGATGCCGTGCACGCACAACTGGGTATCCCAGTTGCCCCAGCGCTGCCGCACGATGCCGAAGTTGCCATAGAGCGGCGCAGTGTGCGCGGTGCAGCGGGTAGCCGCCTGCACCTGGGAGAACTCGATCATGGTGCCCAGACCGGTCTTCTGCCGCCAGATCATGGCCGCCAGGCAGGCCACGGTGATCTGGGTGCCGGAATACCAGTCGATGACCCAGTTGGTGGACTTGGTGGAGTGACCGCCGAAATCCTCGTGGGCCCCGGTGATGGAGGACAGGCCGGCGTGGGCCTGACCCAGGATGTCGTAAGAGCCGCCGAAGATCTTGGGACCGTACCCGAAGCCGCCGCCCCAGATGTAGATGAATCGGGGGTTAAGCTCCTGCAGATGCCGGTAGCCCTGTTTCCAGCGGTCAAACGTCCCGTGGCGGTAGCACTCGGTGAGGCCGTCGCTCATCTTCACCAGGTCATAATAGATCCGCTTGGATTCCGGCACGTGGTAGTCCAACGTGATGTAGTATTCGTTGGAGTTGGCGTTGACGAAGCCCAGACCGGTGCCGCTCATGGGCCGGGTGTCGTGCAGCGGATAGAGATAACATTCGTTGAAGGGCGAGGTGTGCCGCATGGGGTCGCCCATCCGGGGCATCTCGATCTTGATAACTTCAGCCCCCATCTCCGCCAGGTTGGCCACGGAGTGCGGGGTAAAGATGTACATGGTGCAGCTCATCCACCGGATGCCCTTCAGGGCGTCCGGTTTCACGAACTCGTTGCCCACATCAAAGACCTTCTTGCAGTACTCTTCGAAGGGGGCCTTCATCTCTTCGAGTTCCTCTTTGCTCTTGGGGCCGTCGAGGTCCTCGAGGTCGCAAACCTTCATATCTTGGAGATCTTGATCCTGAAGATATTTATCTTCCATTTAGATTACCCCCTTGTCCTTGAGTTCCCGCAGCTTCATGGGACCATAGCCGAGATAGCGCTTGTAGATCTCGCCGTTGTCATGTCCCAGGGGCCGGCCCAGCGATTTTACCCGGGCGGGAGTGCGGTACTGATAGGCCGTGGTGGCTTCGGCATACATCAGGGTGCCGTACTGTTCGTCCTCGATGGTGTTGACCCAGGGACGATACTTGAAGTGGGGGAATTCCGCCACTTCGTCAATATACAGAATCGGGCCGGCGGCGATTTCATATTCCATCAACTTCTGCTCGGCCTCGATGCGGTTGACGTCCCGCAGCCACTTGGTGGTCACGGTGTAGGTTTTAATCAGGGCCTGGAGAGCGTTCCGGGCTGCCATTTCCTTCAAGAGCGGATCTTCGTGGATCAGACGTCCGAACATGGGGAGATCCCGCTCGATACACATCCCGATGCGGTACCACAGCCGGTCGGTCTGGCCGCCGATCATCATGTAGCCGTCTTTACAGGGGTTCCAGGCATACTGGTTCAGGTTCGGGTCCCAGGAGCCCGTCCGGGCCTTGATGGACTTGTTGAACCCGTACCAGGTGATGTCGAAGTCCAGGATGTCCATCATGGTTTCGGCCGCGGTGCACTCGATGAACTGGCCGCCCTTTTTGTTTTCATTCCGCCAGTACAGGGCTGCCAGGGCGCTCACCGCTCCCTGTTCGCCGGCCACGAAGTCGGCCAGCCAGGTGCCGGAGCGCACCGGGTCGCCGCCCTTGCCGCCCCGGGGGCACTGGTCAGGGGAGAAACCGGTGTTGTGGATATAGGCGCAGGCCGCCATCCCGAAGGGATCCAGCATCCACTGGCCGTACTTGGAGACTTCGTCCTTCATCGGGCCCCACTGGCCGCGCTCGCCGAGCCAGACATAGATCAGGTCGGGGTTCAGCTTGCTCAGGTGCCGGTAGCCCAGCCCCAGGGAGTCCATGTAACCCGGAGGATACTCTTCGATCAGGATGTCCACCAGCATGGCCAGTTTCTTGTAAATCTCCCGGCCTTCCGCCGTCTCCAGGTTCAGGGTGATGGAATGGGCGTTACGCAACTCATGGATGAAGTCCAGACCGCAGGGGGTGCCCGTAGCCTTGTCCTTCATCATATACTCTTCGCGGCCGAAGGGGGTCAACTGCCGCAGGGGGTCGCCGCCGGGGGGTTCGATATTGACCAGCTCGGCGCCCTGCTCGCTCAGCAGGGAGGCGCAAAACTTGTTGCCCAAGCGCCACAGGCCATTGCACAACACTCTGTAACCCTGCAGGGCCTCCGGTTTGTCAAAGGCATAGTCTATCCGCAGGTTGTCTTCCAGGAACTTGCCGAACTCACCCGCTTTCCGTTTTTCGTAAACCGCCGTCACCTCTTCCGGCGACGGTGGCGGGGTAATCGGCCAGGGCCGCACGTCGATGTTGGTGAGCGCGTAAGTGTCGGCTCGGCTGTTGATCTCTACGTTCCGTTTTTCTTTCGCCATCTTTTGACCTCGCTTTTTCCGTAGGCTTGCGTGACAACAATGTCCACATTCATACATACTACCGGCCAAAAGGCACTACTGAAAACTGCCTGACGTTTCCCCGGAGGCCTTGAAAAGTCCGGGGACAACGGGCGATGCCGGGTCCAGGTCCGTCACCTGAGCTCCCATCGCCGGATTTATGAAGCGGGGCCCTTCACCTCCTTTCCTTCCTGCATTTTTTGACCAGATAAAGTATGATGGCATAAAAACTCCGGCCCCTACTCCGGCCGGCTGGCCACGGCTCGTGGCACCGATCAGAACTTCAGTGAGATAGACAATACAAGAATCCTGCCGACTCCCCGGCAGTACGCCGGAATATCCAACACATTTTTAAATATCAATATTTCCGATTAGTTAAAGAGGATAGAAAAATTGCCTTGTCTTTCACCGGATTGGGCGCGGCCTAACTCTTGTCCGATATTGGACTCTATAAAATGTTTTTGACAACTCTTCCCCGAAAAAGACACGCAGAATAGAGCAAGTACAAGAATTCTTTTATTTGTCTGAATTCGGACCCCAAATTGTTTTAATTCAAACGGCCGGGAGGCCCTGATCCAGCCCATACCTCCGAATCTTGCTGTACAGGGTGCTGCGGCTCAATTGCAGGCGGCGGGCGGCGTCGTGTTTGTTCCAGTTGGCCTCCTTGAGTACCCGCAGAATGAGCCGGCGTTCGTTTTCCGCCAGGGACGTGGAGATGGACTCCTCGCTCCGGTCCTTGAGGAAGCGGGGCAGGTGCCGGCGGCTGATCACCTCCCCCTGGGTCACGATGACCGCATGGCTGACGGCGTTCTCCAACTGGCGCACGTTGCCGGGCCAGTCATAGTCCATCAGGACCTGTATGGCGTTGGGGGAGAACCGCAGGATATTCTTGCTTTCCTTCAGGTTGCATTTCCGCAGAAAATGCCCGCACAGGAGGGGAATATCCTCCTTGCGCTCCCGTAGGGAGGGCAGGTGAATGGAGATGACGTTGAGGCGGTAATACAGGTCCTCCCGGAAGCGTCCGGCCTCCGTCTCCCCCTCCAGGTCCTTGTTGGTGGCGGCCAGCACCCGCACGTCGGCCTCGATGGTCTCTTCTCCCCCCACCCGTTCGAAACAATGGTCCTGGAGAAACCGCAACAGCAAAATCTGTGTCGCCGGCACGATGTCGCCGATCTCATCCAGGAATAGGGTGCCCCCCTGGGCCCGCTCGATACGTCCCTTTTTCTGTTTGATGGCCCCCGTGAAGGCCCCCTTGTCGTGTCCGAAGAGTTCCGACTCCAACAGCGTCGGGGAATAGGCCGAGCAGTTGGCCACCACAAAGGGGCCAGTGCTCCGGTGGCTTTGGCGATGGATGGCCTGGGCCACCAGTTCCTTGCCGGTGCCGTTCTCGCCGGTGATGAGCACCGTGGCGTCGGAACCGCTCACCAGGTCGATGAGTTCGTAGACCTCCTGCATCCGGTCGCATTGGCCGATGATCTCCCCATAGGAGCTGCGGTCCGCCGCCCTCTCCCGCAACAGGCTGATCTCCGCCTCCCGCACCACCATATGGCGAATGTAATCGGCTACCTGGGCGAAGAAGGCCTGAAAGAACCGTAGGTCTTCCGCGGGGTTGGTATGGTGGTGGGGAAATCCCAGCAGGAAGAACCCGACGCTCTTCTCCGGGGTGACGATGGGGAAACCGAACCAGCTCCCGTAGGTCTCGGAAAATACCCGGTGCAACCATTCGGGGGTGGTATTGCCCTCCCGGGTGAGGATGGCTGAATCGTTCACCTGGTCCAAAAAGGAGAAAAAGTCGGTCTTCTTGCTATTCTGATGCAGCTTCTGGGTCAGACGCCGCAGAGGGGTGGAAATCTTGGCGGGACAATCCTCCAGGGTCAGGAACTCCTGATTATTGGCGTCCAGGATGAAAAAGACCGGGTCGGAGTCGGAAAAGATCTTCCGGGTAATCTCATACAGGAAGGTGAACAACTCCGGCAGAGAGCCCTTGGCGTTCACCTGACGGGCGATCTCCAGCAGGGTTTCCAATTGCTGATGGGCCTTCTGCAACTCCCTTGCCTGATGCGCCAGGGAGGTCTGCGCCGACCGCAGCTCGGTCTCCACCTGTTTCAGATGGGTGATGTCCGTCACCACCCCGATGGAACCCAAAAAATTGTTGCCCACCATCAAAGGGGTGACGGAAATGAGACATTGCAGGGGGCTGCCGTCTCTTTTGGTCAGTCGGTTCTCCACCACCGGGGACAGACCTTCCTGGCTCTGGGCGAACTGGGCCCGCCCTTTAACCCGGGCCTCCTCGTCCATCAAACTGCACAAGGTCCGCCCCAACAGTTCCTCCCCGAAGTACCCCAGCATCCGGGTGAGGCAGTCGTTGGCAAAGGTGACCTTGGCCCGGTAGTCCAGGATGAAGATGCCTTCCCGGGCCATCTCCACAATCGTGCGGTACTTTTGCTCGCTGGTCTTGACTTCCTCCTCCAGCCGTTTGCGGGCGGTGATGTCCTGACTGTGTTCGAAGGCCTGGATCACGGTGCCGTTTTCATCTTTCACCGGGAAGGAGTGCACCTCGAAATGGCGTTGGCTGCCGTCCGGCAGGGAGATGAGCATCTCCCGCTGCCGGGGCTCGCCGGTGGCGAAGACCTCCTGCACCTGGCACCCCTCGCAAATCTCGGTGCGGTTATACATCGCCTCAAAGCAGGACCGGCCCAGCAACCGGTCGGAAGCGCGTTGAAAGGTGGCCGCAAAGGCAGGGTTCACCATGACGATGCGAAACTCCCGGTCGTAAATCACAAAGGGGTCGGTGACGCTGTTAAAAATGCGGAGCCAGGAATGTTCGGGAAGCTGGGACATGGATGCTCATCCTCATCAGATCGCAGGGCATGGAAAAATTCGGAAGGCGCCGGCAGCCGGTTGCCGGATTGCAGTCGAAAAAGCTGGTTAAAATATTGAGGGTCCTAATCTGCACAAAAAAATCCACTTTCCAAATGATCGCCCATCATAGCATACTCACTTAGCATTTGTCAAAGATAAAGGTGAAATACTAGTACAATTTTTGCACACTTTTTTTCTTGCCAAGGAGAAGAAAAAGGAGTAACCAGCTAAGGAATATGATCGTGATGTGAAGCTGTATGACGAGACCTGATCTTACCCCAGACGCCCTGAGCCTCGAGGACTGCATGCCCAAGGCCGCCACTGCCCCCTTTCCCGATTCCGCCCGGGCCCTGGTGCGCCTCCTCCGGGACAAGCGCTCGCTGCAGAACGTGGCCCGGCTGGCCCGCCAACGCGGCCAGCAGGTCTTTCTGGTGGGGGGGACGGTGCGGGAGCTCCTCCGGGGACGCCTGGCCCCGGATCTCGATCTGGCCGTGAGCCGACAGACCCTGGAAATCGCCCGGGACCTGGCCGCCGCCCTGGGAGGCACCTTCATCCTCCTGGACGAGGCGCAACGCACCGCCCGGGTGGTGTGGCAGGGGGACGAGCTGGACCTGGCGGAGTTCCGGGCCCCCACCCTGGACCTGGACCTGGGCAAACGCGACTTCACCCTGAATGCCCTGGCCCTGGACCTGGAAGACCTGGTTTCCGGCCGTGAGGTCCGCCTCATTGATCCCTATGGAGGCCGGGCCGATCTGGAGGCCGGGGTTATCCGGATGTTGGCCCCGGAAAATTTCGCCGCCGACCCCCTGCGTCTGCTCAGGACCTTCCGTTTTGCCGCCACCCATCAGCTCCAACCCACCCGGGAGACCCTGGAGGCGGTTCGCCGCTACCTGCCGGCGTTCCCCCGCGTGGCCGCCGAACGCATCCACCACGAACTCCATCTCCTCCTGGACGCCCCCCGGGCCTTCCCCGCGGTGCGGCTGTTGGCCGACTCCGGCCTCCTGTTCCAGATCTTCCCCGAACTCCAGGACCTGCAGGGCGTGGATCAGAACGGCTACCACCATCTTGACGTCTTCGAGCACTCCCTGGCCGCCCTGGAGGCCCTGGAACAGGTGCTGGGCGCCCCGGAAGACTATTTCGCCGCCCTCGCCCCGGCGTTGCGCCACTACCTGCAGCGGGAGCGCCGGCCCGCCTGGCTCAAACTGGCGGCCCTGTTCCATGATGCCGGGAAGCCTGTCACTCGCCAACGCCGGGACGACCCCGAGCGCTACACCTTCTATCATCACGAACGGGTGGGCCAGGAGATCTTCAGCCGGGCCGCGGCCCGTCTCCGGTGCAGCCAGATGGAAACCAGGACCGTTCTGACCCTCATCGACCTGCACATGCGGCCCTTTCTGCTCCTGCCCCTGTTCCGGGAGGGGGGGCTTTCGGTGCGGGCGGTGGGCCGCCTCATCCGGGCCGCCGGGGGGGAGTTGCCGGGGATGTTCGCCCTGGCCATGGCCGACAGCCTGGCCGGCCAGGGCCCCCTGAAACCCCCCGACGCCGAGATGGTCCTGGCCGACCTGGCGGAATACATCTTTCAGTTCTTCAAGGAGAGGGTGGAACCCCTCCAGAATGCTCCCCGACTGCTCACCGGCCACGACCTGATCCAGGAGCTGCACCTCGCCCCCGGCCCCCAATTCCGGAATCTCCTGACCGCGGTGGAGGAGGAGCAGTTGGAGGGACGCCTGCACTCCCGGCAGGAGGCCCTGGACTACGTGCGCAGACTCTTGAGGGGGAAGAGCCTCCAGGAGATGTTCCCCTGATTGGCCCTAAACTCCGTCCCGGAAAGGATGACGTAGTGAGATCGACCCAAGACGACCAACAGGCCCTGGTGGAGGTCTGCCGACGCCTTTACAACCGGCAGTTGCTGGCCGCCACCGACGGCAATGTCAGCCTGCGGCGGGGCGATAGCCTCCTGGTGACCCCCAGCGGCGTCAATAAAGGCTTTATCCGGCCGGAGCAGATCCTGACCCTGGATCTGGAGGGCCGGGTGGTGGAAGGGGAGGGCGCCCCCACCACCGAAATTCTCATGCACCTGACAGTCTACCGCCGCCGTCCCGATATCGCCGCGGTGGTCCACGCCCACCCCCCCTGGGCCACGGCCTGCACCATCGCCGGGGTCTCCCTGGAGCCCGGCGTGCTCCCCGAGGTGGTCCTCACCCTGGGGGCCATCCCCACCGCTCCCTACGCCACCACCGGCACCCCGGCCCTCGCCGCGGCCATCCGCGAACTCATTAGGGAGTACGACGCCGTGCTGCTGGCCCATCACGGCGCCCTGACCCTGGGCCGCGACCTGGAAGACGCGGTCAACAAGATGGAAAAGGTGGAACACGCCGCCCTGGTGGTGGCCCTGGCCCACCTCCTGGGAGGAGCCCGGCCCCTCCCCGCCGCGGAGGTGGCGTACTTGACCCGCCTCGGTCTCCAAAAGGGGTATCGCCCCCCTTGCTCCAAAAAAGAAAACTTATGATAAATTAACTAATAACGGGTTTCTAGCCGATTATGATGGTATCCCACGACCGTTTTGCGGATTAAACCGATGCAGCTCTGGGCGTGCGGCCCTGTCGGCCCACCTCAACCCCTGTGTCAAGACCATAACTGCTTCACAGGGGAGAAGGGAGACTTCAGATCGGCATAGGTTCCCTGCGCCTCGGCTCCTTCACCATGACTTTGGCGCCCCAAGGGTCAGACCATGCGGGATCAAGACAAGAGCAGAGCTCAATTAATTGCAGAGTTGGGCGAGTTGCGCCGTCGGCTGGCGGCCGGGAATGAAACGGCCGCCCCTCTTCCCAGCCCCGGGGAGCTTCCTGCCCCCAGCCGCGACCAGTTCCGCCTCATGGTGGAGCATGCTCCCATGGCCATGGCCTTATCCCGGGGCGACACGTTACTGTTACTCAATAATAGATTTACCGCACTGTTCGGATATGTCCTGGGGGATATTCCCACCGCCGAACAATGGTTCCTGCAAGCCTACCCCGATCCCGTCTACCGCGCTGCGGTTCAGAAAACCTGGACCGCTGATATCGAACAGGCTCGGGCCGATCCCCTTATCTCCACGCCGGTGCGGGAATATTCCATTACCTGTAAAGACGGCTCCCGCCTCCAGGTGGAAGTTAGTTTTACCCTTGTCGAAGAAGTGGTCTATGGCATCTTCACCGACGTCACCGCCCGTAACCAGGCTGAGGCCGCCCGCCGGGACAGCGAGGAGCGCTTCCGGCAACTGGCCGAAAACGTTGAAGGGATTTTCTGGCTGATTGATTGGTTGGGACCGCGCGTCATCTATGTCAGCCCCGCTTATGAGGTTATTTGGGGGCAACCCCGGGAGCACCTCTACGCTGATCCTGGGGAATGGCTGACTCGGCTTCACCCGGAGGACCGGGACCGGGTTATCGCCTCTTGGTACGCCCAGGTCGAAAAAGGTGGGTGGGAAGAGATCTACCGCGTGATTCGACCCGATGGCTCTCTCCGCTGGATCCGCGACCGCGCCTTTCCCATCCGGGACGACCAGGGCCGCGTCTATCGCCTCGCGGGCATTGCCGAGGACATCACCGACCGGAAAGAGGCCGAGGACCGGCTCCGCCAGAGCGAGGAAAAGTTCCGGGTAGCCTTCGAGTCCGCCAATGATGCCATTGTCTGGGCCGACGTCGACACCGGCATCATCGTTAACTGCAACCCTGCCGCCGAAGAGCTCTTCCAGCGCCCCCGGACCCGGATCATCGGTCTGCACCAGGCCCAACTCCATCCCCCCGACCAGCAGGACTATTACCGCAAGATCTTTCGCTTCCACCTGGAAACCGGCCTGCACAGCATCGAAGCCCAGATCGTCACCGCCGGCGGCGCCCTGAAAACGGTGAGCATCACCGCCTCCACCTTTCAGATGGGGGACGTCAAGGTCGTGCAGGGCATCTATCGGGATATCACCGAACGCCAGCTCCTGGAAGAATCCCTGCGGTTCCACCAGTTGGCCATCGAACACAACGCCGACACGGCCTTCTGGGTGGCGGCCGACGGCCGCATCTACTATGCCAATAACGCCGCCTGCCGTGTCCTGGGCTACAGCCGCCGGGAGCTGCTGGCCTTATCCATCTTCGACATCGATCCCGATCTCTCCCGGGAAACCTGGGATGAGTATTGGCAGCGCTCCCGGCACCGCGCCACCTATATTATGCAGACGCACCACCGCACCAAGGACGGCCGGGTCTTCCCGGTGGAAGTCAGCATCACCCCGGTGGAATTCGCCGGACAGGTATACCATGTCTCCTTTGCCCGGGATATCAGCGACCGCAAACAGTGGGAAGCGGCCCTGCAGGAGAGCGAACAGCGCTTCCGCACCCTGGCTGAAGCCTCCTTCGAAGGCATCGCCATCAGTTCGGACGGGATAACCGTCGATGTCAATGATCAACTCCTGGAAATGCAGGGGTTTTCCCGGGAGGAATACCTCGGGAAACCGGTCCTGGATTTTATTGCGCCCGCCTCCCGCGGCGCAGTGGCGGAGGCCATCCGGACCGGCCGCCTGGAGCCCTATGAGCCCTTCGGCCTGAGAAAGGATGGCACCACTTTTCCCGCCAGAGTGCAGGCCCGGCAGGTTCAGATCGGCGGTCGGCAGCTGCGTATCAGCGTCGTGCGCGACATCAGCGACTGGAAGGCCGCGGAAGTGGCCCTGCGCCAGGAAAAGGACTTCTCGGAGGCCATCATCGACAGTCTGCCGGGCATTTTTTACATGTTCGACCAAGACGGTCGCTTTATTCGATGGAACCAGCGGCTTCTCGAGGTGACCGGCTACTCTGCCCAGTCTCTGGCCCTTATGCAGCCCCTGGACTTTTTTCGGGAGGATAGGGAACTCATCTCCCAAAAAATCCGGGAAGCTTTCCTCACCGGAGAGACTGAGGTGGAAGCGGCGCTGCTGACCAAGCATGGCGTCACCATACCCTATTACTTCTCGGGTCGGCGGGTTTCCTGGGATGGGTGCAATTATCTCGTCGGCATGGCCTTCGATATCGCCGCCCGCAAACAGGCCGAGGCGGCCTTACGGGAATCAGAGGAATTCAACCGCCTGATCGTCTCCAGTATTGAAGAGGGTATTGTGGTCTACGACACCCGGCTCCACCCCCGGGGTTGGAACCACTTCATGGAGAAGATCACCGGCCTGCCCGCCAGCCGAGTCCTGGGTCGGGATATCTTTGACCTCTTTCCCTTCCTGCGGGAACAGGGCCACGATCGATTCCTCAGACGAGTACTGGTCGGAGAGACCCTGGAGATCTCGGACTTCCACTACCAGGTCCCGGCCACCGGGAAAGAAGGGTGGGCCACGGCCAAAGGCTTCCCTTATCTCGATGCCCGGGGGGAGATCGGCGGCATTATCGTCACCGTGCACGACATCACCGAACGCAAGCGGGGGGAGGAGGAGCGCCGCCGGCTCAAAGAGCGCATGTACCAATTCCAGAAACTGGAAAGCCTGGGAGTCATGGCCGGGGGTATCGCCCATGATTTCAATAATCTGCTCATGGCCATCCTGGGCAACGCCGACCTGGCCTTGCATGAAAGCTCCCCGGCCGCCCCCGTCCGGCCTTATATCCTGGAGATTGAAAGGGCCTCGCAACGGGCCGCCGACCTCAGCCGGCAGATGCTGGCCTACTCCGGCAAGGGTAAGTTTGAGGTCGAGAACCTCGACCTTTCCGACCTGGTGCGGGAGATAGCCCATCTGCTCGACATCTCCATCAGCAAAAAGGCCTCCCTGCGCTTCAAGTTGGCGGACCACCTGCCCACCATCAAGGCCGACCCGACCCAGGTGCGCCAGGTGATCATGAACCTGATCATCAACGCCTCGGAGTCCCTGGGGGGCGGTCCCGGCGTGATTTCTCTAACCACCGGCGTCAGGGAGTTCGACCAGGACTATCTGGCCGCAACCTATCTGAATGAAAGTCTGCCGGCCGGAGACTATGTCTTCCTGGAAGTGGAGGATTCGGGCTGTGGGATGGATAAGGAGATGCAACAAAAAATCTTCGATCCCTTTTATACCACCAAATTTACCGGACGAGGATTAGGACTGGCCGCGGTCTTGGGAATTGTCCGGGGACACCGGGGGGCCATCAAGGTCGATAGTGTGCCGGGACAGGGAACGAAATTCACCCTCATTTTCCCTGCCGCGTCCCAGCCGGCCGAAGCGGTTCCGGCAAGACCGGCCCCATCGGTGGATTGGCAAGGTCACGGAACCATCCTCCTCATCGATGACGAAGAGGTGATACGGACGGTGGGCCAACAGATGCTCCGCCATCTGGGCTTCGATGTCTTAATGGCGGCCGACGGCCGCGCCGGCCTGGATCTGCTGCAGGAACTGGACGACAGGCCCCGCTGCATCATCCTGGATCTGACCATGCCGAATTTGAGCGGCGAAGAAACCTTCGTGGAACTCGGGACGATTGCCCCCGAGGTCCCCATCATCATCGTGAGCGGCTATGAGGTTGGGGAGGTTATGACGCGGTTTGCCGACCTGAGGCTGGCAGAATTCCTGCAAAAACCTTACACCTTGAAGGATCTGCGGGAGGCGTTGGAAAAGGTCCTGGGGCGGCACCCGGAGCCCAGCCCGAACGCGGTGCGGAAGTGAGCCCACCCTGGACAATCCGGGGGTAGGGGGCGGCCGCAGGGCGGCTAGTCTTTGGTGAGTTGCAGTTTCATCATGTAAAAGGCGTCATTTTCATATTCCGAGTCCAGACTCACCACCTTCAGGGTCTTGAAGCCGAATCTTTCATACAGCCGCTTCACCTCGGTCTTGATAATCTCCACATCCAACTCCACGCACCGCACCTCCTTGCCCCGCAACATCTGCAGGGCTTCCTGGAGCAGGAGGCTGGCGACGCCCCGGTTGCGGGCCTCCGGATGCACGGCCACCCGCAGGATGACCCCCTTCCGGGCAATATCGCAAAAACAGGTCACAATGAAGCCCCAGATGTCTTCCTGTTCATACACCAGAAAGATATCCTTCAGGGCTGAGGTGAAATTGTCTTCTCGCCACTGCTTGTCAAAGGACAACCGCTCGATCTCCAAAATCCGGGGAAGATCGTATAGAGTGGCGGGCCTGATGCAGCCGGGAGCGGCTGGGGATAAGGAAGATTCCATGGCCGGACCTCCTGCACTGAGTTTGCGGGCCATGATACCATGACTGCTCTGGATGATTCCACCTTTAGTTTTTCCCCCCGGGGCGGAAAATTTCTCGGGCTCAAGACCTCCGGCGACACGCGTAAAGTGCTTGACAAGATAGGGGGGGTTGTTATATCGTTCACAAATATAAATAGGCAGAGGTGTCACAGTTTGATTTGTAGGAAGTGGCTAGTAATTCAATCAAACCCAATATGAGGAGGTAAAGGTTTTATGAGTAAGATCCCCGCTGATTATCTGCCCCCAAAAGAAATCTGGCCCGAGTATACCTCGCCGGCCGAATTCCCGGTACCGGGCAAACTCAATCTTGCCGAATTCTTCCTTGATCGACACGTCCAAGAGGGCCGGGGTGACGCCGTCGCCATCCTCTTTGGGGACACTAAAGTCACCTTTAAGGAACTGCAGGCCATGGCCAACAAGGCGGCCAACGTCTTGAAGGGCTTGGGTGTCGAGTCCCAGGATCGGGTCGGCCTCCGCATGACCAACGCCCCCGAAGCCGTCGCCATCAACTTCGGCATCCAGAAGCTGGGCGCCATCCCGGTGCCGGTCTCCCCGCTGTGGGCCAAGGAAGAAGTGGCCTTCGTGGTGAACAACGCCGAATTCAAGGCCTTTGTCGTCAGCTTCCCCTTGATGGGGGCGGTCAACGACGCCAAACACGAATTCGAGGTCCCCACCAAGATCCTGGTGGTGGGCGGCAAACCCGAAGACGTCGAGGCCCAGGGCCACACCTCCTTTGCCAAGGCCATGGCCGCCGCCTCCGACCAGTTCACCAACGTCATGGTAGACCCCTATGACATCGGCGTCATCCTCTACACCTCCGGCACCACCGGCCAGCCCAAGGGCTGCGTCCACTTTGTCCGGGAAGTCTTCATCGAGGCCCAGGTGGTCAACAAGTACGTCTACAAACTGGCCCCCGGCGATGTCTTGGGCGGCTCCGCCCCCGTAACCTTCGCGGCCGGCTACGGCACTTTCTGCCTGATCCCCTTCGCCGGCGGCGCCTCCATCTCCCTGCTGCCCAAGTTCACCCCCGACGACATGATGAGCACCGTCGTCAAGCACGGCATCACGGTGATCACCGGTCTGCCCACGGCCTACCGGAAACTGCTGGAAATGCCCAACTTCAACGACTATGACATCAGCAAGGTGCGGATGTACACCACCGGCGGCGACGCCCTCACCGGCAAGACCCTGGCCCAGTGGCAGGCCAAGACTGGCAAGCCCATCTGGGAAGGTCTGGGCGGCACTGAAATGATGCACCTGGTGACCTCCAACACCGTCGGCGACCTGCCCATGCCCGACTCCATCGGTAGGGCCATCCCCGGCTTCGAGGTCAAGGTCGTAAAGGAAGACGGCACCCCCGCCGCCCCGGGCGAAGTCGGCTCCATGATGATCAAGGGCCCCACCGGCACCCTGTATTGGAAGCCCTTTGTCCAGGATCAGAAGCTGCTCAAGTCCATGAAGAAAGGCATCAAGGACGGCTACAACATGATGGGCGACGCCGTCATGATGGACAAAGACGGCTACATCTTCTTCCAGGCCCGGGAAGACGACATGATCAAGTCTTCCGGCTTCCGTCTGGCCCCCAGCGAGATCGAAGACGCCATCATTCGGCACAAAGCCGTGCGGGATGACGCCGTCGTCGGGATCCCGGATGAAATCCTGGGTCAGAAGGTCGTCGCCATGGTGGAGCTGGAGCCTGGCAACACCCCCTCCCAGGAACTGGCCAAGGAAATCATCAACTCCTGTATGGACGTGCTGGCCAAGTACAAGCTGCCCCGGGAAGTGGTCTTCCTGGAGAGCATCCCCCGCACGCCCACCGGCAAGATCATCAAAAAGGACCTGCGCAAGCACTACGGCGACTATCGCGACAAGTTCAAGCTCATCTAATCTGAGACTTTGAACCTCGCCGGGGGGCTCACCGCCCCCCGGTTTTTTTTTGCACCCGGCAAGATTCGGGGAGATGCAGGCCATAAGGCATCTCAGCCAACCGGTTGCTGAGCAGCGCCGCACGGGTAGAGAGCGATTACCGACCAAGGCCTGCCCGGGCTGGAATTCCTCTCAACTCTTTCATGGTCTGGTTAATCATCCAGCGATAGCCTCTTGGCTACTTGCCATATTGATTCTATCGGCCGCCGGCGTACAAGAGACCCAGCACATATGCCGCTGAAACGGCCAACTGGCAGATGGTCAAGGGTGCTCCGTAGCGCATAAAGGTTACGAAAGAGACCGGCTTGCCGTGCGAGGCGCAGATGCCGACGCTCACCACATTGGCTGAGGCGCCGATGAGGGTGGCGTTCCCTCCCAGGGTCCCGGCGAACATCATGGTCACAAACACGGGCAGCAGATTCGGGGGCCAATCCACGAACATTGCCGCCAGCGCCTGCTCGGGAACCAACTCGGCGGTTACCAGATACCCCTTGACCATAAGAACCATGACGGCCACCACGGGAATATTGGCCAGCAGGCTGGAAGCGAAACCCACCACGGCCAGTAAGACCAGGATGACCAGCACCAGGTCAGTGCCGAACCAGGTATACAAATTTTGCGAAAAATTCTGCAGGAGGCCCGTCTTGGTAAACGCCTCCACCAGAAAAAAGAGACAGATGATAAACAGGATGGTCCGCCAATCCAGGTCCTGCAGTACCTTGGTCACCGATTCGACTTTGGCGCTGTAGACCAGAAGCAGTGCCAAGGCGGCGGCGATGATGGCTACGGCCGGGGGCACAATCTTGGTGGGCAGGAGGTCGCCGAACAGAAACAAGAGCACCATGAGAACCAGGATCAGGAGGGCCAGCAGACACAGAAAAGGCTGCTTCAGGGGCTCGGCCTTATAGTCTGCCGGCAACGCCCGTTCCACCTGCCAAAGATCTTTCAGCAACCAGGGCATGAGGGGCACCAGGACGAGAACCGACAGAAGTCCTCCCAGACTCACCTTCTGTAGGTATTGATTGAAGGTCATGCCGATACTGCTGCCGACCAGAAAGGTTGCGGGGTCGCCCACCAAGCTGAGCAAGCCGGCAGAATTACTGATGATGGCAGTCATCACCATGGGTCCCACAAAGTCAACTTCCAGGGCGCGGGCCACCCGGATGATGATGGGCGCCAGGAGAATCACCGTCGTGGCATTGGGCAGAATGGCACAGAGCGGCGCCACCAGGATGAAGAGACCGAGCAGGAACCGTTTGCCGCTTCCGCGGGTGGCCAGCAGATACCGGGAACCGACATAGTCGAAGAGACCGGTGGGACCGAGAACCCGTGCCACCACCATTCCCCCGAACAACAACGCAATAGAGCCATCAGCGGTCCGGGTGACATTGAGGATGTCCTGATGCGTGAAGATGCCGGCGACGATCAGGATGCACACCCCCAGGAGGGCGGCGAGCAGCATGTCGATGACGTCGAAGGCAATGGCGGCAATGACGCCGACGAAGACGACCAGGATAACGAGGTTCTGCATAGGCTCGGTCAACATGCCGTTCTTTCCTTTTTGAGGGCAGCCATCCCTTGTCGCAACACCCTTTTCGGAATCAAGGGAGATTGCCCGTTAGCGAAAAGGTGGACCATACATCAGCCCCCCTTGGCTGTAGAGACGATTGAGACCTCGGTCGAGCCGGAGGCCGCCCTGGCTGCCCAAGTGACGTTCATAGATTTCACCGTAGTTGCCCACCGCGGCAATGACCCGCACCACCCAGCCGGGACTGATCCCCAGGGATTTTTCCGGCAGGCCGTCGGAAGCAAGGAAGCGACGCACCCCGGGGTCAGGGGAGGTGTCTCGCAGGGAGCTTGCATTGGCCTGGGTAACCCCGAGTTCCTCCGCTTCGATGAGGGCGTAAAGCACCCATTTTACCAGGGTCAGCCAGTCCTCGTCTCCCCGCCGCACCACCGGCCCCACGGGTTCCTGGGATATGATTTCCGGCAGGATGGTGTATTCCTGGGGCCCATCGGGGGCCATCATCCGGATGGCGGCCAACTGGGAGCGGTCCGAGGTGAGGGCCTGGCATTGGCCGTTAAAGAAAGCCGCCATCATCTCTGGGAGGGTCTCGCTCACCAATGGTCGATACGTCCAGCCGTGCAAGGTGAAGTAATCCGCCAGATTATCCTCATGCGTGGTACTTTTCCCCAGGCATATGGTGGCCTTGTTCAAATCGGCCAGTTTACTCGCCCCGAGGCGCCGCGGGACTAGAAAGGCTTGCCCATCATAGTAGTAAGTTCCCGCAAAGTTAACCCCGAGGGCCGCTTCGCGCTCGAAGGTCTGGGTCGTGTTCCGCATGAGCAGATCGATCTTGCCGGATAGCAATACCGGAAACCGGGAGGAGCTGCTCACCGGCACAAACACCACCTGGTCAGGATTTCCCAGAGCGGCGGCGGCCACGGCGCGGCAGAAATCGACGTTAAAACCATGCCAGTGACCAGCCGTATCTTTCAGAGCAAAGCCGGGCAGTCCTTCGCTCACCCCGCACCGTATTACGCCGTTGGCTCGTACGTGGGTCAGGGTCTGGCCTGCCCAAGCCGCCGGGTGGTTCAGCATCGCTGCCACCACCAAAATTCCTGCACTCAGAATTAGGCGCATCATAACTCCCTCATCCTGCGGTTTTGCCTGGTAGTCTGGGCAGATGAACTCATCCAGACGTGGATCGGGATTGAGTATATTAATTAGGTTGGCATCACATCAACTACTTTCATCTCTTCTCGCACCTTTCGGAGGTTATTGAAGCCCAGCCAGTCTCCTATGCGTGGTTCCCGTGGTACAAGTATCCTGCCTGGGCCCGCTTTCCCCTGCTGCCCCCTGCTTTTCTTCATCCGCGCCTCTTTGCTCTTCGCCTCTTCACTGGCCAGTGACCACTGAATACCGGTCAACTTCTCATCGGGAAAACGTTTGATCTGCCGTCTCCCTCGACAGTCTCCAGATTTTTTGATATTTTATATATTTTTAATATGAAGGCCAGGAAGAATGCGAGCCTCCTACCTTTTAGCGCAGACCGAAAACGTTATTATCCTTTTCAGACGAACATCGTTTCCTGTTACCGCCGAGGTCGCCTCATGCCATATGTTGACCTGCACGTCCATTCCACCGCCTCCGACGGCTCCCTGACCCCCGAGGCGGTGGTCGCCCTGGCCAAGGAGCGGGGCCTGGCCGCCCTGGCCCTCACCGACCACGACACCATCGACGGCCTGGATGCGGCCCTGGCCGCCGGGGCCCGTCTGGAAATCGAGGTCATCCCCGGCATCGAAATCAGCGCCCGCTACCCCGGCGGGGGCGGCAGCATGCACATCCTGGGGTACTTCATCCACCCCCGGCATCCCGGCCTGGATGACCAGCTCGCCATCCTGCAGCAGGCCCGGGCCGACCGCAACCCCCAGATCATCGCCAAGCTGAATAAACTCGGGATCTCCATCACCATGGACGACGTCCGGGCCGCCTCGGGGGGCGGGCAGATCGGCCGGCCCCACATCGCCCGGGCTCTGGTGGCCGCGGGCTACATTGCCCACGTCCAGCAGGCCTTCGACCGATTTCTCAAGAGCGGCGGCGCCGCCTACGTCCCCAAGTTCCGGTTCCCCCCCGACCAGGCCATCGCCCTGATCCGGGACGCCGGGGGGCTGGCCGTCCTGGCTCACCCCTTCACTCTGGGGGTGGGCGAATCCCCCGCCTTGAAAAAATTAGTCGGTGAACTCAAGGCCCTGGGGCTCTCCGGCCTCGAGGTCTTTTATCCGGAGCATTCCCCCGGGCAGCAGACCTTCTACCTGCAACTCTGCCGGGAGTTCGGCCTGGTCCCCACCGGTGGCTCCGATTTCCACGGCGACAACAAGGAAGGCTCCGACCTGGGCCGCGGCCCCCAGTCCCCCCACCTGACCTACGACCTGGTGGAGCAACTCAAAGCCCGCCTGTCCTTGCCCGCCTGAGAGAGCCGCGCCGTCAGGCCCCTCCATCACCAGAGTAAAACCAAACCGGGGAATTCGCCCGCCGGCGGATTCCCCGGTTACTTAGTCTTATCGGGTGGGGTGGGGGAGGGCAGGGAGTTGTCCTCCCTGGCCCTCCCCCACAAGCTCATTTCAAATTCATCAAATACTCCACCAGCGCGGTAAAATCCTCCGCCCGCACAAAGGCGAAGCTGGGCATCCGGGAGGCCGGATGGCGTTGCCGGGGGGTGCACAGTTGGATCTCCAGCTCACCCGGGGTCAGGCGGGACAGCGCCGCCACCAGCTCCGGGCCGGCGTGCCCATGCTCCACCCCCGATCCGTGGCAGGCCCGGCACCCCAACCGCTCCACCAGCTTATCGCCCCGGGCCGGGTTATCCGCCGGAATCTCCGGGAACAGGCTCCAGGACAGGGCCGGGGAGGGGACCTGGAGCATGCTACTGATGCATATGGCCACCAGCCCAGTCCATAATCTCCCTTGCCGCAACCGGAAACGGTCTTTACAATGCCATCTCAATCCTAAACGTTCCCCCCTGATAATCCCGTTTCAGACTGAACCCCATCTTCTGCACCATGTCCAACATGGGCTGGTTCTCGGCCAGCACTTCCCCCCACAAATGCTTAACCCCGTTTTCCCGGGCGATCTCGATGGCCCGGCTCACCAGCTTAGGGCCCAATCCCTGGCCCTGCCAGGGGTCGCCGATGATCACCGCGAACTCCGCACTCCGGCGGTCCGGGGCCATCACCAGCCGGCTCACCCCCAGCATGAGCTCCGGCCCCGGCGGCTGGCGCAGGGCGATCAGTCCGATCTCCCGGTCGTAGTCGTTCTGGGTGAAACGGATCAGCAGGTCGTGGGAAAATTTCTTGATATGCCGGAAATAGCGGAAATAGATGGTCTGCTCCGAGCAGCCGGTGAGAAACTGGAACACCAGGGGTTCGTCTTCCGGGAGGATGGGCCGGAACAGCACCGGGGTGCCGTCCCGCATCAGCCAGTAGCTCTCGTACTGGTTGGGGTAGGGGCTGATGGCCAGGTGCCGGGGGGCGGGCACCGCGCTGGGCTCGATGACCATGCGGGCGTCCACCGCCAGCGGCTGCCCGCCGCTGAGCACCAGGGGATTGATGTCCAGTTCCACGATCTCCGGGTGGTCGGTCACCAACTGGCTCAGGCGCACCAGGATTTCGGCCAGCCGGTCCAGGTCCGCCGGGGGCACGTGGCGATACCCCTGCAGGATCTTGTAGATCCGGGTCTTCATGATCAGCCGCCGCGCCAGCAGCAGGTTCAGGGGCGGCAGGTCCACGGCGTAGTCCTGGAGCACCTCGGTGAACACCCCACCCAGGCCGAACAACAGCAGGGGGCCGAAATCCGGATCCTTTTTGCTCCCCAGGATCAGCTCCACCTCCGGCCGCCGCGCCTGGGTCTGCACCGTCACCCCCAGGATGGTGGCCGCCGGATGGAACTCCCGGGCCTCGGCCATGATCTGTTCGAAGGCCGTCCGCACCTCCTCTTCGGTGCGCAGATAGAAGCGCACCCCGCCCGCCTCCGACTTGTGCACAATGTCCGGTGATTGGATCTTCAGCACCACCGGAAACCCGATCTGCCGGGCCAGGGCGGCCGCCTCCGCCGCCGTGGGCGCCGCCGCGGTGGGATTGACGGGGATGCCGTAGGCCGACAGGATGGACTTGGCTTCCAGTTCCGTGAGCCGCCGGGTGTTCTGCTCCAGGCACTGGTCCAGGAGCTGCCGGGCCCTGACCGGGTTCATGTTCAGGTCCCGGGGCAGTTGCGGCGGGGTCTCCTGAAGCAGTTGCAGATGGCGGTGGTGGTAGTACATCTCCATGAAGGTGTCCACCGCCTGCTCCGGGGTCTCGAAGGTGGGCACGCCGGCGGCGTTGAGGACCGCCTGCCCCGCCTCCACGTCCTCGCCCCCCATCCACACCGCGCAGACCGGCTTGGCCGGGTTGGCCAACGCCGGCGCCAGGGCCCGGGCCACCGCCACCGGGTCGGTGAGGGCCTGGGCCGCCAGGATGACGATCAGGCCGTCCAGTTCCGGGGCCTTACAACAAATTTGCACGGCCTCCACATAGTCCGCAGTGGTGGCCTGCCCGGTGAGGTCGATGGGGTTGCCCCGGCTCCAGAAGTGGGGCAGAACCGCGTCCAGGGCCGCGGTGGTCTCCGGGGTCAGGGTCGCGGGCTCCTGGTTCCAGCCGCTGATGGCGTCCACCGTCATCACCCCCGGCCCCCCGGCGTTGGTGATGATCCCCAGGGCCCCGCCCAGGGGGCGTCGGGTCTTGCCCAGGGCCTCGGCGCAGTCGAATAGTTGCGTGAAGGTGTGCACCCGGATGATCCCGGCCCGGCGGAAGGCGGCGTTGTAGGCCGCGTCCTGCCCGGCCAGGGCCCCGGTGTGCGACGCCGCGGCCTGGGCTCCCGCGGCCGACGCCCCCGCCTTGATGACGATGATGGGCTTCACCCGGGACACCGACCGGGCCGCGCTGAGAAACTGCCGGGGCTGTTTCAAATTCTCCAGGTAGACGATGATGCTCTTGGCGCTCAGGTCGTTGCCCAGGAAGTCGACATAATCAGGCACATCCAGGTCGGCCACGGAGCCGGTGCTGATGAAGTGGGAAAACCCCAGGTTCTTCCGGGCCGCCCACCCCAAGATGGTGCTGCACAGGGAGCCGCTCTGGGAGATCAGGGCGAGATTGCCCGGCTGGGCCGGGTAGGGCAGCAGGCTGGCGTTGAGTTTGTTGGCCGGGCAGCAGATGCCCATGCTGCTGGGCCCCACCACCCGCACCCCCGCGGCCTGGGCCGCCGCGGCGATCTCCGCCTCGATGCGTGCACCCGGGGGGCCGGTCTCCTTGCCCCCCGTGGACACCACCACCGCCGCCGGCACCCCGGCCGCACCGCACTCGGTGATTACCCAGGGCGCGTCGGCGATGGGCGCCGCGATCACCGCCAGATCGATGGATTGGCCCACCGCGCCCACCTCGGGATAAGTGGCCAGCCCCTGGATCTCCGTATGGTGGGGGTTCACGGGATAGATCGGCCCGGGAAACCCGCCGTCCACCAGGTTGCGGAGCAGCACCCACCCCGCCGTGTCCTCCCGGGGGCTGGCCCCGATCACCGCCACCGCCTGCGGCTCGAACAACTTACTCAGGCTGGTCTTTAACATCGGCCCCTCTGTGCGCCTCCCGGCCAGGTTCTCTGTCCATCATGGACATTCTCTGCCAGGGATAGGTCCGTACATCCCTCTCCCTGGAGGAAGAGGGTCAGGATGAGGGTAAAAAGTTGATCTATTTCACGCTCCCATGACTTGTCGGGGCGGTTCGCGCCCCTCCCTGTCACGGCCCATTCCCCTGCTCTGAATATTACCAATATGGTGGCACAGGCATCTTGCCTGTGTATCATCGCGAGGCAGGGGCTATTCCAACCGCCGCACCCGCACCTCGATGCCGCTCCCCTGCAGCAGCCCCACCAGCTTCCCGGTGTCGGTCTTCCCGAAGTGATACGGGTAGAGAATCTTGGGCTGAAAGGCCCGGGCCGCGTCGGCCACCATCTCCGGGGTCATGGTGTAAGGCAGATTCATGGGCAGGAAGGCGACGTCGATGTTCTTCAGGGCCTTCATCTCCGGGGTGTTCTCGGTGTCCCCGGCCACGTAGACCCGTTTGTCCCCCAAGGTGATGATGTAGCCGTTGTCCCGGCCCTGGGGGTGAAAGGGCTCGCCGGACTCCCGCTTGTGCACCAGGTTATAGGCCGGCACCGCCTCGATCTTGAAGCCCGCCACCTCCTTCACGTCGCCGTTCTTCATCACCACGCCCCCCGGCACCTGATTCGCCCCGGCCGGGTTCACCACCACCACCGTATCGGGCTTGTGCACCTTCTCCATCGCCTGAGGGTCCAGATGGTCCCGGTGCTGATGCGTGATCAGAATCAGGTCCGCCTTGGGCAGCGCCCCGTAGTCCGCATACTGCCCCACCGGGTCCACATGGACGACCTTGCCCCCCAAGGTAAACATGAGGGTCCCATGCCCGATGCAGGTGATCTCCAGATCTCCGGCCGAGGTTTTGATGAGGTCTGTTTCGAATTTTTGCTCGGCGTGGGCCATGCCGACTCCCATGAGCAGCACCATTCCCATCATTACACCGATCAATTTCATGGTTACCTCCCGACATGATGAGAAAACGTAGGGTGGGCATCGCCCACCATTTGTATAAGAATAATTCAGCCATACAATAATAATTCATTTTTTATTATAAAAAAGATTGAATAATGTGATTAAAATATTTTTTTTTATCTCATCCGGAAAAGTTTGCCAGAAAAAGAATACGCAAACAATCAAAATAATAACTATGAGCCCGACATTTCTCCAAAAAGAATTGTGCCGCCACAGAATGTACATTATTGCTTGCCAAACACCTTTTGGTACATTCTGATTGCTACTTTTCCCAGGTAGGGATGCTTCTAACTCCAAAGGAGAATATAAAGGACATTCCGTATAATGCATTGGCTTGATATGTGACCAGTACCATCGCCAATCCGTTATAGGTGCTCGTTCTTTTCCAAGTCGTTTGTACTCTATTCCTTGATCTATATTATCGGCGTAACGAGCCAGCAACACACTAAAATAACCAAATCTTTCGAATGCAACTTCGGGGCAGAAATTCGCGAACAGGTGAGGTTCTCCAGGTGAACCGCTTATCGAAGTTTCTTGCTCACGCGTTGTTGGCCATAAATCTGATTTTTCCCATTTCTTTTTTAAACGTTGGTCTTCTTTAATGTTAATCTTCGTGCTACCAGCATAGCCAAGCAGTGATAAGCTTTGATAAAACCGAGGACATCCATGAACTGATGCAAAAGGGCACCTCGGGAGAACATCTTTCGATTTACTGATTTCAGTATACCACTTGAGGTCAGGGATTATGTGCTCCATCTCAATGACAACCTCTTTTCGAAAGGCAGGCAAATGTAAGCTGGGCACCGCCCACCATCTCTTCTATTCCCCCCAATCCCCATCATCCTCCTGGCAAACCTGTCCTCCCCAGTCCAACGGGTAAATCCCCTGTCTGACAAAGCGATGGAAAGTAGAATAGGGCCAATCCCGCACCCGATTAACCAATCCATGTTTCACCGGATTGAAATGGATATAGTCGGCATGTCTCTGGAAATCGGCTTCTTTGACTCTCCTTCCCAAGTTGTACTTGGGAATGCCGTTACATCTGCCAAAGTGTGCTAGGCCAAACGTTTATGCACCCAATGACCGACTCAGGACTCCTCTTGCCGGAGAATCTCCTGTATCTGCCGATGAAGAACCGAAATCTTATGTTGCACCACATCCCAGACAATCTCGTAATCCACCCCGAAGTAGTCGTGAATCAACCGATCCCTCATCCCTGCTATCGAACGCCATGGTACAGCCGGGTATCGTTGTCTGATGTCCTCAGGGACTTTTTTTGACGCCTCCCCGATGATCTCAATACTGCGCACAAAGGCGCGCTTGGCGGTATCACTGGCCATAAACTGCTCTTCATTCATCCCCTGACTGGCAGCAATCAAATATTCTATTTCATCAATGATATGGCGCAGATATTCACGCGGCGAGCGCGACATATTCCACCTCGGCCAGGATGTGCGGCCCCAGATAGGGGCTCAGGGATTCCACCGTCACCAGCTCCACCTTGCGCTGCATTATCTCCTCCAGGAAGAAGGCCAACTCCATAAAGGCATCGAATGATTTCCGGCCCGGGGCAAATTCCACCAGCAGGTCGATATCGCTGCCAGCTTTCGCCTCTCCCCGCGCAAAGGAGCCAAACACCCCCAGGCGGCTTACCCCCATCGCCTGGAGCCGTTCCCGGTGCCGGTAAAGCCTTTCGAAGGCTTCCTGTTTGCTGTTGATGCCCGTTTCCATAATTCTGTTTCTCACCCCGTCGCCTTTGGTAACGCCTCACCCTGCCAAGCCCTGCTTTGACACTTATTTCCAATGGTCTTACTCAACCCTCATACCCCCACCCCAATTCTCCCGCCGCCACCTGTAGTTTTTTGTCCAGGGTCCACAACGGCACCTCCGTCAACCGGGCCGCCGCCAGCACATGCACATCGATGTACCCCAAACCTCGTCCCATCAGCCGGTGATTCTCTATAAATTGCATGACCTCATCATGTTCCGGGCAGACCGTCTGGGGAAGCGCCTGCAGCAGAGACAGGATTTCCGACCGACTCCTGAGATTACCGCAGGCCAGCTCACCAATGATGAAGGGATGGCAGAGCACCCGGCATTCCATGAGCAAGGCCTCCAATCCCCCGTGGCCCTGCCGCAGATGCGCCACCCACACGGACGTGTCCACCAGAACCATTTAGCCCTCTTCCGGCCTTCGGCGGGGGATGGGCTCCAAATGCCTTTCCGTCCCTCCCAATTTTGCCAGTCGTTTGGCGCTTTCCCGGGCAATCAGGGCCTCCAGGCCCAGTTTGACCAAGGAGGTCTTTTCCGTGATCCCGGTCAATATGCTGGCTTTATGCAACAATTCGTCTTCGATGTTCAGTGTGGTTCTCATCCTTAGATCCTCTACATTATGAATCAATAATATGTATAAATATGCATATTAGATATGTATCAGTCAAGTATGAGGTGATGTTTACCCGGGAGGGGCTATCGGTTTCCCTTACTCATTACCCTGTTAGGTTTTCTTTACCCCTTCAACCCATATTTTCTGACCAACTCCGCCCTCTCCCCCTCGTCGAGGGACCGCAGGTAGGACTTCCAGCCCGGGCACCAGGTGGCGTGCCAGCGCCACAGCCGGCCTAAGAGCGAGCGGGGGTTCCGGTCGTATTTGGCTCGAAACATACATTTCTCACATCCCGATATGGCCATCGGTTCTCCTTTCTTAGGTCTCCTCCCGTTCGTCGAACACCTCTTTGGCCGCGAACAGGCCGTTCAGGGCCGCGGGGAAGCCGGCATAGACCGCCATCTGGATCAGCACTTCGATGATCTCCTGCTTGCTGCAGCCCACGTTCAGGGCCCCGTGGATGTGCACCTTGAGCTGCGGCCGGGCGTTCCCCAGGGCGGTGAGGGCCGCCACGGTGGCGATCTCCCGGGACTTCAGGTCCAGCCCCGGGCGGCTGTAGACATCCCCGAAGGGAAACTCGATGAGCAGGTCGGCGAACTCCGGGGCGATGTCCTTCAGGGCCGCCACCACCTGTTTGCCCTGCTCGCCGTCGATCTCGGCCAACTTGTCCCAGCCCCGCCGGTATCTTTCCGACTTCATGGACCCTCCGCCCCCTTTCGTTCTAGTCCTGCGCCTGCCCTTGGAAGATCAGCTTTTCCCCTTCCCAGAACGACCCCTCGCCGTGGTGGTCCCAGAAGGTCTCTTTCCCGTTGGTGTATCTCGCCCCCGACCCCGACATGGCCTGCGGCAGCGTCACTTTCCTGCCGGTGGGCAGGGTCACCGTCACCGTTTTGGCCCCGGTATCAAAGACCGCGCTCAGGCGTTTCCCGTCTGCTGCCACATATACGGCGCTCAACTCCTGGCCCGCAGCCGGGGCCGCCGCCCCCCACGCCTGGCCCCAGGCCCATCCCAGCAGCGCCACGCTCAGCAGCGCCCGCGTCAGTAATGTCCGCATGGCAGCCCGCCTACATCTCGTCCGGCAGCCGGTCTGACTGTAGCAGGAATTTCTCTTGGGCATCCATCTTGGTGTCCACCGTGATGGGGAACACCTCCTTCTCCGCTGTGGCGCAGCCCAAAAAGAACAGCACGGCGCCGATCGCCAGGCAAAATCTCACCCACACTTTTTCACCCATGGGTCCCTCCTCATTAATTACGGGATTGGGGGTGGGGGTCCGGGGGAGGGGGTAAGGGCCACCGGCCACTGGCCCCCTCCCCCGGAAATCCCCTGGCTCCTCCCTCACAAGGCGTATTCCACCCGCACCGCGCCTTCGCCCACCTGGCTCTTCAGGGAAAACCCCAGCTTCCTCAGGATATCCAGCATGGTCCGGTTTTCGGCCAGTACTTCGCCCCACACCAGTTTCACCCCGAACTCCTTGGCGATCTCCAGGATGTTCTCCACCAGCTTGGGCCCCAGGCCCTTGCCCTGCCAGGGGTCGGCCACGATCACCGCGAACTCCGCCGTCTCCCGCTCCGGGTCCATCACCAGGCGGCTCACCCCCAGCATGGCCTCCGGTGCCGGCGGCTGGCTGATGGCCACCAGCCCGATCTCCCGGTCGTAGTCGTTCTGGGTGAAGCGGATCAGCAGCTCGTGGGAAAAGCTCTTGATCAGGTGGAAATAGCGGAAATAGATGGTCTGCTCCGAGCAGTTTTCCAAGAGGCCGTGCACCAGGGCCTCGTCCTCGGGCCGGATCACCCGCAGCAGCACCGGCGTGCCGTCCTTCATCAGCCAGTCGCTCTCGAACTGGTTGGGGTAGGGGCTGATGATCAGGTGCCGGGGGGAGGGCAGGGCGCTCTCTGCCACCACCATGCGGGCGTCCACCGCCACCCCCCGGCCGTCCTGCAGCATCAGCGGGTTGATGTCCAGTTCCTCGATCTCCGGGAAGTCCGTCACCAACTGGCTGATGCGCACCAGAATCTCGCAGATCTGGTCCAGGTCGGCCGGCGGAATGTTGCGGAATCCTTGCAGCACCTTATACACCCGGGTGCGCTCGATCAGCCGCCGGGCCAGCAGCATGTTCAGGGGCGGCAGGTCCACGGCGTAGTCCTTCAGCACCTCGGTGAGCACCCCGCCCAGCCCGAACAGGATCAGGGGCCCGAAGTCCGGGTCCTTCTTGCTGCCGATGATCAGCTCCACGTCGGCCTTGCGGATCTGGGTCTGCACCGTCACCCCCAGGATATGGGCGTCGGGCTTGTAGGCCTTGGCGTCCTCCATGATCTGGTGGAAGGCCTGTAGCACGTCGTCCTCATTGCGCAACAGCGGCCGCACCCCGCCCATGTCCGACTTGTGGCTGATGTCCGGCGACTGGATCTTCATCACCACCGGAAAACCCATCTCCACCGCGGCCCGGGCCGCGTCCTTGGCCGTGGACACCGATACCGTGGGGTTCACCGGGATGCCGTAGGCCCCCAGAATGGCCTTGGCCTCCAGCTCCGTCAGCACCCGGGCCTGGCGCTCCAGGCACTGCTCCAGGAAATTCCTCGCCCGGCGGGTGTGCACCTTCAGGTCCGCCGGCATCCGGGGCGGCGTCTCCTGCAGCAGTTCCAGGTTGCGGGAGTAGGAATACATCTCCATGAAGGTGTCCACCGCCCCCTCCGGAGTCTCGAAGGTGGGCACCCCGGCTTCGTTCAGGAGGTCGACCCCCTCGGCCACGTCCGAGCCGCCCATCCACACCGCGAACACCGGCCGCCCCTTGTTGATGATCTCCGGGGCCAGGGCCTTCGCCACCCCGGTGGGGTCGGTCATGGCCTGGGGCGACAGGATGATGGCCAGTCCCGACAACTCCGGGGCCTGCAGGCAGACCTGCACCGTCTGCACGTACAGGTCCGGGGTGGCGTCCCCCAGGATGTCGATGGGGTTGCCGTGGCTCCAGAACTGTGGCAGAAACTCGTTGAGCTTGGCGATGGTCGCCTCGGAGAGCGGCGCCGGGTCGAGGTTCCACTTGGCGAAGGCGTCCACCGCCATCACCCCCGGCCCCCCGGCGTTGGTGATGATCCCCAGGTTCCCCCCGGTGGGCCGCCGCATCTTCCCCAGGGCCTCGGCGCAAGAAAACAGCTCCTCGATGGTGTCCACCCGGATGATCCCGGCCCGGCGGAAGGCGGCGTTATAGGCCGCGTCCTGCCCTGCCAGGGCCCCGGTGTGCGACGCCGCCGCCTTGGCCGCGGCCGAACTGCGCCCGCTCTTCACCACGATGATGGGCTTCACCCGGGACACCGACCGCGCCGCGCTCATGAACCGCCGGTGGTGCGTCAGGTTCTCCATGTAGATGATGATGGCCTTGGCCTTGTCGTTGTTCCCCAGGTAGTCGATCATGTCGGCGAAGTCCAGGTCGGCCATGGAGCCGATGGACACGAAGTGCGAAAACCCGATGTGCTGCGGCACCGCCCACCCCAGGATCGAGCTGCAGATGGCGCCGCTCTGGGACAGCAGGGCCAGGTTCCCGGGCGCCGCCGAATGCGCCGCAAAGCTGGCGTTGAGCTTGGTGTGGGGGCAGATGATGCCCATGCAGTTGGGCCCCAAATACCGGATGCCCGCGGCCCGGGCCTCCTCCCGGATGGCGGCCTCGATCTGTTGCCCCTCCGGCCCCACCTCCTTGCCTCCCGCCGAGATGATGATCACCCCGCACACCTGAGCCTGGCCGCACTCCTTCATCACCTCCGGCACACCCCGGATGGGCACCGCGATGATGGCCAGGTCGATGGGCTCCCCCACCGCGCTCACCGCGGGGTAGGCCTTCAGCCCCAGCACCTGGTCGCGCTTGGGGTTGATGGGGTAGATCGGCCCGGCAAACCCGCCCTCCACCAGGTTTTTCACCAGGGTCCGGCCGATGCTCCCCTCCTTTTCACTGGCTCCGATCACCGCCACCGCCCGGGGCTGAAAAAAACAATCCAATGCGTTCGGTCTCAGCATCACGATCCTCCCTGGAAAATAGCTGTCGGCTGTCAGCCCTCAGCTGTCAGCCAGAAAAAAATGCCGCTTCAGGTCTTCACTTGTAGGGGCGGGGTCCCCCCGCCTTTCCTCGCCGAAATAACTTATTCTGGTGGCACAGGCATCTTGCCTGTGCGCCTGGAGACTTCTCCCCGCCCTGCCATTCCGAGCCGGTAGGGGCGGGTTTCAAACCCGCCCTTACATGCCTCGCTTTGCTTGGTTATAGGGCGGCCTGTGGAACTCTCCACCACCGCCCCCATCCTGAAAAACCCCTCTGGTGGCCCAGGCATCTTGCCGGTGGATCGATGCACAGCCTGGAAGCCTGTGCCACCCTTATCTACTCTACCTTGGATGCCAACTCCCGCACCGCGCGGATAAACTCCTCCAGGCGCGCCGCGGGGATGTCTCCCCCGCTTGCGGTGGCCGCCGAGGCAATCATCCCCAACTCCACCAGCCCTGCCTTAATCAACCCCGCCGGCTGCCTCCGGTAGACCTCCGCCAGCCGCACCAGCCCCTGGCTCGCTTCCCACAGCGCCAGCCGGTCCGCGCCCCCGGCCTCCTGCGCCTCGGGGTGGATGCAGGCCCGGCTCACCGCGGCCCACACCTGGGGGAACACCTGCGCCCCCGCCGACGCCACCCCCAGGGCGCCCGGCCGGGTCAGAAACCGCACCTCGTCCCCTTCGTAGATGACAAACTCCCGCCGTCCCGCCGCGGCCCGGCAGTAGTTCAGCAGCCGGGCCATCTCGCCCTGGTAGATCAGCCCCGCGATCTCCCGCTCCTCCGCCAGTTTTTTCAGCACCGCGGTGCGGATGTTCTTGTGCTTCAGGTGCTGGCCGAGGCGCCCCACCAGCCCCGGGGCGTTGAGCAGCACCGCCGGCCGCCCGGTCTCCGCAGCCAGCACCGCGTACGTCAGCGGCAGCCCCCGGTTGCTGTGGTGCCACAAGGGGGCGTCCAGCCAGCAGATCGGCCTCTGACTTCCCGCGGCCAGCTCCGCCAGCTTCCGGGCCAGCTCAAAGGTCGCCTCCGTGCTTCCTGCGGTAATCCCGATAAACACCGGCAGCCCCGCCGGGGCCGCGTCCAGCGCCCCCCGGGCCAGCTCCAGCCGCACCTCCAGACCCAGGTGCAAGCCTTCCCCCACCTCCGGCGACCCCACCATCATCCCCGCGGCATACGGCGATACATGGGCGAGCAGCCGCCGCAGGGAATCCATGTCCAGGTTCCCTGTTTCCGTCAGCGGCGTCACCAAATCGATGATTAAGCCCTGCGGCGGCGGTTGTATCGGGGTTTTCTCTTCCATTAGTTATGAGATATCCATATTGACAAGGTTCCCCCATTTACCCCATCCCGGTAATACCCCTTCTACAAAAACTCTGCTAGCTGCTGTAGTATAACGATAGGGTGCAATTTGCCACCAGAGCGCAAGCAGCCATGGTCTATTCACCAACTCAACAGGAATAGAATCATCAATTTCTGTAGCTTCAGCTTGAAGATCATCCCATTTATAAGTTGATGGATATATTTTTGACTGATCAACTCCAGATTCGAAATAAATAGTACTATATTCCCATGCATAATCAGGAATACTAACCCGATGAGTTATTTTTGTGAAGTTTGGCCATAGAATTTTACACTTTTGTTTTAAATTAGTGCGCACCAAAAGATGATATAATGCTTCTGCTGTAAAAGCACTTCCATCGAACCTTTCACTATCAACGACGTTTACTTCGCCACTTTTATCTATACGCATACGGAACCTAGCAATCTCTTCAAAACTATAATAAGGATTAGCCAAAGCGGATTTGCTTTTATGTTGATTAAGAGAAATTACAGTTTCAGTTAAGTTTGCAATTTCTAAATCTGGTCTTAATGTCGGATCGTGTTTTCTTAGCCATAATAACCAAGGAACAATGTTAGATACTGCTCCTTCCCCCCATAAGTAAGCATCTATATCCCTCTCAAGCAACCACTGATTTAATTTTGATCGTGAATCATCGTCTAATATCTTATTTGATTCATCCATAAAGGCAAGGCAGCTAAGTATCCCCATTAGTGTTAAGTAACGCCAGCCATATATTAAAGTGTCTGTCATGCCATTACCTTCAACAAGATGTTTTCGTTCTTTTACCTCATTCCATAACAGCGTCAAAGTATCACCTATAGCGGCCTCTGCTAATTTCATTGTTTCCAGGGCCAATCCGCTCAATTTGAGACTGTTGTAAAAAGGCTATTTCCCGGCGTTAGTTTGACTGGATCAGACGGCCGCTTATAGGCGAAAATTAGAGTTTCTGGTTTTTAGGTGAAAAATGTCCTCTTTGATGTTGTAATATATTG
>Ga0228536_1000167_pt1 | contig 169559 bp, 145 predicted proteins | sample SJ1Smetagenome_FD_168611 | JGI IMG/M metagenome (GOLD analysis project Ga0228536, IMG submission 168611) | Enriched culture of PCE-dechlorinating microbial communities from Ithaca, New York, USA - SJ1.S | ecosystem: Engineered > Modeled > Simulated communities (microbial... > Unclassified... | reverse complement strand
AAAGATTGTGTTACAATGGGCCATAGTCCGAATTCTCCCTATCTAGTCAATGGGTTATGGGTAATTCATTGTACCAGATTTCCGGAGTTTTCGGACTTTTTTTCACTCAGTTAACCGGACAGCAATGGGCCGAAGTAAGATATTATTTACTGCCCATATCTTGCCAGTTGGATAAATATGAACGTATCATGGTTAAATCACGGATAAAAGAGTGCGACAGCGCCCTTGACGCTTTGCGCCGACGCCAGGAAGGTAAAACCTTTGATAGAGATCGCCCCGAACTTTATACCTTACTGGATCTAAATGATCTTGCCGGAGTGCGTATCCTGGCATTTCCTATGAGACGTCTATCAGAAATAAACCAGATACTTCTGCACCAATTCTCTTCTTGGCAGGACGATCCAGTCAAAGAGAATGGAACCGACGAAACCTTGGCTTGGAAATATTTCGGACTCTGCCCAGCAAGCGATAAGGTTAAGGGAGAACTACAGATTGTCCCCATGTTGACCGGTCTTTTTTGGGAAATCGAGCACGCGGCCATGTACAAACCCACACCGGAACTTAAGGGTATCGTTCGTGAAGAGGAAATGAAGAATCGTCGCGGTGAGGTCTATAAGGCAATTAAAGCCTTCGAGGAGGAATTTGAGAAATGCGTTCAACAAACGCAAAATATGATAATTCTTTAACCTAAGAATCATATGAAATTGCAGATTGTTAAGCAATTTTCTCCGGCGTTCAGACAACCTACCAATGCCCACCCTGGTTCACAAAAAAATCCCCACATTTTTCCCTCCCGCCATCTTTCCCTAACGCACTTTTATCGATACAATCATCCCGATTAACTCCATCCCGCCCTGGTTTGCGGCAGCCTTGCGTGCTGCCCTCAACTCTGTGGAAGAGGGTACGGAGGTTTCGGGGGGTTGAAGCAGGGATCAAAGGTTTCTGCCACCTCAGCCGGGAGTCTAATAACCACGTCTCAGTCGGAGGTCTTGCGTGTTCAACCGGAATTTCCCTTTGCTGCCCGCCACCCTGGGCCTGGCCCTGGCCCTAACCGGCTGGCTCAGTAACTGTCCCCCTAAGTTGCAGGCGGCCCACGCCACCACCCCCGAATCCCCCTCGGTGGCCTCCCCTGCTCCCCGCGACGCTACGGCCGCCAGTTCCGTGGCCCCGGCGCCACCCCCGCCCATACCCGATGCCGCGCCCAGCCCCACCGGCGAAATCCAAGACACCCTGGCGCCGCCCCCGGCCCCGGAGGAAGCCCCAGCCCCCGCCACAAAGCCGGCCAAGGTCAAGTTCCTGGCCGGAGAGGACCCGGAATATGCCAAAAGGCGCGGGTGGCCCGTGAACGGCCCGGCGCCACTCCCCGGCTCGATCCTGCCCCATAAGCGCATCGTCGCCTATTACGGCAATCCGCGGTCCCAACGCATGGGGGTGCTGGGCGAATACCCCAAAGACGAGATGCTGCGGCGGCTCAAGCTGGAAGTGGCCAAGTGGGAAAAGGCGGACCCGGCCCTGCCGGTGCAGCCCGCCCTGCACCTGGTGACCGTGGTGGCCCAGGGGGAGCCGGGCAAAGCCGGGAAATACCGCATGGTCATGCCGGACGCGGTCGTCAACCAAGTTTACGACTGGGCCAAGGAGGTCGGGGCCATCTTCTTCATCGACCTCCAGACCGGCCATGACGACATTCGCACCCTCCTGCCGCGGTTCGAATGGATTCTTAAAAACCCGGACGTGCACCTGGCCATGGACCCGGAATTCAACATGAATAAGAGCGGCCGAAGACCGGGGACCAAGATCGGCACCTACGACGCCGCCGACGTCAACTACGCCTCCGGCTTCCTGCAGGAGCTGGTGGAGAAATATAATCTGCCGCCCAAGGTCTTCATCGTGCACCGCTTCACCCGCAACATGGTCACCAATGCCCACAAGATCGTGCTCCGGCCCGAGGTGCAGATCGTCATGAACATGGACGGCTGGGGCGCCCCCTGGCTGAAACGGGATTCCTACCGGGATTACATCGTCACCGAGCCGGTGCAGTATACCGGCTTCAAGCTCTTCTACCACAACGACACCAAGAAGGGCGACCCCCTCATGACGCCCCAGGACCTCCTGAAGCTCAATCCGAAGCCAATTTACGTTCAATATCAGTAAGTTGCTAAATAAAGGGAGAAATCTGGTAAGAAAGGTGTAGGCGGGGCTTGCCATCCCCGATGCCGGGGGGCCGGAAGGATTCAACCGCTACCTGCTAAAGCCGGTAGCGGTCTCATATCTGGACATACTCATGACTGGCGTCGGATCATTTCTGTTTCCGGCGTTTGACCTCCTCCCAAATGGCGTCCATCTCCTCCAGGGTGGCCGTCTCCGCACTCTTCCCCTGTTTGGTCAGGGTGCGCTCCACCATGTGAAAACGCTTGATGAACTTGTGGATGGTGCGTCGGAGGGCCCCCTCGGTGTTGATCCGCAGGAATCGGGCCACGTTGACCAGGGCGAAGAGCAGGTCCCCCAGCTCCTCTTCCTGGGCGGCGGGGTTGGGAGACCGCAGAGACTCCTGGAACTCCTGCCATTCCTCCTCCACCTTGGCCAGCACCCCCTCCAGGTCCGGCCAGTCGAAGCCCAGCCGGGCCGCCGCCTCACCCAACTGCTGCGCCTGCATCAAGGCCGGCCTGCCGGGGGAGATCTCCCCCAACAGCGACGGGGCAGTCCCCTTGCCCTCCGCCACTTTGGCCTCCTCCCACACCGCCCGCAACTCTTCCAGGGTCTGGGCCTTGACCTCCCCAAAGACATGGGGATGCCGGTGGATCATCTTGGCGCGGATGCCGTCAATGACCTGGGCCAGGGAGAACGCCCCCTGTTCCTCGAACATGACGCTGAGCATGACGAGGTGTAACAGCACATCCCCCAACTCCTCGGCGATCTTGTCGGGATGACGCAGGTCCAGGGCCTCCACCAGCTCGTAGGCCTCCTCCAGGACGTAGGTCTTCAGGGTCTCCGGAGTCTGTTGGGCGTCCCAGGGGCATCCCCCCGGGGCCCGCAGACGGCGCACCACTTCAATAAAGGCAGTCAGGGCCACCGCCGGGTCGCGAAACCCCGCCGTCAGCTCTGCCAGCGGTGATGTCATGGATTTTAGATCTCCTTGGCAGGTGCGCCTTCGCCCCGGCGCCGGTCCCAGCCCTTCTCGAACTGGCGGACCCGCTCCTTCACCTGGTCCTTGAATTCCGGCGGCAGCAGGACGAGGGCCTGTTCATAGCAATTCTTGAGGTAGGGGGCGGTCTTGGATTCTATCAGCAGACGGGAGTCCTTGGGTACCACCAGGGGGCTGATGGACACGAGAAACCCCAGGATCAACACCCCTTTGGCCAGGGCGAAGACGCCGCCCAACAGCCGGTCCAGGGCTCCCAGATAGACCATATGCAACAGACGCGCCAGAAAGTACCCCAGCGCCCGGGTCGCCCAATACACCACGATGAGAATCACGAAAAAGGCCGCAATCCGGGCATATAGGGGGGTAGTGAGCCAGCGGCTCAGGTAGGAGGCCAACTCCAGGTAATAATGGGCCGCGGCCACCAGCCCGCCCAAGAGTCCGACAATGACGGAGACCTCCTGGAACAGGCCGCGGTAGTAGCCCCGGAGGCCCACCAGCCCCAGGACGATGATGATGCCCAAGTCCAATAGATTCATGTGAAGGAGGTAAAAAACCGATGTTTTGTTTCGACTATCAAAAAAACCTGCCCCCGTCAATGGAAAATCCATCGTTCCCCCCTGGGATGACCTCACCGCCGGGAGGAATGCCTGCCCCGGCTTCCCTTCGGGCCCCCCTCGCAGTATAATGGCAGTGAGCGCACCCCCCATGCGGTCAACTGGCCCTGCGGCTGCAAGCCGGAGCACTAACCCGAAGGGATGATTTCATGGCCCGACTGAATCTGAAAGGTCTCCTCAGACCCACGTACCTCAAGCTCACCCTCCTCATCATCCTGGCCATGATCCTGGTGAACGCCTGGAATCCCCTGGTGGGGCAGTTGGTGGAACTCAAATTCTACGATATGATGTTCAAGCTCCGGGGGCCCCGTCCGCCGGGACCGGAGGTGGTCATCGTGGCCATCGACGAGCCCAGCCTCAAGGCCCTGGGACGCTGGCCCTGGTCCCGCCGCACCATTACCCGGCTGGTGAACTTCTTCACCGAGGCCGGGGCCACCACCGTGGGTTTCGACGTCATCTTCGCCGAACAAGAGGAGACCGGCGGGGCCCGGATGCTGGAAAAGCTCGGGGGCGAGATCTCCCGACAGGGCTGGCGCACCCCCGGCCTGCAGAAATGGCTGCACGGCGAGCAAAAACTCACCGATGTGGACGGGGAACTGGCCCAGGCCCTGGAACGTCAAGGGTCCGTCCTCCTGGGATACTACTTCTTCGGGGTGGATGCCAAGCTCCCGGGAGAACGCCAGGATTTGGAGGTCTCTCCCGAATTGATCAAGACCTCCGCCTACAATACGGTACGCTGGAGTTCAGCCGCGGCCCGCCGCTTCCCCCTGCTCAACGCCCGGGGGGTGGAGATGAACATTCTGCGCCTGGTCCAGGCCGCCTCCGACTCCGGGTTCTTCAACGTGATCCCCGACCAGGACGGCACCATCCGCTGGCTGCCCCTGGCCATCCGCTATCAGGACGACCTGTACGCCCCCCTGTCCCTGGCCCTCTTGCGGGACTACTGGGGCCGGGTGCAGCTGGCTGCCGCGGTTTCACCGGAGGGGGTCACCGAAGTGAAGCTCGGGCCCAAAAAGATCCCGGTGGATCGATATGGGCGCTTCTGGATCAACTTTCGCGGCCCGGGCCGTACCTTCCCCCATTACTCCGTGGTGGATGTCCTGGAGGGGCGCATTCCCGCCAGCGCCTTCCAAAACCGCATCGTCCTGGTGGGGGCCACCGCCGTGGGTATCTATGACATCCGCGTCACCCCCTTCTCCAGCATCTTTCCCGGCGTGGAGGTGCACGCCAACGTCATCGACAACTTCCTGCGCAACGACTTCCTCAACGTGTCCACCAGCCTCTGGGGTTGGAATCTGGCCGCCCTGGTCATTATGGGCCTGATCATGGGCTGGTCCATCCCCCGCTTACACGCCTGGGCCTCCTTCATCCTGTTCCTGGAACTCGCCATCGCCTATGTGGCCATCGTCTACTATCTCTTTTCCCGCTGGGATCACTACTACCAGATGGTCTATCCCCTCCAGACCCTCCTCTCCGTCTATGTCGGGGTCGGGCTCATGCGCCTCCTTAACGTGGAACGGGAGCGCAAGCGCATCAAATCCACCTTCCAGAGCTTCGTCGCCCCGGAAGTGGTCAACGAGATGCTGCGCCATCCGGAGAAACTCCGATTGGGCGGCGAAAAACGCGACCTCACGGTCATCTTTTCTGATATCCGGGGCTTTACCACCCTGGCGGAAACCATGGACCCCGAGGACCTGGTGAACCTTCTCCACACCTACCTCACCCCCATGACCGACATCGTCTTTAGACACGGGGGCACCGTGGACAAATACATCGGTGACGCGGTCATGGCCATCTACGGCGCCCCCCTGGACCTCCCCCAGCACGCCGACCACGCCTGTCTCACCTCCCTGGACATGGTGGCCTCCCTGCGGGAACTGTGCCAGGAATGGACCGCCCGGGGCTGGCCCTCTATCCAGATCGGCATCGGCATCAACTCCGGCCCCATGACCGTGGGAAATCTGGGCTCCGAGCGTCTTTTCGACTACACCGTCATCGGCGACCACGTCAACCTGGCGGCCCGCCTGGAAGGTCTGAACAAATATTACGGCACCACCATCTTAATCAGTGAATACACGGCCCGACTCCTGCAAAACCCGTTCATCATGCGGGAGGTGGACAAGGTCCGGGTGAAGGGGAAACAGACCGGCGTGGTGGTTTACGAAGTCATGGGCCTGGGAGAGCCGGACGACGAGCAGGCCTGGCTGCTTCAGACCTTTGCCGCCGGCCTGAAGGCCTTCCGGGATCAGCAATTTGTCGAAGCCGCCAGACTCTTTGGTGCCTGCCTCGAGATCTTTCCCACCGACGGCCCCTCCCGGCTGCTCCGGGAACGCTGCCAGGAGTTCCTCTCCTGCCCACCCCCGCCTGACTGGGACGGCTGCACCGCCATGACCAAGAAGTAGCTCCTCACCCCCGGGTCAGGAGCAGCCCCACCCAAGTGTAGCTGCCCTCCCGGGGAGTCTCGATCTCCCAGCGCTCCCGGGTGAGGCGCCGGCCCGGATGCCACCCCCAGGCGCGGTGGCCGACCAGGAGGTCTGCCTCCTGGGTGTCCCGGAAGCCCGACAGGATCAGGCCGCCGCTTCCCAACCGGGCCAGCTCGGCGATCTTGTCCATCTGCACCGGCCACGGCAGGTTGGCCACAATGAGGTCAAACGTCCCTCTCAGGGCCTCACTGGAGCCCTGGAGCCACTGGACGGCCCCCTCCAGGCCGTTTCTGCGGGCGTTGGCCCGGCAGGTCGCCAGGGCCGGCCCCGCGACATCCACTCCCACCACGACCGGCACCCCCAAACACACCGCGGCCAGGGCCAACACCCCGGAGCCGCAGCCCAAATCGAGCAGCGTCCGGGGCGGGGCGTCCCGACAGGCTGCGGTCAACAGTTCCAGGCAGAGGTTGGTGCTGGGATGGGACGGCGGGAAGGCCCGGGAGCCGCACACCACCACATGGCGCTCTCCGGGACGGACCCGGGCATAGCGCCAGGGGGTGCGAACGGCCAGGTGTGGAGTGAGGCGCAGAAGCATGGCAACCGATGGCTTCGGATGATGATAAACGCCGGCGGAAGCTTCACAGGCTCCTATCCGCCACCATACCCGAAAACCGGGGTGCCTGTCAAAGCCAGAAATCCGGCGGCGCCGATGGCCCCTTCCCCCCCACCACCCTTTTCTGGGGTTGGAGGCGGAGTCTGGGGGAGGGGGCAGGGGCCCGGCGACACGGACACCTCGCCTCAAGGCAGTCCTTGACCCACTCTTCCGGTACGGGGGAAATTTCCGCCTCCGGTTGCAGCCCTCCTTGACCTGACTTAGCTTTTGAGATAAGAAAAGCACAGTACCAATACGGTAGCAGGAGATTTCCCTGGGAACGAACGGCGACACCAAGCGACCAGCAGCGGGTGATGCAGACATGAGCAAGGCCCTCTTGACCATGGGGGGGTATCATAAACTCCTCACCGAGCTGCAACACCTGTGTCAGGTGGCGCGGCCCCAGGCCCGCCTGGAGCTCATGGAGGCGGCCCTCGAGGGACCTCTGGAGAACAACCTCGCCTACCGGGAGGCCAAATTCCGACATGATCGGGTGGATCGCCGCATCCGCCAGTTGCAGCAGATCCTCTCCGAATCCGAAGTGCTGGTGGGCAGCAATCTGACGCCGATGACGGTGATCTTCGATTCCCGGGTCCAGGTGGTCAATCTGCAGACCGGCAAAACCTTCATCTTCCGCCTGGTGGGAGCCGTGGAAGCCGACCCCCTGCACGGACGCCTGTCGGTCACGTCGCCCTTGGGCCAAGCCCTTCTGGGGCGGCAAGTGGGCGAGCGCATCCGCTTGCACGCCCCCGGTGGCCTCCGGGACTACCAAATCCTGGCCATCGATCGGGACCCCCTATGAGCCTGAACCATCACCCCCAGGACCGCCAACGCCTCAACCGCCGACGCTTGGCCCTCGCCTTCGGTATGCAGGCGGTCTTCTGCGTGGTGGAGCTGGTGGGCGGGATCCTTACCAACAGCCTGGCCCTCCTCGCCGACGCCGGCCACATGCTCAGCGACGTGGCGGCCCTGGGACTGTCCCTCTTGGCCATGTATTGGTCCCTGAGACCCCCCACCGCCCGGCGCACCTTCGGCTATCATCGCCTGGAAATCCTGGCGGCCCTGGTCAATGGCCTGTTACTGTGCGGCATCTCCTTATACATCTTTGCCGAGGCCTACGGCCGCTTTTTCCAGCCCCCGGGCCTCAACAGCCTGCCGCTCTTGGTCATCGCCTCCCTGGGCCTGCTTGTCAATCTGGCGGGGGTGTGGATTCTCTACCCCGGCCAGAAGCAGAACCTCAATATCCGTTCGGCCTTCTTGCATCTCCTGGCTGACTCCCTGGGCTCCCTGGCCGCCATCACCGCCGGGGTCGCCATCTTTTGGAAACAGTGGTACTGGTTCGACCCCCTGGCCGGCTGTGTCATCGGCGTGATGATCATCGCCGGAAGCTGGCGCCTGGTGTGGGAGGCGGCCGACATCCTCATGGAGGCCACCCCCCGCCATATCAGCCTGAATGCAGTCCAGTCAGCCCTGGAAGGCTACCGGGGGGTGCAGCAAGTGCACGACCTGCACATCTGGACCATTGCCTCGGGGCTCTACGCCCTCAGCGCCCATGTGGTGGTGGCCGACGGCCTGGACCGGGACTGTTTGATCCAGGACCTGGGGGACCTCCTGCACCAACGCTTCGGCCTGGAACACAACACCCTGCAAATCGAGAGCACCAACGGCGCCTGCACCTCAGTGTGCCTCTGGCATGAAATAACCCAGCGGCAACCGAAGCCCGCTCCGGGCTAAACTTCGCTCGAGGGCCAACCATCTTTCCCGCAGAGGAGGACCTATGACATCGAGCCAATGGGAACTGCAACCGGAAGACCTGCGCGCCAGCTGCCCTCCGGACTCCTTGGGTTTTGAAACCACTGCGGACCTTGCCCCGGTGGAGGACAAGGTCATCGCCCAATACCGCGTCCTCCATGCCCTCGAGTTCGGCCTGGGGATGAAGGACCCGGAATTCAATCTCTACGTCTCCGGACTGGCCCGCAGCGGCAAGTGGGAGATGATCAATGCCTATGTCGCCAAGATCGCGGCCGCCGCCCCCACCCCCCCGGACTATGTCTACATCTTCAACTTCAAGGAACCCGAGAAGCCCCGCACCCTTAAACTGCCCACCGGCACCGGCAAGGGATTCAAGGCCGACATGGCGGAGCTGTTGAACACCCTCCGGGTCCAAATCCCTGATGTCTTCGAATCCGACGACTACAGCAACCGGCGGGAATCCCTGGTCCACCAATTCAACCGCGAACGGAATAACGTCTTAAGGGAATTGGACGAACGGGCCACCGCCGAAGGTTTTATCCTCAACATCTCCCAGGCCGGGATGATGATCATGCCGGGAAAGGAAGGTCGGCCCCTCTCCGAAGAGGAAATCAAGGCCCTGGCGGAGGAGCAGCGGGAGGAACTGCGCCAAAAATCCTCGGAACTGCACGCCGAAATGAACGACGCCCTGCGCAAGATCCGCAAGATGGAAAAGGAGTTCCAGGTCGCGGAGAAAAAACTCGATCAGGACGTGGCCCTATTCGTGGTGGGCCACCTCATCGAGGAATTGCTGGAAAAATATCGGAATCTCCCCGAGATCACCGACTATCTGCGCCAGGTCCAGGACGACGTCCTGAAGAATATCGACGACTTCAAACGCCGTCAGGGCGCCCCCAGCCCCTTCCCCTTCCCGGTGCCGGAACCCAGCTTTAGCCAATACGAGGTCAACGTCTTCATCGATCATTCGGAAACCAAAGGGGCGCCGGTGGTGCAGGAGAACAACCCCACCTACCCCAACCTCTTCGGCACCATCGAACGCCGGGCCCAATTCGGCACCCTGGTGACGGACTTCACCCTCATCCGCCCCGGGGCCCTCCATCGCGCCAACGGCGGCTACCTCATCATGAACGTCCTGGATCTGCTCAAATGGTGGCTCTCCTATGAAGGCCTGAAACGGGCCTTGAAGAACCGGGAACTGAAGATCGAGGACCTGGGGGAACAACTGGGACTCATCTCCACCAAGACCCTCTACCCCGAGCCCATCCCCCTGGATCTCAAGGTCATTCTCATCGGCACCCCCTACATCTATCAGCTCCTCTACAACTTCGACGACGACTTCCACAAGCTCTTCAAGGTCAAAGCCGACTTCGACTGGGTGATGAAAAAGACCCCGGAACATTTGGCCCGGCTCTTCTCCTTCCTCAACACCCAGACCCAGGAGCAGAACATCAAACCGGTCCATAAGACCGCGGTGGCCCGCCTGGTGGAATACGCCGGAGAACTGGTGGGACATAAGAACAAGCTCACCCTCCAGGTGGAAGAACTCATCGACGTTCTTAAGGAGGCCAACTACTGGGCCGGCATCCACGACCGCGACACCATCATGGGCGAGGACATGGAAAAGGCCATCGACGAGAAGACCTTCCGGTCCGATCTCTTTGAAGAAAAGATGCAGGACTTCATCGAAGAGGGCATGCTCTTCATCGAAACCAGCGGCGCCGTGGTCGGCCAGATGAACGGCCTGTCGGTCTACTTCATGAGCGACCACGTCTTCGGGCGCCCCTCCCGCATCACCGCCTCCATCTCCCTGGGCAAGGAAGGGGTCATCGATATCGAACGGGAGTCGAAGCTCTCCGGGAACATCCACACCAAGGGGGTTATGATCCTCTCCAGCTACCTGCGGCGCTGTTTCGCCCAGGACAAGCCCCTGGCCCTGTCGGCCCACCTCACCTTTGAACAGAGCTACGGCATGGTGGACGGCGACTCGGCCTCGGCGGCCGAACTGATCACCCTGCTTTCCTGCCTGGCGGAGGTGCCCTTAAAGCAGAACCTCGCCATGACGGGATCGGTGAGCCAGCGGGGCGAGGTTCAGCCCATCGGCGGCGTCAACTGGAAGATCGAAGGCTTCTACAAGGTCTGCAAGAGCCGGGGGCTGGACGGCGACCACGGCGTCATCATCCCCAAGGCCAACGTCCAGGACCTGATGCTCAAGAAAGAGGTGGTGGAGGCCGTCCGACAGGGAAAATTCCACATCTGGGCCGTGGGCCATGTCGATGAAGCCCTGGAGATCCTCACCGGCCTGCCCGCCGGCCAACCTCTGCCCGAAGGCGGCTATGCCCCCGACACCATCAATGGCCGGGTGGACCGGAAACTCAAGTACATGATGGAAACGGCCCGGGAGCTCATGAAGGAGGAAAAGGCGGCCAAGGAGGCAGAAGGCTAAATGTGTCGGTCATTGCGGGCTAGACCCGGCGCTGGGGAGTGGTAGATGGCGGCCTGCGGCCGCCCAGTTAGAAACTGAGAGAGAGACACACACATGTTGACTGACGCACAGGCCCGGGAGCTGTATGCGGCGCTGTCCGGACGCTACCGCCTGGAATGGGCCCCGGCCCAGGTCCGTGACCTGAAGCTGGAGCTCCTCCAGATCCACGACCTGGAAGGCTTCCTGGTGGGTACCATCGAAACCGGGACCTCCTCCCTGGCCAATTTCCCCTTCTGGGCCATGGTATGGGACGGGGCCCTGGTATTAGCCGATTTCCTGGTCCGCCAACCGCCGGAGCCGAATCGCCCCCTCCTGGAACTGGGCTCCGGAGTGGGATTTGTCGGCCTCTTCGCCGCGGCGCGAGGGCATCGGGTGGTGCTCACCGATAACCACCCGGACGCCCTGGACTTTGCCCGCCTGAGCATCCATCACAACAAACTCGCCACCGCCGCGGTGCGCCCCCTCGATTGGCGCACCCCGGACCTCCCGGGAACGTATGAATGGATCGCGGCCTCCGACATTCTCTATGATGAAGGCAGCCCTGTGCTGGTGGCAGCCCTCCTGGACCGCTTCCTGGCCCCGGGGGGAGTCGTCCATCTCGCCCAGGGCATCATCGGAAAGAACCTCAAGCATTTCTTTGAACTGATAAAACCGCGCTATCAGGTGCGCTACCAGGAAAAACACCTGACCACGGCCGAAGGCAAAAAGAAGGTGTTGTTTCTGGAGATGCGCCGCCGCAGTTGAGCCGCACCGCTCAGGGCCGGGTGAGGAGAAACTGGTCCAGGACTGCCAGCGTCTCCTCCGGGCACTCCTCCTGGGGCACGTGCCCGCAGCGGGGCAGCACCACCAATCGGGCGGTGGGCAGGGCTTCGGCCAGCTGCCGCCCCACCGCCAGAGGCACAATGGCGTCCTCCTGCCCCCATAGGACCAGCACCGGCACGGTGATCTCCCCATAGCGCCGGATCAGCGCCTCGACGTTGTCCGGTAGCACTAATTGCGCGGTCCGGATCAGGGCCTGGTGGGCCCCGGGGAGACTGGCGTAGTGGGCATAGGTCTCCACCATCTCCGGCGTAATCTTGCCATGGTCGAAGAAGGCCATCTCCAGCACCCAACGGGCCAGGGCCGTCCCCGGTGCCAGGCCCAGAGCCAGGTGGTTGACCACCGGCAGGCGCAGCACCTTCATGAAGGTGGGCAGCTCCTGGGGAAAGCTGGCGCTGTCCATGAGTATCAGTTGTCTGATGGGCTGAGGCCCCCCGGCTTCGGCCAGATTCAGGTAGGTCATCAGGGCCACCGCCCCCCCCAACGAATGGCCCGCCACCGTCAGGTTGGTCAAGCCCAGCGCGGCAATAAAGGCGGCCACCAACCGGGCCTGGTCGGCCACCGCGTAGGCGTCGTCCTCCGGCTTCTCCGAATCCCCGAAGCCTTTGAGGTCCAGGGTCAGCACCCGGTGAGAGGGGGCAAAATGGGGCACCACGTGGCGCCAGGAATACCGGCAGGCCCCAAAGCCGTGCACCAGCAGGAGCGGCTGCCCCCGGCCGGTATCGGTGTAGGCCAGCTTCACTCCATTAATGTCTATGGTCTGATAATCATCCCGCATGGCGGCGGTCCTCAGGTCAGGAGCGCTCTTGCAACCGGTGAGGGCTGTCGCTAACAGCAGCGCGGCCCCCAGCCACGCCCCCAGGCGGCACGTTCGGGTTTCGGGGTCCACGGCCCACCTCCGGGTTCAGGGCATCTTCGTGCGTCTCCTCACCCTTCGGCAGCCTCACCCCGGAACTTGAGACTCCAGGAACCGCCCCTTTCCCACCCATTACTTTTCCAGCCCGAACATCCGCTTCAGAAACCGTCCCCCCCAGGCCAAACGTTCCTCGTCAGCCTCACTGCGCAGCCCCTGACTTTCCTCCGGGCTCAGCCCCAGGGTCTCCGCCCCCTCCCCGGCCGCCAGCCGCTCCCCCAGGCCATCCAGATCATACAGGGCCAGGCTGAAGAACTCCTGGCCGCGCCCGTCCAGAGGCGGCTGGCCCGGGGCCCCCAGGCGCACCAGCAGTTCCTTCCAGACCGCATCGTGGGTCTCATTGGCCGCCAGCCCCTGGTCGGCCAGCCACTGGGCCAGGGTCCACTCCCGCCCCGCCTCGAATCCCCGGCAAAACGGGAGCGCCTTGAGGAAATGCACGTCCTCCACCCCCTTGGGGGTCAGCCGGCTCCCCTGGGTCACCGGAAACAATCGGCAGGCCGCTGGCCGGGCCACATACACGGTGCATCCGGACTCGGGGTGCAGGAACGGACACCCGGAGGCGTCCGGGGCCAGGAGCAGCAGGGGCAAAAGGGAGGCGTCGTCCCGGAAGTTCACCGTGTATTGCTCCAGAAACTCCCCCGTCCGCAGCCCCAGGTGCCGGGACAGGCGCAGGATGTCGAAGGGCCGCAGGATGATGGTGGGCCGCCGGCAGCATTGGTTGAAACACGCCAGCCCCGGGTGGCAGTGAAACCGGAAGCGGCTGGCCGGGTCCAGGACCCCGGTGTCATCGTTTCTATACAGATTCGCCATCATTCTTCGGCTTACGCCCCTCTTCAGGTCCATATTGCACAACTGTCCCCCTTGGCCCCGGCCTCGACCTCCGCCTTCACCCCTTTTTCTGACCACTGACCACTAATTACTGCCCCCTGCTCCCGGCCCCCCCGTCACCGCCGACTCCGGCACCGTCTCCCGAGGGCTTATGGAAATTTCCTTCTCCACCGGTTCCGCCTGTCCCCGGACCTTAACCGCCGCTCGGAGGATAAATCCTCCATAAAATTCCTCGCTCATCAGAAAGCGTGTGTCCCGGTTGGACACCTCCCGCACCGGCCGGTGAAAAGTCGGATGCAAATGATACGTCACCGCCTCCACCAGATTTAACAGGGAATCCTCGACATCCAACCACACCTTGAACTCATACCAGGTCTTCCCCTCACCGTAGGCTTCTTTGCTCTTTTTGACCTCCACGGCAAAGGTTAGCTTGTCGGGCGTCACCACCAGCAGGGCTTGGGTAAAATCCGAGGACTTCTTCCGTTCCTCTGCATGGGTCAGCCATCGTTTCCCCAACTCCGACAGCAGGAGCAGCCTGAGTTCCTGGTCATCGGCCAGCTGCCTGGCCACCTCCAGCACCTCTTGCCCGCCTTGCGGGTCCTTTTCCAGCTCCCCGATGCACGTATGCAACTCTTCCTGTCCGGCCGGCAACTGGGCCAGGTATAAAGACAACTCGACATTCCCCCACAACTTATCATGAACCGCCGGCCACCGCTCATACAGGGTGCTGGACACCACCAGGCTCCCGAAGGAAAACCCCTGGTCCGGTTGCAGGTCCGCCATATTCTTCCACACCATCAAGTTGTTGATATAGCGGACGACTGCCCGAGGATTATTGGAATGGAGGGGGCCGATGACCTCGGTGATCTGCTCCAGGACCTCCCGGTATTCCTCTGGCACGCGTGCCAGTAAGCCCGTGATAAAACCCGTGATAACCTTTTCATCCCGCTGCGGGGGGATATAAAAGGGCAATTGAACGATCTTTTCCAGGTACTTGTCGCTGCTGAATCCCGCCAGGCCGTATTTTTCCTTGTAGAGATATCGCAGATATCCCATGATCACCTTATAGGACAGCCCTATGATAAACACGAATCCCGGCTGTGCCAGGATCAGCTTGACAGTCTCCAGCAGCTTGATGGCCTGGTCGGGGAGGCAGCGGTCCAGATCGTCGATGAACATGACAATCTTTTTGCCCTGTAACAGCCTGACATCCTTCAGCTCTCGGTATGCCCGGGAATACAGGCCCTTGTTCCAGTATTGTAACCTGTCGAAGAACTCTTTGAAAGGCAGGGCCGCTTCCAATCCACCCCAGGGAGTTTTGATATCGGCCTTCAGGGTAAGGCTCTCCAACGCCGCCTGCAGCCCTTGCTTCAACGTTTTTTTCCTGTCTTTCCCCAGTGCATCACAGAAATCCGGGCGTTGTTCGAAAGCCGCAATGATGCTGCCCACCAGGGGAATGATGGGGTTGTCTTCCTTCTCGAATTGCCAGGCGTTAAACCAGACCGGCAGGATGTTGTGGGTATTTCCCGAGGCATTTCCTGAGGACTTGTTTGACCCGACCAACTCGGTCTTGATCAAGTTCATGAGGCTGGTCTTGCCCGCCCCCCAGTCCCCGAAGATGCCGATGGTGAAGGGTCCCTCGGTGTCCTGGACCGCCTGCGAGATGATTCGGGCGTAGGACTGAAAGGCCAGACCATCCTCATCCGGGTGCTCAATCGCCCGATCGGTGAGGAGAGGTAACTTTTCCATCCCTGCTCCCTCCTGCACGGTTCCGTCGCATCTTCCCCGCCTACCTGATTCTATTCTCCTGAATCAGGAGATTTTCACAAGACCTTTTTTCCTTTTCCCTCCCCATCCCCTGGCTCCGGCCCCAGTGGCCATATCCCCTGACCTCAAGTCGGCTTTTTTATCGCTAAATTCTGTCGTTGTGGTATATTTAAGTCTGGGCGGTCAGCTCGCCCCGGTGCTGTTCCCAGAAATCTGAAGGGCTCTCATCCTCCATCGTTCTCGAGCCTTCCCGAACCCCCTTGCGTCCGCATCTGCCCCTGGAACCGCTGGGGTTCCGCTGACCGATACCGTACGCCAGTCACCTAAGGAGTCGCCCCGTATGAAGAGCATGAGAGACGTCCGCCCGGTTCAGATGACCCTGAACAGCCGCTTCAAGTTTAAGTGCTACCCGGGTATTTCCTGTTTCACCGCCTGCTGCCAAAAGATCGACATCGCCCTCACCCCTTATGACATCCTGCGGATCAAGAAACGCCTGGGAATAACCTCCGGCGAGTTCCTGCACCGCTACGTCCGCCAGGAGATCGACGAAAAGTCCGGCCTGCCCCTGGCCATCATCCAGATGGACCCCGACCGGGACTATGTCTGCCCCTTCGTCACCCCCGAGGGCTGCACCATCTATTCCGACCGCCCCGCCGCCTGCCGCTACTACCCCATCGGCCAGGGCACCATGCAGACCGAGGAAGGGGTGGACGAATTCTATTTCCTGATCAAGGAGCCCTTTTGCAAGGGTCTGGAAGAAAAGAAGGAATGGACCATCGCCGACTGGCGGGTGGATCAGGAACCCGACCTCTACGACGACATGAACCGCGAGTGGAAAGCCATGATGCTGCGGCGGGACGCCGACGCCATGAAGGCCATCGACGAGAAAAAACAGAAGATGTTCTTCCTGGCCAGCTACGACCTCGACACCTTCCGGCGCTTCGTCCTGGAAAGCCGCTTTTTGGAACTGTTCGAGGTGGAGCCCGAGACGGTGGCAACCATCAAGACCGACGACGTGGCCCTGATGCACTTCGCCTTCCGCTACCTCAAGTACCTGCTCCTCATCAAGGAGGACCTGAAGGCCAAGGAGGGGGTAGCCCCGGAGCCGGCCCCCGCCCCCCAGGCGTAAGGTCCCCATCCTGCCATACCGAGACATACCCGAGGCCGGGGAGGCATCAGCTTCCCCGGCCTCGTCTCTTGGCTCCACGGTCTGGCACCCCGCGCCTGCGCCCCGTCGGACCCTACGTCCGCCCCCCCTTCTTGACCCAGGGCAGGGTCACCGCCCCCTCCCGGATGCGGGTCAATTCCTCCTCCCGCCCGATCATCACCAGAATGTCGCTGGGCTTCACCACAAAACCCGGGTCGGGCAGAAACACGAACCGCTCCGGCACCAGCTCCTTGATGGCGATCACAAACACCCCGAAGCGTTTCCGCAGGTCCAGCTCCAGGAGGCTGTGGCCATAGAAGGCGTCGGGCGGGGCCACATCCATCACCCGGTAGTCGGCCTCCAGGGGAATGAACTCCAACAGATTGGGATGGATCATCTGGGCCGCCAGTCGGCGGGCCGTCTCCCGCTCCGGGAAGATCACCTCCTTGGCCCCCACGGACCGCAGGATGGCGGCGTGGTCTTCGGTGGTGGCCTTGGCCCGGATCATGGGGACCCCGATCTTGTGCAGGTGCAGGGTGCACAGAATGCTGGACTCCAGGGACTCCCCCAGGCTGACGATGGCCTCGTCGAAGTCCGGCGTGACCACGGACCGCAGGCTGTTAAAATCCCGGGCATCCAGCACCAAGGCCCGCTGCACCACGTCAGCCAGGGCGTAGACCAGCTCCTCGTCCTTGTCCAGGGCCAGAACCTCGCAGGTCTTGGCCAACTCCCGGGCCAGCTCGGTGCCGAACTGGCCCAGGCCGATGATGCAAATCATCTTCTTCTGTTTCATCCGATCATCACCTTGGCGCGGGGATAGCGAATCAGGCTGTGTTTCTCTGGAATGACCCACATGGCGATGGTCAACGGGCCGACCCTCCCGAAGAACATGGTCAATATAACCCATAGCTTGCCCACAGGCGTGAGTTTGTCGGTGATCCCGGTGGACAGACCCACGGTCCCGAAGGCCGACAGCTGTTCGAAGACCACGTCGTGCATACCGATCCCGGGCTGGGGCAATTCCGTGGTCAGGAGCAGGAAGATTCCCAGGATATTCCAGGCCAGGGCCAGGCGGATCAGAATCGTGTTGCGCCACAACGTCTGGGGCGGCACGCAGCGGTCCAGGAGCCGCACATCGGAGTCGCCCCGCAGTTTGGAACGCATCTCCGCCACAAAAATGGCAAACGAGGTGGTTTTGATACCCCCGGCGCAGGAGCCGGGGGAGCCTCCGATGAACATCAACAAACACAGGAGCAGGATGGAATTGACCGGCAGCTTGCCGATATCCACCGTATTGAATCCCGCCGTGCGGGCCGTCACCGACTGGAACAGGGCCCCCGACAGTTTCTCCACCCAGGTCACCTCGCCCCCGGTCAGGCCGAAAATCGCCAGGACCACTGCCCCACCCAGGATGAGCCGGGTGGAAACCCGCAGTACCACCCGGGCATGGGTGGACAGTCGGGGCGGGCCGGCCTCCGGCTGCCGCCCCAGGCGCCTCCGGCCCCGCCGCCACAGCTCCAGGAGAACCGCGTGCCCCAACCCCCCGGTGATGATCAGGAGCATTATCGTGGTAACAATCAGATGGTTGTTCCGGAGGTCGATGAGGTTGTCCTTGTAGATGGAAAAACCGGCGTTGCAAAAGGCCGACACCGCATGAAAGGCGGCCGAATAGAGAGACGAACCGATTTCCGCGCTACGCCACCATAGTCCCAGAAAGATGAGCAGCGCCCCTGCCGCCTCAATGGCCGCGGTGGTGAGCAGGATGCGGAAAAACTGGTGCTTGAATTCCACCCCGATATCCTGCTGGAAAAAGGAATCGTGCAGCACCGCCTGGGATTGCAGGGACAACCGCCGGCCCAACATCTGAAAGGTCAGGGCGGCAAAGGTCATCACTCCCAACCCCCCGGTCTGGATCAGGAGCAGGATTACCACCTGGCCGAAGGTGGTATAGGCTGTGCCCGTGTCCACCACCACCAGCCCGGTGACGCAGACCGCCGACGTCGAAGTGAACAGGCAGTCCAGAAAGCTGACTCCGGCCGTCTGCGACCAGGGCAGCCTCAGGAACATCGCGCCGGTCAGAATCACCGCCGCAAAACCGCCAATGAGCAGAAATTGCGGGGAGCTGAAAAAGGGGAAGACGCGGCGGGGTAAAGTCAAGAAGACGGTTCGGAGGGGCGCGACGCGCATTACCAGGATCTGCCTTATTTAAGTTCAGGAAAACCGCTTTTACTCCGCTAGCGTTTTACCACGATTCTCCTTCGTAGGCAACGGGCAATAATGGTAGATTGCCGCCGCGGCGGATTACGTCCCAGGATGTGCCGGCCCCGCCGTGGGGCCCGCCGAATTTCCCAGCCAGGGTCGGTAATTGATATTGAATTGCATCTTGGGAAACAGCCGGGGCAGCCGCATCAGGTTGAACACCATGACCCCGATGGCCATCCGGTCCAGCCACGAACTCATGGGCCAACCGATCTGCACTGTGATCTGGCGCTCGGGCACTTCATATTCCACCACCTTCAACAGCGCCACCAGACGGTGGTAGACCCCGGATTTCCGTTGCGGGAACCGGAAGTGATTGGGGGCCACCTTGTGGGGAATGCCTTCCCGGGGGTGGTAAAAGGTAATGTAAACCTCGTTGTCTTTTATCGCGTCCAGGGCCTGTTCCCAAGGGCGGCGGAAGATCAGGTGCAACTCCGGGGCGTCGGATTGAGCCAGATACAGGATCATTTCCATCTCGCTGTCGGTCTTTTCGATCTCCTTGATCTCCGGGGCCCGCTTCTGGGCCACCAGGAGGCCCAGGAGGAGCACCACCCCCGTGATGGCCGCCCACAACAGGGTGCCGTGGACCTTCAGGGCCGCGAGAAATATGAAACAACTCACAAAGATGACCCACATGATCAGGGTCACCAGGCGGCTGGTGAAGAATTGAATCTCCACCGTCCCCTTGAAGTAGCGATAGATGAGCAGCGACCCCATATTGATGCAGAAGCTGGCGATGAGGCCGATGGCGTACATGTCGGCCAGGATCATCTGACTGCCGGCAGTGAGAAAGATGATCCCCGAGAAAAAGGCGGCGTTCATCAGATGGATGCGATACAGGGACTGGCGCCGGTTGGTGGCGATGAGCCAATGGAAGCCGTAACGGTGCGCCACCCGCTCGATGAGTTCGCTACTGGCCACAAAGGCCGTATTCACCGCCATGATCAGGGTGAAACTGGCCAGGGCGGCCACCGCCACCCCAAAGCCCACGCCGTTGATCAGGCTGGCGTAGTGGGTGATAAGATCGCCTTCGTGGAGATGAAAGTCGATGGGGGCCGACAGGGCCAGGGCCGCCACCACCGGGGTGACGATTCCCACCGTGAAGGCCAGGAACCAATACGCCTTGCTGATCTCCCGCCAGCTCTTCACCAGCCCGGCGGTCTGCAGCACCGACTCCACCCCGGAATAGGCCAAAATACAACTGGCGATGGAGGCGATGAACAGATTATAGTTGCCGAACCAGGTCTTGGCGGTGTGCAGGCGGTCATCGGCCTGTAACGCAGCCTCCTTCAGGCGCTCCAGGGCCGGTCCGTCCAGGGCCAGCACCCCCGAGGCGATCAGGTTGAGAAAGATAAAGGCGGCGGCGACGAAGATGGCGAAGACAAAGCGGGCGTTTTCCTTGATGCCCATGATGTTGAGGCCCGCCACCGCCCAGATGATCCCCAGGATAAGGGCCATCTTGACGCTATGGGAAGCCTGAAAAAAACTGGCCGCGTTCTCCACCGCACTCACCGCCGAGATACAGGCGGTCAGGATATAATCCACCATGATGGACGACACTGCGATGAACGACACGGTGGGGCCCAACACCAAATAGGAGAACGAATACACCCCCCCACCGATGAGGCCGTGGTGCTCCAGGATGCCGGCAATCTCCACCAGCCGGGTGGTCATGTAGTGGATGAAGATTGCGGTAAAGGCGATGAACACGATGGCGCTGGGCCCGATAAACCGATACGCCTCCGCCGGGGCGTAAAACACCGAGGTCAGCTCATCCATCAGGGTGATGATGGCCACCGACAAAAACGTCAGCCACCAGCGGCCCTTGTCGTAATAGGCCAGGAGGTTGCTGCGGCGTAACAGATAGACGAACAGGACGACCAGGCAGAGGTTGAGGACCAACAGCACGCCGAATTTCATGGTGAGGAGTTCCCCCAAAAGTTTGGGACGGACCGGGCGCAAAAAAAACCGCTGGCAAAGGCAGCGGTGTCGGTCCGTCGCGGTTGCCCTTCCAAACGCCTACGGGGTTAGCTGTCGGGCTCGGGCCTGGAAGTGCCCTATCCGTTTCCGGAATACGCCCCTGATACCTGGGTCCCCCGCATCCATGGGATGCCCACGGATTTCGGCTACAACTTCATACGCTTGAATGTAAATCAATCGGGGAGATTGTCAAGCAATTCTTGGCAGCCTCTCTTCTCCTCTGGGAACGGTTAAAAGATGACTCGCACTCCACCCAGATCTTCCACGGAAAAGACGTGTTTTTGCTCGGGAGCGCCAATGAAGATATTATTTTTCGGCACTCCCAACTCCTGGGAAATCTCCTCCACGGTCTGCGGGTTGAACTGTCCCTGCCGGGAAATAAATTCGATCTTGAAGTCCGGATAGAGTTCCCGCACTACCACCAGGCTTTTCTGAATCTGTTCTTCCTCAGCCGGATCAGGCGTCGTCCACAGATGAATCAGGGAGACACTCTGGCTGGACTCGTTTTGAGCGATATATTCGAAGGCCTTGGCCAGCCGTAACAACTTGCCGCCCCGAATGAACAGCACCATGCGGATATGAGTAATCTCCATCACCTTGTCGATGATGACGGTGCGCCACAGGAAGATCCGTTCCAGGGCTTCATTAATGAGGATGAGAACGGCCTTGAGGATGGCAATGCGCTTGTACATCAGGACCACAATGAACACCGCCGGGATGAAATAGAGACCGAAATACAGGAGAAAACGGTAGTTAATGGCGATGTTGCCGAACAGAGCCAAAGTGGTGGCCAGCACCCCCAGAATAACCGTAAACCAGCCGGCCCGGTAGGTCCGCTTCAACTCCTGCCGGTTGACCTTGAGCAGGATGTTGCCGATGCCGAACAGGGTCATCACCCCCAGAAAAGAGATGGTATAGACCCCGGCCAGTGACAGAAGCCGTCCGCGGGTCAGGTAGAGAATGGAGATGCTCAGGATCATAAACCCCAAGATGATGCGGTGATAGGTCCCCCGGCGACCGGTTTTCAGGAAAAACTGGGGGAAGCACTGGTCCAGGGTCAAACGGTGCACCAACCCGGTCACCCCCACATAACTGGTCAGCACCGCCCCCGACAACACCAGGAAGGCATCGACGACGATCAGGGTATGGAGCGGCCGACCTCCCAACATCGTGCCCAGCTGGGAGAGCAGATCGTCCTGAAACTTGCCAACTTCCGCCACGGGCAGCAATCCCAACGCCAACAGAGCAATTATCGGATTGAACAGGGTAACCGCCACCCACATGTTGCGCAGCGTCAGGCGGAAAACGCCGTGCTGCTGCTGCTCCACAAAATTGGCGGAACTTTCAAAACCGCTGACCCCCAACATGGCCGCCGACACCCCCAGAAACAGGGCCTTGGGCCAATTGACCTCCTGCCCCAACTGGCTCCAATTGGCCAGCCAGATCTGCTGCGACGAGGCCACCTGAGGAAGACTCCAGACGATGAAGAGAACCAGCGTCCCGATGTGAACGACGAAGATGATCAGGGCCACTCTGGCCGATTCGGTAATCCCCAGGATGGTGAGGCCGGCGAAGATCATCAGCACCACTGCCGTGGTTTCCATGGGCGGCAGGAAGGGCAGCAGGTTTTCCAGATATTCCGCCGCGGTTTTGGCCGAAATGACCGCGGTGGCCAGGTAGGAGAGCAGGGTGAAGCAGGCGGCGATGGCCGCAGTAAACTTGCGGGTGCTGTTCAGCAGGCAGTTGTAGGCCCCCCCGTTCAAGGGCAGGGCTTCCACTACCTCTGTATAGATCTTCCGGTACAAATACAGGATGCCGGCCACGATCAGCAGGGCCAGGGGGGCCAGGGCTTGGGCGTAGACGATGGCGATGGCCGAGACGTAGAGGCAGGACGAGGTGATATCATTGCCGCAAATGGCAGTGGCAGACCAAGTCCCTAACCGGCCCTTCCGATGCGCCCCCTGGAGGAGTTCCTCGGGGGACAGGGAGGGGGGAGCTGGACGGCTCTCTATAGCAACTTCTGCATCCGGCATGGGAATTCCCCTATCTCCACTGGCGCATCAGGTCCCCGGAAGACTCACACCTGGCGCTGGCCCTATTTCTTCATTCCCCCAGGCCGCGTGACGGGCATTTGCCAGTAAATATAACTGGAACGGGAAGACTTGCAAGGGATATGGGCTTCCCGGGAGAAGATTTTCCTCGCCGGACCAGGAAACCCCGGGAGTCCCGCCTCAGGTCCGATAGAACTTGGGCACCAGCAGGATGATCACCGTATAGATCTCCAGGCGGCCCAGGAGCATGTCCAGGGATAAAATCCATTTGGCGAAGGCCGGCATCCCGGCGTAATTGTCCATGGGACCCACCTCCCCCAATCCGGGGCCGACATTCCCGATGCAGGCCAGGACCGAGGAGATGGTGGTCACCAGGTCCACTCCCGCCGCCGCCACCAGAAACATGGAGACCGCCGCCAGGCCCAGGTACAGGAAGATGAAGCCGGCAATGCCGGCAAAGACCTCCGGGGCCACCACCTGGTCGCCCATCTTCAACCGCACCACCGCCCGGGGATGGATGAGGCGGATGAGCTCCCGGTAGCCGTGCTTCACCACCACCATGATGCGCATGCACTTCACCGCCCCCCCGGTGGAACCCACCGACCCCCCCACCACCATGCAGAGGAGCAAGAGGCAGAGGGATAAAGGCGGCCAGAGCTCGAAATTGGCGGTGGCGTAGCCGGTGGTGGTGGTAATGGCCGCGACCGTAAAGGCGGCGTATTGCAGGGCCTGGCCCCAGGAATCGTAGGTCCGGGCCATGCAGTTGACGGTGATGATGGCGGTTAAAACTAACCAGAAGCCCAGGAAAAACCGGGCCTCGGGGTCTCGCCAGAGGGCCGCCGGCTTCCCCCGGAAGAGCTGGAAGTGCAGGGCGAAATTGATCCCGCCGATGAGCATAAAGATGGTCACCACCGTATCGATATACACGCTCTTATAGTGGCCAATGGAGGCGTTCTTGGTGGAGAAGCCCCCCGTGGCGATGGTGCCGAAGGTATGGCACAGGGCGTCGAAGAGATTCATACCGCCCACCATGAGCAGGATGGTCTCGGCGATGGTGAAGATGACGTAGACCTTCCAGAGGATCATGGCGGTATCCTTGAGGCGGGGCTTGAGCTTGTCCACCACCGGCCCGGGCACCTCCGCCTTGTAGAGCTGCATGCCCCCCACTCCCAGAAAGGGCAGGATGGCCAGCCCCAACACCACGATCCCCAGCCCCCCCAGCCAATGGGTCAGGCTGCGCCAGAACAGAATCCCCGGCGCCACCACCTCCACGTCCCGGATGACCGAAGCCCCCGTGGTAGTAAAGCCGGAGATGGTCTCAAAGACACAATCCACCGGCTGCGGCAGGACCCCCGACAGGTAGAACGGCAAAGCCCCAAAAATCCCCGCCGCCACCCAACAGAGGGTGGTGATGGCCATCCCCTCCCGGTGGTTGATGGCCCCCTTCACCCGGCCCCGGCGAAAGCCCAGGTACAGGACCAGCCCCACGGCCACGGTGAGGCCCGCCGATTCCAACAGTGGCCCGGCGCTGCCGTCCTGATAATATAGGGAGAACCCCACCGGCACCACCATGCACAGGCCGACGCAGATGATCAGGGAACCCAGAATGTGCAGCAGAAAGGGCCAGCGGATCATGGCATCTTACCTCCGGGCCACCAGGAATTGCTCCACCAGGGGAATGGTGGCCCCGGTGGAGAGGATCAAGACCCGGTCTCCGGGGACGATGACGGAGTCCCCACTGGGGATGAGAACGTCGTCGCCCCGGAAGATACATAAAAACAGAGCCTCCTTGGGAAAGTCCAGGTCCTTCAACGGGGCTCCCACGATGCCGGACCGGGGCAACGCCTCGGCCTCCAGGACCTCGGCGGCCTTGCCCCGGATCGACACGGTGGAGATCACCTTACCCCGCCGCAGGTGGGGAAAGAGACAATTGATGGCCGACAGCCGGGGGCTGACGATGTGTTCGATGCCGATGGTCTGAACCAGGGGAATGTAGGGGAACTTGTTGATCCGGGCCACCGTCTTTTTGGCCCCCAGACGCTTGGCCAACAGACACGACAGGATGTTCATCTCTTCATCCCAGGTCACCGCCACCACCATGTCCATATTGCCGATATTCTCCTGCTCCAGGAACTTCTGGTCCGTGGCGTAGCCTTGCAACACGATGGTGCGGTTCAGCTTGGCGGAGAGCATCTGGCAGCGCTGCGGGTCCTTTTCGATCAGCTTGACGTTGAACCGGCGGGCCTCCAACTCCCGGGTCAGAGGAAAACCGATATTCCCCCCGCCCACCACCAGGATGTTTTTCATGTGGGTGGCCTGCTTGCCGAACAGCCGCAGGATCTCATCCAGGTCCTGCCCCTGACAGACGAAATACACAAAGTCATCCGATTGCAGGATGTCTTTCCCCTTGGGAATGATCAACCGGTCATCCCGCACCAGGGCGGCGATAATCATGCGGTTTCTGGCAATCTTGTCCGGCAGCTGACTGAGCCTCAGGCCGCTTAAGGGGCAGCCGGCGGGCAAATGTTTACCCAGCATCTTCACCCGGCCCCCCATGAAGTCGTTGACCTCCTCCACGTCCGGGGCGCTCAGGATACGCAGGATGGAGTTGACCACCTCCATCTCGGGGTTGATCACCATACCGATGTTGAGGATATCCCGGCTCAGGGCCTCCCGGTACTGGCCGAAGTCCGGGTTGCGGATCAGGGCCACCTTCTGGATGCGGGGGGCGATGACGTTGGCAAAGATGCAGGCCGTGAGGTTCACCTCATCGCTGTCGGTTACCGCCAGAATGATGTCAGCCTGTTTCAAACCGGCGTCTTCCAACACCCGGGGGTTGGAGCCCGAACCCTGCAGCACCTGGACGTCCAGGTGCTCGCTGACCCATTGCAGGGCCTCGGGTTTGATGTCGATGACCACCACGTCCTTCTTTTCCAGGGCCAGCCATTCGGCGAAATGGTAGCCCACTTCCCCCGCCCCCACGATGACAATCTTCATGGAACTCCCCCTCGCTCTCCCCTCACCACACCTGCCAGATCAGATAGGCGGCGCACAACCCCAAGGTGCCCAGCGTGGGGAGGGTGCACGCCTTCAGGTACTCCAAAAAGCTTATCGGGTAGCCGGCCCTCTCCGCCAGCCCCACGGTGACCACGTTGGCCGAAGCCCCGATCACCGTGGCGTTGCCCCCCAGACAGGCCCCCAGGGCCAAAGACCACCACAGGATCCCGTCCGCCGCTCCGGGGACTTGCTGGTTCAAATAGGCCACCACCGGCAGCATGGTGGCGGTAAAGGGGATGTTGTCCACCGCCGCCGAGGCCACCGCCGACACCCCCAGGACCAGGAGCACCGCCGCCAAGAGCGATCCCTGGGATAGCCGGACCACCCCGTCCGCCGCCAACTGGATGAGCCCCGTCTCTTCGGCCCCGGCCACCACGATGAACAGCCCCATGAAAAAGACCAGGGTGGGCCACTCCACGTCCTCCTCCAACAGCGTCACAATATTCACCCGGCTGCAGGTCAACAGCGCCATGGCCCCGATCAGGGCCGCAATCGAGGCCTCCATGTGCAACACCCCATGGAGGAGGAACAGCCCGATGGTCAATCCCAGGATGACCAGCGACGTGCCCAGCAACCGGGCATCGGTAATCTGATACTCCTCCGGAACCAGGACGATGGGGGAGCGCTGCTGCCGGGCATCGACCGCCCCCAGCTCCCGCCGCTGCCACCAGAGGTAATAGGCCACCGCAAAGACCAGGCAGACCGACACAATCCCGGTCAGGTGCACCAGAAAATCCACAAAGGTCAGATGGGCATACGAACCGATGAGCAGGTTGGGGGGATCGCCGATCAGGGTGGCGGCCCCCCCCACATTGGAGGCAAAGACCTCCGGAATCAACAAGACCCGGGGATCAAGTTTGAGGGTGATGGCCAGTTCGATGGTCACCGGGATGATGAGGAGCATGGTGGTGACGTTGTCCAGAAAGGCCGAGGCCACCGCCGTCACCACCATCAGAATGGCGCACAGGATCAAGGCGCTCCCCCGGGCCCACCGGTAGGCTTGATAGGCCAGCCACTGGAACAACCCGGTCCGCTTCAGCACCCCCACGATGATCATCATCCCCAACAGCAGAAAGATGACGTTCATGTCAATGGCCCGCATGGCGTCATCGAAGGAAATGATAAACCATTCCGGGAAAAAGGTCCCCAGGGTGTAGCTCAGGAACAGGATCGCGGCCGCCCCCAACAGCGACGCCAGGGTCCGATGCATAACCTCCAGCATCAACAACCCGAAGGTTACCCCCAGGATTCCCGCCGCCAGCCAAAAGGCCGGCGTGATCTGACGGCTTACGGTCGGAGTGGCAACCCCCTGGAACCGACGGTTCCCCTGGGAGTCCTCCCCCGCCGGATGGATGGCCGCCACTATGGGACCCGGGCTGCGCCAGTTGGGCTTCGAGGCTTCCATGGTCACCGGCGCGCCCGGCAGGGTCCCCCGGGGAAGAATGAAGTCTGCCACAAAGTCCCCGCGGCGGTTGGTGCGCAGGCCTCCCTCCTGACCCTGCGGCTCCAGGCGCTGCCCCCCTATCCGGACCTCCACCGTCGCCCCTCTTACTCCCTCCCCCGAGGGTGAGCGTACAATTCCCGCCACCGACAACAGATCCTGGGGAGGGGAGGCCGCCCGCCCCTCAGCCGCCACTAACAGCAGCAGCACCGCCACTACTATCCAACCTGCGAGCCCGGTGGGTCGGCCCCCGGACGCAGGAGTACAATCCGAATATAAGTCAGTCAAGGGCATTGATCGTCGCCAGAAGAGGTGAGAGCACCGCTGGTAAGAGGTTAAGGGAGGGGGGCTCTAGACAGGAGGGCCAGTGGCCCAGGCATCTTGTCTAGGTGATGCCCCCGGCCCTTTCTCTCCGCCCCGTTCAGCCTCCGGAGCACCTTCATCCTCCCCGCATTTTCGCTTGGGCGTAAGACCTGCAATATTATATAACTATGACCAAGCACTCCCAAGGTATCTTTTTTCGGCGCCGCCTTTTCTCCCCCGGGGGAAGGGACGGTCAGCCCCACCGGAGGCACGAAGATGACCGGCGACTCCCCCTGCACCCACATTTTGATTCCCTATGACGGCAGTCCATCCGCCCAGAATGCCCTGGAACTGGCCGCCCTGTTGGCCCGACAGCGCGCCGCACAAGTCCGCCAGGTGACCATTCTGCGAGCCATCGGCAGCGGCTACCTGGCCCGTCACGTCCATAACGTTGACCTGCGGGTCCTCAAGCTGGAACAGACGCGGGAATGGCAGCGTCTCCGCCAACGCCACCTGGACGAGGAAGTGCTCCCCACCCTGGAGCTGGCCCGCCAGTTCCTGGAGATCAAGGGCGTGACGGCCCCCATCGCCACCCAGGTGGCCGAAGGCAAGGTCGCCGAGGTCATCCTCCGCACTGCGGCCCAGGCAGGCGTCACCACCATCTGCATGGGGCGGCGGGGATTGTCACCTTTTAAGGAGTTTTTCCTGGGGAGTGTTACCCGGGCAGTGTTGGGAGCTGCCCGGGAGGTGGGGGTCTATATTGCCGGCCGCCCCCGTACTCCTGAGGCCGACCTGACCCTCTTTCCGGCCCTCATCGCTGTGGACGGCTCCGCCATGAGCCTCCGGGCGGTGCGGGAAGCCGCCCTGCTGGCTGGTGAGGGTGGCGCCGCCCCCGCCCCCCTCACCCTGCTCCACGTGGTTGACCTTGACCTGGTGTCCTACGATCTGGCCGACGATCTCATGGGACACATGGCCGCCGGCCAAAAGGTCCTGGAGGAGGCCGGAAAACTCCTCGCCGACGCCGGGGTCGCCTACGAAGAAAAGCTACTCTCCGGCAATCCGGCTCGGGTCATCGCCCAATTAGCCGAAGAGGATGGTTTCGCCACCGTCTTCCTGGGCCACAAGGGCCTCTCGCCCCTGGCCCACCTCATCCTGGGGAGTGTGGCCAGCAACGTCCTGCACCGGGTGGAACACCCCACCGTGGCCCTGATCTACGGCTGACAGAGCCACCGGCGGACGCCTTGCCAAGCTCCGTACGCAGGTTGGGAGGGAGACTGGGGAGGGTTCAAATCGGTTCTAAGGTGCCGATTCTTCGGGCCGTAGGAAGGTAAGCTGGTAATCCTCCTCCTGGAAGGCCTGGCGCACCCGGTTCATCAGGGCCTCGGAGGCCAGGGCCAGGTCCAGTTGCCGGGCAAAGGCCAGGACGCGGCCCACCATCTCCAGGGTGGCTTCGCTCTCCTCCTGCGACAGCTTCACCAACCGGGCCCGCACCACATCGCCGATGGCCTGGGCCTTGAATCCGATGTCCTCCAACAGCAGAGTCAGCAGCCGGGCCCGGCGCTCCCGCCGCTCGGTATTGGCCGCCCCCCCCTTGAACTGAAAGCTGATGTAGTTGTCATTGGGCTCCGGCCCCACGTAGGCGTCCAGGGCCCCGAAGTGGTACCCCAGGCGGGAATTGAAGTTCATGTAGGTGTCGCTGATAATGGCGAAGCTCTTGCCCCCCAACTCCCGGTCAGCCTTGTTGACGTCGTACAGGGTGTTGGCCAGGACCGACATGAAGCCCTTCAGGTCCACTGCCACCTGCCCCCCCCATCTCAGCCGCGGGTCATGGAAGCCCCGCAACAGGGCCAGCAAAGCCGGGCAGGTGATGTCTGCCAATCCCACCGCCCCCTCTGCTGACGCCCTCAATCCCCCTCCCAAATCCAATACAAAGAGATTAATGGGCAACTCCGTCGCCAGCCGCATCGCCCCTTTGGACTTCAGCGCCTCCTGGGCGTCCAGATTGAACATGGCGTCCATGGCCTTCTCGTGGCAAAAGCGGGTGATATCGTGTAGCGTGCGGCAGTTCTGGGCGACAAAATCGGGATGGTGGGGGTCCAGCAGGTTCAGGGGACTGATCCGGCGCAGTGCCTCCCGCAGCTTCTGAAAGACGGGATTGCCCCGCCAGGGCTCGCCCAGAGGCGTGCGACAGTCCTGGGCCAGCAGCTCCGTCAGCACTCCGGGGTAGATCTCCCCATGATCGGCCACCACGGTCACCATCTGGCCCTGCAGCAGGTTCTTGAACGCCCCCTTGACCTCCACCAGGGTGGGGACCCGAAACTCCCGGGCCAGGATGGTCATATGGTCGGTGGGACTGCCCACTTCGCTGATAATGGCGGCGATTCGGTCCATCACCAACACCAACCGGGAGGAGGGCTGCCGGGTGACCACCACCGCCCCCGCCGGGATCTCGGCCACCTGCGACTCCCGCTGCAGGATGAAGACCGGCCCCGCCGCCGTCCCTCCCACCGCCCGGACCCCGAACTTCGCCAGCGGTGGCGGCGCTTCTGCGCTGATGGGCCGCTCCCGCACCGGCGGCGCCGCAGCCACCCGCAGGGGGCGGGATTGCAGGACAACCAGGCCCCCTCCCTCGTCCACCGCCCACTCCACGTCCTGCGGCCCCCCGAAGTGCTCCTCCAGGCGCAGGGCCGCGGCTGCCAATTCCTTAAGCTGATCCGTCTCCAGACACGGGGCCGCCGCCCGTTCCGGGGGAAGGGCCATTTCCCGGAGCCCCCCCGCCGGGTCGCACCCCAGGGCCCGGTCCTTCACCGCCACCCGGCGGCTCCGCAACTCGTGGCCCGCCTGGCGGGAAACCTCATAATAGTCCGGGGAGATGGTCCCATCCACGGCGTATTTCCCCAACCCCCACACCGCCGTAATCACCACGGTATCGTGGGTGGGAGCATGGGGGTCAAGGCTGAACATCACCCCGGCGCACCGGGCCGGGACCATGTCCAGGCAGCCCACCGCCATGGGCAGCTCCTCCACCGAAAAGTTCTGGTACTTCCAGTAGAAGATGGCCCGGCTGGTGAACTTGCTGGCCACCACCGCCTTGTAGTGCTCCCCCAACCGGTCCGGGTCCACATTGAGCAAGGTGGCGAACTGGCCCGCAAAGGAAAATTCCGTGTCCTCACCCACGGCGCTGGAGCGCACCGCCAGCCGCCGGCCGGCAAACTCCCGGGCCTGCTCCGTAATGGCCGCCTCCAGGTCTTCCGGCAGAGTTGCCTGCCGCACCCGGGCCTGCAGCTCGGTGCTCAGGGCCTCGAGTCCGGTGAGGTCATGGATGTCGGCTTGGGCCAGACTCTCAGCCAGCTCCTGGGCCAGCCCCGAACCCTCCAGAAAGCGCTTGTAAGCCGTGGCGGTAATGGCGAAACCCGCCGGCACCCGCAGACCCAGGTAGCGTTGCACATCACCCAGATTGGCCATCTTGCTCCCCACGCTGGGGACATCGGTCCGTTCCAGGGAACTCAGGGGCAGGATATACGGAGTGACCGGGATCTCCGGCGCCGCCTCCAGGGTCGCGTGGATGTCGGCGGCAATCTCCCGGCTGATGGGGACCAGCTCCCGGTAGCGGTCGCTGGTGAGCAGGTTCAGTTCAGTCACGATGCGAACGACGTGTTCGGTCAGCTCCGCCGTGGTGGTGTGCAGGTAGCCGGAGTCGAAGAGAAACTCGCCGGCAAGCTTCTCCTCCATATCGGCCATCAGGGCCAGGGTCTGGTTGTTGCTCTCCAACAAGGCCCGGAAATGGCCAAACTTCTCCTGTAACTTGCCTTGTTCGTCCTCCTCCTCCTTGAGGAAACTCTTCAGGAACTTCCACATACGTCCGTCCGAGGGCCGAATCGGTCTGTCCCACCCCGCGCCCCTCAGGACGACGGCTGCTTCAGCGCCGACAACTCCTTCTGCATCCGGCGCCATTCCAAAGCCCGGTTGATGGTGATGAGGATGGCCTCCTGGCGGAAAGGCTTGGTGATGTAATCATAGGCGCCCTTGTGAATAGCCTCCTCCGCGGTCTCGATGGTGCCATAGGCGGTGATCATCACAATGGGCAGGGTAGGATCGAACTTTTTCACCATATCAATGAGATCCATGCCGTCCAACAGCGGCATCTTCAGATCGGTGATCACCAGATCGAAGTCGCCGTCCTGGAGCAGCTGGGTGACCTCCAAGGGGTTGTTGGTGGTGGTCACCTCATAGGGGGTCTTCCCGGTCACGATGGCTTTGAGCAGGCGCAGCATGTTGGGTTCGTCATCCACGATCAATATCTTTTCCGGCATCGCGTCCTCCTGTCTGATTGCATCGGTTAAACGGCTGCTCTAGAAGCCAAAGGCCCGGGGCTAGACCGGCTCCGCCGCTGGAACCTCTTCCTCCGGGGATTGCGGGATGGAAATAATGGGTAGATACACGGTGAAAGTGGTCCCGTGCTTCTCGGGGTATTCGTCTTCCGGAAAGCTGACGCAAGTGATGTTGCCCCCGAACTTGGTGACGATGCCGTAGCTCATGGACAGCCCCAACCCGGTGCCCTCCCCCACCTTCTTGGTGGTGAAGAAGGGATCGAAGATCTTGGGCTGCACCTCCCGGGGGATGCCGGTGCCAGTGTCGATGAACTCGATGGCCACCCTCTTGGCGTCGGTGGTCAGGGCCGCCTTCACCGCGAGACGGCCGCCGCCGTGCATGGCGTCCCGGGCGTTGTTGAGCAGGTTGATGAAGACCTGCTGCAGCTCCATGGGATCGCCCTGCACCGGGGGCAATTCCGGGTCGATATCCGCCTCCAGGAGGATCTTCTTGGTGAGCAGGGTATTCTTGGCCACCGCCAGCGTCTTCTCCAGCATTTGGCTCAGGTTCCGGGTGGAGGTTTCCGTCTTTTCCGGGGCCCGGGCGAAGGTCAGGAGGTTCTCCACGATCTTCTTGCACTTCAGGCCCTCCTCCTCGATGATCATCAGGGTATCGTGCAGCTCCGGGTCCGCCTCCGTCTTTTCCAGCAGGATTTCATTAAACCCCAAAATAACGGCGATGGGATTGTTGATCTCGTGGGCCACCCCCGCGGCCAGAGTGCCGATGGAGGCCAGCTTCTCCATGTTGATCAGCCGATCCTCCATGGCCTTGCGACCGGTGACATCCCGGGAGATGATCTCGAAGGCGAACAGCTGCCCCTGGGCGTCATTGAGACCGACGATGCTGGTGGAAAACCAGCGCTCCTGATCACCGATCACCACCGGATGGCGCTTGCTCCAAATGCGCCCCGTCTTCTTGATCTCCTCCATCCACTCCCAATGGAAATCGGCCGACTTCTTGGCCATCACCTCCTCCAGGGTGAGCCCGATGAAATCCTCGGGGTTGACCACCTCCTCGTCTCCCTTGGTCGCCCCCGGTCGGGCCCAGGAAAAGACCTGGGCGGCAAAATGATTGATGGACTGGATGCGCCCCTCTAAATCCACTGTATAGATCAGGTCGGCGGCATTCTCCACCAGGGCCTTGTAGCGCTCCTCCGACAGCTGCAACTCGGTCTTCTTGCGCTCCACCTCCTCCTCCAGCATGGTGGTGAACTGGCGCTCGTACCGGAAGTTGAGCATAAAGGTGGCGCCCACCAGCACCATGAAACCGATGATCACCTGGATCAGAAATTGGCGCCGATACAGGGAGTGGATAACCCCCTGGACCTCGCTGGCCGGGGCCACCACCGCAATGGACCAGAAGGGGACGGTCCCCCCGCCAGAAACCATGGCATTATCCATCAACCGGACCGGAGCGTAGGCCATCAATTTCTGAATCACCCCGGACTTTTCGGTCACCCCCCGATGCCAGCCGGAGATGTAGGTGCCCCAACCCTCCTGGCCGGCCAGCATCTTCTGCCGCTGGATTTCGTTGATGGCGTCGAAGGAAATGGCGGGGGAACGCTGCTTGCGCACCGTGAAGGCATTCTTGCCGATGAAATCCTGCTCCGGATGATATAAAAACGCCCCCTGCTCGTTCATAATCCAGGCGTAGCCGGTTTTGCCGCTGCGGATATCCTTGGCAAACTTGCTGGCCAACTTGTGGGCATCGATATAGAAGGCCAGCACCCCGGACCACTGTCCCGAAGGCTGCGTATGGCTCTCGTCCACGGTCTCTTCATAAGTGGGAATGGCCATGACCATAATCAGGCGCCCCGTGTAGTGGGGAATATCCGCCTGCACCGGCTGGATGTAGATGCGTCCCTTATTTTCCGGATTCTTGGCCCACTGGAGATAGCTCACCTCTTGGAAGTTCCCCGTCAGGACGTGCTCCAAACCCCGCTCATCCACCACGTAGGTGCGGCTGCCCGTGGCGTTGATCCTCTGGATCTCCACCACCCCCTCCTCCCGCACCGACGACAGGGTGATGCGCATCCGGGTGGCCCAGATCTGGTGCTCCAAATACTGGATGGAAGCCGACAGGTTGAGGACCCCCAACTCCCGTTTGAGAAAATTGATATCCTGCACCAACAGGCGGGCGGTATGTTCCGCCAGCTCCAACTGCTGCTGGTTGAAGTCTTCGTTGACGATCTGCCGCATCTGGCCCGCCGACACGTAGCCCAGGTACAGACTGGCCCCCAAAGGAATCAGGATGATCCCCAACATGAATACCACGGCAAATCGAGAGGTGAGAAACGTCAGACGACGCATTGTATGTCCTGTTCCCGCGGCGTAAGATCTTCGTGCCACAGAAGTGATAAATTAAGACGGCGAGGCGTGGGGCCCTTGCTCCCGGCTCCAAGCCAGGTATTTGATAATTTTTATTATTCTAATCGGTATTGTAAAGGCCGGGGACGAAGCGCGCAAGCAAAAATACCGGCGCCGATCCCCATACCACCCCCCTCGGCAGCCCGCTGGCGCGATCTTTTCTCGTATGGGTGGAATAATGTCGCCATTCGTGGTATAGATGATAACGGTCACCGGTGCGCCACCGGGGGAACGCCAAGTCCCGGGCCGCCGGCCGCCCATCACATACGGAAAAAGGAGAGACATGATGCAGGCCAAGCGCGCCGCTGCCAAGGTGGCCCTGGAGAATTTGATGGCCGGCAACCTGCGCTTTGTAAAAGGCGAACGGGCGCCCCGGGCCTTCGACCTGCGCCGGGAAAAGCTGACCAAAGGCCAGAAACCCTTTGCAGTGATTTTGGGGTGTTCGGATTCCCGAGTGTCCCCGGAGGTGCTGTTTGACAAGAACCTGGGGGAAATCTTCGTGGTGCGTACCGCCGGCCACGTCGTGGATGCCTCCGCCATCGCCAGCCTGGAATACGCCGTCGAGCATCTGGGCGCCCCGCTGCTCATGGTGCTGGGTCACGAACAGTGCGGGGCCGTGAAGGCCGCCGTGGAACTCGAAGGTCAAGCCCACGGTCACATCGGCGAACTGCTGGGCAAGATCGCCCCCTCCATCGCCCGGGCCCGGGAACAGGGCGCCCCCGCGGCCGACTTCCTGGAGACCGTCACCGACCTCCACATCCAGGAGGTCATACGGCAAGTGCTGGACTTGAGCCCCATCATCCGGGAGGCCGTGGCCGCGGAAACCTTGCGCCTGATGGGGGCCAAGTACCTCCTGGAATCGGGTGAGGTCAAGCTCTTCTCGGAGGACGCCACCGCCTGAGAACGCTCGGCGCCCGTCGTTAGGCTGGCCCGCTGCCCTACAGCTTCCCCTCGATGTGCTCCCTGACGAAGTCCTTGATGTACCAATCCACAATGCCTTCGGAGAACAGGACCATGTCGAGCTGCTTGGTATAGGTGGTGAGCTTCCCCATCACCACCAGGCGGCGCTGCATCTCGGGGGCGGTAAACTTGGCCAGACGAGCCTCGATGATGTCCCCCCGCCGCTGGTGCTGCAAATCCAGCCGATCGATGATGGACTCGATGAGACGGGCCCGGCGTTCCCGCCTCTCCGGGGTGGAACCCCCGCCGTTGAAGTGGAAAGTCAGATAGTTATCATTGATCTCGTCGCTGACATAAGCCTCCATGTTGGAGAAATGGTACCCCAAGTGGATGCTGAAGTTCATGTAGTTGGCGGAGATCAGCACATAGCTTTGGTCGCGGTACGGGTTTTCCCCCTCGGCGATCTCCGCTTCGGTCTTCACGAACTTGGAACTCAGGCTCTCGACCCCGGCGGGCTTGGCCTGGGGCCAACGCATGGCGGCCAACCCCTCCCAGAAGGCCTTGAAGGGGAGACTCGTAATCTGGTCCGGTTTCACCTTACGGCGCCGAGAGGACTTCAGGCCGCCCCCCAAGTCCAGCATACTGACCTTGAAGGGCAGGTTTGACTCTAAATCGAAGGCGTCCCCTTGTTCGTGCAGCCCCCGGTCGCGCAGGCGAAACATCTCCCGCATGGAATATTCGTGGGCGAAGCGCACGATGTCATGGATGGTCTGGCAGTAGGCCGGCGCAAAGGAGTCGTCCGCCGGGTTGACCAGGTGCAGCGGGACGATCTTCTTCACCACCGCCTTGAGGGCCTGAAAAACCGGGGTGTCCGCCAGATCGTCCCGGAACTGATCCACCGACTCCAACAGTTCCGGCACCAGGCCCTCATAGACGTTGCCGTAATCCGCATCCACCGTGACCACCTGACCGGAGGCCAGAACCTGGGTGGCGTTCCCGGTGTTGATAATGGTGGGCACCTGAAACTCCCGGGCCAACAAGGCCATGTGTCCGGTGGGGCTGCCGGCGTCGGTGATGATGGCGGAGGCCTGGTGCATGACGGTCACATACTTGGGAGAAGTGTGCCGGCCCACCAGGACGCCCCCTTCCGGGAAATTCCGTAAATCCTCGTCCCGGCGGACCAGCACCACCGGGCCCGCCCCGGTCCCGCGGCAGGCCACCGTGCCCCGGTCCAGAAGCAGCGTGGCGTCTTTCACCACCCGGGGGCGCGGTGCGGCCACCTTGGGCGGCGCCAGACGCAACAGACGGGACTGCAGCAGCCATAGCTTGCCGTCCCGGTCCAGAGCCCACTCCACGTCCTGGGGCCGCTGAAAATGCTCTTCCAGCCGCTTCGCCCAGCCCACCAAAGTGGCCAGATGCCCCGAAGTCAAACAGGGCGCCGCCGCCTGCTCGGGGGGGACCTCCACCTCCGTCACCGACCCCTCCGGCCGACATACCAGTTTCACCGGCTTCACCGGAATATTCTGCTCCAACACCGCCCCGGGAGGATCGTAGGCCACCAGGTAGGAGTCGGGCTCCACCCGCCCGGCCACCGCATACTTCCCCAACCCCCAGACCGCGTTGACAAATACCGCCTCTTGCTGGGGAGCCTCCGGGGGCCGGGTGAACAGCACCCCCGAGGCCTGGGCGCACACCAGGGGCATCACAGCCACCCCCATGGCCATCTCTTCCTCGCGGAATCCCTTGTTTTTATAATAATACAGCGCCCTCGCCGTAAACAGCGATGCCACGATGTCCTTGTAACGGGGCACCAGTTCTTCGGGCGGAATATTGAGATAGGTGGCGTACTGACCGGCGAAGGTAAAGGCCAGGTCCTCCCCCACGGCGCTGGAACGAATGGCCAGAAACGGCCGTGAGCCCTCCGCTGCCGCCAGCCGGCCGTAGGCCTGGGTTATGGCCTCCTCCAGCTCCAGCGGCACTGCGGCCGCGTGGATCATCTCCTTGAGGGCCTCACTGACCCGCCCCAAACTGTCCAGATCATCCATCCGCCAGCGGCCCAACATCTCGGTGATGCGGGAGGTGAGACGGTTATGGTCCAGAAACACCTTGTAGGCATAACTGGAAATGGCAAAACCGGCCGGTACCGGCAACCCCAGCTTGTTACGGACCTCACCCAGGTTGGCGTTCTTACCGCCCACCTTGTCGGCCTGTCCCGCATCCAACTCCTCGAAAAATATGACCAGGGGGGCGGGGAAAATCTCCCGGCGCCGGTCCAGGACCTCCTGCACCTCGGCCATGACCTCCTCCGTCGCCGTCAGGAGATCAGCATACCGGCCGCCGCCCAAACCGTTGAGGGCCGCCGCCAGTTGCCGGGTCTCCTCCCCCAACTGGTTGACCGTGCTGCGGATATACTGCAGATCGAAAAGATAGTCCCCGGACAGCTTCTCCTCCATGTCGGTCATCAGGGCCAGGACCTTGTTGTTGGCGCTCAGCAGTCGCTGAAAATGACCATACCGTTCTTGTAGGTCCGATTGTATCCGACAGGAACGGCTAGAACCGGTCAGCCGCTGCCAGGTGCGTTTTAGAGGGGTCACAATCCTCCTCAACCGGCGGTCCGGAAAAAAACCGCCTCCATGAATGGCAAGTCTCGATTATCGCTTCATTTTAGAGTATCAAGAGGGGAATTGTCAACCGCACCGAAGACCGCGCGGTTTTTCCCCTGAAGATAGATTTTACACAAAAAAAATGATATTTTGAAACATCTTCACCATCGACTGGCAACAACCTCATGCCTCTACCCCTGATTGCCCTGGTGAAAAATAAAAAGGTGATGGCCGCCTGGGTCTGCATCATGGCGGCCATCATCACCGTCAGCTACCTGCTTAGCTTTCAGGAAAAGCTGCGCCTCTCCGAGGCCCGGGTGGCCCAAACCCAGGAGGCCCTGGCCCGTCTGTACGACCTGCAGAACAACCTGGCGGTGGCGGAAGCCGAAGCCCGGGGGTTCGTGATCACTGAAGACGCAGAACACCTGGAACCCTATCAGAACGCCCGCCAGGAAATCCAGCGGCTCCTGGGCGACCTGGCGAACCGGCTGCAGGAGGAACCGGCCGCGGCGCAACTGATCGAACTGATAAAACAAATTGAACTGCGCCTCAGCCTGCTGAACACCCTGGTGGATAGCCGCCGGAATCAGCGTCCCGCCTCCGAGTTGGCCCGACTCACCGATTCCGGCCGGAAGCTGCATGAGAATATTCGTCGGAGCCTGAAGAAACTGGAATTGGCAGAACAGCGGCAGCTGGAAGAATACGGGGCCCGGGTCAAAACCCGGGCCAGACTCTGGGTGGTGGTCTTCAGCCTGGGCACCCTCGTGAGTTTTATCCTCCTCACCCTGGTACTCTACTTTTTGAATCAGGAGATCGGGGAGCGGCAGCAGGCGGAGGAAAAGCTGGAAAAGTATCAGGAAAATCTGCGCTCGCTGGCCTCCCAACTCACCTTGGCGGAAGAACGGGAGCGGCGGCGGATTGCCGTCCACCTCCACGACAATATCGGCCAGAAACTGGCCCTGTCCAATATCAAGCTGGGGCAACTGACCGAATTGGCCGCCGCCTGCGACGTCGAATCCCTGGGGACGGGAATCGGTGAAGTCCGGCAGCTCATTAGACAGACCATCCAGGATGCCAAAAGCCTCACCTTCAAGATCAGCTCCCCCATTCTCTATGAACTGGGCCTGGAGGCCGCGGTGGAATGGCTCGTCGAAGAGTTCCACGGGCAGCACGGCATCCCGGCCTCCTTCGAGGACGACCACCAACCCAAACCGCTCACGGAAGACCTCCGGGTGCTCCTGTTCCAGGCGGTCAACGAACTGCTGGTCAATGTAGTGAAACATTCCCGGGCCCGACACGTCCAGGTCTCCCTGTGGCGGGAGGGGGAATACCTCAAGATCGGGGTCTACGACGACGGCCTGGGCTTTCAAGCCGCCGAACCGGGAAGACGCGGCGGCCACCGCAACGGCGGCTTCGGATTGTTCAGCATCCGGGAACGCCTGAACCCCTTCGGCGGCCGCCTGGAAGTCGAGTCGAAACCGGGCTACGGCACCCAAATCACCATGACGGTACCCCTGGCCCGGGACCGGCAGCCGGAATAACCATCGTGGCAGGTGAAACTCCCCCCCGGGGGAATCCTCCCCGGCCACCGCAACCGAGGGCGACCAGGGACCTCAACCCCCTGCCCCACCCCTCCCAACCCGTGGGATGATAACCGTATGCCCATATCCATCCTCCTGGCCGACGACCACCAGATCGTCCGGGAAGGCCTCCGGGCCCTCCTGGGCAAAGAGGCCGATATCGTCGTGGTGGGTGAGGCCGAAGACGGCCGCAACGCCGTGCGCCTGGCCCGGGAACTGGCCCCGGCCGTGGTCGTCATCGACATCGCCATGCCCGACCTCAACGGCATCGAGGCCACTCGGCAAATCGTGGCGGAAGTCCCCGGCGTAAAGGTAATCGCCCTCTCCATGCATTCCGACAAACGCTTCGTCAAAGGCATGCTCAAGGCCGGGGCCTCAGCCTACCTCCTCAAGTACTGCGCCTCGGAGGAACTCATCAATGCCATCCACATGGTCATGGCTGGACGGGTCTATCTCAGCCCCGATATCACCGGCATCGTGGTGGAAGACTATGTCCAGAAACTGGCCGGTAGCGAGCCCACTGTCTTCACCACCCTGACCCCGCGGGAACGGGAGGTCCTGCAACTGCTGGCCGAAGGCCGCTCCACCCGCCAGATCGCCGACGCCCTGCACGTCTCCGTCAAGACCATCGAAGTCCATCGCAAGCAGATGATGGACAAGCTCGGCTTTTCCAGTCTGGCGGAACTCGTCAAATACGCCATCCGGGAAGGGCTGACCAGCGTGGAACCCTGAGCCGCAGGGCTGCATCTGACGAATTTGCAAAAATAAAATTTAGTAATATTAAATAATTATCAAGTTATTTTTTTAACTTATTTAAAAAAAATAAAAAATTAGTAACTTATTAAAAATAATTTATAAAAATTATTTACAAATGAAAATTATTTCGATATAAAAAAATTCACCGATTGTGTCCTTGTAGAGAATTATTTTCCAGTTGCTTAATCCGTTCCACAATCCCTCGGGTGCACAGGGAGGCGCAATGAACCGGATCAGGATTGATCACCGAGGAGGCAACCCACAGGACCACGGTGCCGGAGGGTCGTCGCGTTCCGCGGCGGGATGCCGACGAGGGGAATCCACCCCTCATCCCACCAAGACCCACATCGGCACCTCCATTCTGACCCAGGATCCCCGTTTCCAAAAGATCTTGGGGCTCATCCCGCTGTACGCCAAAACCGACCTGCCCGTCTTGATCACCGGGGAACCGGGCACCGGCAAGGAGCTGGTGGCCGAGGCCCTGTGGGCCATGAGCCCACAGGCCCATTTTGCCCTGGTGAAATTCAACTGCGCCGCCATCGTCGAGTCGGTGGCCAACAGCGAATTGTTCGGCCATGTCCGGGGGGCCTTCACCGATGCCCACCGCGCCAAAAAGGGCAAGTTCTGGCTGGCCCACGGCGGGACATTGTTCCTGGATGAAATCGGCGATCTGCCGCTATCGGTGCAGCCCCGGTTGCTCCGGGCCGTGGAACAGGGCGAGATTGAATTGGTGGGCGGAGAGATGCCGCTGATGGTGGATGTCCGGCTGATCGCGGCCACCAACCAGGACCTGCGGGCCCTCCTCCACCAAGGGAAGTTTCGCCGTGACCTCTACGACCGCTTCAGCACGCTGCTCATCCATCTGCCGCCGCTCCGGGACCGGACCACCGACATCACCCTCCTGGCCAATTACTTTGCCCGTATCACGGCCCAAAATTATGGCCTGGGACCGGTCTATCTGTCGGCTGCGGTGGAAAAGAAACTGCAGGACTATCACTGGCCGGGAAACATCCGGGAACTCAAGAACGTCATCACCCGGGCGGTGCTGCTGCGCCAGGACACCGCCATCACCAACGTGGAATTGGACCAGGAGGAACTCCCGACTCCAACGGCCTCTGCCACCCCTGCGGGGGACCATCCCGAGGTGCCCACCCTGCCCATTCGGTTGGCGCGGCAGGAGTTGGAATTGCTGCTCCTCAGCGAACAGGGCAATATCTCGGCCATCTCCCGGCGGCTAAAGGTGTGCACCAAGACCATTTACCGTTGGTTGAAACACTACGGCATCGAGCTGGACCAATTCCGGCAAAGCAACGGCTTTTAAGCCCGCTCGATGTCACCCGCCCTCCGGTGGGGCTCCTCCTCTCCCCCCCTGGCTCGGCACTTCCTCCCGTCCTCCGGAGGCGGACGGGTCTGCTTCGACCCCGCCTGCCCCATCCCCTGCCGGAGGTCGGCCCTGCCGCTTCAGGTACACCAACAGGATGGAAATGGCCGCCGGCGTCACCCCGGAGATGCGGGCCGCCTGTCCCAGGGTCAGGGGTCTGATCTCCTTGAGCTTCTGCCGGACTTCCAGAGACAGGCCGCCCAGGGCGTCATAGTCGATATCCACCGGCAGACGCTTGGCCTCCAGTTTGGCGAATTGCTTCACGGCCTCCAGCTGCCGCCGGATATACCCTTCATATTTATGCGCGATCTCCAATTGCTCCCTCACCGCGGGGGGCACCGGCGGCTCCTCCCCGGCCAGCCGGTAGAGGAATTCCAGGTCCAGCTCCGGACGCTTGAGGAGCTTTAAGACCGGCGCGGGCTCGCTCAACGGCGCACTCCCCCGCCCGGCCAGGGCGGCATTGACCGTAGTCGTGGGAAAAATTCGGCGGCTGTCCAGGCGAGCCTCTTCCGCGTCGCACAACAGCCGCCTCTCCTCCACCCGGGCCAGGGCCGCCCGGTCCACCAATCCCAACTCGTACCCCAGAGCCGCCAGACGCTCGTCGGCGTTGTCTTCCCGGAGCAGCAGGCGGTATTCCGCCCGGGAGGTGAACATCCGGTAGGGCTCCCGGGTGCCCCGGGTGACCAGGTCGTCCACCAGCACCGCCATATAGGCCTGGGACCGGTCCAGGAGGAAGGGCGGGCGCCCCAGGACCTGGCAGGCGGCGTTGATCCCGGCCCACAGCCCTTGCGCCGCCGCCTCCTCGTATCCCGAGGTGCCATTGATCTGCCCGGCCAGAAACAATCCCCGAATCGGTTTGGTCTCCAGGGTGGGTTGCAGCTGGGTGGGCTGCACGTAATCATACTCGATGGCGTAGGCCGGACGCATGATCTGGACCTCTTCCAGACCGGGTACGCTACGGAACAGCGCCAGTTGTATGTCCACCGGCAGGCAGTTCCCCAGCCCCTTGGCATAGATCTCCTCGGTGTCCAGGCCCTCGGGCTCCAGGGTCACCTGGTGGGACGGTTTGTCCGCGAAGCGCATCACCTTGTCTTCCAGGGACGGGCAGTAGCGGGCCGAAACCCCCTGGATGACGCCGCTGTACAGGGGCGAATGCTGAATATTCTCCCTCACCCAACGGTGACTGGCGGCAGTCGTGTGGGTCACATAACAGGTCACCTGGCGGTCGGCCAGACCGTCGGTGCGCCAGGAGAACGGCCGGGGTGCCGGTGAGCCCTCCAACCGGTCCATGGCCGCAAAATCGATGCTCGAGGCCCGAAGCCGGGGAGGGGTGCCGGTCTTCATCCGGCCCAGGGTGAATCCCAACTCCTGCAGGTGATGCGCCAGGGCGGTGGCGGCAAATTCCCCCGCCCGGCCCGCGGCAATCTGATGCGGCCCGATGTGGATCAGACCGTTGAGAAAGGTGCCCGTGGTGATGACGACCGCGGCGGCCTGGTACGCCAGGCCGTAGGATTCCTCCACCCCCACGACCCGGCCGGCCTCGATGAGCAGCCGGTCCACCATGGCCTCCCGCAGCTGAATGCGCTCCTCCTGTTCCAACAGGGCCTTCATGGCCAGACGGTAGGACTGTTTATCGCACTGCACTCGGGTGCCGCGCACCGCCGGACCTTTGGACAGATTCAGGGTGCGGAACTGTATGCCGCTTCGGTCGGCCAGCCAACCCATGGCACCGCCCAGGGCGTCAATCTCCTTGACCAGGTGCCCCTTGGCCAGGCCACCCACCGCCGGGTTGCAGGCCATGTGGGCAATGGTATCCAGATTGAGATTGAAGACCAGAACCCTCAGACCCATGCGGGCTGCAGCCAGGGCCGCCTCACACCCGGCATGGCCGGCCCCGATGACGATGAGGTCGAATTTTTGGGGGTAGAAAAACACGGAAGGGCAACTCGAAGATTGAAATTTGCAGGGTTATCGTTTAATAATTAATACCACTAGGTTGGTGCCCCAAGCACCGGCGAGCACTAAATTCGCTACTAAGGTGAGACGCATGAGCCCTACGCATCGGACTTTTCCCGTTCATGAACCCAAAGGGGAGATTGCCGTGGTGCAACGCCCTGACAATCTTCTAAAAATCGTCCTCTATCCCGCCGGGGGTGAAAAGACCCGGGGAGACCATATGGAAATCGTCATGGAAAAGCAGGCCGCCTTCGACCTGGCCATGGAGATGCTCCAGCACCTCTATCGGTTGGGGGAGGCTTAAATCAGCCTGGCCCCCTGTACTCGTCTCGGGCTGCCCCTGACCACTATTCCATCCCCCTTCCGGTGGGAAACAGCATCTCAGTGCCAGCCCACCTCCCGCAGCAGCTCGATGAATTCGGGCGACTCGGTGTAGTCCTTGATGGCCTTTTGGTAGTCCAACCAAGCCTGCCACAAAACCAGCCATTCCCGGTTGTGCCAGTACAGCGGGCTGTCCCCGCCGGTCTCCGTTATCGCCTGAAACTCTTTATAATCCTCCTCGCAGGCCGTACAGAGGCGATGGGGGCCCGGATGCCGCTTATAGAGCTCCTTCGTATCGAACTGAACGCCGCACATGGCGCACCGGGCCATACAGCGCTTGCACTGCATGAACTTGCGCACCACCTCCAGCTTCTTTTCCCGGTCGATCTTGACCTTCTTTTTCTGTTCCAGCTTCAGGCGTTGTTCTATGTCGATGATCTTGGTCATGGTGTATATCCTGCGCGCCCCCTTCGAACCCGGGGCGCCGGGGTTATGGTCCTGCCCACAGACCGATCAATGACGGCCGCGGCCACCGCCCGGGACACCGGGTAAGGGTTTGTCCTTCCTGTTATTTGGCTTAAAGATAACAACCCGGGGCCCATCCGTCAATATCAGGACCCCGGCGGCGGACCCCGGAAAGGGCGGGGGAACCCGGAGATGCGGCATGCTTAAACAAACCCGCCGGGGGGTGATGGTGGGGATGATCCTGTCCGGGGCCTTGGGACTGATGGGACTGATGACACGTGATGCCCCCCTGCCCTCGGGGGCTGTGGCCGACGCCGTAGTGGTGGATAAAACGGCGCGCCGCCTTACCCTGTACAACGCCGGCCAGCCCTTGAAATCTTACCGAGTGGCTCTGGGCCGGGGATGGGGGAAAAAGATACGCCGGGGTGACCTGTGCACCCCGGAGGGACGGTACCGCATTGCCGAACGTCAACCCCACAGCGTCTACCACCATGCCCTCAGGCTCTCGTACCCCAATCCCCGGGACCTCCAACAGGCCCGGCAGGCCGGCCTTGACCCCGGGGGAGATATCATGATCCACGGCCTACCGCCCCGGTGGGCTTGGGTGGGACGGCTGCACAGCCTCCTGAACTGGACCCGGGGCTGCATCGCCCTGAGCAACCGGGACCTGGACGAACTCTGGGAGGCCGTGCCGGTGGGAACGCCGGTCCAGATCAAGCCCTAGCAAGATCCCAGGGGTCGCCTGATGCGAGCCAGGGCCGCTCCAGGCGCTCCACGGCAGGGACCTATTCCTCCAGGTATACGGAGACCGGCGCTGATCTGGTGATGGTATTGAAGACCGGCGAATATTTCTGCGCCATCATGATCAATTCCACCTTCTGCTCCGTTGGGATATCCGCCTCGATGGTTAAAGACACCTCAATATGCTGATACCCCACCGGCACCTCCTCCGACAGCCCCAAAAACCCCCGCAGGTCGATCTCACCCTCGTAGCGGGACGTTACTTTCTTCACCTCGATGCCCTTGGCCGCCGCGTGGACCACCAGGCTGGTGGTGAGGCAGCCGGACAGCGCCGCCAGAAAGTACTCCACCGGATTGGCCCCCAGGTTCTTGCCACAGAGGATCGGCGGCTCATCCATCTCGAAGACCATGGCTTCCCGGGTGTCGTCCTCCTGCATCCCGCCGTAAAAATCCTTGACCGTGGCCTGAGTGTGGGTGCCGTCCACCCAGGAATTGTGGGCCCGGAACTTGAACCTGGCCACCTCCGGATGCTGCTTGACAAACTCGATGGTGTTGAAGACCTGCTCGACGTTGATGCCGTTGACGAGTTTTTCCATGGCGTTCTCCCTACCCCCTCTGTACAGGATACCTCTGGGTTCCCCAGCGCCCCCATTGATTCCGTCTTCCCTCTCAAGACGCCCCTGTGCTGTTATTGACAACGGTAATCACCGGAAGCCCCCGGCGCCAGGAAAAAACCGGGGCCCTCCCGGTCTCGACCCTCCGGCCGGAGGCGCGCCGCATTTTCCTGCTCCGTCTTCAGCCGCACGTCATGACGATCAGTGTGACTCGGAGCGCCCTCGGTTCTCCAGGTCCGCTGCGGATGGCTGACAGCTGACGGCTAGCAGCCGCTAGCCAACAGCTATTCTCCCGCCGCCCTACGCCCCCTGATCCCAGGCGCCCAAGTCTTCCCTCACCTTATCCACCTCGATGCTCTCCAGCGGCGAGCCCAGGTCCGCGTTTCTGACGATCCTCAGAAATCTCCCCCTGATCCCGTCATGTAATTCATCTTCATTGTATACCTGGAATGCCGCCTTGACATAGAGACCGGCCAGCTCCACCGCCTGTTGATAGAAGTGATCGTACGTCTGCGTCGCAGTCCCGCCGGCTTGGTGCAGCTCGATGTATTCCCGATACTTGGCGCTCCCTGGCTGGGTCAGGTCCTTCAGGGAGGCGAGGTAGCGGGGGTTGTTGTTCAATAACCGGAGGAAGGTCAGGAAACCGTCCACCCAATTCTCGATGCTATCCTCCGACGGGGCCACGGCGTGGGCCTCCACAAAGGCCTTCTGGAGGAAAAACCGGAAACGCTCCGTGGTGTTGGTTCTCGAACCCGGTTTCAAATCACACCAGGTATTGAATTCCTGCTCCCGGAACTCCCCCGTGCCGCTGCCCCGGAAGATATAGGCATCCTGATAAATTTCGCACTCCCGGTGTTTCTGCCGGTTCTCCCCGGCCTTATAATACGGCCCCGCCACCCGATTCACCACCGGATGAATGATCTGGTCTGCGGCCATATGGGTCAGAAAGCCGCAGGTAAAGGCGAGGAAGGCATAATCATCCTCCTCCCACTCATTTTCCTGGAGATCGCTTTCCTTCCAGATGATCTCCATCATCTTCAAGGGAAACAGATTGGGGTCCTTGGAGTGCAATTGATAAGACCACTGGTCGACCCCCATGGGTTTGTCCGACCGGTCCAGAACCACGCTCGCCAGGGCCTTGGCCATACTCTCGTAATACGGCAGGTCCGGTCCCACCGCCCCCAACTCCATATAACGCCGGTGATCAGTTAACACCTCTTCCACAAAGTGATGGAAGGCGCCGTGGCGCGAGTAGGCCGGCTCCTGCGTCAGCTCTTTCCGCACCTGCCGAGAAATCAATAAATGCACAATGCTTGCCGGCATAATACACCTCCTGGTCCATCATCATGACAACGCCGCCCGGGTTCAGGGCAGGAGGCCGCATCCCCCAAAAGCGTCTGCCCATCCCCCATGCCCACCGGGCTACCGGTCGCCACCGGACTTCTTCCCTTCCTTTATCATACCCGGAACCGGACGGCTGCAACCCCCGGATAGGCTGTCACAACATCCCGAATGAGGCCCGGATTTCCGCCCGGGGGAGATCAGCGCCCCACTCCCCTGGTCCCCGGCACACACTGGATAAAAAAGGCCGACCCCCGGAAAGAGGGCCGGCCTCCAGCTTGCACAGCCTACCTGTGAGCCTTTACTTCCGCCCCGCCAGCCGGGCGTAGACCATGGCCGTGGTGCGGTAGACCATGTGCGCCATCTTGGAGTAGGGCGCATAGAAGAACAGGAAGAACACGCTCACCAGGTGCAGGAAGTAGGTGGGATAGGCCAGGGTGGCCATGCCCAACAGCCGCAGAAGCCAGCTTAAGGCCCCGGTGACGGCCACCGCCATGATCACCCAGATGAACAGCCAGTCGAAGTAGCCCCCGAAGCCAGCCTGATTGGCCTTGGCCTGACGCTCCTGGAAGATCCGGATGACGCCCACCAGAAGCAGGACAGTACCGGTCAGGGCCAGCCACTTGATGGGGTCGCTGAAGGGATAGGGCGACTCATAGTGCCCCATCAGCCCCAGCTTCGGCGCCCATTCGTAGAAGGCCGACCAGCCCGTGGTGATGAACAGCGCCACGAACCCCAGGAACACCATCAGGTGGGACGTGGACCGGGGCAGGTTGGCGACGCACTTCTTGAACTCCGTATGGGCGAAGATGTCCTTGATGACGTCGCTCAAGGCCCCCAGCACCGTCTGGTTGGATAACTTCATCTTCCAGGGATCCAGGCCCGCCGTCAGGTCCTTCCAGTAGGCCCGCACTCCCTTGAAGAACACCAGCACGGCCCAACCCGCGGCCCCCATGAAGATCATGTCCACCCACGGGAAGGGCGGGATCATCTTGGAGTACTGGATCGGACCCTCAGGAATCTTCAGGTTCCCCAGCATGTTGAGCACCCCCAGAATGACCAGCACCGGGAAGGCGATCAACAACGGCAGGAACTTGGACTGATTCACCATCCGGGCCACAAAGCTGGGGGTGGAGTAATGCTCGATGGCCATCTGGCGCATGGCGCCCAGGACCTCGCCCGGATTGGCCCCCCGGGGACAATAGGTGCTGCAGTCCCCGCAATAATGGCACAACCAGATATCCGGGTCCTTGGCCAACTCTTCCTTCATCCCCCACTGGGCCAGGAGCATTTCCTTCCTCGGATAGGGCTTGTCGTCGGGCGTGACATTGCACACCACCGAACAGGTGGCGCACTGGAAGCACTTTTTCACCGACTCCCCGCCCCCGGCCGCAATCAGCCGGTTGATGAATTCGAGATCGGATTTGATGACGGTTTCCTCTGCCATTTATCTCCTCCTAGAACTCCTTGTAGGGGTTCGGCCCGATTTCTTCGACCCTGGCGCAGAAATTGTTGATGATCTGGGGCAGCTTGTCGAACTCGTCGATGGCCACCTGCACCACCGCAGCGCGGTCGGACTCCAGGGCCAGGCGGTCCAGGGTCTCCTGCAGCTTTTCCATCCGGTAGTTGGCCAGTTCGCTACCCTTGGCAAAGTGGCACTGGTAGTCATCGCCGTACTTGCAGCCCAACAGGAGAACGCCGTCGATGCCCCGAGACAGGGCGTCGGCGACCCACACCAGGTTGAAGGAGCCCAGGCAGCGGATGGGGATGAAACGCACCGCCGGGTTGAGTTGCAGACGGTGCAGCCCCATGGCGTCCAGGGCCGGGTAGGCGTCGTTCTCGCATACCAGGGAGAGAATGCGCAGACCCTCTTCGGGGACGTCCAACGACTTGATCGCCGAGCCGATCAGATCCACGTTGAAGTCCTTGAAGTTGACGATGCGCTCCGGACAGGCCCCCATACAGGTGCCGCAGCGCCGGCAGCGGGTGATCTTGTAGAACGGCGTGCCCTTCTCGTCCTCCTCGATGGCCCCGAAGGGACATTCCTCCGTGCACCGCTTGCACGAGGTGCAGCGTTGCATGAAAGGATCGGGGAAGGTCATGTCCCAGGCCCGGGGATGCACCGCCACGCCCACCTCGGCATGCTTGAGGCACTGCACCGCCTTCAGGGCGGCGCCGGCCGCATCCTCCATGGCCGCGGCCATGTCCATGGGCTGATGCACGGCCCCGGCGGCATACACGCCGGTGCGCCGGGTTTCGTACTGGAAGCAGATGAAGTTGGAATCCGCAAACCCCTGGAACAGCTCCAGGTCGGGCAGCCCCGGCCCCTGCCGGTAGCCCAGGTTGATGACCGGGTTATCCAGGGTGGCGGGCACCAGGCCGGTGGCCAGCACCACCAGATCGGCCTCCAGCTTGATCTTGTCGCCCAGCAGGGTGTTTTCCGCATGCACGAACAGGTCGCCGTTGTCGGCCACGCTCACGCCGGTGACGTCGCCCTTGGCCAACAGGATGCCCGGGTCGTTCTGGGCGTTCTTGTAGAACAGCTCATATTGGCCCGGAGTCCGCATGTCCTTGTACAGGATGGAGGCCAGGGCGTCCGGGTTCATCTGCCGCACGTACATGGCCTGCTTCAGGGAGGTGTTGCAGCAGAAGGCCGAGCAATACTGCAGGTGCTCGGGGTCCCGGGACCCGGCGCACTGAATGAACACCACCTTCTGGGCCGGCTTGCCGTTGGAGGGCCGTAGGATCTTCCCCTCCGCGGCGATCTTCTCGAACTCCAGGTTGGTGACCACGTCCTCGGAGGCCCCGTACCCCAGGTGTGTCAGCTTGGTGGCATCATACGGCCTGGCCCCCGCCGCCAGGACCACGGCCCCCAACCGCAGGGTCTCCTCGCCGCCGCCCGTCTTGATGGTGACGTCGTACTGACCCGGGAAGCCGTCGCACTTGACCACTTCCGAAGAGGTCATGACCTTGATCTTGGGGTTGGTAAGGACTTCCTTGACCTTGGTCAGCGCCACCGGCACCTCCAGGTCCTTGTAGGGATAGGCCAGCGGCGTCTGCTGATAGAGCTGGGCGCCCAAACCGCCCAGATCAGCCTCTTTTTCCACCAGGACGACGTTGACGCCCATGGCGGCCGCTTCCAGGGCCGCAGTGCAGCCCGCCACCCCGCCACCGATGACCAGAACGGAATAATCCACCTCGGTGGGCACGGGCTCGGGCAGCTCCGCCTTCTTGATCTTGGCGCAGCCCATGAGGACGTAGTCCTCGGCCAGCAGCTGGGTCTCCTCCGCCTGCGGCTCCATCGCCCAGGCCACCTGCTCCCGGATATTCACCCGCTCGATGAGGCACCCCGGAAAATCGAACTCCTCATACTTCACCCGGGAGGAGCAGGCCACGATCACCAGGCTGTTGATACCTTCATTGGCAATTTCATCTTTAAGGAACTGGATGCCCTCCGGACTGCACAGGACGTCATGATCCTTGATATGGGGGATCTTGCCGCCCTTCTTGGCCACCTTCGCCAGGCCCTCGATCTTGATGGCGTCCGGGATATTGCACCCCTTACAGATAAAGACTCCGTATTTCTTTTCCATTTCCATTGGTTACCTCCCTCCCGCGCTCTGCAGAGCCTTGAGGGCGGCGCCGGTCCCATCCTGGACGGATTTCGCCACATCAAGGGGACTCTTCAGACTGCCCACCGCGTAGACTCCCTTAGGCAACGCCGCCGGAGCGATGAAGCCGTCTTCGGTGTAGGTCAGGTTGAGGGGAATCTTGTCGGTCTTGGTGGAAGGCACCATACCGGCAGCCAGGACGACCAGGTCGAATTTCCGGCGGATCTTGGTGCCGGTGGCGGTGTCTTCGGCCACCACTTCCACCCCGCCGCCGGGGATCGCAGTCACCTTGGCCACCTTGCCCCGGACCAGTTCCACGCCTTCCCGGTCCCGCACCTTCCAGAAGAACTGCTCATACCGGCCCGGAGTGCGGATATCGATGTAGAAAATCGTGGCCTTGGCCTCGGGATCCTGATCCAGCAGATAGGTGGCCTGTTTCAGGGAGGCCATGCAACAGATGTAGGAGCAATACGGCAGGTGGTTCTCATCCCGGGACCCGGCGCATTGCACGAAGGCCACGTTCTTGGGTTCGGCCCCGTCGGAGGTCCGCACGATCTTGCCGGCCGTGGGGCCGTTGGCCGCCGCCAGACGCTCCATCTGCATATTGGTGATGACGTTGGGAACGGTCCCGAAACCCAGGTTATCCATCTTGGTGGCGTCATACAGGTCCCAACCGCCGGCCAGGACAATCGACCCCACCTCCACCGTTACCGTCTGGGGCTGCATGTCCAGCTCGATGGCGCCGTACTCGCAGGCTTCGGCGCACTTACCGCAGCCGTCGCAGACCTTCTTGTCGATGACATACTGCAGCGGGAACGCCATATCGAAGGGGATATAGGCCGCCTTATTCTTGTCCAGCCCGTAATTGAAGTCGTTCACCCGTTCCACCGGACAGACCTCGGCGCATTTGTTGCACCCCACGCACTTGTCGTTGACAAAGCGCGGCCGGACGTTCAAAGTCACCGTGAAGGCGCCCTCCTGCCCGGTAATGGCGGTCACGTCGGCCATGGTGTAGAAGGTGATGTCGGGATTGTTCTTGATGCGTTTGAATTGGATCTCCAGCCCGCAGTTGGGGGGGCAGAGCTTGGGGAAATACTTGTTGAGCTGAGACACGCGGCCACCCAGATAGGGGTTCTTTTCCACGATGACCACCTGGGCGCCCGACTCTGCGGCCTCCAGGGCCGCGGTCAGGCCGCTCATGCCTCCCCCGATGACGAGTATCTTTTTACCGTTGCCGTTCACATTAGTCCTCCTTCAGAACTTCCCTCACCCGGCTAGGGAGTGGGGTTCCAAGGCCTTGGGGTTGCATTGGGTGCACAAGGGGTGTGGGGAATCTGAGGCAATCAATTCGATCAAGGAATCGGGCTCCCCGCTTCGGGAGATTTACGAAACGGATACGTCAGCATCCGTCCGCCATGAACTCCATTCCCACCTAAAAAAGTGGCCGTGACTGGCGAAACGAAGCCACGGCCATGAGAAACGGCCCGGGGCAGCGAGACTGCCCCGGGTTTGATCACTGGCTTACTTCACCAACTGCTTGTAGGGCTCGGTCTCGAACTTCCACTCGTTGGTGTCTTTGTTGTACTGGGAGATGGTGAACACCTTCCACTTGCTGTCATCGATGCTCAGGAAGTCGGAACGATAGTAGTACCCGGGGTAACGGGTCTCTTCCCGGAACAGGATGTGACGCAGGTGGGCCTCACCGGACAGGATCCGGTGATACTGTTCCCAGGCCCGCATCAGTTCGTGCAGGTCGCGGGCGGCCAACCGGGTGGCGTCTTCCTTCAGCAGGGTGAGGCGCTTCAGGCCTTCTTCCAGCATGGGTTTGTTGGTCATGTACATGGTGGCGCAGCCGGCGACATATTCGTCCATCAGCTTCTGCAAGCGGGTCTGGACCTGCTTGGGCAGCAGATAGTTGGGGTTGATCTCCGGCGCGGTGCTGTAGTCTTTGTACTTCTCGTAGATCTCGAAGGGCAGATAGATCTCGGCGATGACGTCTTCGATGTTCTGGGCCGCAGTCAGACCGTCACCCTTCTTGTCCAGGATGTAAGCCAGGGCGCCCTTGGCGGCCATACGGCCTTCAGCGTGGGACCCGGAGGAGAACTTGTGACCCGAGGCGCCGACGCCGTCACCGGCGGTGAACAGACCCTCGACGGTGGTCATACGGTCATAGCCCCAGAACCAGCTGTCGGGAGCGCCCATGTAGTTCTTTTCGGGGCCACTGACCCACAGACCGGCGCAGCCGGCATGGGAACCCAGCAGATAGGGCTCGGAGGGGATGATTTCCGACGGCACCTTGTCGGGCTCCATGTTGAAGGAGGCCCACAGGGAGGCGGCGGAGATGGACATATCCAGGAAGTCTTCCCAAGCTTCGGCTTCCAGATGCTTGAGTTCCTTCTTGCTCAGAACCTCCGCCAGGGCCTGCATGGCCTTGTCGGTGTGCATGATGATGGGGCCTTTGCCGGCCCGCATTTCCATCATGGCCGCATGGTTCCGCAAGCAGGTGCCGGGGGCGTCGGCGTAACCGGGATACTCTTTCTTGACCGTTTCCCAGTTCTTGGCCATGTAGTCTTCGCCGTAGGCGTTGGTGGCCTGGGCCTTGAAGAACAGGAACCAGGCGCCGACCGGGCCGTAACCATCCTTAAAGCGGGCGGGCACGAAACGGTTTTCCATCAGCACCATCTTGGCGCCCACTTCGGCGGGCATGGCATAGGTGGAGCCGGCATTCCACACGGGATACCAGGCCCGACCCTGACCTTCACCCACGGACCGGGGCCGGAACACGTTGACCACGCCGCCGCAGGCCACGATCATGGCCTTGCATTTGAACACGTAGGTCTTGTGCTCACGGACGCTGAAACCCACCGCGCCGCACACCTTGTTGCTGTTGTTCTTGTCGGTGAGCAGCTTCACGATGAAGACGCGCTCATAGATGTTGTCCATCCCCAGGGCGTTCTTGGCGGCTTCGGCCACGATCACCTTGTAGGACTCGCCGTTGATCATGCACTGCCAACGGCCGGAACGGCAGCATTTCCCACCGTCTTTCAACAGCGGCAGACCCTCGTCGCGAGCCGTCTGGCCGTCCACGGTGTGGTTTTCGGCGTCTTTCTGCCAGATGGGGAGGCCCCAATCCTGGAAGTCATGCACGGACTGGTCGACGTGGGCGCCCACGCTGTAGACCAGGTCTTCCCGGATGATGCCCATCAGGTCGGTGCGCACCATACCGACATAATCGGCCACCTTGTTTTCAGCGCCGACGTAGGTGTTGATGGCCGACAGGCCCATAGCCACGGCGCCGGAACGATCCAGGGCGGCCTTGTCCACCAGGGTTACCTTCAGGCCGGCCGCTTTGGCCCAAGCCACCGCTTCCACCGCCGCGCCGGTGCAGGCCATGCCACCGCCCACCAGCAGCAGGTCGGTCTCCACGGTCACGACTTCCGGTTTCGTACAGAAAGACCATTTACAGAATTCTCTTTCCAGAGCCATATCTCATTAACCTCCTTAAATTTTCGCTGCGGTGAAGGGTTACTCGGTGCGGGCCGGGCCAGTGTAGAAACCGGGTTTCTTGAGGCCGGCCATGTCGGTGGGCAGGGTAAAGCCCTTGAAGCAATCGATGGACCCTTCCGCCGTCGTCCGAATGGGGAACTTGAACCGCTTAATGGTCTTGCCATCCCGGAATTTAATGGTCCACATGATGGAGTCGGTGCCGCGCAGCGGAATGGTGCTGGAGCCCAAAGGCATGATATCAGCATAGTGCCGCACTTCGATGGCCTGCTGGGGGCAGATCTTGACGCAGTTGTAACATTCCCAGCACTGCTCCGGCTCCTGGTTGAACGCCTTCTTGCTCTCGGTGTTCAGGACCATCAGGTCGTTGGGACAAATGTACTGGCAGGCAGTCTTGTCCAAAGCTTTGCAACCGTCGCATTTCTCGGTAATGACGAAACTTGGCATTACGTATACCTCCTAGGGTTATGGTTAAATTGTCTAGCGTATCTGCTGAATCTTTAGGAAAAAGTAGGTTAAAAGCCCTACGTTCACCTCCTTTCTCCAACATCCACGCTGGGGTGCCGTGTACTTCAGAGAGAGCGGCCCCCCCAAGGGGCCGTCTCGACTACTTTTTCTTGATGTCGCCGGTGGCGAAACCGTGAACCTTGACTTCCACCTTCTCGGTCAAACCTTCATAATACTTCCGCAGGACCTTGAGGACCTCGGGACGGCTGAAATGATCCGGCACGTCCAGACCTTCGGACAGCATCTTGCGCAGCATGGTGCCCGACAACATCAGCCGGTCTTCCTTGCCGTGGCAGCAGGTGCGCATGGAGGCCATGCCGTCGCACTTGTGGCAGTAGAAGGTCCAGTCGATCTTCAGGGGTTTGGTTTCCAGGGCGTTTTCGGGGATGGTGTCGAAGATCTTCTGGGCGTCGAAGGGGCCGTAGTACTCGCCCACGCCGGCGTGGTCGCGGCCCACGATCAGGTGGGAGCAGCCGAAGTTCTGCCGGAAGACCGCGTGCAGCAGGGCTTCCCGGGGACCGGCGTAGCGCATATCCAGGGGGTAGCCGCACTGAACCGACGTATCCTTGACAAAATAATATTCGGTCAGGGTGTTGATGGCTTCCACCCGCACTTCCGCCGGAATGTCGCCGGGTTTCAGCTTGCCCAGAAGCTGATGGATCAGGATACCGTCGCAGATCTCGATGGCGATCTTGGCCAGGTATTCATGGGAGCGGTGCATGGGGTTCCGCAGCTGCAGGGCGGCCACCGTGCTCCAGCCCTTCTGCTCGAAAATCCGGCGGGTTTCCTCGGGCCGCATATACACGCCGGGATACTGCTTCGGGAAGGGGCCTTCGCTCCACACCTTCACCGGCCCGCCCAGGTTGACTTCGGCCTGGTTCATCACCATCTGCACGCCCGGGTGTTCCATCTCGTCCGTCTTGAAAACCTGCTTGCATTCCCAGTTCTTGTCGATGGTGTACTTCTCGGTGACCTTCATGGTCCCCATCATTTCCTCGGTCTCTTCATCCACCAACAGGACCTCTTCGCCGATCTTGATGCTGTCGGCCTTGCCCTTGGTGGTGGACAGGGTGATGGGGATGGGCCAGAAAGTACCGTCTTTCAGGGTCATCTGATCGGAGCAGGAGCCCTTCCAGTCGGCCTCGCCCATGAAACCGTCCAGCGGGGTGAAGCCGCCGATGCCCAACATGATCAGGTCCGCGGTTTCCCGGGAGTTCATGGTCACTACGGTTAAAGATTTGGCCCGTGCCTTATCTTCTTCAAGAGCCTTGCCGGTCAGCAGCAGGGGTTTGAGCTTCTTTTCCTTCCCATGGGGATTTACCAATGCCATCGAAAATATCCTCCTGATTAGTAGAGTTTCTGAGTGGTTATTTCATCACCCCGGCGGCTGGCTGGCGCCACCGGTTCCACGGTTAATGCTGATGGCCGTCGTTGCTCCTGGCAAGGCTGTAGTTAACAGAGATGGGTTCGCGCACTTCCCAAGAGTTTTGCAGTGTGTCGGAATGGATGTTCTGCCCGGGGAGAGCAAGACGCCACGCGGCTCCGCAGGGCCTAATGCTCGTGAATATTCGCACTATGTCTTTATATTAAAGAAGTCTTGGACTGTCAAGATAATTTTTTTAAACTTTTTCACCTCCCGGGAGGCCTCCCCCCTATGCCTTCGTTTCCTTGTCATACCACCACCCGGCGATGCTCACCGGCCCCTCTGCCCTTGCGCCCCTCGTAACCTTCACCTGCTTCCCCGCCTTATTCTTCAGCAAACTTGAGGCCACCGCCCCAACCAACCCCCGCCCAGATCAATCATTGTGAATTTTTTCGACATTTCCCGGAGGGCTGCGTCTCCCCTCTTTCCCCCCTGCCAGGTTTTTTTCCAGGGTGTAAAGTTTTCAGGCGTCCTCGAAGCCCCTTCGCTCCGTCCCCGCCGGTTCCCGCCCGCCGCAATGCGCACATTCTCCTTGACACCCCGGGGGCCGCGTCTGTAAAGATGAACCTAATTCCATGACTATCGTTACGGTCCCCCACCCATGAGCCCACTTCCCGCCTTCCCCCGCGACCACTGGCGGCGGTGCCTGCATCTGGCCCGGGCCGGGCTCCGCTACCTCACGCCCGCCAAGGCCGCCAATCTCCTCCACTGCGAATGGGAAAAACTCTGGCGGCGGCCCCGGGTGCGCTCCAAGCCCTACATCGCCGTCGTCGACCTCACCAATACCTGCAATCTGCGCTGCCCCTGGTGCCCCACCGGCAGCCGCCGGCCCAGCGGCCGCCCGCCGCACTTCATCGACCTCGATCTCGTCCAGGGCCTGCTGGACGCCTACGGCGACCATCTCCTCACCGCCGCCCTGTTTCATTGGGGCGAACCCCTGTTGCACCCCCGGGTGGCCGACATCGTCCGGATGTTCCATGACCGCCGCATCTTTACCAGCCTGTCCTCCCATCTCAACCTCTCCTCGCCCCAGCGCCTCGCGGCCGTGGCCGAGGCCGGCCTCGACTACCTCATCGTCAGCCTCAGCGGCGCCTCCCCCGCGGTCTACGAAGACTACCACCGCCGGGGCGATCTCGCCCTCGTCCTGGACCACCTCCGGTATCTCGCCGCCCATAAACGCCGCACCTCGCGCCGCAACCCCTTCATCGCGGTGAAGTACCTGCTCTTCCGCCATAATCTCCACGAAGTCGCCGCCGCCCGGTCCCTCACCGCCCGGGCCGGGGCCGATGCCTTCTTCACCTTCCCCGGCGGCGGCCCCCCGGACTATAAGCTGCCCGCCACCCCCGGCCCCGCCGCCCCCCATCCCTTCCTCCCCCTCTGCCACCAGCTCTGGCACACCGTCGTCCTGCACGCCGACGGCGGCGTCGCCCCCTGCTGTTACCTCTATTTCGCCGCCGACGATTTCGGCCGCGTCCCCCCCGAGTCCCTGGAGGCCATTCGTAACAATCCCCTGTCAATCACCGCCCGCCGGCTGTTTTCCCCCCGCCACCGGGCCGCCCTGCCTCCGGACTTCACCCACCCCTGCCTCAAGTGCGAGTTCGTGCACGCCCAGCCCCACCTGGCCGCCTATCTCCAGGCCAATCCCCACGCCCGCCGGGACCATCGCACCGGGGGCTATTGACGCAGTGCCACCGGCGAGGTTAAATCTCGACCAGCATCACCGTCATCTGATATATTTCCCCCAGAGCAAATCATTCCCCCACCAAGGAGTGCCCCGTGGAAGATTCCTATAAAATCACCCTCAGCGAATCGGAACTGCCCCAGCACTGGTACAATATCCAGCCCGATCTCCCCCGGCCCCTGCCGCCCTACCTTCACCCCGGCACCGGCCAGCCCATCGGGCCGGCGGACATGCTGCCCATCTTTCCCCTGGAGTTGATCCAGCAGGAGGTCAGCCAGGAGCGCTGGATCGACATCCCCGACGACGTCTCCCGCATCTACCGCCTGTGGCGGCCCAGCCCTCTGCACCGCGCCCGCCGGCTGGAAGAACACTTGCAGACCCCGGCCCGCATCTATTATAAGAATGAATCCGTCAGCCCCGCCGGCAGCCACAAACCCAACACCTCCGTGCCCCAGGCCTATTACAATAAGGTCGCCGGGGTCCGCCGCCTGGCCACCGAAACCGGCGCCGGCCAGTGGGGCTCGGCCCTGGCCTTCGCCTGCAACTGCTTCGACCTGGACTGCACCGTCTACATGGTCAAGGTCAGCTACCACCAGAAACCCTACCGCCGCTCCCTCATGCAGATCTGGGGCGGCGAGGTCTTCGCCTCCCCCACCGACCGCACCGAGGCCGGCCGCCGCATCCTGGCCCAGGACCCCGACTCTCCCGGCAGCCTGGGCATGGCCATCTCCGAGGCCGTGGAGGACGCGGTGAAACACGACGACACCAAGTACGCCCTGGGGAGCGTCCTCAACCACGTCCTGTTGCACCAGACCGTCACCGGCCTCGAGACCCAAAAGCAGCTCGCCCTGGCCGGGGAAACCCCCGATATTCTCATCGGCTGCGTGGGCGGCGGCTCCAACTTCGCCGGCTTCGTCTTCCCCTTCGTCCCCGCCAAACTCCGGGGCCAGGACCTCACCCTCCTGGCCGTCGAACCCACCTCCTGCCCCACCTTCACCAAGGGCGCCTACATGTACGACTTCGGCGACACCGTGGGCCTCACCCCCCTGATGATCATGTACACCCTGGGCCACTCCTTCGTGCCCCCCGGCATCCACGCCGGCGGCCTGCGCTACCACGGCGACGCCCCCTTGCTCAGCCTCCTGGTGCACGAAAAGCTCGTCCAGGCGATAGCCTACCCCCAAAACCCGGTCTTCGAGGCCGCCCTCACCTTCGCCCGCACCGAGGGCCTCGTCCCCGCCCCCGAGACCTCCCACGCCCTCCGGGCCGCCATCGACGAGGCCCTCAAGTGCAAGGAAACGGGAGAAGAAAAATGCATCGTCGTCCTCTTCAGCGGCCACGGCTTCCTCGACCTGGCCGCCTACGACGCCTATCTCTCCGGCCACCTCCAGGACTTCGAATACCCCGACTCCATGATCCAGGCGGCCCTCGACCAGATCCCCAAGTTCACCTAAAGCCTCCGCCTGGCCCCACATATGAAAGCCGGGCGGTTTGCCGCCCGGCTTTTGCACTGCCCGTTTCCCGTCAGGACCTTAGAAGCTCTTAAAATCTCCCTCCTCCAGAGGGATGATCTGCTCTGGGGAGATGATCCGGTCCGCCGCCCTGTGACCCGCGGGCTGACCGGAGCCCAGCCGCCGGGCCCCCCCGGCTCCCTGAACGGCCGGCCGGCCCCTCATCCCCACGGCCTTGCCCCGCAGGCCCCGGACGCCACGGCCAGCTGGGGTGGCGCCATTCTGGCCGCCATTGGCCCCCCCCACCAGAGCCGCCAGTTCACCCACTACCAACTTCATCTGCTCCGACTGGGCCGTGAGTTCCTCTGAGGCGCTGGCGCTCTCCTCGGCGTTGGCCGCGTTCTGCTGGGTGACACTATTCATCTCGGTGATGGCCCGGTTCACCTGCTCCACCCCCTGGGCCTGTTCATTCGAGGCCGCGGCGATCTCCGCCACCAGCTCCTGGGCCTTGCCGGAACTCCCCGCCACCTGGGCGAAGGCATCCGCGGTCTTGTCCACCAACCCGGTGCCGTCCTTGACCTTGGTCACCGTGCCCTCAATGAGGTTCGCAGTGTTCTTGGCGGCCTCGGCGGCCCGCATGGCCAGGTTCCGGACTTCGTCGGCCACCACCGCGAACCCGGCCCCCGCCTCGCCGGCCCGGGCCGCCTCCACTGCCGCGTTCAGAGCCAGCAGATTGGTCTGAAAGGCAATCTCGTCAATGGTCTTGATGATCTTGGCCGTCTCCTGGCTGGCCGCCGACACCTCCTTCATGGACACGGTGAGTTCGTTCATAAACTGGTTGGCCGAGCTCACCACCCGATTCATCTCCGCCATCAGGCCGTCCGCCTGCCGGGCGTTGTCGGCGTTGGTACGGGTCATGCCCGCCATCTCTTCCATGGCCGAAGTGGTCTCTTCCAGGGAGGCCGCCTGCTCCGAAGACCCCTGGGCCAGGGACTGGCTGGCGGAGGACACCTGGCCCGCAGCCGCGGCCACCTGCTCGGTGCCATCTGCAATCCCGGCGATGACTCGATGCAATGGTCTGGTAATAGACATGCTAAGGGAGATTCCCAATCCCAGCGCCATCAGCACCCCCAAGACCATACCTATCAAGGCCGTAACTTTGGCACGGTCTGCCTGGGTCGTCGCCCCTTTCTCCATTTGCTCTACCTGGCGTTGCACAATCGGTCGGGATTCGCTGAAAATATCCTGTACGGCCTTCAATTGCCTGCCGGTCTCATTCTGGTAAATCTCTACGGCCTGGGTCCGGAACTCTTTACCCTTCTGGAGCATGGCTTCCAGGTCCAAGGCGGACTTGTGCAGTTTGGCATGCGGTTCCTCGATTTTGGCCATCAGCGGGGTGAGTTCGGGAATTTTTGTTTCGGCCTGTTTGCGCGCCTCGCTGTAATACCACTTGCCAAAGCCGCATTTGTGGGAGTCCTTTTCCACTTGGAGGGTCGTCAGGTTCTCATCTCGCTGGAACTCCCCCACCTTTCTTGCCCAGTTGAGGTGATCGATCTCCCGGGCCATAAAATTGCCTTCGATATTCTTTATCTGGTTGGTTGCCGCGTACACGCGTACCATGTTGGACACGCCCCGCCAACCCATGACCCCCACCAGCAGGGTGATAAGGGCCACACACAGAAAGCCCACAACCAGTTTCACGCTCAATTTCACCCCTTTAAACATAGAATCTTCCTCCTTGCCGTGATCGCTGTCCGAGTCTGTGTCCGTCCCTGCATTATGCTTCGTTCCATCAATAGGACTCCGACTAGAGATTTTTGTCTCCGGTATCATGCGGCTCCGCATATTTGTGTCTCATTTTGCAAGATATTTCTCTTTCCATACCTCTTCCGGATCATGATGCCGCAGGCATCAATCCTATTATCGGTTAAAAGTGATAGATCATTAGGATTATTTCGGAGTTAATCTCATTATTATAAAAAGTGTCTTATCTTATAAGACAAATACTGGCCTGCCCGACTCCCATCGGGCCACCTTCCCTGATCCCTGCCCCCTGATCGATGGTGTACTGGCCTCTGCTTTTTGTGACATCTTCCTCACCCGTGTTGTCCTCCCCGCCGTCTTTCTGCTATACTCCCGGAAAACTCGTCCCTTACCGCCCCCCCACCACCGGCGCCGGGGAACCTGGGGGGAACCAAGTGGGAATTAACCCCCCTCGAAGCGAAAATGAAGTGGGAATTAAGTGGGAATCAAGCGGAAATTAAGCGGGGTACAAGTGAGAAAAATGCGGGAATATATTCCCGCCATCACGCTATCTATAAATATATCAATATATTATACTGATTCACTCGTGTTCTCTACTGAGGCGGGAACCGCTGCCCGCTAATCGCCGACAGCCTCCGGCTTACCGCTAATCCGCAGAAAGGAACCCAAGCGTGACTGCAACGACCATTCAAATCGGCATTATCCTGGGCAGCGCCTCGGACTGGCCCCAGGTGGAGCCCGCCGTCAGGCTCCTGAAACAGTGGGGGGTGGGCCATGAAGTCACCGTGGCCTCGGCCCACCGCTCCCCGGAGCGCGTCCACACCTACGTCCGGGAGGCCGAGCCCCGGGGCCTGAAGGTGCTCATCGCGGTGGCCGGAGCCGCCGCCCATCTGGCCGGGGTGGTGGCCTCCCAGACCATCCTGCCGGTGATCGGGGTGCCCATCCCCTCCTCGGCCCTGCAGGGTCTGGACAGCCTCCTGGCCACCGCCCAGATGCCCGCCGGCGTGCCGGTGGCCACCATGGCCCTGGGCGCCGCCGGGGCCCGGAACGCCGCCGTCCTGGCGGTGCAGATCCTCGCCCTGCATGATCCCGGTCTGCGTCAGATCCTGGTGTCGTACAAGGCCGACCTGGCCCGTAAGGTGGAACAGGCCGCCGCCGGCCTCCAGGACAAACTGGACGCCCTGGAAGAGTAAGAATTCAGAAGGGTGGGGAGCGGGTCGGAGAATCGGCGGCCCCCTCGGGCCAGCCCCTTATGCGGATGGGGAGGGGGGTTTGGGGGACAGGGCAGGGAGCATCGATCCCTGCCCCCCCAAAAAAAACCATTTTTCCCTCGATTACATTGGCTTGGCCTTCTCTTCCTTATCTTCTTTCTCTTCCTTCTCTTCCTTATCTTTCTCCGCCGCCGGGGCGCTGCGTTTTATCCGCTTCTTGGGCGAATACCTCGACCGGGGGTAGGCCACCGGTTGCGGCGACAGATAGCGTGTCAGGATCCAGCCCTCGCTGCCGTCCCGCAGGCTGCGCACCTTGGTCCACCCCTGGGGAGAGTCGCCCAGTTTCTCCACCCGGTCATTGAGCAGGGCGGTACCCGTCACCCCCGAGGAATACATGGGATAGGTCCGGAGCGCGATATTGTTGGCGGCCACGTAATAATAATACGGCGGATAGGATGGATAGGACGGCGGGGGCGGCGACGGTACCGCCGACAGCAGATCGGCGGTCAACCACCCCACCAGACCGGTGCGTATCACCCGCACCTTCCACCAGCCGTAGGTGTTGGTATCCAGGTATTCCACCTGGTCGGAGCGATACAGCCGGGTCAGAATGCCGCAGTCCGGCGAGGGGCACTCCCGCAGCAGGGCCTCCCCGGCCACCACATAAAACGCACCCGCGGCTGCATCCTCACTCGGCAGGCTCACACTCGCAAGCGTCAGTATCACCACCACCGCCACTGTCTGCCAAGACCTGTACGCCAGCATACGTTCTTCTCCTTTCCTACCCCTCAGGGTTCCAAGTCTTCTATCTTCTTGATCTTCCACTGCCCCAACTCCTTGGCGAACCACACCTGGTACTGGAAGTCATTGGGCTGCATATCCTTGGTGGTCAGATTCTGGGTCAACGTGCTCCAGCTCACCACCGCCAGGGCGTCGTCGCTCCCCAGGTCCTGGACCTTGCTCATATTGAAGGCCATCTTCTTGAAATCGAACTTCTCCCAGGTCTTCAGGACCTCCTGCCGTTTCTTGTCCAGCTGGGGATAGACATAGGAGAGACAACTCATGTACAGCACGATATCCTTTTGCAGGTTGGCCTCCTTGACGTTGTTCAGGACCTTCTCCAACTCCCTCCGCAAGGCATCGGCCGCCGGAGCGGGCTTGGCCGGCTCCGCCTCGGCGGGCTTGGCGGCTTCCTTGGCCGCCGGTGGGACGGCCGGGGTGACCGCGGGCGCCGGCGCCGGGGGAGAGGGCGGCGGGCTGCTGCTCCGGGTCAACTGCAGCACCACCACCAGGAGCAGCACCGCCGCCGCTGCGACCGCCGCGCCCAGCAACCACTTCCGGGGCCCCTCCTGAACCGGGCGGGTCAGTTCGGGCTTCAACGACGCATCGCATTGGTGGCAGAAGTTCTGCTCGGGGGAAACGGAAGTCCCGCACCGGGGGCATTGCAGGGCTGACGGGAGCCCAGTGGACAACTCATGGCCACATTGCTTGCAAAAATGCTGGCCGTCTTCATACGGGGTCTGACATTCCGGGCACAGCGGCATGGCGAACTCCTCCAGAAGTTGATAAACCTGTGCGCATTTCTCCTGAGGCCGAATAATCCTTTTAAAACTATCGGCCATATGCTCAACAAAATCAAGCGAGAAACACTCCTGGGGGACGACGCCGGGATAATTTCCTCCAGCCGGTTTACCCTGCCCCCAACTGCCTCACCCGGATCCGCCGCTTCTCCCCGGAACCCGACCAACATCCCGAACCCGCGGGAACGGCTTTGATTGGCCCATAAAATTGGATATGCTTATACCACTGCCGGGGTCCCGGCGGGCCCTGCACCAATCCCAGCGAAGGGAGCTGATATGAGGATGAGGACGGCATCTGCCGCCAACACCCGGGAGCTGCAACAGCGGCACAACTTCGCCCAGGTCCGTAAGATCATTCAGGACCAGGACATGTGGGAGCGGATCCCCCTGGCCTTTCGGGACTTTTCCCCCCTCCACCTGGAGGGGCTGGTGAAATTCGCCTACTTCGCCGGCTTCATCTCCCTGGGAGAGGCGCGGCAGCTCCTGCTCCTGGACAAGACCGAGATTAAGCCCAAGCTGCGCCAGTGGTACGAGGAGATTCGGGAGCAGGGCTGTTGGCTCTGCTGACCCTCAGATCATCATGGACGCCCCCTGCGACGCCTCCACCCTGATCATCCCCGCCGACCCCTCCTTTGTGGCGGTGGCCCAAGCCTATGCCACCGCGGTGGCCGCCCGGCTGGGATTTGACCCCGCGGCCCAGGTCGAGCTGCAGGAGGCCGTGGGCCTGGCCCTCCGGGATATCCTGGCCCGGGCCTTCGAACCGGGGGAGCGCCAAAGCCTCACCCTCGCCAGCGAACGCCTCCCCGCCGGCCTCCGGCTGGTCATCACCGAATCGGGCCTGCCCCTAAGCCTGGCCGATCTCCCCGCCCTCACCCCGGTCCAGACTGGCCGGGCCCGCCTGGCCGACCTCGTGGACGAAGTCTCCCTGAGCCAACGCGGCCACGCCGGCACCGAACTCCACCTCGTCAAGTACCTGCCCGCACCCGACCGCGACGCCTATATCCGGACCTGCCAGCTCCCCCCTCCCGCCGATGCCTTACCCCCTCCGGTTCCGGGGCTGGGAACCCTACCAGGGCTGGCAGCCTCCCACCCTTGCCAGGTCCGCCGCTTCTCCCCCGCGGACGCCCTCGAGGTGGCCCGCACCGTGTACAAGGCCTATGGCTACTCCTACCCCTTTGAGGATATGTATTACCCCGAGCGCCTCAGCGCCCATAACGCCGCCGGCCGCCTGGTGTCGGCCGTGGCCGTGGCGCCCTCGGGCGAGGTCATCGGCCATGCCGCCCTCCTCCTGTTCGATGCGGCCTCCGCCATCGTCGAGGTGGGCCTGGCCGCGGTGAAACCCGCCGCCCGGGGGCAGGGGTGCCTCACCCGGCTCACCGAATTTCTCCGGGACGAGGCCCGCCGCCGGGGCTACACCGCCGTCTATGCCCGCACCGTCACCAGCCACACCGTCTCCCAAAAGGTCACCGCCCACCTGGGCTTTACCCCCGTCGGCCTCATGCTGGGCTTCGGCCCCGCCACCCTGTCTTTCCGGCACCTCCGGGAGCATCTCCCCCAACGGGAAAGCCTCCTGGTGGAATACCTCCCCCTGCAGCCGGTCAATCCAGGGACCTTGTATCTCCCCGAGCGCCACCGGGAGATGCTCGCCGCCCTCTACCGCCGCCTGGGGGCGCACCCCGAGCTGTCCGCCGCCCCTTGCGCCCTCCCCCCCGACGTCGCCACCCGCAGCCTGACCCGCCTCAAGTCCCGGGCCCTACCCACCGGCTTTGCCGCCATCATTATGCAAGACTACGGCTCCGATGCCGTCACCGCCGTGCACGCCCGCCTCCAGGACCTCATCCGCCAACACTACGAGGTCATCTTTCTCTACCTGGACCTGGCCGATCCCCTGACCTGCGCCCTGGGACCGCAATTCGAGGCCCTGGGTTTCTTCTTTGCCGGCCTCCTCCCCGGCGCCCATGGCCTGCAAGCCCTGCTCTTGCAGTATTTGAACAGTGCGTCCCTGGACTATGACCGCATCCAGATTCACGCCCCCGCCGCCCGCAATCTCCTTGCCTATATCCGCCGCGCCGATCCCAATCGCCCTTAACTGCTCGAAAAAACATGTCTTGAACCTTTGTCGGTTCCCCTTGCAGGAATTCTGGTTCGGCATTATAATAAGCTTTCCAAAGGTTATTTGGTACTCATGAAAGCTCTGCTCCATCAGCGACCCGGGCCCTGCCTTTGCGCCCAACTCTGCTGGATTAGTCTTATATACATACATCCGCGCCGCCTGTGGCAGAGTGCTTCCCTGTCTATCTGCAGGGATGGCCGGGGTGGTGAGCGCTCTTCCCAGTGCTTCCTAAGGAGCCGGTATGACTGACAAACAGAAAAAGGTGTGGACCTACAACGAAGATCAGGACCACCCGGAGATCAACATCCCCGACAACTTGCCCTTGCTGGCGGTCCGGGATGTAGTGGTCTTCCCCTATATGATTCTTCCTCTCTTTGTGGGACGGGAATCCTCCATCCTGGCCATTGAAGCAGCTCTGGCCACTGATCGCCTCATCTTCCTGGCCACCCAACGAGACCCCGCCATCGACGACCCTGAGCCGGAAGATATCTATCCCGTGGGTACCGTCTGCCTGATCATGCGCATGCTGAAGCTGCCCGACGGCCGTCTGAAAATCCTGGCCCAAGGCATCAATAAGGCCCGGATCACCGCCTTCGTCAAGCTCAAGCCGCATCAGCAGGTGGCCATCGACATCGTTCCCGAACCCCCCCTGGTGGAACTGTCCATCGAGGGCGAGGCCCTGATGCGCAATGCCCGGGAAATGACGGAAAAGATCCTGTCGCTCAAGGGCATCCTCTCCCCGGAACTCATGTCCATCCTGGATTCCATCGACGATCCCAGCCGATTGGCCAACCTCATCGCCTCCAACCTCCACCTCAAGATCGAGGAGGCCCAGGCTATCCTCGAGGAAGAAGAGCCCATTCATCGCCTCATCAAGGTCAACGACTACCTGCGCCGGGAACTGGAAGTCTCCACCATGCAGGCCAAAATCCAGTCCGAGGCCAAAGAGGAGATCGACCGCAGCCAGCAGGAATATTTCCTGCGGGAACAGCTTCGGGCCATCAAAAAGGAGTTGGGGGAGATCGACGAGCGCCCCGATGAAATCGAAGACTACAAGATCAAGATCGACCGCTCCCGCATGCCCAAACACGCCGAGGAAGAGGCCCTCAAGCAACTCTCCCGGCTGGAGCAGATGCACCCCGACGCCGCCGAAGCCACCATGGTGCGCACCTTCCTGGACTGGCTGGTGGAACTCCCGTGGAGCAAAAGCACCCGGGACAAGCTCGATCTCAAGGAGGCCAAGGCCATCCTGGACAGCGATCACTACGACCTGGAGAAGGTCAAGGACCGCATCCTGGAGTACTTGAGCGTCCGCAAGCTCAATAAAAAGATGAAGGGGCCCATCCTCTGCTTCGTGGGTCCCCCCGGCGTGGGAAAAACCTCCCTGGGCCAATCCATCGCCCGGGCCATGGGACGCAAGTTCACCCGCATCTCCTTGGGGGGTATCCGTGACGAGGCCGAAATCCGCGGCCACCGCCGCACCTACATCGGCGCCCTGCCCGGCCGCATCATCCAGGGCCTGAAAAATGCCGCCTCCAACAACCCGGTCTTCATGATGGACGAAATCGACAAGATCGGCCTGGACTTCCGGGGCGACCCCTCCGCCGCCCTCCTGGAGGTGCTGGATCCGGAACAGAACTCGGCCTTCAGCGATCACTACCTCAATCTGCCCTTCGACCTCTCCAAGGTCATGTTCATCCTCACCGCCAACCTGGTGGACCCGATACCCTCGGCCCTCTTGGACCGGATGGAAATCATCCGCCTCTCCGGCTATACCGAGGAAGAAAAGCTGCAGATTGCCCAGCGCTATCTCTTGCCCCGCCAGCTCAAGGAAAACGGTCTGCCGCCCGAGGCCCTCAAGCTGAGCCCGGGGGTCCTGCGGGAAGTCATCGTGCATTACACCCAGGAGGCGGGCTTGCGCAATCTGGAGCGGGAGATCGGCAGCCTCTGCCGCAAGGTGGCCCGTCGCATCGCCGAAGACGAAACCGGTCCCTTCGCCATCACCCGGGGCAACCTGCACCTCTATCTGGGCCCCCCCCGATATCTGCCCGAAGCCGAACAGGAGAAAGACGAGATCGGGGTGGCCACCGGCCTGGCCTGGACCGAGACCGGCGGTGAACTCCTCCATGTGGAGGCCTCCTTGATGCGGGGTAAGGGCGGCCTTACCCTCACCGGCCACCTGGGCGAAGTCATGAAGGAATCGGCTCAGGCCGCCCTCAGCTATGCCCGAGCCCGCTCCGACCTCCTGGGACTGGAGGACGACTTCTATGAAAAGCTCGACGTCCACCTCCATGTTCCGGCCGGCGCCATCCCCAAGGACGGCCCCTCCGCCGGCGTCACCATGGCCACCGCCCTGATCTCGGCCCTCACCCAGATACCGGTGCACAAGGACGTGGCCATGACCGGGGAAATCACCCTGCGCGGCAAGGTGCTGCCCATCGGCGGCCTCAAGGAAAAGGCCCTGGCCGCACTCCGGGCCCATATGACCAAAATCCTCATTCCGGCGGCAAATCAGAAGGACCTCACCGAAATCCCCAAGAACGTCAAACGCAAACTGAAGTTCACCCCGGTGGCCAATATGGATCAGGTGTTGCACGAGGCCCTGACCCGCTCCCCCCTGAAGGAAGGGGAGAAAAAGAGCCCCCCCTCGCCCCGAAGACGACCGGCCCGACCCGGATCGATGCCGTCCTGACCCCGCGAAGGAGTCTGCTTGGATCTCTACCTGTTCTGGGGGAAATGGCTGGCCCTGGGAATCCTGTTGTTGGTCTACGGCTTCTTTGCCAGCGCCGAGACCTCCCTGTTTTCCCTCAGCCCCGTCACCCGCTTCAAGCTGCGGGAGGAGCCGGCCAAGTCGGGGAAGATCATCGACCAACTCCTGTCCCAACCGCAACGCCTGTTGACGTCCATTATCATCGGCAACGAAATCGTGGTGATCGTGGCCACGGTCCTGGCCACCTCCCTGGCCCTGACCCTCTGGGGCGAGCGCGGCGAATGGCTGGCCCTGGTGGTCCTGGCCCCCATCCTGCTGCTGATGGGGGAGATCATCCCCAAATCCATCGCCCTGTCCTACCCCGAAACCATCGCCAAGGTGATTGCCGCTCCCCTGGCGGCGGTCATGCCGATCATCAAACCGGTGCGCATCGTCCTTCTGGGAGCCAGCCGGGGAACCATGCGGCTCCTGGGTCAACGCCCTGAGGTCAAGCCACCCTTAATCAGAGAAGACGACTTCTTGCGCATGGTCGAGGATAGCCACCGGGGCGGACTCATCGCCCCCCTGGAAAAGGACCTCATCCTCAATCTGTTGGCCTTCAGCGACGTCACCGTCTCCCAGATCATGGTCCCCCGGCCCGACATCTTCTCCCTGCCCCTGGCCACCCGGCCCCTGGAGTTGATCCGCGCCATCAAGACCGCCCGCTTCTCCCGGGTCCCCCTCTACGGAGACCAGCCCGAGGACATCCTGGGCCTCCTGCACGCCAAGGACCTCCTCAATCTGCCTCCCCATCAGGAATGCGATGCCCATTGTTTGAAAAACCTCCTGCGCCCCCCGTATTACATCCCGGAGAGCAAGCGCGCCTTCGATCTGTTGGGGGAACTCCAGGTCCGCAAGCTGCGCCTGGCCCTGGTGGTGGATGAATACGGCAGCCTGTCCGGCCTGATCACGGTGGAAGACATCCTGGAGGAGCTTTCCGGCGAGATCGAGGAGGAATTTCAACCGGGCGGCCGTCCCCTGGTGCAGCTGGCTCCCGGGGTTTACCAGGTCAGCAGCCGTATGCCCCTGGCCGATTTCACCGACCTTCTGGGGCTCACCCTGCCCCTGGAGGACTACGACACCATCGGCGGCTTCGTCTTCAATCTCTTCGGCCAACTCCCCCATGAGGGCGAGGCGGTCATCTATGATCAAGTCAAGTTCGAGGTCTTGCGCATGAAGGGCACCCGCATCATGGACCTCTTGGTCACCATCGACTGATATGCTGCTGGCGCTGGAACTTGTCCCCATCTTTATTTGCCTGCTCTGCCTCGAGGGCTTCTTCACCAGCTCCGAGATCGCCCTGGTATCGGCCAACCACCACAAACTCCAACACCTGGCCCAAAAAGGCCAACGCGGCGCCCTGGTGGCCCATAAACTACTCAGCGCCCCCGACCGGCTCTTCGCCACCACCTTGGTAGGCTCCAACCTGGCGGAAACCGCCAATGTGGTCATCGTCTCCACCATCCTCATCGGCCACTTCGGCTCCTGGGGCGAGCTCATCGCCATGCTGGCCCTGCCGCCCCTGATCCTGGTCTTTGCCGAGATCACCCCCAAGGCCCTGGCCCGGCAACGGCCCACCCGCCTGGCGCAAAAGCTCGGGGGTTTCGTCCTGGTGGCCTCCTACGTGCTGCTTCCCGTCACCTGGCTCTTTGCCCTCTTGAGCCGGATGGCGCTCTTCCTCACCGGGGTCCGGACCTCCCGGCAGGTGCCCTTCGTCACCCGGGAAGAACTCCGAATGGTAGTCCGGGCTTCCGACAAGGAGGTGGATCTTTCCGGGGAGGAAAAGACCATCATCCATCGCATCCTGCGCTTCTCCCAGATCACCGTCAAAGAGGTTATGGTGCCCCTCATCGAGGTCACCGCCATCCCGGAGACCTTTCTCATCTCCCAGGTCCGGGAGGAATTCCTGCGCAGCAATTATTCCCGCCTTCTGGTCTACCGGCAGCGCATCGACAACATCATCGGTATGGTCCATAGCCTGGATCTGTTGGGAGAGGAACTGGACGGCCGGGGCATTAAAAAACTCATCCGGCCGGTGCGCTACGTGCCCGAAACCAAGCGGGCCGACCTGCTCCTCATGGAAATGCAGCGCCAGGGCATCCAGTTGGCCGCGGTGGTGGACGAATACGGCGGCGTGGTCGGCATCGTTACCATCGAAGACCTCCTGGAAGAAATCGTCGGTGAGATCAGCGACGAATTCGATCAGGAGGCGGCCCCCTTTAAAAAGCTCCGGGACCAGGTCTATCTGGTCAATGCCCGCATGGAGATAGAAACCCTCAATGAGGCCCTGGGTCTCAACCTGCCCTTGGGGAATTATGACACCCTGGGAGGCTTCCTCATCCAGCAAATGGGTGATATCCCCAAAGCCGGGGATAAAATCCAGTTCAACCAGGTGCATTTCCTCATCCGCAACGCTGACCTGCGATGCATCAAAGAGGTGGAACTCCATGTCGAACCGGCCGTTAAAGCCAAGTGAACGCCTGGCCTATTTCGATTGTTTCGCCGGCATTAGCGGCGACATGACCCTGGGGGCCCTCCTGGACGCCGGACTGGAGGCCTCGGAGCTGACTGCCGCCTTGGCGGGATTGGGGTTGCAGGACTATGATCTGGAGATCTTCCGGGTCACCCGCCAGCATCTCTCCGGCACCCAGGTGACCATCCGGGTCACCGCCCCTCAGCCCCATCGCACCTATGCCGATATCGTCAGCCTGATCGCCGCGGCCCCGTTGCCCGAGCCGGTCCGTGACCTCAGCCGGAATATGCTCCACCTCCTCGGCACCGCCGAGGCCCGGGTGCACGGGCAACCCCTGGAGCGGGTGCACTTTCACGAGATCGGGGCGGTGGATTCCATCCTCGATCTAGTGGGGTCGGCCTACGGCCTCTGGGCCCTGGGGATTACCCGGGTCTACGCCTCCCCCCTGCCCCTGGGCCGGGGGCTGATCACCTGTGACCACGGCACCCTCCCCAACCCCGCCCCCGCCACCGCCCTCCTCCTGGAGGACACCGTCGTCTATGGCGTCGAGGTGGAGGGGGAGTTGGTCACCCCCACCGGGGCCGCCATCCTCAAGGGTGCCGGAGCCCGATTCGGGACCTGTCCCCCCATGCAGATCCAACGTCTGGGCTACGGCGCCGGCTCCCGGACGTTATCCTCGCACCCCAACCTGCTGCGACTCTTCATCGGTGCACCCACGGCCACCCCGGGAATCGTCGAGACGGTGACCGTCCTGGAGACCCACATCGATGACCTGTCTCCGGAACTCTATGAGCACCTCATGGAGGAGCTGTTCCTGGCCGGGGCCCTGGACGTGGCCTACTCCCCGCTCCACATGAAGAAAAACCGTCCCGGCATCCACCTGACGGTCATCTGTCCGCCTCCGGCCCGGGCCCGGGTCCTGGAGGCCCTCTTCACCCAAACCACCACCTTGGGCGTGCGCACCCAGGAGACGGAGCGCATTATCCTGCCGCGCTGGCAGGAAACCATTGCGACTCCCTATGGCCCCCTGGAGGTGAAGGTCACCGAAATCAACGGCCGCCGCCGTCTCCTGCCCGAATACGAAGCCTGCCGCGCCCTGGCCCGCCGCTTCCACCTGCCTCTGGTGGAGGTGTATCGGCTCATTCCCGCCGACCTGCCCCCCGGCGAGGGCCCCCCCGTCCCCTAATCTCACCGCCACCCTGAAGTCGCCCCTCCCGATACCACAGCCCTCCCCGCGACCTCATCGGGGTACCATTGCCTGGCTCCGTCATCCCCACAGATGCGCCTCCGGGCATCCCGCCATCTCAGCGGAGTTCGTCTGGCCCTGACCGGCAGGGGAACCGCCCCCGCCCACTGATATCTTTCGCATGCCATCCCAGGGGGCGCGGCATTTATTCTATGTTTAATAAAATGAACATATTTCAATCTTTAATGTTTATCATATTAAACACAACAACAATAATCTTCCCATTATGAATAAATCATTTGACAAACGATCTAAAATTCACTATGAAATGATTATCCGAGTTCAGTTTTGTTAACATTTCTTTATAAATTTCCAGAACACTCCGGCGACACCGGACTGGCGGGCCTGAATCACCGAAGCCCTGGCGGTTCGCACTCCGTTGCTTCAGGGGTAGAATGCCTTTCCAGGGAAGGAAGGGTGGAGTGACATCATTCAGGCCCGCCTGTATTTGTTCGCCGGAGTGTGTTCTAACCCCGCACGCCTGGGAATGGGGAACGGGTTTCGATGTTTGCACAGGTGGCGAAATATCTTTGGGCCGATTGGCGCCGCCAACTTCCCTATCGCCGCTTCGGGGACGTCGAAGACCGGCCCCGCCGCCTGCGCGCCCAAGTGGCCGCCTGCCTCACCCTGCTGACCGGTTCCCTTTACCTTTTATGGTTAGCCCATCAGGCCTATAGCCGGCACGATCTTCCCGCCTACCTTTTTTTCCTGGCCGAAGGGCTGGCCCTGGCCCTGCTCCTATCCCTGAGTGTAGATGTCTCCCGGCGGCGGTATCACCAACCCCAAGGGCTTCCCGGCGGCCCCTGTCCCTCCGTGGATGTCTTCGTAACCTGCTGCGGCGAACCCTTGGAGGTCATCCGCACGACTCTGACGGCCGTCAAAAACCTTCACTACCAGCCCCTCGCAGTGTACGTGTTGGATGATGGCGGTTCCCCGGCGGTGGCCGAACTGGCCGCCGCCCTGGACCTCCACTATTGCTCCCGGCCGCGGCAGGGCCTGGGCCTCAGCGACACGAAGAGCGGCAACCTCAACTTCGGCCTGGAGAACAGCCAGGGGGAGGTCATCCTGGTGCTCGATGCCGATCAGGTTCCCCAACCCGACCTCATCTCCCGCCTGGTGGGCTTCTTCCAGCTGCCCCGGGTGGCCTATGTCCAAAGCCAGCAGAGTTTCTGGCTGCCGGATAACGACCCCTTCTTCAACCGCGATACCATTTTCTATGAGACCATCCAACTGAGCAACGATGCGGTCAACGCCGTGGTGTCGTGCGGGTCGGGCGTTCTCTATCGCCGCCAAGCCCTGGAGGAATTGGGGGGGTTTGCCACCTGGAACCTGGTGGAGGACCTGACCACCTCGTACGAACTCCTGAGCCGGGGATGGAAGGGCATCTATTTCCCCTATGTCTTGTCCCGGGGCCTGGCCCCGGAAACCTTCCGGGGCGTCTGCCGGCAGCGCTTCCAATGGTGTCTGGATACCATGCGCCTGTTCTTTTGGGACAACCCGCTGCTCAAACCCGGCCTCACCCCGGCGCAGCGCCTCCACTTTCTCATCGTCATGTTTGCCTACCTGTTCAGCGGCCTGGTCTTGCCCATCTTCTATCTCGTCCCCTTGTATAGCTATGTCTTCGGCCAATCCTTTCTTTTGGGCCAGGAATGGCACTACGCCCTGTTGCGCGGACTGTATCTGGCGCTGACCATCCTGACCTTCCACTACCTGTTCCATCGCCAAGACGCCCTGAAGCAGTTCAAGGTTCTCTGTGGTCTGTTTCCCATATATTTAGCTGCCATTGTGGCAGCCGTGTGGTACTATCCTGGCCACAAGCCAGCGTATCGGGTTAATAACCTGTCTGCCGGGTCGCCCCACCGTAATTGGCCGTTCTTTCTCCCCCACCTGGCGCTCATCGCCTTGCACCTGTCCCTCCCCTTTCTGTCTCTGCACTATGATTGGGCTACGCCTCGTCTGATCGCCACCAATGCCCTCTTTTCCGCCTTCACCATTTGGGTCCTGGGCGAAACCGTAATCCTGGGCCTGGGTCACCTCCGGTGGTCTGCCGCCATGAATCCGCGTTTGATCTACGGACTTGAAAGCTAATGCGCTGGTTGTGGGCAATCGGCATCGGCCTCTTTCTGGCCGTGCTATTTTGGTCCCTCCAGGCGAAAGATCCTTACTTCTGGTACTCTGCCCCTAATCTCTTTGGAAAAGCCCAAGAGGCCCTGGAGCAACGGGAACCGGCCCGGGCCCTGGAACTGGCCCGCCGCGCCCTCCAGCGTCAACCCGGCAATCATGAATATGGCACCTTTGTGGGGTGGCGATATCTGGATTTGGGCCGACCCCAGGCCGCCCGGGACCTCTTCCAGGATATTCACCGCCGCCAGCCTGGAGCCGCCGATGCCGTCAAGGGTCTGGCCCTGGCGGAGGAACAGCTGGGAAACGCTGCCGCTGCCCTCAGCCTCTTGGACGCCTACCTGCAGGTCCATCTAGAAGACCGGAATGTCCTGCAATTTGCCGCCTCCCTGGCCGGTAGGCATCGGGATTCGCGCCATCAGGCCCTGTCCTATTGGCGGCGTCTCCAGCAGCTTGATCCGCGCGACCAGGAATCCCGTCGCCAGCTCCTGGATCTCCTCATCAGCATGGGGCAATACGATGAGGCCATACCCCTCCAGGAGGCCGAAGTCACGGATTTCCCCGACAATCCCGAGGTACTCCATCAACTGGCCCTGCTCCATTACTGGCAGCGGGACTATCAGGCCGCCGTTCCCATCTATCAGCGCCTCCTGGAGCTGCAGACCGATAACCTGGCCCTGCGGCGGGAGGCCGCCAAGGTGGCGGAGGCGGCCCAGGACGTCGATCAGGCCTTGGCGCACTATCTGCGGCTGTATGCCGCGGAAGGCGGGAAAAAGGACTATGCCCTTCCCTTGGCCCGTCTGTGGTCCCAGAAAGGCCGCCACTCCGAGGCCGCCGCCGTGCTGGCGCCCCTTCTCGCCGACCAGCCCAGCCTGGACCTGCGGCGGGCCTACGCCCTGGAGTTGCTCCTCAGCCCAGACTTCTCCGGCGCCCTCAAGGCCTATACCGCGGCCTGGGAGGCGGGAGATACGCACAAGGAAACCATCGTCAACCTGGCCCGGCTCCGAGCCCACCGGCGTCATTTCGAGGTGGCCGCCCGCTTCTGGGACGAGCTCCGGCGTCGGCAGCTGTTGGACGCTCCCCTGCGCTGGGAAGCGGCCCTGACCTATTCCTATGCCCACCGCTATCCCGAGGCCGTGGAGGTCATGGCCCGGGCCGATCGCCAGGACCCCCGCACCCTGCTCTTCCTGGCCCAAATGCATATCTACCAGAAGCACTGGGGCCAGGCAGCCCACTATTTCCGCCAGTATCTGGCCAAGCATCCCGACGATACGGAAGTCCGCCAGGAATTGGCCCGGATTTTGGCCTTAAATGACGAGACCCGGCCGGAAGCAGCGCGGCAATATGCCCAGGTCCTGGAGCGCCGAGATGACCCCCGGGTGCGTCTGCAGCGGGCGACGCTCCTCCTGCAGCAGGCCCAGGATGCGGCCGAGGAAGGCGACCCCGCCGAGCGCCGCCGGCTTCCCGATCATTATGCCCAGGCTGAGGCTGAACTCCGCGCCTGCCCGCCCGACACCCTGGATCCGGACGCCCTGCGGGAGGCGGCCCGTCTGTGGCTCTGGCTGGGCGACCTGGAGGCGGCCCGGGCCGCCTATGAGCGTTACCTCACCCGGGCCGAAGCCGCGGGACGCCCCTCCTCTGCACTGGACCAGGCGCGCCTGGAATTGGCCCGCGTCCTCATCTATCTGCAGCAATGTCCCCAAGCCCAGGAACTCCTGCGGGGCCTGCGCGCCCGCCACCCCGGTGCCTGGGGCAGCCCCCGGTCTCTGAGTCGCCCGGAGATCCGGGACCTGCTCACCGCCGCCATCGAGGCCGATCTGACCTCCCAGGATTGGCCGGGCGCGCAACGCTGGGCCTTATGGCTTTTCAGTTCTCAATTTCTCGGGCAATCCCAGGTCCCGGACAGTTGGACAACGGTATTGGTTTGGGATCGCCAGGGGCCTCACGAGGCCGGCCCGGATTTCGTTCCTTTGACCGCCGAAGAGCGCCTGTGGGTCGCCCGGGCCCTGTGCCATCATCCGGAACTGTCCCAAAATCGGGAGCTGTCCCGTCTCACCCTGAACCTGGCGCTGCGTAATGTGCAATCTCGCGGTCCGGAAAAGGCAACCCCCCGGCAATACCAGGCCAGCCTCATGGTGCTGGCCTATCTCCTGCCGCGTCTGACGCATTACGAAGACTTACACGGGCTGGTCTATCGGTTGCCGGGCATTCAGGTGGATTCGCCGGAGTATGTGGCCGCCCTCAGCCATTTCACCGGCCGCCTGGGCCGACAGGGAGGCAAGCTTGACTATTTGTTGCACGTACTCCGGGAAAAACAGCGCCACCGCCGGGTCCGCATCCCCGGGGATCACCTGCACTTGGCGGCCCTGGCCACGGAACTGGGAGATCAGCGCACCGCGGCCCAGCATCTGTCCCAGGCCCAGAAACTGCGCCCCCATGACCAGCGTCTGACCGCCCTGAAGCTGCAAACCCTCACCTCTCTCCAGGATATGGGTGCCGTCCTGAAAACCCTGGAAGCCGGCCCCCAAACGCCGGAGAAGGCCTTGCAGATGGCCCGTATGTATTTGCAGCGTCACCAATTCGAGGGTGCCATCGCCATCCTGGGGGACATCCCACCGGACTCTCCGGTGGCCGCCGACGCCCTCCTCCTCCGGGCTCAGGCCTACCGGGGGCAGGGAGACGCCGACCAGGCCTTAGCCACCCTGCAGAGCCTGGAAGCTCAGGGCCCGCCCCCCCCAGGCGCCCGCATGCTCACGGCCCAACTGTATGAGGACAAGGAAGACCGCGGTCGGGCCCAGGCCGCCTACGAGGCGGTCATCCGCACTGCCCCCGATTCTCTGGAGGGCCAAGTCGCCAAGGCGCGGCTGGCCCGCAGTCGGGGCCAGTGGTCCCGGGCCCAGCGCCTCTTTACGGCGGCCCTGCAGCAGGCCCCCCAGGACATCGAACTGCTCAACGAACTGGAGCAGGTACGGGCCCAACTCCGGCCCCGCCTGGCCGCCCGCAGCCTGCCCGGGAGGCGGGGCGAAAGGAATCCCGACGAGGTCCACCGCCCCTGGCAGTTCGGCCGCTATGACCGCGAACCCCTGGTTTCGGGCGGCTCTCGCACCTATGGCCATGCCCTCTTGCCGCTGGACCTGCCCTATGCCTTGACTCCGGAGACCACCCTGTTCCGCGACCGCAATCATATCAAAGGTCTGGACGCCCGTTTGGGTGCCTCCTTCTGGCTCCACAAGGTGGTGCCCCTGCACCTGGCGGTGGACTATAAATACTACCGGCAAGACCAGGGCCTGCGGCTGCAGAATCTGGTTCAGCCCGGCCTCACCGTCCTGACCGCGGAGAAGGTCACCAGCCGTCTGCAGCGCCTGGGCGTCACCCTGGGCGCCGGTCCCCTCCAGATCACCGACGACCTGCAGGCCGGCGCCGAACTCTCCTGGAGGCACTATTGGAAGCACGACCGGCTCAAACAACAAACCCTCACCACCCGGCAGTTTACTCAGCTTGTTCCCTTGCCGCCACCGCCCCATTTTGAGCTGGTCACCGAGAGCACTTTGGGGCGCAGTAGTATTGACCGAAAGCAGGAATACGACCGGCTGTTCGGCTCTCTGGGCCTCACCTGGCAGGCCGGAGCGGCCACTGACCTCAGCCTGACCTACAGCCGCAAGGATCTCTTCGACCAGGACGCCAATATCTATCCCCGCCTCTATCAGTCGGTGCAGGACCTGGAAAAGGCCCGCATCACCGGTATTCACCAGCTCGAGGTGGGCCACTCCCACCAGATCCGCCCCGGCCTGGATTGGCGGGGAAGCCTGGCCGGGGCCTTATTCTCCGACGACAACCGCCGGGTAACAGTATATCAGGGCCTGCGCTGGCGGGCGGTGGACCAACCCCGGATGCACCTGGACCTCACGCCCAATTACTACCTGGCCGCCTACCGGCAGACCCAGGAAGCCTACTTCAGCCCCCACTCCTACCACGCCCTGGGTCTGACCCTGGATTTCGACCGGCAGCTCTTCCGTCTGCCCACCCTGGTGCTCCAGGGCACCGCCCAGCTGGTGGGCAACCAGGGCGACTGGGGGCCGGCGCTTCAGGGTCTGGCCGGCCTGGAGCAGGAGGTCATGCAAAACCTCTATTGCGGCATCCACGTGTTCTATTTCCGGGAATGGGTGGACAACTACCGGCTCCTGAGCTTTACCGGAGGGTTACGGTGGCATTTCTGACCCGCGTCCTGCTCCTGACTGCCCTGGGCAGCCTGGCTCTCGCCGCCTGCGCCGAGATCACCCGCCCGACCCCCACCCGTCATGAGGTCGAAGCCGTCCAGATCACCGCCTTGACGCGCCATCCGCATGCCTCCGCCGGCACCGAACGGGCCATGCGGGTCTTCATCCGCCTCCTCACCACCCTACCCCGGGTGCATGGCCGCACGTATCCCTTTCTGGGGTTCAACTGGTGGGTTACGGAGGCTGGCCACCCCGTGGTGGACAACGTCTGGTTTCCCTCTCCGGCCGCGGACCGGCCCTTGGCCAAGGATATTACCACCCTGCATGATCCCACCGGGTTGGAGTTCAAGCCCGATCAGGAAAAAGCCTTGAAGCCGGGAGACCTCATCCTGGGGGTCAATGGTATGCCCATCCCCACCTGGGTCAAGGATTGGGACTCCGCCTGCAAATTTATCCGGGATTTTTTCCAGTATTCCCTGCCCGGAGAACTCCTGGTCAGGACCCTGGTCGATATCAGATATATCCGCCAGGAGGCGGAGGGCCTGTATCGCCGCGGTCCGGTGGAACTTATCATCTCCAGGGATCAGGTAAAGAGAAAGGTTATTCTTTATCCCATCCATTTACCTGCAGAATACGGGTTTTTGATCGTGGGGGGGCAATACGGCGACCAGGTCAATGCCTATGCCGCCCCGGGCCGGGTAATGATTACCAGACGGTTGTTGGATCTGTGTCGGAATGATGACGAGCTTGCCCTCGTCCTGGGGCACGAACTGGCCCATCATGTCCACGGTCATCTCGTCCGTCGTGAAGGCCAGAGGGGGATGGGAGGCTTCATTACGGAAATCTCAGCCTTTTTTTCCTCTGTCCTGCTCGGCCTCCCGGGACTGCAGCAGGATCTCCAGAGAGTGGTCCGCAATGCCGTGATCAGTGTCTATAGCCGGGACAACGAACGGGAAGCCGATGCCTACGGGCTGTGGTACGCCTACCAGGCTGGCTATGACGTCACGAAGGCCCCGGAAATCTGGGAACGCCTGGCCGCCGTAGTGGATAAGAATATCTTTGAGACCACCTATTATTCTGACTCCCATCCTCCGGCCACGGAACGCCTGGCCCGATTGCAGATCATCGCCCGGAGCTTTCAGGCCGGCCGCGCCGCCGACGTGCTGGCGCCCCCTCAGACGGAGACCTTAAAAGTGGAGCTTGAAAGCAATCCTGTCGATACCGCGAGATCTCACCGGAGGGAGGACAAGTAGCGCTGATCAAGAAAACCTACCCATGGGCTGGTAACTCTTTTTAACCCTCAAAACTTCAAGGAGGAGGGGTATGAAACGCTGTGTCCGTTTGGTTGCTGCACTGCTTCTCGTGGTGGCCGTCCCGACCGTGGGGTCTGCTCTTCCTTACACCGAATATTTCGTTTACGACCAGTGGGGCGGCAGCTGGCAGGACGTCAACAAGAGCCCCACCAATCCCGACGATGACTTAATGTGTTGGGCCGCGACTGCCGCCAACGTGCTGGCCTGGGGGGGCTGGGGGACCTTCGCCTACCCCAGTTCCGAAAATATCTTCCAAAACATTAATTACCACTGGACCAACAACGCCGGATATATGAGTTGGGTCTGGAAATGGTGGTTCAACGGCTCCGCCCCCACTTATAAATCCTATTCGAACATCGACGTTCCCGGCGGCGGGAACTATTACCCGACCCTGGATTTTATGGCCTATTATGCCTCCTCCCTGGACAGCAATACCATGACCGTGGTGGACTCCCTGTTGCACCAGGGGTACGGAGTGGGGCTTCTGATCAGGAATGGCGCCGCGGCCCATGCCGTCACCTGCTGGGGGTTCAGCTTTGATTCCGTATCGACCCCCCAATACCACAGCATATTCGTTACCGATTCCGATGACGGTAGGACCACCCTGATGAATTATCCCCTGATCTGGCAGAACAATGTCTGGTACTTGGGAGGGGGGTATGCAGGATGGTACATCGCCGGTCTCCAAGCCCTAAAATACGCCCCCACCGCCCCGATGGAGGCTGCAGTGCCGACTCCCTTTCCCCCCGCCTGGCTGCTTATGGGAGCCGGGGTGCTGATCATTGCCCTGCGACGCCACAGGGAAAACAAGGAGAAAATCGCCGCACACCGATATGGTCAATCCTGAACCCCAAGAATCGCCGGACATGCGCTTCCTGTAATTCATTCCGGAGCCTTGCCTGCGGCTTCCTGCAGATCTTACCTCTCGGGGTCACCATTGCCATCCAGCCAACAATTACCTCGGTCTGACGGTTGGATGCCATGCACCCCGTATTGGTTGTGCCCACCTTGGCGGTTCAACGTAAAAAGGCACAAGATCGCTCCTGTGCCTTTCACAATACCTGTTCCAATAAATCCTATATCAGTTCTGACCGCCCTATCTGCCTTCTACAACACTGCCCGCACTGCCAGCTTGGCCAACTCCACTATCTTGTCCGGGAATACCCCGAATCCGATAATGGTGACAATAAGAGCATAGCTTAAGCCCCGGGTTATCCCCCCGCTGGTCACCGCCGGCAGGTCTCCGGGCTCGAGGAAATAGGCCGCGTAAACCACCTTCAAATAGTAATAGAGAGAGATCGTGCCATTCACTGCACCGATCAGCACCAGCCAGAAATATCCCTGATTCATGGCCGAGGTGAAAATCAGGAGTTTGCCGGTAAAGCCGATGGAGGGCGGCACTCCAGCCAGGGCAAACAGACCCAACATCAGGGCCAGGGCCAGGACCGGGTTGCGGCGATACAATCCAGCCAGTTCGGCAATCTTCAGGTCCCGGCCGTCGGCCGCCACCTCGGAGAGCACCAGGAAACAGGTGAAGTTCATCACCAGGTAAGCCAGGGCATAGTAGATGACGCTGGTGTAACCGGCCTCGCTCAGGGTCAGGATGCCGATGAGCACATACCCGGCATGGGCAATGGAGGAGTAGGCCAGCATCCGCTTGAAGTCTTTTTGGATAATGGCCACCAGGTTCCCCAAGGTCATGGAAACGATGGAGAGCACCACCAGGATTTTGGTAAAGTTATATCCGTAACTTCCTCCCAGGGCGACAAAGCGCAACAACACTGCCACCGCGGCGGCCTTGGAGGCGGTGGCGATGAAGGCCACTAGTTGGTTGGCAGCACCCTGATAGACATCCGGGGCCCAGAAGTGAAAGGGGAAGACCGACAGTTTGAAGAAAAACCCGGCCAAGGCCAGAATCAATCCGGTTATGCCGATGGGGCTGTTCAGTAACAACGGCATCTTGGCCATGACATCGGCAATATAAGTGCTGTGCGTGGCGCCGAAAATGTAGCTCAACCCGAAAAGCATGAAGCACGAGGAGACCGCCCCGATAAAGAGATATTTGATGCCCGCCTCCACGTCGATGCCATCGCCTCGACGCAGGGGAATGAGGACATAGAGTGAGTACGAGGCCAGTTCCAGGCACACGTAGACCGTCAGGAGCTCCACGGCGCTGACCAACATCATCATGCCCAGGGTGCAGGTGGTCAGGAAGAAGTAAAATTCGGCGTGATTGCGCTCCTCGATTTGAGCCAGATTGTGGGAAATGGTCACCACGAAAAAGAACCCCAGGGCCAGGGCCAATTTGAAGATCTGGCTGAAGAGATCCACTTTGTAGGCCTCAAAGAAGATCGTCCCCTGCGTGAAGAGGCACAACCCCGACACGGCCACGCCCCCCACCGCCAACCCTAAACTCAGCCGATAAACCTCTTGAGCCTGGGGCTGCCTTTTCAAAGTACGAAAGAATAACAGGAGGGCCACTGCCAGGAAGTAGAGTTCCGGACCGAAGAGCAGTACTTTCATATCTTACAACCCACTGATGAAAGGCACGATGGCCGTTTTGATGACATCCAGCATCAGCGACGGGAAGATTCCAAATAACACCATAGCGGCGATGAGAATCATCCGGGGCAGCCCTAAAAAGGGGCTCACATCCTCAAAATGCTCAAATTTGGGATTCGGCTGGTTGTAAAAGGTGTTCTGCACCACCCGCAGGGCAAAGAGGGCACCCACCACAATGGAAGCCAGGGATATCAGGCCGCGCACCGGATAGACCTTAACGGCGGAAATAAAGACCAGAAGTTCCGCCCAAAAACTGGCAAATCCGGGAACTCCGGCCCCACAGAGGGCGGCGATGATAAAGAACGCCGACGCCACCGGCATGATCTTGCAAAAGCCCCCCAGTTCGTGGATATTGCGGGTATGGGTGCGGTCATAAATATAACCCACGCTGGAAAAGAAAAGGGCCGTCATGATACCGTGCGCGAACATCTGGAAGACGCTACCATTGAGGCCGTCGACAGTGCCGGTGGCCAGACCCAATCCCACGATGCCCATATGGGAAACCGACGAGTACCCGATGACATATTTCAGGTCGGTCTGGGCCAGACCCACGAAAACCCCGTACACTATACCACCGGCGGCCAACAACGCCATCAATTGGGCCCAATACTGGAATCCGTCGGGGCACAGGAACATGGCCACCCTCAGGATGCCGTAGGAGCCCAACTTCATCAAAACCCCGGCATGGAGCATACTGACTGCCGTGGGTGCCGCCACGTGGCCCACCGGCGACCACGTGTGCAGCGGCCAGACCGCAGCCAGCACCCCGAACCCGAAGAGGAGCAGCACAAAGGCCAGCTTCTGCACCCAGGGAGCGAAATGCACCCCGTGTAGGCGGATCATGTCAAAAGTGAACAGGCCGGAGGTGGAGTAGAGTAACAATATTCCTGGAATGATAAGACCGCTGCCCGCCATGAGATACAGGGTGAGTTTCATGGCGGCATATTCCTTGCGCGTGGAGCCCCAAATCAGGATCAGGATATACATGGGCACCACGGCGATCTCATAAAACAGGAAGAAGAAAAACATATCGAAGGCCATGAAGACCCCGAACACCCCGGTCACCAGGGCCAGCATGAAGGCAAAATACTCCTTGACCCGGTTGGTCAACTCCCACATGGTGAGCACGCCGGTGAAGATCACGATTCCGGTCAGCATCAACAACGGCGCATTGATGCCATCCACCCCCACATAGTAGTTAATGCCGAAGGTTTTGACCCACTCATACTTCTCGACGAACTGCAGCCCGCCCAAGGCTTTGTCATAGGCCGCAAAGGTGAAGATGGACAGCCCCAGGGAGATGGCGGCGGAAACCAGCGACACGGCCCGAATGAGGAAAAGTTTCTCCTCTTTCAGAAATAGCAGGATGGTCAGGCCGATGACCGGCGCCAGCAGCATGCAGGTCAAATAAGGAAAGTCAGCAAAATGCTCCACCATAAGTGTTCCCGGTATTCGGTTTTCGGTTTTCGGAAAAAACGGCCTTTAATGAAGCCGGCCTCAGCCTGGGACTAACGGGTCGTGACCAGATAGAGGCCTACACCCGCCACCACCAGCACCATGAACAGGAGGTTCAACTGGAGCAGCGCGGTCTGAAACTTGGACAGCCCCCGACCACTACCCACAGTTGAAAAGGCCACGGCATCGACCCCGCCGTCCACCACCCGGCGATCGTTATAAGTGAACCACTTGGAGAAGATGCCGTAAATAATGGAGTTCAGGAACCAGCGCCAGAAGTGGTCCATATACCACTTCTCGATAAAAAACTTTTCCAGGGCAGGCATCTTGCTTAGAAACCCTACCCACTGGGCCTTGGGGGAGCCCCAATCCAGCCACGCCAGGCCAATGCCGGACAGGGCCGCGCCCACGGCTGCACACAGGAGCACATAACTCATGTCATGGTGCTGCGTCTGCCCCAGCAGAAAGACCTCCAGGTTCCCCTGCAGGAAACCCAACACCAAGGTGAATCCCGCCAGGATGATCAGGGGGAGACTCATCACCCAAGGCACGCCGTGGTGCTCATCATGGCCCCCATGGCCGTGCCCGTGACCGTGCTCTTCATGGTGGATATGAACCTTATCCGGCTTGGGAAAGAGCATCACAAAGATGCACCGGAAGGTATAGTAGGCCGTCAGGAAGGCGCCGAAGAGCCCCACCAGCACCCAGATCTTGTTATCCAGGTGGGCCAGAGCCGCCAGGATGCCCTCCTTGCTGAAAAAGCCCGCCAACGGGTAGATCCCCGCCAGGGCCAAGGCTGCAATGGTAATTGTGACCATGGGAATGGCCAGCTTTCGGGCCCCCTGGACGCTCATTTCAAAAAAGTCATTGGTCCCGAAATGGTGGATGAATACCCCGGAACAGAGAAAGAGCAGGGCCTTGAAGGCCGCGTGAGTGGTCAGGTGATAATAGCCGGCGAAAAAACTCCCAGCCGCCAGGCCCATAATCATGAACCCTAATTGACTCACGGTGGAATAGGCCCACACCTGCTTAATATCCCGGGCCACCATGCCGATGGTGGAACTCAGGACCAGGGTGATGGAGCCGAGGACCAGGGCCATGGTCATGGCCTGGGGCGAAGCGCTGAAGAATGGATATATGCGGGAAATGAGATAGACGCCAGCGGCCACCATGGTGGCGGAATGCAGCAAAGCGCTAACCGGCGTGGGGCCTTCCATGGCGTCAGGCAGCCAGACGTGCAAGGGGAATTGGGCCGACTTGCCCATCACCCCACAAAAGATGAGTAAGGCCGCGGTGCTGATCAGCCACGCCGGCATGGAACCGGCCACCGCCGCGGAGTTGATGTTGTGGATCTCCAGGTTGCCATAGAAGATGGTTAAAAACGCCAACCCCATGAAGAACCCGACGTCCCCGAAGCGGGTCACCACGAAGGCCTTCTTGCCCGCCTCGGAGGCGGAGAATTTTTCATACCAGAACCCGATCAGCAGATATGATGCCAACCCCACCAACTCCCAGCAGATATAAAGCTGCAGGAGCCCGCTGGAGATGGTCAGGGTCAACATGGACAGGGCAAACAACGACAGGAAGGCGTAGAAACGCCCAAACCCCGGGTCCCCGGCCATGTACCCGATGGAGTAAAGCTGCACCATCCAACTGATCGAGGCCACGATCACCAACATCAACAGACTGGTGGGATCCAGCAGAAACCCGAAGGGGATCTTGACGATGTCGGAGTACATCCACTTGAAGTTGTAGATGATGGGATCCCGCATCCCCCAGAATTTAAATAAAAAGCTCCAGGCGATAATCAGCGGGATGGTGGACGCCACCATTGATATGGCCAGAGAAAGTTTGGGGTTCTCCCGCGTAAAGATCATGATCAGGGCAAAACTCAGCAGGGGCAAAACCGTAATGAGCATGCACCCCAAGAGAGTCGTATCGTTAAACAGAGCCGCCATAATTACCCTCTCAGCTCGTTGACCTGTTCCACGTTAATGGATTTCAGCTTGCGGTAGACTGCGATTATGATACTCAAGGCAATGGCCGCCTCGGCCGCGGCCACGGCCATGATGAACAGAGTGAAGATCTGCCCCACGGCCGGATCGGGGGCCAGGAACCGGTTGAAGGCCATGAAGTTTATGGAGGCGGCATTGAGCATGAGTTCCACCGAAATCAACACCGCTATCAACGACCGCCGGGCCAGAACGCCATAGAGCCCGACGACAAACAACAGGATGGCGATATACAGATAGGTGTGCAGGCTGTTAATCATGGGAAAATCCGGTTTTCAGTTGTTGGTTTTCGGTTGTTGCCGGGAGAGCTGGACAACCGGTCCTCACACTATTACTGCTTACTGCCCAGTGATTACGACTCCCGCCCCCGCCCATTGCGGGCATTGACAATGGCGCCGATCATGGCCACCAGCAGCACCAGCGAAATGACCTCAAAGATCAACACGTAGCGGGTCAGCAGGTAGTGGCCCAAAACCGCCACGGACCAATGATCGGCCTGCTCTGCGGCCGGGACCCAGGCCGTCTTCTTGACCAGGAGCAGTAACATGAGGCAGACCAGAGCCGCAGCCAGAATCGAGCCCAACCGTTTAAAAGGATTACGTGGGGGCTTAGGCAGATAGAGCGGTTCCGAGAGCATGATCGCGAAGCAGATGGCGATACAGATAGCCCCCACGTAAATTAAGATCTCCATCATGGCCAGGAACGGGCTGTTCAAATACAGAAAGAGGCCCGCCACGCCAAACAGCGATACTGCCAACCCCAGGACGTTGTGGAAGATGTTTCGGGCCCCCACTGCGATCAGTGCCCCACCCAAAGTCAACCCGGTAACCAGGAGGAAGCTTAACGTGGCCATTCCTGAAGCTTTCATGCCGACGCCTCCTCTTTTCCAGGTTTTTCCGGTTTTCCCGGCTCCGACTCGGGTTCCGCCACCGGCGGCACTTCCACGGCCAAGCCCAAGGTCCGCTGCTGACTCTGCAGCCGTTCCAAAATGTCGATGACCATTTCCTGCCGGCTATAGCCGGACAGCCGGTATTCTTCAGAAAACTTCAAGGCGCTGGTGGGACAGACCTCCACGCAGAGGCCGCACAGGCTGCACAGGGAATAATCGATAACGTAGCTTGTGGCCCGTTTGGACTTGGTCCCCTTCACCTTTACCCCGGTAAGGGTAATCAGACTGGAAGGGCAGGTCCGGGAACACATCTCGCAGGCAATGCAACGGTGAGTGCCCGTCTCCGGATCGATGACGAACTCGGTGTGCCCTCGATAACGCGGGGACATGGTCAATTTTTGCCGTGGGTACTGGACCGTGACAATGGGCTTCACAAAGTAACGGATGGTGACGCCCAGGCCTGCGATCAGGCTCCAGAATCCTTCCAAGACTTCCTTGACGAACGCAACCATAGTGACTCAGACCTTAAAGGAGAAGCGCCGCCCTCGCGGCTACACCAGTTTGATGACAAGGGCGGTGGCCAGTAAGTTGACGATACCCACCGGAATCAGAACCTTCCAGGCAAAGGTAATGAGCTGGTCAAACCGCAGCCGGGGAAAAGTCCAGCGGAACCACATCATCAGGAAGATAATGAAGTAGACCTTGAGGAGAAACCAGACCACCGGCGGGAAAAACGGCCCGTGCCAACCTCCCAGGAAGAGCACGGTACCCACCGCCGAAACGATGAACATATTTGTATACTCTGCCAGGAAGAAAATCGCAAACCGCATGCCGGAATATTCGGTATGAAACCCGGCCACCAGCTCCGACTCGGCCTCGGGAATATCGAAGGGGGCCCGGTTGGTCTCCGCCGTGGCGCAGATCACAAAGAGGATAAAGGCCACCGGTTGCAAAAGCGCGAACCAAAGCCCGGATTGAGCCGCTACGATATCGGTAAGACGGAACGACCCCACCATCAGGATGATGCTCATGACGGTGATCAGCAAAGGAATTTCATAGGCGATATTCTGAGCCACGCTGCGGAAGGCGCCGAATACGGAATACTTATTATTGGAGGACCAGCCGGCCATCAGGATGGCCAAGACCGACAGGGTGGAAAAGGCGAAGATGAGAAGTATGCCCACGTTGAGGTCTTTGATGATCAGGGTGGGCGAAAATGGAATGACTAGAAAACTCACCAAGACCGGCAAGAAGATTATAATGGGAGCCAGCAAATAGACTATTTTGTCAGCATCCTCCGGGGTGATCAATTCCTTGCCGATGAGCTTCAAGGCATCGGCGATGGTCTGCAAGGCGCCATGCCAGCCCACTTCCATAGGTCCCGGCCGTAGCTGGATATGGGCCGAAACCTTGCGCTCCAACCAGATGAGGAAGAGGGCGTTTACCGCCACTAAGGCTATAACTCCGATCAGCCCCACGAGCATACGCGCCCCGTCCGCCCCCAAGAAAAATGTCAAAATATCCATTCCCAAACCACCTTGCGAAGTGGTTAGTGATCAGTAAGCAGTGATAGGAAAAAACTCAAACGCCCGATTCTTCCTGCCCACTTCCACTAACCGCTAACCTTCCGATCAAACCCCATATCTACTGGTCACCGGCCACTGGCCATTAACACCCTTTTATCGATCAATCTCCGGTATAACCACGTCCAATGATCCCAGGATGGCCACCGTATCGGCCACCAGAGTCTCCTGAATGATCTCTGAGAGGATACTTAGATTGGCGAACGACGGGACCCGCAACTTGGTGCGATAAGGCTTGACGTCGCCCTTGCTGACAATGTAGATGCCAAACTCGCCCCGGGCGGTCTCCACGGCGGTATAGACCTCACCCTCGGCCGGCTTCAGCCGCTTGGGCACCTTCTCCGCCATGATGGGGCCGGTTGGAAGCTTGTCCAGGGCCTGCTCGATGATCCGCAGACTCTGTTCCATCTCCAGCAGGCGCACCATATAGCGGTCCAGGATATCTCCCCGCTCGCCCGTGGGAATAATAAAGTCGAAGAGCGGATAGGCCGAATACGGTTCGCTCTTGCGGATGTCATAGGGAATGCCGCTCCCCCGCAGAGTGGGGCCGGTGAGCCCGTACTGAATGGCCTGCGCCTCGGTGATGATGCCCACGTCCCGGGTGCGCTCGATGAAGATGACATTCTTGGTCACCAGGTTGTGGTAATCATCCCAGCGACTCCGTAGACGTTGCACAAACCCGCGGGTGGCGGAGATGAACTCGTCGTCAATGTCGGCCGGCACCCCGCCGAAACGGTAAAAGCAATAGGTCAGCCGGGAGCCGGTGAGCCGGTCCAGGATATCCAGGATGATCTCCCGGTCATCGAAACAATAGAGGAAGGGGGTGAAGGCCCCCAGGTCCATGAGGTAGGCCCCGAACCATAAGAGGTGCGAGGTGAGGCGGTTCAACTCGCTGGTGATCACCCGGATGAATTCGGCCCGCTCCGGCACCGCCAAGCCCAACAGCTTCTCCACCGCCATGCAATAGCACTGGTTATAAGCCAAGGCATGGAGATAGTCCACCCGCCCCATATTGGGGTAAAACTGCGGGTAGGTTTTGAGCTCCGCCATTTTTTCGTGAGCCCGGTGGCCATAGCCGATATCCGGCTCGGAGTTCACAATGAACTCGCCGTCCATCTCCAACACCACCCGGAGCACCCCGTGGGTGCTGGGGTGTTGGGGGCCCAGATTCAAGAAAAAGGTCTTTTCCTCAATCCCGCGTTGCAGCATCATCACTTACCCCCCACAAAGTCTTTGAGCAGGGGATGGAAGTCGGCGTCCTCCGGCAACAGAATCCGTTTCAGGTTGGGATGCCCGCTGAAACCGATGCCGAACATATCGTACACTTCCCGTTCATACCAATCCGCCCCTTTATAACTTCCCGTAATGGAGGGCATCCGAGTGCCTTTGGCCAGGGGCACATGGACCACTGTCCGGCACAACTCGAAAAAGGAGGCGAAATGATACACCAGAAGAAAACTCTCCACCAGGTCCACGGCCGTGAGGGATTCCAAATAACATTTCTGATCCAGGAAGAGTTGGGCCACCGCCGGCATCTGATCTGGCTGGGCTGCGACCTCCAGATGATATCCCGTCTTGGCGTAATCCCCGTCCGCCACCTTTTCCAGATTCAAGGCCGTAAGGCTCTTTTTGATCGTATCTGCCAGCATATTATCTAAACTTCCTTAACCGGGGCCGCTGCATGATCTTTTCTTCCAGGCTCAGGATGCCCTCGATCAGCCCCTCGGGTCGCGGTGGGCAGCCCGGGACGTAGACGTCCACCGGGATGATGAGATCGGCGCCCGGGACGATGGCATATTGCCCCTCGTAGTAAAACGGCCCGCCGGAAATGGCGCAGTTGCCCATCGCAATCACCCATTTCGGGGCCGGCATCTGCTCATACAGGCGCACCACTGCCGGGGCCATCTTCTTGGTGATGGTCCCCGCTACAATCATGAGATCAGACTGCCGCGGGGAGGGCCGGAAAACCCCAGCGCCGAAGCGATCCAGATCAAACCGGGAAGCTCCGGCGGCCATCATCTCGATGGCGCAACAGGCCAGGCCAAAAGTAATGGGCCAGAGGGAGTTGGCCCGGCAAAGGTTTAAAACGTCCTCCAGAACCGCCAGCTGGACTAACGGCTCTCCGGTTTTCGCTTCCACTCAAAAACCCCCCTGCACCAGGCATAAATGATTACCAGGGACAAGATGCCGACGAAGATGACGACCTCCAAAAAATCGCGCCACAAATAGCCTTTGTCAAAGGCCAGGAGGACCGGGAAGAGAAAGATCACATCCACGTCAAAGGCCAAAAAGATTAACGCAAAGAGGTAGTAAATGACCGCCACCTGGACCCAGGCGCTGCCGAAGGTGGGGAGGCCGCATTCATAAATCTTGTCCCGGGCCGGCCCGAAGCTCTTGGGCGCCACGAAGTGTGCGATAACCAGAGGGCCCAGGGCAAAAAGCGCCCCGACGATGAGAAATAACAGGACATAGGAATAATCCTGCAACACACCCCGGATATCCACCGACAACCTCCCGTTTACACGATGATAATCTTGTGAAAACTTTCGCTTGTTACTTATACCAATTTATGCACGGCCACGTCAAGTATTTTAAGAGATTTTTTTCCTTCGAGACTAAGGTTGCAGTCTTTCTCGAATCTAAGAGGGGCAGGATTTGGGAAGGAAAGGCAGACAAGTAGCCAAGGGCCACCACGGTGGAAATCAGCTTGTCACGCCCTCGAGCCTGCCAGATGGGATCAGGGGGTGGAGAAAGGTCAAATGACCTCCCCCCTCCTCCTCCGTAAAGGCTGTCTCTTGGAAAACCGACTGTTCAACGACTTCTTCCAGAGAGCAGGTGTGCCGCATCTTTGGCAAAATAGGTGAGGATCATATCCGCTCCGGCGCGCTTGATCGCCGTCAGGGACTCCAGCATCACGGCAGTCTCATCCAACCAGCCGTTGGCCGCCGCAGCCTTGATCATGCTGTACTCACCGCTCACTTGATAGGCCGCCAACGGCAGATCAAGCTCACTGCGAAGACTGGAGAGGACATCCAGATACGGCATTGCCGGCTTCACCATGATGATGTCGGCTCCTTCTTCCACATCCAGGGTGGCTTCACGGATGGCCTCCAGGGCGTTGGCCGGGTCCATCTGATGGGTGCGGCGATCACCGAACTGGGGCGCCGACTCAGCTGCATCACGAAAAGGCCCATAAAAACTGGACGCATATTTTACTGCATAGCTCATAATGGGGATCATCTCGAAACCGCGTTCGTCCAGGGTTTCCCGGATGGCCATCACCCGGCCGTCCATCATGTCGGAAGGCGCCACCATGTCGGCCCCTGCCTCAGCGTGACTCAGAGCCACCTGGGCCAGCATCTCCAGGGTGGCGTCGTTATCAATCTCCCGTCCCTCGACAATACCACAGTGACCGTGGGTGGTGTAGGCACACAAACAGACGTCGGTGATCACCAGGATATCCTTGACCTTCTTCTTAATCTCCCGCACCGCCCGCTGCACCACCCCAGTCCGACTGGCAGCCTCACGGCCCACCTCGTCCTTTTTCTCCGGCACCCCAAAGAGCAGCACCGCAGGGATACCCAGGTCCGCCACTGCCTGCACTTCCTTGACCAGCAAGTCCACGGAGTGCCGCTCGACCCCGGGCATGGAGGCCACCGGTTCTTTCACACCCTTCCCCGGCACCGTAAACATGGGGTATATGAGGTCATCCACACGAAGCCAGGTTTCCCGTACCAGGCGACGGCAGGTCGCCGTGCGCCGCAGCCGCCGAGGCCGATATGTCAGATCCATGGTCAACAACTCCTGTTGAGGGAATTTTGATTGATTACCTACTGGAAATCCGGGTTTTTATCAAGGGAGCCCGATACGTCAGAAGATTGTCAAAGAGGCAGTCAGAGGCCGGGTTTCCAGGCCCGGCAGGGCGTGGGTGCTCATGCTGTCGCCACTGAGGCGCACCAACCGCTGCCCCCAAGGGTAGGCGAAGGCCAAGTCAGACCCGGCGATGCATACTGCAACGTGCTGTTCCCGGTGATATCGAGCCAACACCGGCAGCAAGGTGCCCAAGGTTGCATTTGACAATTCCTGCAGGTTGACAGCCCAAAGGATTAGGCGGGGATTTTTCAGGAATTCCCGACCCCACACTGCCAGGAGATGGACTTCCGGTGGCAAGGTCCGGGGATGGCAATCCAGATAGTCCGTGAGGTGGAGTTCCTCCATGAGCGGCTCCGGATCCAGGGGCGACTCCTCCCCGGACCACCCCGCGTGATACCGCCACGCCAAAGTCAGGTTTTGCCTGACGGTCAGACGATCTAGAAGCACCGGGTTGACAGCCACAAAGCCGATACGCCGACGCCATCGGAACAGGTCCTCCCGGGCCAGACTACGCAAATCCAATCCCCAGTGGAACACCTTTCCCGCCGCCGGGGGCAGCAGGGTGGCGGCACAACGCATCACCATATCGGCCTCGACCGGATTTTGCCCCTCCAGCAGCAAAAATTCTGTGAGCCCCAGCCGCAGGTCCCAACTTTTCGGCCCATTCGCCATCTCTGGCAACTCCACCTGATAAAATTCCAGGCTCCAGGTTATATCCAGATCTGTGGCTAGGGACTCCTGATGTCGGTTCCAGAAAAGTTTCATGATTAACCTGACAAGGTGCAACCTTGTTTACGTAATATCATTCCCCCAGGCAAATCGAAAGATGAAAGTAGCCGGACTCTCCCCGGACCGGATCCTGAGCTGGCAGTGGTAATCCCAACTCTGCGGGAATAGTTTTCGGACCATCCCAATACTGACCGGCCCGGATTTTGATTAAAAGCTTAATTGATGATGACATCAGGAAGCCTCACACTCGTACTATGGCCTTGAAGGACCTTCAGAAATGACATCATGAACACCTGTCCCCGGGTCTGGGCAATTCCCTGTCGACGGGGGCTCCTAACAACAGGGGCTATACCTTCTTCCAAAACCATGGTACAAAATCATATTAGATACTCCTGGGACATCACCCAAAATCTCAGTCCCTTGCGGGAGAACAGGAGGAAAAATAATATGTTGCGGATCGCCTTCTTGACAAATGAATATCCACCCCATATCTATGGTGGGGCCGGCGTCCACGTGGACTATCTCACCCGGGAACTCATCCGTCTGGCTCCGGGCAGTCACACCCTGCACGTCCTTTCCTTTGGCAACCAGCGGGAAGCCTCTGGTCCCCTTACAATCACCGGTATCCCTGCCCCGGCCCCGTTCCCGTGTCAGGACCCCCGTCACGCCAAGCTTTTCGCTCCGCTCCACCGCAACCTGACCATGGCCGAGACTCTCTCCGGCGCTGAGGTGGTCCATTGCCATACCTGGTATACCGCCCTGGCTGGCCTGTTGGTCAAACACCTTCATAACGCCCGTCTGGTGCTCACCACCCATTCCCTGGAGCCCCACCGTCCGTGGAAGGCGGAGCAGTTGGGCAGCGGCTACCAGGTCAGCACCTGGTTGGAACAGACGGCCTATCAAAACGCCGATGGCGTCATTGCGGTCTCCCGGGCCATGGCTCGGGACGTACATGAGCTCTACGGCGTTGATCCTCGGAAAATCAGGGTCATTTACAATGGCATCGATATCCATCACTACCGCTTCACCCCGGACCAGAAGGTCTTAAAGAAATATGGTATCACCCCGGAGGAGCCCTATATCCTCTTTGTAGGCCGGATCTCCCGGCAAAAGGGTATCACCCATCTGCTGGACGCGGTGGCCTCCCTGCACAACCCAGCTCAGATCGTCCTGTGCGCCTCCGACCCGGACACCCCGGAATTGGGACAGGAGACCTCCGCCAAGGTGGATCATATCCGTTCCGCCAGCGGACGGCAGCTCATCTGGATCCAGGAGTTCGCTCCCAAAGATGACCTCATCGCTCTCTACAGCCAGGCGGCCCTCTTTGTCTGTCCTTCCATTTATGAGCCCTTTGGGATCATAAATCTCGAGGCCATGGCCTGCGGCACCCCGGTGGTGGCCGCGGCGGTGGGAGGCATCCGGGAGGTGGTGCGCCATGGCGAAACCGGTCTACAGGTGGAGTTCACGCCCATCAGCGCCGCCGACCCAGCCCCCCAAGACCCCCAGCGCTTCGCCCGGGATCTGGCCGCAGCCATCGATGCCCTGTTGGCCGATCCTGATCGACGCCGCTTCATGGGAGAACGCTCCCGGGAGGTGGTGGTGGAACAATTTAGCTGGGAGAGCATCGCCCGCCAGACCTTGGACTTCTACCACCAGCTGGCAGGGACCTAATCGCGAGGCAATGCGGGAAGCTGGGAGTCACCGGCGGAGCGCAGACCTTGACCCGTCCGCACCGGTTAGTCCAACATTTGCTGGATGCCCAAGAGCGGGATCCGCACCCAGTGCGGCCGGTTGTTCAATTCATAGCCCAACTCATACACCGCCTTTTCCAGACAGAAGGCATCCAGCAATATTTGCAGCTCCTCCTGGGTGTGCGGCAGAAAAGCGCCGGAAGTAGCCACGGCCAGATAGCTCTGCAGGAAGGCTGCCGCCACCCAACGGTGCCAAAATTCCGCCCACTTTTCCATGGCCGGACGGTCTTCGGGGCGGCAGGCCGCCGTGCAAATGGCATGGTAAGCAGCATAATGGAAAGAACGCAGCATACCCGCTACATCCCGGAGCGGTGAGCGTTTCAACCGCCGCTCGGATAGAGGGCGGGCCGGCTCCCCCTCAAAGTCAATGATGATAAAATCCTTGCCGGTGTGCAACACCTGCCCCAGGTGATAGTCACCGTGAATCCGAATGCGTAGCGCCGTAATCTTCCGATCCACCAGGGCATGGAAGCGCTGCTCCACCTCGCCCTGCCGGTTGGCCAAGGCTTGGGCCTCCTGCCGCATTTCCTCTGGCAGCCCCCTGATCCGGTGGCGCAGGAGTTGAAAAACCCGGGCGGCCTGGTTCCGCATGGATTGGTAGATGGAGTGCCGATACAGGCTGGTGAAAGGCTCCGGTGCGAAGGAGGCCTCGCTCGGGTCGGAGGCCAGGGCCAAGTGAAGTTCACCGGTGCGTTGCCCCAAAAGCTGGGCCGAAGCCAGGTACGGCCCGATCATCTCCTGAGCCAGGGGGGGAGGGTCCTGTCCCGCCAGGGACAAAAGGTGGCAAGAAGCCTCGGCTTCGGTAGTCTGTTCCACCCCCCGGGCCAACGCGGTCTCAAAATAGTGGCCCAGGACGTCCAGAGTGTAGCTCCAGGCATCCCCCTGGTTGGGCACATAGCCGTGTAAAATCCCTATTGTGCAAGGCCTCTGGCGTTGATCCCGGTATTCCAGGGCCCCCGCCAGGGGCGGATTATGCGCAAAGGACGATTTTTCCGTCAGAAAACGCCCGATCTCTAAGTCAAGATTGACCCCTGGTTCTAGGCGCCGCAGCAGCTTGAAAATAAACCAGTCCCCATAAATCAGGGAGGTATTGCTCTGTTCAGCCTGGGATGGGGAAGAAGCCAAAGCTCCCCGGCTTAGACTGCGGATATGTCGAAAGGCCTGGGTGGGAGTGGCTTGGATGACCCCCCCCTGTCCCTTGAACTGGCGTCGCCGGCCAATGGCCTCCAGGAGCGCCTGACGGAAGTTGTTGTCCCATACAGCCTCGTAAAGCAGGCAGTCCCGCTTCCGGTCCTGGAGCACTCCCACCACCGCTTGCGGGTTCTCGGCCTTCACCTGAGTCGCCGCCTCGCCCTCGGCCAAGGCCAGGGGCAGGATATAGGTCTCTGCCTCACCCTCGGTATAACTCAGACGCACCAAGGTGATGTAAGCGGTGCCCGTGGCGTAGGAGAAAGGGATACAATCTTCCACGTCGAGGGTCTTCAGCTGGCGGGCCTTGCCCCCGAACCAGCGACAGCGGGCCAGGTATCCGGGCAAGATTTCGATGAGGGCTGGATGATCCCGGGTCTGGAAAATGTCCTCCACCCGCCCCACCACCGACACCGTCGGCGGTTGGCTGTGGACCGCAGGGAGCGCGGCCTCCTGAGGGGCAGCCTCTTCCAGGGCGAACCAATAGACGCTGTGGGGGCCCAAGCTGAGGAAATAGGGCGCCACTCCCAACGCTGGAAACTCGGTGCGCCCGATGACCTCCACCGGCACCAGCTTCTGATAGCGTGACAGGTCCAACTCCACGTACTGCACAAACCGCGACAGGTTCATCACCACCAACAACCGTTCGCCCCCATAACACCGCAGGAAGGCCAGAACCTTGCGGTTGTCGGGAGTAAGAAACTCCAGGCTCCCTCGGCTGAAGGCCTGGTAGCGCCTCCTCAGGGCGATGAGGCGCTTCATCCACCATAAGAGCGAATGGGGATTGTTCTGCTGCGTCTCCACATTGACTGCTTCGTAATGGTACTCCGGGTCTATAATCACCGGAAGATAAAGCTGATGGGGATTCGCCCGAGAAAACCCGGCGTTGCGATCCGCGCTCCACTGCATGGGAGTACGCACCCCATTGCGGTCGCCCAGGTAAAAGTTGTCCCCCATGCCCAGCTCATCCCCGTAATACAATACCGGCGTTCCCGGCAGAGAAAAAAGCAGGGCTTTCATCAGTTCGATGCGGCGCCGATGGTTGCCCAGCAAGGGGCCCAACCGCCGCCGGATACCCAGATTGATGCGGGTGTGGGGGTCCTGGGCATACACCCGGTACATATAGTCCCGGTCTTCATCGGTGACCATCTCCAGGGTCAGCTCGTCATGGTTGCGCAGGAATAGGGCCCACTGGCAGGTCTCGGGTATGGCCGGCGTCTGCGCCAGGATATCCATGATGGGAAAGCGGTCCTCCAGCCTCAGCGCCATGAACATCCGGGGCATGAGTGGGAAATGGAAGGCCATATGACACTCGTCCCCGGCTCCGAAATAGGCCGCGGCATCCTGCGGCCACTGATTGGCCTCCGCCAAGAACAGCCGCGCCTCATACCGCCCGTCCACATGCTGCCGCAATTCCTTTAGGAAGGCATGGGTCTCGGGCAGGTTCTCGCAGTTGGTTCCCCGGCGTTCGAAGAGATAAGGGACCGCATCCAGACGGAGACCGTCCACCCCCAAGTCCAGCCAAAAATTCAACACTCGGATGATGGCCTGCCGCACTTCCGGGTTATCGAAGTTGAGGTCCGGCTGGTGAGAATAGAACCGATGCCAGTAGTAAGCCCGGGCCTCTGGATCCCAGGACCAGTTGGAGGTCTCGAAGTCTTTGAAGATGATGCGTGCCTCCCGGTACTTCTCCGGGGTGTCGCTCCAAACATAAAAGTTCCGCCAGCGGCTGCCGGGTTTGGCCCGCCGAGCCCGCTGAAACCAGGGATGGGCATCCGAGGTATGGTTCACCACCAGTTCGGTGATCACCCTGAGCCCCCGGTGGTGCGCCTCTTTTAAAAAAATCTTGAAGTCCTTCAGGGTCCCGTATTGTGGGTTAACATCAGTGTAGTCAGCGATATCATAGCCATCGTCCTTCAAGGGTGAGGGATAGAAGGGCAGAATCCAGATCGCGGTGATCCCCAAGTCCTGCAGATAATCCAACTTCTCCGTCAGCCCCGGAAAATCGCCGATACCGTCTCCATTGCTGTCGAAAAACGACCGCACATGAAGTTCATAGATAATGGCGTCCTTGTACCAGAGCGGTTCATTACCGGCCCACACCGGTGCCCGCCGAGACGTCATCATTCAGCCCCCCCGTAATGGCCTTGAATCCCATTTAACACCCCATTCACCGCGCTTGTCATGCTAAGCACGACCAGGAATCTTTCTTTCAATGTTTCCGGGTGATAATGCGATCGGGAACCCATTCTCTTTAAGAGATTCTTCCAAGGTTCCCTTATAGTCAATCAGAAATAACTCTGGATGCAATGGGAAAAATATGGCGGGGCCCGGGCTTAGATTTCGGCTTCGCTGAAGCGCACCGGCAGGCGGATAGTGACGGTGGTGCCTATATCCACCTGGCTGTCCAGGGCAATCGTACCCCGGTGTTCGTCCACAATCTGGCGCACAAAGACCATGCCCAGGCCGGTGCCACCGATCTTGGTGGTGTAGTAGGGTTCGAAGACCTTGGTGACGACCTCGGGAGCCATCCCGCAACCGGTGTCCTCGATGACCAGCAGGATATGATGCTTGTCTTCATTGGTGGTGACCCGAACCTCGCCTTGGGTAGCGGTGGCCTCGATGGCGTTGCGCATCAGGTGGGCTATGGCCACTTTGAGAAGGTGCCGGTTCAACTGGCAATAGAGTGGGTGGGGGTGCAATCCGGTCACCAGATGCAAATTCTTGTGCTCAAATTCCACCTGGAGAATCTCCAGCACCTCCCGGACGATCCGGTTGAAGTCTTCCTGGGTGAAGAAGGACTTTTTGTTTTGGGCCAGGGCCTCAAATTTGCCCACCATCTCCTCCAGGCGCTTGGCTGCTTCGGTGATGGCCTGGGCCCAATGCCGGGACGGGTCGTCGGGGGCGGCCTTCTTCAACAACCGGTGACTGAACCCCCCGATGACGTGCAGGGGATTGCGAATCCCGTCGGCCATGCCCAGGGCCATCTCGCTCATGGTGCGCTCCATCACCAGGGCCTCCATCTCCCGGTTCAGGGCCAGGATCTCCTTGCTGGTCTCCTCCAAGTGCTGGTGGTCGGCCTGCATGCGGCGGTAGAGCTTCTGAATGTGGTGAAAGAAAAGGGTAATGGAGGCGATGGTCAGGGAGAGAATGGCATTAAGCCCACCGCTATAGGGGCGTATGTAGTGCCATAAGGTATCCTGGCCAGAGAAGAGCAACACACGGCCCACCAAGTGCCCCAAGGCTCGGGAGACGCCAAACAGCATCAGGGCCAGACACAGCCAGTAGAGGAAAAGATACAGGGCGTTCTCCCTATCTCTGGCAACTAAACGGCGGGCCCGGCCAAACGTGGCCAAACTGAGAACCAGGACCAAAAAAGAGCCGATGATGTCCACCAACCATACCGGCATGATGGGAAGGGTCGTCATGGCAAGTCTGCCTCCCTGTCGCGCCCGAAGGACCTAATACCTCGATAGAAAAAGAAAAAGGCCGGCACCAACCAGAGATGGTCCAATTTGGTCAGATAATACACCCAGGCTCCTGGACCGTTAAGCGGGAGTACTCCTTGGCCCCCGGTAATATCTGTAACCCGGATATCAAAAGTCAGAGACAGAAACTGTCCGATAACGCAGTTGAGATTCCACAGAACAAAAAAGACGCTGGCCCAGATGAGCTGACGGAACCCCGGGTGTTCTTGCAGGTTTTCCAGCTTGAGTTCCAAAGCGAAAAAGAGCATGGCCAGGGCGAAAACCAGATAGGCCACCTGGCGGATAAAAAAGGCCTCGGCAGGGTCCCAGTGCGAAATGTAGGCCAAGGCAGGAGAGGGCCACAACCAGATGGCCAACAGGAGCCCCCAAAATAATGTCAGTCCGCGGCAGGGTCTCATACATCCTCCTTGTCTGCCATTGTGTCACAATTGTCTGAAATGTCAATGCATCCATTGAAACCCTGATGCTTGCGGCCTCCCCTCTCCTCCCTTCGGTCTGCCAGAAACTCGGCTTAGAAGTCTAGATAGCCGTTCTGGTCGATCTGCCGGTCTTCATAGGTCGCTCCCCACCGGCGGTGGAATTCATCGGCCAGCTGATTGAAAACGCCGGTAAGCAGGGCTAGGCGAAATATGGATAACTCCCGCAGGCTCGCAGGATTACAGGTCGGCGGGTGCCTCCCGACCCGCCCCACCAACGCCTCCGGGGCGGGCCGGACTTTGGGTTTTCCTTGCCAACTTCCGGGGAAAATGGTGTAATTGACCTGAATTACTTCCCGACCGCGAAACCCATGCTTAACTATCTGGCCAAGAGAATCCTTCTGATGATCCCCATGCTCTTGGGGATCACCCTGGTCTCCTTTGTGGTTATCCATCTGGCGCCGGGTTCCCCCACCGACCTCCAGACCATGCTGAACCCCAAGGCCTCCCTGGAGGCCCAAAAACGCCTGCAGGAACTCTACGGCCTCGACCAGCCCCTCTATATTCAATATGGCAATTGGCTGTCCCGACTGGTCCGCTTCGATCTGGGAAGATCTTTTTCCCCCGATGGCCGACCGGTGTGGGACAAGATCAAAGAACGGCTCCCGGTGACCATTACCATCAACCTCCTGGCCATGGTGCTGATCCTATTGGTGGCGGTGCCCATCGGGGTCTTTTCGGCCACCCGCCCCGGTTCCTGGTTCGATCGCGGCACCACGCTCTTTGTCTTTTTAGGCTTTGCCATGCCCGGTTTTTGGCTGGCGCTGCTGTTAATGATGTTCTTCGGGGTCTATCTGGATTGGTTCCCCCTGTCCGGCCTGACCTCCCTATTCTTCGAGCGCTTCACCTGGTGGGAAAAGCTCCGGGACCTGGCCTGGCACCTGACGCTGCCCGTGGCGGTGTCGGCCTTCGGTGGCCTGGCCGGCATGTCCCGCTACATGCGCGGCAATATGCTGGAGGTCATCCGCCAGGATTACATCATCACTGCCCGGGCCAAAGGCCTGCCGGAACGCACCGTGATTTTTAAACACGCCATGCGGAATGCCCTGATGCCGGTGGTCACCATCCTGGGCCTCTCCATTCCGGGACTCATCGGCGGCAGCGTCATCTTCGAATCCATCTTTGCCATCCCCGGCATGGGCCAACTCTTCTATGGCGCCGTAATGGCCCGGGATTATCCCCTGGTCATGGGCGAACTGGTTATCGGCGCTCTGCTCACCCTCATGGGGAACCTGCTGGCCGACGTCTCCTACGCCCTCATCGACCCGCGGCTGCGCACGTAAATAGAGAGCGGGGGGAGAGCCAAATTCCCTCACCCTCCCCTGTAAACTAAAAACAACATGAAGACATCGATAAAAAGAGAGTTTTGGGCTCGATTCCGGCGCAATCGCTTGGCCTTGAGCGGTTTGGTGCTGGTAGTGGCGCTCTTTGCAGTGTCTCTCCTGGCCCCCTGGCTGGCGCCCTACGATCCCAACGCCATCGATCTCACCGAGGTATTGCACCCGCCCAGCGCCCAGCACCCCCTGGGGACCGACCCCTTGGGCCGGGATGTCCTTACCCGGATGATGTTCGGGGCCCAAATCTCCCTCAAAGTGGGGTTTGTCTCGGTGGGACTGGCCACCATCATCGGCGTCCTCATCGGGGTTATGGCGGGATTCTACGGTGGCTGGGTCGATAGCCTGCTCATGCGGCTGGTGGATCTGATGCTCTGTTTCCCCACCTTCTTCCTGATCCTGGCCGTGGTGGCTATCCTGGAGCCGTCCATCTGGAACATCATGGTGGTCATTGGCCTGACCAGCTGGATGGGAGTGGCTCGCTTGGTGCGGGCGGAGTTCCTCTCCCTCCGGGAACGGGAGTTCGTGCAGGCGGCCCGCGCCTTGGGCGCCGGTGATGGTCGCATCATCTTCCGCCACCTGCTGCCCAATGCCCTGGCTCCGGTGATGGTGGCCGCCACCCTAGGAGTGGCGGGGGCCATCCTCACCGAGAGCGCCCTGAGTTTTCTGGGGCTGGGAGTCCAGCCTCCCACCCCCAGCTGGGGCAACATCCTCACCGCCGGAAAGGATAATATCGAGATCGCCTGGTGGCTGTCCCTATTTCCCGGACTGGCCATTCTCACCACGGTCATGGCGTATAATCTCTTGGGCGAAGGCATCCGGGAGGCCATCGACCCCCGGTTGAAGGAGTAGCAACGGGAGGTCCTATTTGAACATATTGCTCATCCTGGCTCACCCCACCCCTGGCAGTTTCAACCACGCCATCGCTGCTGCAGCCCGGGAGGCCCTAATCGGGGCAGGGCACGAGGTCTGGTTTCACGACCTCTATGCCGAGTCCTTTGACCCCATCCTGCCGACGGCTGAAATCTCTCAGGAAGGTCCCGTGACGGGGGTGATCCAGCAGCACTGTCAGCAGCTGGCCGCCGCCGACGGTATCGTCATCGTACACCCCAACTGGTGGGGCATGCCCCCAGCCATCCTGAAGGGCTGGGTGGACCGTGTCTTACGCCCCGGGGTGGCCTATATGTTCCTGGAGGGCGACAGCGGCGAGGGGGTGCCGGTGGGGCTCCTGAAGGCCCGGGCCGCTGCAGTCTTCAACACCGCCAATACCCCTCCAGGCCGGGAAGTGGCGGTCTTCGGCGACCCCCTGGAGACCCTGTGGAAAAACTGCATCTTCGGGTTGTGTGGGGTGACCCGGGTTTACCGGCGGACCTTCGCGGTGGTGGTGACCAGCACCCCGGAAGAACGCCGGGTGTGGCTAACGGAGGTGCACCAGGCGGTAACGCAACTTTTTCCCGACGCTAGCTAAGCATTTTATCGATTACCAGAGGCATGGATAGTGCTCGAGTTTGCTGATGTGCAAGGCCGCATCATCCTGGTTGCAGCCTTTTTCCTGTTGATGGCCCTGGAGCTGGCCTTTCCCCTACGCCAGCGCACCCGGCCCTGGAGAGACCGTGTCCTGGTCAACGCCGTCATGACCGCCTTGGTCTCTGCCGTGGGGGGGGAGTGCGTCGGGCCGCCTGGATCGCCTCGCTATGGTCGGACCAACACAGCCTCGGGCTACTCGCCTGGCTCCCCCTGCCCACGTGGCTGGAGTTTTCCCTGGGCTTTTTGTTCCTGGACTTCAGCTTTTATCACTGGCACGGATCAATCACCGCTATCCCCTATTATGGCGCTTCCATAACGTCCACCACCTCGACCCTGACCTGGATATCACCACCTCCTTCCGCTTCCAGTGGGGAGAGGTCCTCTATTCCACCCTCTTTCGGGTGCTGCAGGTGCTGGTTTCCGGCGTTTCTTGGCTCACCTACGTGGTCTATGAAATCTGCTTCCAATTGGCCACCATGTTTCACCACAGCAACTTGCGCCTACCCCTCGGTTGGGAGCGGATTCTGAATCAGGTCTTCGTCACCCCTCGCATGCACGGAGTACACCATTCCATAATTAGCCGGGAGACCTACTCCAACTTCTCGGTCATCTTCCGGTGGTGGGACCAGGTGCATGGCAGCCTGCGCCTGAATATCCCCCAGGCGGAAATCACCATTGGGGTCCCGGCTTACCAGCAGCCCGGAGACAACTGGGTGGCAAATCTCTTGCTCCTGCCATTCATCCGGCAACGGACCTATTGGCGGACTATGGACGGCTCCCGCCCCGACCGCCCGCCGGACCGGATCTACTCCGATCCACACCTCCTGGCGGAATAATCCATACACCTGCTCCCTCCACGCCTTTCGTCTTAGTCCCCCTTCATAATTACAAAGAAAAATATCCCCCTTCGGTGTGAAGTAAATCCGGACAGATGCCGATGAATAGAATTAATCGTAAGTTTTCAGGGGGAATCGGCTTCCGGTGTCCCTCGGCTGTCTGATCTCCCATCCCAAGACTTGGGCGGCCTCGGTCCCCGTTCTGGAATATTCAGGTCATTATTGTGTTTCCCAAGAAAAATACCATAACGGGCAAATTTTTTATCGTCATGATCCTGGTGTATGCCATCTGCTTCACCATGACGCTCTTTAGCCTCATCAGCCTGCATCGAGTAAAACTCACCTTTGAACGGAACAACCAGATTTATTCTCCCGCCTTTGCCCAAGCCGCCAGTCTGAGTCTGGAAATCGGAGCTCTGCAGATGGAATTCTTCCGCTATCTTCAGGGGCAAACAGGCGGGGATCAGGCCTTGAAAAATTATCTGACCAACATGGATGCCAGGGTTGCCAGGCTTCTGCAGATAGACCTGCCCGCATCGGTGCTGTCCGAGGTGGCCGTGGTCCAGGCAAGACTCCAGGGACTCCAAGCCCGATTCACTGAACTGCAGGAGCTGCAACCGAAGAGTAACCCCGAGCAGTTGGAAAAAGTGGCGGGGGGATGGCTGACCGAAAGCGCCAACCTGGCTGGGTTGATCAGCAGGATCCGGGATAACCTGTGGGATGCCATCTACGCCGGCGATTTTCGGGCGCGAGCCCTTTTCATCCGCGATTACATAATTTTTTCTCTTATTTCCAGCGTCCTCTTTGTGGCGGCGTCCATCCTGGTCTTCAAGGTGCAGCAGGACGTTAAAAAAGGCTTCGCTTTGTTGAGGGATGGTATCGCCGCCCTGGCGCGGGGAGAACGGCAGATCCTTTCCGACGTCACCCGCCAGGACGAAATCGGAGAGCTGGCCAGGGCCTTTCACGAACTCTCCCAGAGCCTGGCCGCTCGGGAGGAAGAGGCTAAACAACTCCAGGCTCAGCTCCTGCAGGCCCAAAAAATGGAAGCTGTGGGTACTCTGGCAGGAGGCATGGCCCATGATTTCAATAATATCCTTACGGCTATCCAGGGCCATGCGGACCTCCTGCTACTCGACAAAAACAACGATGACGGCGATTATCAGCAGCTCCAGGCCATTGTCCAATCTGCGCAGCGGGCGGCCGTTCTGGTAAGACAGCTGCTCACTTTCAGCCGCAAAATGCCGTCTAATCCCCTGCCCGTCAATCTCAATAAGGCCATCCAGGAAGTGGTCATGTTATTGGGCAGGACCCTACCCAAGATGATCGACATCAAGCTTCACCTGGAAGAGCCCCTCAAGAACATCGATGCCGACCCGGTCCAACTGGAACAGCTGTTGGTCAACTTGGCGGTGAATGCCCGGGATGCCATGCCCGAAGGCGGCGCATTAATTTTTGCCACCGCCAACGTGACCTGGGAAGCGGAATCCCGCCGCCACCATATGGACCTGCCCCCAGGAGAGTATGTGCTCTTGTCCGTCAGCGATACCGGCCAGGGCATGTCCGAAGAGATCAAAAACCATATCTTCGAGCCCTTTTTCACCACCAAAGAGATCGGCAAAGGCACCGGGCTGGGGCTGGCCATGGTCTATGGCATTGTCCAAAGCCACCATGGCGATATTACCTGCCGCAGCGCTCCGGGGGCAGGCACCACCTTTCAAATTTACCTGCCGGTCTCCGCGGACCAGACAGAATTCGACAGCCTCAAGCCATCTCAGTCCTCCTTTTACCCCCAAGGACATGAAATTTTGCTGCTCGTGGATGACGATGACATGCTGCGGAATCTAGGAAGGCAAATGCTGGGAAGATTCGGCTACGAGGTTTTGACCGCAGCCAACGGCGAGGAAGCCCTGGACGTCTATCAGCGGCACCCCCGAGGAATTGACCTGGTTCTTCTGGACTTGATTATGCCGGGCATGGGTGGGGCAAAATGCCTGGCACAGCTCTTGAGACTTGACCCACGGATAAAAGTGGTGATGATTAGCGGCTACGTCCCAGGTGACGAGATTAACAACGCCCTGACCGCGGGTGCTTGTGCCTTCTTCAGCAAACCGATAGATCTCAAGGAAATGCTCCTGGTGGTGCGCCAGGTTTTAGATGGGACTTACAAATCCCCACCGGCTCTGATCGACGTCCCGCCGTCCACTCAACACTTATAAAAATTCTCGGGCCCTCAGTTTAAGGAGGGGGCCGTGTTCCCAGGCCCCTGACATACCCCCCCAAGTTTAAAGACATCTCTTGGGAATGCTACCAGTCCCGCTATTTTTTTTCCAGAAAACCAAAGGCCAGTTGCTTGTTTCTCAGACTGTAGAGCTGGGATTGAATATAATGGGTGAGGGAGAGATCGTATTCTTTCTGGGCCTCACTCTGAAGCTTCCGGGATTCCGGATGCTTGCCCTTTTTCGCCAACTCTTGGGCCCGGGCCATCCTGTCATCCGCCGACTTTTCGTAACGTTCCCCCTGCTGGAAACTATCATCCGCCAGCTTTTTGTGGCGGGCTTCCTGCTCTACCTGAGCCGCCGTCAGATGGTGTTCTTCCAGGGCTGCGCCCTGCTGTTGCTGCAAGGTGGTAAACAAGGCCCGGGCCTCCTTGGCCTGAGCCATGGCTTTTTCCACAGCATCTTCGGCCAATGCGGCCTCGGCGGCGTCAATCAAGGCGACCGCCTTCTGGAACAGGACGGCGGCGTCAGTGGATAGTGCGTCCTTTTGACCCCAGACCGGCAAGGCGGCTGAGGTCATCACCCCTATTCCAATGATCAGGATGCATAGTGTCCGGAATATCACAACAATCTCCCCCTTTTCAATTATTCAGGCCGATTTCAAACCCATATCTTCAGTTTTGGTCATTTCGAGAGAAGCAAAAAGAATCCCCTTTTTTTCCATGCTGTTGCAAGGGAAATGCAATCAGGACGACCGGTGAGGAGAGGTTGAAATGGCTTATAGACATCGGCCCGGATTCAACCCGGCCGCCAACCCTCCCCCTGGCAGCGGTTGCCTTCATTCTTGCCTGGAACGCCGCACCCGGCAAGAAAGAAATCTGCCCTCAAGTTGACCGGGCCCCCGGCCAAGCCTTGCAAAGCAGTTCCTTCAGTTCGTCGATCCGGGGGACACGGCCCGCCACCACCAGCCGGTCATCGATGAGCAAGGCCGGTACACTTAACACCCCCAGAGCGGCAATCTGCCCATAGTCGGTCACGTGCTCCACGTCGGCCGGCACCCCCAGATCAGTGACTACCTTGAACATGAGTTGGGTCAAACTCTGACAGGCGGGACATCCGGCCCCCAAAATCCTGATATGCAGACCCCGCCGTTCCTCCTCCACTTGTTCACCCCGGCCTCGTTTGAACTCCCGAACCAAGGCCTGCACGTAATCCCCCCGGGACGCCGCCGGAATGTAGTTGTCCCTTTGCAGGATATCGATGAGGGCCTGCCCGATTTCCTCATCGCTACTTTTAGCCAGGGAAGCGACCTGCTCCAGGGCCGCAGACAGACCCTTGATGCCGATTCTCAATCCACCTACGCTAATCTGCGTGATCTCATCACCGGACATGATGCCTGCCTTGGAAGATCCGGAACCATTTTGGTGCCAGCGGTCAGGGGGTTGGACTCTCTGCCGCAGCCTCTACAAGTTCATCTCTTTCTATCTTTCCAAAAAGGTCAGACAGGGTTTTGGTGGTCCCAAGGAAAAAACTACTGGCCGGAAACCCGCCATTCCAGGAGGAGCCCCCCTAAAAACTTGAGTTCGGTAACCGGAGCGCCGATGCTCTGATGCTTGACACAGTCGGGATACATGGCATATTTCCAGATCTGGGAGGCATCGGTATAAGTCCGGGTTTCCGTAGGTTCACCCAAGATATCGCGCACTTCCTCCGTGCTCATGCCGATCTTGAGCTGATTAAGGGCCAGGTACGCCACCGGGGCCACCTGGGCCTGTCGAACCTCGCAGAGGCTCTCGTAACGGGTGCACTGGCAACCTAAAAGCAAGATGACGATCAATATCGGGACGATTCGATGCATGGCTCACCTCCCTCGGGAAAATTATCCGCTCCTGTCCGGGAAAAATCAAGGTGGAAAGCTCGGTTCCCCCACTGTTTGGGAAAACCTTTGGTGCAGAGTCCGCCGGCGACGCTTAACACGAAATAATCTCATCACCTTGACGTCCACGGCATGGTGGGGGAAACTTGGGGTAGGAGGATCGTCCATTAGATGGGCCGGAATTCCCACCCGGAAATTTTATGTATCAATCCCTGGATCTATGATTTTGCCGCCCATGATTTCTTTGCCCGGCCACTGGGGCTGTTATCGGTGGCCGGGGCGTTGCGGGCGCAGGGCTACGGGGTGAGACTCATTGATTGCACGGGGGCCTCTCCGCAACCGAATTCGGGGGTCACCGGCCGCCTCCCCAAAGAGATAACGCCCATGCCGACACCCCTCGCGGGCCTCCCCCGCCGTTACGGACGGTACGGCATCCCGGAGAAGGAGTTCGTAACTCGTCTGACCACCGGCCCGCGGCCAGCCGCAGTGGCGGTGACCTCCCTCATGACCTACTGGTATCCGGGAGTGCAGGCGGTCATTCGGCTGGTGCGGCGGCATCTGCCGGGGGTGCCGGTGATCCTGGGGGGTATCTATGCCACCCTGTGTTTGGAACACGCCCAGGCCACCAGCGGTGCCGACTTGGTGTTGCCGGGTCCTGGGGAGTCATCTTTGTTGACGGCCCTGGCAGAGATCACCGGGGGGCCGGCTCCGGACATGGTGCAGGAGTCTCAGAGTCTCACCTGTTACCCTGCCCTGGACTTACTCCCCTCTTCCCGTCTGATCCCCCTGTTGACCTCCCGGGGCTGTCCTTTTACCTGCTCCTACTGTGCCTCCCGAATCTTGCAGCCCCGATGGGAACCGCGGTCGCCGGACGCCGTGGTGGATGAATTGGCTCATTGGCATACCCGCTGGGGGGCGACTGAGGTGGCCTTATACGATGACGCCTTACTGGTGAATCCCCGGGACCATCTGCTCCCCATTCTGGAAGGAGTGCGGCGCCGAGGACTGCCCCTACGATTCCACACCCCCAACGGCCTGCATGTGGGCCTGATCACCCCAGAGGTGGCCCATTGGCTGCACCTCTCCCGTTTTGACACCCTGCGATTGGGATTGGAAACGAATGCCCTCGGGACGACACGCCGGGACCACAAGGTAAAGGCAGGGGATTTGGAGGAGGCCATGGTGGCACTCACTGTGGCCGGGTTTCCCCCCCGAAAGATCGGGGTCTATCTCATGGTGGGCCTCCCGGGCCAGCTCGACGAGGAGGTGGTCGACTCCATCCGCGCCGTGCGGGCCTTGGGAGCCACCCCGGTGTTGACGTTCTATTCACCCATCCCCCATACCACCTTGTGGGAGGAAGCCTGCCGCATCTCCCGCTATGATCTGGCGGCCGAGCCCCTGGCCCAGAACAACTCCATCTTCCCCTGTTGGCCGGAATTTTCCTGGCCGCGCTACACGCGACTAAAGAATCTGGCCGTGGGGCAGGAAAGCCCGTAATGAATCCAGAAGATCACCGGGGCACCCGCAACGCACGCGGCAAGGATGAGTTCTGGAAAACGCGAATGAAGGGTGTGCAACGACTAACCACATTGGGAATCATCTTGGTCTGTCTGGGGTATTGGCCCACAGGCTGCGGAGGACAAGAGATGGCGGGCTTTTTTTCAGAAAAGGGCATTGTCTTCTTCCCCGATCCGGTGCTCATCGGCACACCGGCGGATTACGGACTGGACTATGAGGAGGTTTGGTTCGAGGCCGAAGACGGGATACGGCTCCATGGGTGGTGGCTGCCCCGGCCGGGCGCACCTACCCTGATCTGGTTGCACGGCAACGGCGGCAACATCAGCCACCGGATTGAGGGCCTCAAACTCCTCCATGACCTGAGTGAGGTCCAAATCTTCATCTTTGATTACCGGGAGTACGGCAAATCCCAAGGCAAGATCGACCGTGAGGGGACCTTTAAGGATACCGCCGCCGCCTACCGCTACGTGACTGAAACCCGGCGGGTGCCGCCGTCGGAGGTGGTACTTTTCGGGCGTTCTCTGGGAAGTGCCCTGGCGGTGGATCTGGCGGTGCGGGAGCCCTCCCGCTGCCTGATCATCGGCAGTTCCTTCACCTCTTCCGACGACATGGCCAAGATCCTTATTCCCTTCATTCCCTTCATGCGGGACTGGCGTCCCTCCATTCCCTATGACAATCTGGGGAAGATCGGGCGAGTCAAGGTGCCGGTCCTTATTGTGCACGGAGACCAGGACGAGATTATCCCGGTGGAGATGGGACGGCGATTGTTTGCCGCGGCCTCCGACCCCAAGGAACTCTATATCATCCCCGGGGGCCACCATAACGACACTTTCTTCGTGGGTGGCAAACCCTATTTCGATAAGCTGCGCCAGTTTATCAAGGAGAGCGAGTAAGGCACCCCCCGTGGACCTCATAACAGACCAGGGTCGCAGGATTGGCGATCTCGTCCCGGGCCTGGATCAACAAGTCCTTGAACTGGGGATGGCACGTAAAGAAGAATACCTGCTGCTGACGGGAAAAGTCCAGGAGGAGGCGGGCGGCGCCCAGTTGCCGGTGTGGGTCGAATTTCACCAGGATGTCGTCCAGGATCACCGGCAAGGGTTCGCCATGATAGCTGAACTGGCGGGCCAGTCCCAGGCGCAGGGCCAAAAAGACTTGATCGGCCAGCCCGGCGCTCCATTCGGGTTCCCGCCGACGGCGCCGATGCTCGTCTTCCAGACTGATTTGACCGCTGTCGGCCAGGGCCACCAGCCGGTGGGAACGGCGGGTCATCGTACTGAGGCAACGATCGGCTTCCTGAATCACCTGGGGTTGCCGCTGTTCCTCATAAAGCGACCGGGCTTGGTCCAATAAGTGGCGAGTCAACGTCAGGGTGGCCCACCGCTGGGTGGCGGCGGTGACCTCACGGTGTAGGGCGCGTTCCTGAAAGAGCAGCCGGCCCAGCTCCTCGTTTGCCGCCAAGTCGGCCAACCGCCGGCTGAGCTTGCCGATCTCCTGGTGGGCCTGGGTCAGTTCGCCTTCAATATCCTCCAGCCGACGGTCCAGTTCGGCCTCCTCCGTAGCCAGGACAAGAAAATCCAGGCGGCCCAGTTCCTCCTCCAGGGACAGCCGCGCCTCGGCCTCCCCGACCAAGGCGCCCAAAGACACCTCTGCCCGATCAATTACCTCCTGCCAAGTTCGCCACTTTTCCAAGGCGGCGGCCTGGCGCCGCAGCTCTTCTTCCCCGCTCACGCCAGTCTGCCCCAGGAGACACTGTTGTTGCTCCTCCAAGGCCCGGCGACGTTCCTGGAGGTGTTCCTGATCCCGACTGGCCGCAGCCAGCATTCTTTCCAACTCCCGGCGCTGCCGCCGATGCTCCTGGGCCAGGTTCAGGGCTCGGCAAAGCCCATCCAGGTCCGCCACCCCCGGTTCCTCCTCCAATCCAGTCCGTTTACAGTCTGCCAGGACTTGGGCCAGGTGCCTTCTGGTCTTGGCCACGTACTCGGCCAGGGTTTTCAGACGCTGCCGCGCCTCTTCCAAAGTGCGTGCGGCGGCTCGGGCATGTTCCACCAGTTGCACAATCTCCTCGAAATTTTCGGGGCGCACGCTCAAGTCCACCCTGCGGGTCTTCAACCAGCCGCGCCAGGATTCCTCCCTCTGGCCCATCGCATCCGCGGCGCCGACTGCCTCCGCCTCGGCCTGATCCCGGCGCCGTTCCACCCGGGCCAGCTCCGCGGAAGCTGCGGTCCGCGCCGTATCGGCTTCCTCCCAGCGCCGTAGGGTCAGGGCCGCATCCTCCAGCCGGCTCGCCAGGGCCTCCACATCCCTGAGGTCGATTACCGAAGGCAATCCGGCATCTTGGCACGTCTGCTCCAGATCTTGGCATAAAGCCTCCTCCTGGCTCCTTATCTGCTCCAATTCTTGAGTGACTTCCCCATGGGCGGCCCCAACTTGGGCCAGTTCTTCTTCCAGAAGAAGACAACGCCTCGTATTGGCCTGTCTCTGGCGACTCCGGGTAATAAGCATGAGAACGGCCAGGGCCACGCCGGCCATGGCACACACCCAGGCCAGGATATAAGACTTTCTCCACCCCACCATGGTCGCCCCCACCAGACCCACCATCCCGGCCCCAATGGCCAGCCAGAGAGAGAGCGGCGGCGACCGAACCTCCAGCTGTTGGGTCAAAGAGTGTTGGCGAGCGGCCAAATCCCGGGCGCTGGCCTCCCGGGTCGCCTGTCTTTCCCGGAGAATCTCTCTCTGAGTAATCAGCACCCGCAACCTGGACACCCCTTGGGTCTGGCGGCGGAGAGCCTCTTCCTCCAGGGGGGGAGGGACCAGAGACCTTTGCCTGGCCTCGGCCGTCTTGAGAGTTTCCTGCGCCTCAGCCACAGCTAGGCGAGCCAGCTTTAGGCGCATGCCGCACTCATCCCGGAATCTTTCCGCGGCCCCCAACTCCCGGGCGAGATGCTGGACCTCCTGGCGCACCGGTAGTGAGGTGTCAAACTGCGTCAGAATGTCGGTGTCCCAGCCTGGCCCCAACTCCCTCAGCCGGCGCTGCAATTCGGCTTCGGCCTGGGCGACCTGATTTTGCAGCCCGGGACAATCAACTATGGCGGTGGCAAACTTTTCCCGTTCACCCCCCAGGGCAGTAATAGCCTCCTCCTGGGCCAAGATCTCCGTGTCTTCCGGAATGCGACCCAGTTCCCCCTGCCATTCTTCCTGGCGGGCCTGGTTTTCTTCGATGCCCTGGTCCACCTCCCCCAGTTGGCGGGCCAGGTCTTCCCAGCGAGGCAGACTGTCGAGAAGGAAATCCCGAGCCCCTGCGAATTCCGCCGCCCTGGTTCGAGCTTGGAGAAGTCGGGCATAAGGCTCCCGGGCCTGGGCGAACAGCTCCAATTGGCGACGTCGGGCCCGCCGGGCTACCTGCTCTTCCGAGAGGCGAGCGATTTGCTCTTCCAGGTCTTGGCGCCGGGCTGAGACCTGGGCGTACTCAGGTCCTTGCCGCTGCAGATCGTTGATCTGCTGGTGCAGGTCACGCTGCATCCTGGTCATTTGCAGGATCACCCCACCTTTACCAGCAGGGGTGACCAGCTCTTTCAACTCCTTATCGATTTTCGCCATCGCCGCGGGCAGGGCCGTGGCCCCCAATCCGGCTCCGGCGGCAAAGAGCCGGCTGCGCACCTGGTCCCGGGAGAGCACCTCCAGGCCCTGCAGGTCCTGCAACCCCAGGGCGAAGATCTGCTGAAAGGAGTCCCGATCCAGGCCCCCCAACACCAGGTCCGCGGGCTCCCCCGACAAAGGCACCCCCTCCCCGGTGGTCACCGTGACCCTTTTGCCGTGACGGTCCAGGAGGAGGAGGCGCCCGTCGGCCAAGGTCAGCTCCAACCGGCCGCCGTGCTCCCCCCCCGCCAGAGGCGGGTAGAGATTGTTGGCTCGGCGACGGGGGCCGAATAGCATCGTCCGGATGAACTCCATCAGGGTGGTCTTGCCAGACTCGTTCTCGCCGCAGCAGCACACCAACCCCACCGTCAAGCCGTCAAGGCTCAGGTTGTGGTAGATGCCAAAGCCGTCGATAAAGATGCCGCTGATATGCATGGGCTCAGTCTTCCGGGAGCAAAAGGTCCAGGCCCAGGGTCTCGGCCTCTTCCAGGAGGCTCATCAGGTCGGCCTCGGTCAGGGCTCCTAGCTCGGCCTTCAACGGGCGATGTTCGGGACGCGCGGCCAGGATCTCCCGCAGGCCGGAGCCAGGATTGTTCACCAGACGCAACGCTTGGGCCGCCCGTAGGAAATCGCCGACAAAATCCTGGACCTCCCGCCGAGCCTCCAGGTTCAGGAGCGGCCGGGTCTGGTTGTGCACCGATTCCAGCCAGACAAAGTCCGGGCGACCCGCCTCGCCTTCCCGCAGGTGGCCTACCAGGTCCCGGTTTAGGTCCAGGGGCCGTAACAATCCATGCAGGTCGCCCCGGCCGGAAAGGCTCAGCCGCACTATTGCCCCTCGACCCTCGGCTCGAGTCCTGATCTCCTCCTTCACACCCTGGAGTTCTTCCAGAAGCGCGTCCAGGCCGCCCAGACCGCTGATGGGAATTTCCTCCTGAAACCAGCGCACCACATCAGTGGGACAGAACTCCAGGTGAGCCTGGCCGGTCCCATCCACCCGCACCAGGAAACACCCCCGGGGACCGCATTCCCGGACGCTGCGTCCCTGGGTATTGCCGGGATAGACCACCCAGGGACGGCCCTCCCGCAGCTGGCGTCGATTATGGACATGACCCAGGGCCCAGTAATTCAGTCCTGCGTCCACCAGATCGGTTAGGCCGCAGGGGGCGTAATTGTCATAGTCAGGGTCGGCCCCCACATTGCAATGCAGAATCCCGATGGCAAAGGGACCGGGAAAGGGGGACGGGAAAAGGGGCACCAGATTCTCGGTCACCTCCCGCTCCGTATAGCTGATGCCGTATATCCGGGCCAGAACGCGCCCGTCCCGCCAGAAATCAATGCAGTCCACCTGCTCTCCGCCGAACCGGTGCACGTTGTCCGGAACCGTCAGCCCCGCCTCCCAGCCGGACAGAGGGTCGTGGTTGCCGTGGGCCACATAGACCTGAATGCCGGCCTCCCGGGCCCGAAGCAGACCCTCCCGGAACCGCAGCTGCGCCCTGAGACTGCGGTCGGCGCCGTCATAGACGTCCCCGGCCACGATAATAAAACCGACCCGGTTCTCGATGGCCACTTCCAGGATCCGCTCGTAGGCCTGAAACGTGGCGTTCCACAGGGCCCGGCCGATCTCCGGGGCCACCGCCTGCAGCCCCTCGAATGGGCTGTCCAGGTGCAGGTCGGCGCAGTGTATGAAGCTAAACAGAGTATCGTCGTGCATGGGTTATAATATCCAGGTTTTCAGTGAGACGCTGGCCGAACGTGGCCTCTCTCTATCTCCCTTCACCGCTCCAAAGGCGTCAATTCCACCTGTCCCCAGGCCCCCAGCTTATCGCCCACAATGATCACCGCGCCGCGCACCCCCGGCACCTCGGTAAGCCATTCCAGGGCCGGGTTGATATCGTCAGGGCCGGCGACCTGATTGCCCAGAGCGGTGGCCGCGGCGTCAGCCAGGGCAGCGGTGTCGCCCAGGACACAGGCGGCGTCGGCTTTACCCAGGCTAAAGGAGTGACCCACGGTCCCCGACGAGGTGCACAAACCCAGCGGCGTGGCCTCCGGCGCTATGGTGATACCCACCCGCCAGCTCAGCGGCGAGTTGCCGGCATAGAGGGCCACGGTGGCCGGGGTCTGCACCACGAGGAAGATGTCGCCGCCGTTTTCCACGATGATCTCGGGGCTGTCAGGGAGAAGTTCCCGACCCACCCGTTCGGCGATGGCCCCGGCCACTGCGGCCATGGGGCCCACCCCCGGCGGCCTGGCCGCGGCGATCATATCCCGCACCACCGGCGGGGCGAAGGGGTCATCGGGCCAGGGCCTGAGAGTCTTCACAAACTCCGAATGTTTGCCAATATAACTCTCCAACTGCAGGCGCAGGCGGGCCACGGCCCGAAAGGCGGCATCAGACAAATCCCGGGCGGCCAGGATCATCAAATCGGTCTCTTTGAGAACCACCCGAAAGCGGGTCAGGGCCTGTCGGCCCATGCGGGTGCGATAGGTTCGTTCCTCATAGACCACGAGCATCATCCCTTCAAGGCGATCAACCCCACCCCCGCCGCCATCAGCCCGGCCCCCATGAGCCGTTGGAGGAAAAAACCTTCCCGAAAGACCAGCCCGCCATATATCACGCTAAACAGAAGGCTCAGACGCTTGGTTGCGATGAGGTAAGCCGCCGGAGCCAACTGGATGCCATGGAAATGACAGAAGGGTGTGGCGGCCATGCAAAAACCCAAAAGGAGTCCCGTGAATGGCTGGGAGAAGAGACGGCGCCCAGGGCGAGGGGAGCTCCAGGGGTAGCCCGCCAGCATTATACCGGTAAACGCACAGGGATAAAAGAGGGCGAAGAAGGTAGGACCGGAGTGCATCACCCCCAGTTTGCCCAAGGCCGAGGTGACGGCATAGATAACTGCCACCCCCAACATCAGACGGGGCCCTTCCTGACGCCACAGGGCTGCCAGGGGAGCGCACCAACCCCGTCCCCACCGATCCAAATTGAGGAGGTAACTCCCCAGGACCACTGCGGCAATCCCCGCGCCGCCCCAGGCATTCGGCATTTCCCCCAGGATGAGATGGCCGCTCAGGATTAACAAGGCCGGCGTGAAGGCCAGCATCGGAGCACACAAGGACAGGGGGGAAACCTGCAGCGCTCGCATATACATGAGGGCCGCCAGGATTTCCAAGGGCAGGGCCACGACGACGATGAGAAAAAAAATCGGCGTCAACTGCGGCATTGGGGTGAACCACCAGCCCACCGCAAAGTAGGGCAAACCGAAGAGGAGGCGCACCAGACTCATGCCGTACGGAGTGAGACCGGTGAAATAACACTTGGTCAGGGCGTCGGCGCTGGCCAGTCCCAGGGCCGCGCCAAGTCCGTAGAGGACCCACAGGGAGTCGCCCATCTCAGCCGCCGTCGGCCTGCCGACTCAAGGCATTGCTGAGATTGACGAAATCCTCCACGGTCAGGGTTTCGGCCCGGCGCTGGGAATCAATGCCATGCCGAGCCAAAGCAGCCAGCACCTGATCGGATGCGGCCCCCATCTCCCCGGCCCGGGCCGCCAGGGTGTTCTTCAGGGTCTTGCGCCGGGTGGAAAAGGCCAGCTTCACCAATCGGGCCAAGTGAGCCTCATCCATTACCTGCACCGGGGGGACGGCTGGCTCCAGCCTGATCACCAGGGAGTCCACCCTGGGGGGTGGATAGAAATGGCCGGGGCTCAGGCTAAAGAGCCGCTCCAGGTGGAAATGGTATTGCAGGAGGACGGAGAGCCGGCCATAAGCCTTGCCGCCGGGGACGGCCAACAGGCGGTCGCCCACCTCCCGCTGCACCATGAAGACCATGCGACCCAGGATTGTTTTATATTCCACAAGCTTGAAAAACAGAGACGATGTAATCTGATACGGCAGATTGCCCGTTACCGTTACAGGTTCTCCACTGGAACGGCTGGCCGCGGCGAAATCAAAGTCCAACACATCCTGGACCGCCACCTCCACATTGGGTATCCCAGTCAGAACCGCGGAACGCAGGATCTCAGCCGTGGGCCGATCAATCTCCAAGGCAATTACCTGCCGGGCCTGCTCCGCCAGGAAAGTGGTGAGGGCCCCCAAACCGGCGCCGATTTCCACCACCAGTTCCCTGCCGGTTAACTCCAACGCCGCGACAATCCGCCGAGCCGTGTCAGGGTGGAGAAGAAAATGCTGCCCCAGGGACTTCTTAGGAATCAGTCCCTGTCGGTGGCAGAGGGTCTTGGGAGAGATGAAGGCCACGGCTTGAGTGCAGCGCTTTTTGCTTGAGACGATACCGTCGGATGAACCGCAGGGTAAGAAAATAGCTGGCTACGGTAAAGGGCAGGGCCAGGATCACCCCGCCCACCTGTAAGGCTAAATTGAGTTTCCAACCCAGCTTAAGGAGTTCCATCACGTTGAGGGTCTTGGGAAAAGCCAGAGACTCTCCTTGAAAGAGGACATACTTACCTATCTTGAAACAGGCGTAGTAGGTCGGCGCCACCGTGAGGGGATTGCTCACCAGGGTACCCAAGGCCGCAGCCACACGGGAGAGCCGAAACACAGTGGAGAGACTTAAGGCCAGGATGAAATGAAAGGGGACGGTGGGGCTGATGCCGATGAACACCCCCAGGGCCACAGACAAGGCCAATCTTTTTGGATTGCCTGGCAGGCGCTGTAATCGCAGGCCGTAATAACGGCCAAATCGCTTGAGTTTCCCCCACCAGGTTCGGCCACCGGGGCGCCCTTCCGGCTCATGAATCGTACGAATCCTTTTATCCACCAGAGTTAAGATGCGGATTCCGGGCTGGGGGCCAGGTGAGATGCTGGTTGGGCTTCCTTGACGTCAATCCGTGGAAACGCTGGCTGCCCGGCTTCGCCCTTCTGCGGGTTAGGGGTTGATTCTCTTGGTGCCGGTGATGATCCGGTGAAGTTTGAAGATGTTGCACCGACAAATATTTTCGATGGCCACACCACTCTCACGCATGACCCGGACGACATCCAGGTCGGTGGTGAAGCCGATGCGGACAAAGAAGGGGGCCAATATATCCTTGGCCCGCTCCACCAAATGGCCATTTTCCCCCCGGGAGTGCTGCACGGCGATTATTTGACCGCCGGGACGAACCACCCGGATGATCTCCCGACATACCCGATGGGGGTCAGGTACGGTGGTGAGGACGTACGAGGCGATGACGGCATCAAAGGAGTTGTCGGGAAACTTAAGATCTTGGGCATCCATAACCATTAGTTCCACCTGATTGCCATTCTTATAGGCCGCTGCCTTTTGGAGAGCCTTGGCAATCATGCCCTCACTGATGTCGATGCCGACGACGTGGGATCGGTGTGGATAGAGCCTGAGACTGGTACCGGTGCCAATGCCAATTTCCAAAATCTTTTGGCGCGGGCGGGGCGAGAGATATTTAAAGGCTTCCCGACGTCCGGGCTCCAAAACCTTGCCAAAAACGTAATCATAAAACGGGGAATAAAAAGAATACAGGCGCTTCATCTGAGCAGCGTTGATTTTCGTTTTCATGCATTGCCTCTCATCATAGTTCTTGAATCCGCATCACCGTACCGGAAAGGCTCTCGGTTCTATCGATTCCAGAAATGCAGATACGGGCTTGGCCACATTCTGTCGTATGGCGGAAGGATGAAGGATCTCGCAAAGAAAATGCAGTCTGCCCCGTGGGCACAACCGCATACTCTTCCATTTTCCCGAATCCCTCCCAGTTTATCGTAAAATTTTGCCAAAAGTAAACAAATCTTTTACATAAAGGAAAGACTCTCACAACTGCGGTCATTTCCCCCGACTATGCAGAGATGCATAATCAAATGCAGGATGCCGGAACCCCTTGCAGGACCCTCGTACTTCCATTCTTGAAATTCCGGGCGTAGCAATGAAGTTCTCTGGTTTTAATCCCGCGGATAAATACCCACAGTCAGCCGCACAGGGAATTGGGAGTGTTGAAAGAATTTCTAGCGGAGGTAGCTCAATTCGGACGGCAGGGGGATACCCTTCCCCATGGTGTCCTCACCGTAGTTGATGCTGGCCAATATTTGTATGTCTGCCAAGGCTCGGGAATCCCCGCAAAAGATGATTTGGGAACGACCTTCCCTTTCCACCTTGCCCCCGGCCCACTGGAGGTCTAGAATGGAACTGGCGTCAAACCGGTCCTCCCCCACTATCATCTCCACTTGGCCGCCATAATGCTGGACGATCTTGGCGACAAGCATGCAAGGACGGCTGTGGAACCCCAGTTTTACCGGCACCCCAGCGGTAATTTCGGAACGCTCGATGAATTCGTTAAGGAGTTCCTGGGCCAGGAGCTTGCCTCTGGCCAAATATTCATTGCAATAGAAAATAGCGTAATTTACAATGGCATCCAGCAACAGTTCCGGATTGACCAATTCCCGCAGCAATCCCAGAATCTGCAAATAAAAATTCTTGTGGCCGACGTCATAGATATGGCGCTCATAATAGTGAGACAGACGACCGGCCAGTTCCAACAAATGCAGGGAAATGGAAATGTGATCCCGGAAGCATTTGAACCGGTGGCTTTGCGGTAGACGGGTGTTGCGGCCAATATAGGTATCATAAGACGACTGCAGGTTGTGAATGGCCATTTCGAACTTGCGGAGAATTTCTTCATTCCCCTTGAGAGGAATCAATGCCCAGAGTTCTTCCGGGGGATATTTTTTATAAAATCCCAACAACTCAAATTCTCGCAGCATATTAAGATACGCGTTGGTAATCCGAACGATATGCTGCTTTTCCTCTAAAAAATCCTCTTCGGCAATATCGAACTCTAGAAAACGATTGGAGGACAGGTCGTTGAACCGCTCGGCTGGCAACGCCGGGGTGGATAAGGTCAGGCCTAAGTGACGGGCTTCCGCTAAGAGTTCCTGACTGATGCGGAGAAGGGAATCAATAAGGAATGCATGCACGTGGTACGAGGCTTGCTGGAAGGAGTTGTCCTGGCCCACCTTATAAAAGTTCATGCGGCTGACAATATGCTTCATGGTAAAGGCGGCCGAAGCAAAATTCAATACCGAGGCCACCAGTTCACGGTATTTATACCAAGTCTGGTTATTTTTGGCCCCATGGTAATCCAAGAGGTCTTCCACCAATTTGGAGGCATAGACGAATTGGGCGTAAAACCGTTCCGTATCCGGGGCATTCTCCGATCGGTGGGTGACCAAAAATTGGCATAGCTCCAGAAGATCATCGGAAAAGTGGGTGACCCGATCGGCAAAGTCTCGAAAGGAAATAATCTCGAAATCGGAGGCCATGGCTTTTTAGAGCAATAAAGTTGAAGATTTTTTCATAAAATTATACAGTAACCTCATCCTGTTTTGGGAGCAGTCAAACCGGTCGCCACCCGGGCACCCCCCTGCTGACGTGCACCGTTGATTAATGTATCACGGCGGCCTTGAAGCCGCAAATTTCTTTACAGCCTGAGATTAAATAAATCTTCGCAGCCGCCTGGGATGAAAACAGGCGGCGATGCCAGAATGTCATTGGAGAAGATCTATGCAAATATGCAAACAGGTCAGCCTTAAAAGGGTGGTGGTGACCGGTTTAGGGCTCATCTCCCCTGTGGGCAATGAGGTTGGCCTAGCCTGGAAACGACTGCTGGCGGGTGAATCAGGCGTCACCCGCATCACCCGCTTCGGGAACAAAGTGGAGGAGTTTTGCAGGAAGTATAAAGCGCCCGAGGACTTCCCGGTCATTGCAGGGGAAATCAAGAACTTCGACCTCAAAGAGATTATGACGGCCCGCAAAAAGGTCGTCACCAAGGAGGATCTGAAGGTCCTGAAGTATACTGATAAGTTTACTCAGTACGCCATGGCCGCATCCCTGGAGGCGGTCAACGACTCCGGACTCGACCTGGAAGCCGAGGACCCCGAACGGGTCGGGATCATCATCGCCAGCGGCATGGGAGGAGTGGAGAGCTGGGAGGAACAGCATCTGAAGCTTCTGGAGGATGGCATCCGCCGGGTGTCGCCCTTCTTGGTGCCCAAACTGCTCCCCAATCTGGCCTCCGGCAATGTGTCCATCAGCTTCCGGGCCAAGGGACCCAACGTCACCCTCTCCACCGCCTGCGCGGCCGGGGCCCACGCCATCGGCGCCGCCTTCCGGAACGTCCAGCTGGGTGACGCGGAGTTAATGGCCACCGGGGGGGCTGAAGCCGCCATTACGCCGCTGACGATCTCCGGGTTTTACCGCATGGGAGCCCTGGCCACCGGGTACAACGACAATCCCGCGGCCGCCAGCCGACCCTTTGACATAAACCGCAAGGGCTTTGTGATGGCTGAAGGCGCCGGGGTCCTTATCCTGGAGGAACTGGAACACGCCCGCAGGCGACACGCCAAGATTTACGCCGAAATCGTGGGATTTGGCATGACGGGAGATGCCCGGCACATCACCGACCCCGATCTGGAAGGGGCCATGCGCTGCATGCGGGTGGCCCTTAACAATGCCGATATTCATCCGTCCCAGCTGGACTACATCAATCCCCATGCCACGTCCACCAAAGTGGGTGATCGCAATGAGGCCAATGCAATAAAGAAGCTCCTGGGTTCATCGGCCTCCCACCCCCTGATCAGCGCCACCAAATCCATGACCGGACATCTCCTGGGCGCCTCTGGAGCAGTGGAGGCCATTTTCACTATCCTATCGTTGGTGGAGGGCAAGGTCCCCCCCATCATCAACCTGGAAGAGATAGATTCAGAGTGCGCCGGGCTCAATTTCGTCCGTGGCCAGACTGCAGAAAGGCCATTGCGCTATGCCCTGTCCAATTCCTTCGGCTTCGGAGGAACCAACGCCAGCCTGATCTTTAAGCGGTTCGAAGAATAACCTTCCGCACTCTGGTCATTCTATCCATGCATCCTCACCGGATTCTGACATTCATCTTGGTCACCGCACCCGAGGTCGAAACGGCGTCGCTGCCGCGGTTACTCCCCTTCGGGGCCGGCCTTTGCTCCCGCCTGCACCTCCGCCAGCTTCAACTCCCTTCCGGGGTCCTCCCAGAGCCTCTCCCCGAGGAACTGACATCTAAATCCGATCTGGTCATCGACCTGCGACCAGAGGGTGCCACGCCTGATCTCAACCGGTTGATCAATCCCGCCAGCCTGCTCTCCGGAACCGGGGCGCAAGCAGCCTATGAACTCCTGACCCAACTGACCCGCTTCTGTCAGGAGGTGGAGATCAACAGCGGCATCATCGAGAGCGCCACCGACGCCATCGTCACCATCACCGAAGATCACCGCATCGTGAGCTACAACCGGGGCGCGGAAAAGATCTTTGGATTCACCAAACAGGAGGCTCTGGGCCAGGACCTGACCATTCTCATCCCGCCACCCCACAAGGACAAACATCGAGAATACGTCAGGCGTTATATCGCCACCCGCACAGCCCACGTCATCGGCAAACATGTGCAACTCACGGCCCAACGTAAGGATGGCAGCGAATTTCCCATGAGCATCTCCTTCTCTGTAGCGGAGGTGGGTGATAACCTGTATTTCACCGGCATCGTCCGGGACATCTCGGAGTATATGGCCCTGGAGGACCAGCTCCGCCAGTCGGAACGGTTGGCGGCGGTGGGCAACATCATCTCCCACATCGCCCACGAAATCAAGAATCCCCTAATGATTATCGGCGGTTTTTCCCGCCAGCTCCTGAAAGCCGACCAACTGGACGACAAGGGGCGCCAGAAGCTGGCCATCATCACCGAAGAAGTCGAACGTCTGGAATCCCTGATGTCCGACATGCGTGACTTTTCCCGACCTCCCCCCCTGAAACAGGAGCCCGGGCACATCGGCCAGTTAGTCAGAGATATTGAAGCTCTTTATGCCGATACCCTGAAGGAGCAAAATATCGAACTCCACCTGGAATTACCCGAGACTCTGCCTAGCTGCCGGTTTGATAAACAACAATTGAAACAGGTATTAGTCAATCTGGTGAAAAATGCCGCCGAGGCCATGCCCCGGGGGGGGGAAATTAACCTGTCGGTCCAGATGCAAAGACCTTATCTCGAGATCCGCGTACAAGACACCGGGGAGGGCATATCCCCAGAGGTGGTGGAAAACATCTTCACCCCCTACTTTACCACCAAAACCAAGGGCTCGGGCCTGGGTCTGGCCATCAGCCACAATATCATCACGGCCCATAAAGGGGAAATTACCGTGTCTTCCGCAGTGGGACAAGGCTCGACCTTCCTCATCCGACTGCCTTTGGAAGAAGTGCCCGCCGGTCAATGCCCCCTGTAACCACTCCACTCCTCTCAGTTTCCGGCCTCAAAACATCTTTTTTGATCGCGCGCCGTTACGTGACCGCGCTTGATGGGGTAAGCTTTACCCTGAACCCGGGGGAAACCCTGGGGCTGGTGGGCGAGTCAGGCTGTGGCAAGACCGTGACTGCCCTCTCGATTCTCCGCCTCCTCCCGCCCACCAGCCAGGTCACCGGAGGCATCGATTTTTCCGGACGCGAACTCCTGGATCTTCCCGAGGCCCAGATGCGCCGGTTGCGAGGCAGCGCCCTGGCCATGGTCTTTCAGGAACCCATGACCGCGTTAAACCCGGTGCTCACCATCGGGGAGCAAATCGCCGAAGTGCTGCGGGTGCATCGCTCTTTGACCCGGCTGTCGGCTTGGCAGGAAGCTGCCCGCAGTCTGGTTCGGGTGGGCCTTTCGGATCCTGAGCGCCGCTTGGCGCAATATCCTCACCAGCTCTCCGGGGGCCTGCGCCAAAGGGCGATGATCGCCATGGCCCTGGTCTGCCAACCCCGGCTGCTCATCGCCGATGAACCCACCACCGCCTTGGATGTGACCATCCAGGCCCAAATCCTGTCGTTGTTGGCTCAGTTGCAGAAAGAACTCCAGATGGCAGTGCTCCTTATCACCCACAACCTGGGGGTGGTGGCCCAGGTAGCCCACCGGGTGGCGGTGATGTATGCCGGGCTGATCGTGGAGTCGGCCCCCACGGCCAGCCTCTTTGCCCAACCCCGTCACCCCTATACCGTCGGGTTGCTGGCTGCGGTCCCCAAGCTGGATTTCGGCCCGGCGGCCCCCGGTCTCTATTCCATTCGAGGGCAGGTCCCGGGGTTGGAGGCCCTCCCCCCCGGGTGCCATTTTCAGCCCCGGTGCGAGAAGGCCTTCGGCCGCTGTCTGGAACCCCCGCCCTGGGTGGAAGTGGCGCCCGGCCACGGCATGCTCTGCTGGCTATATAAGTAATTTTTCGGGCAGGGAATCCAAGGACACACGCCTTGTCCCCTCCCCCGGAGTAGGATTTCATAGATGCCCAACATCCTGGTCCAAACGCGGCAAATCAGCAAACACTATTCGGTGACCCTCTCCTGGATGCAGCGCCGGGGGCTCCTGCGGGCGGTGGAGGAGGTCTCCCTCAGTGTGACCGCGGGGGAGACCCTGGGCCTGGTGGGGGAGTCAGGCTGCGGCAAATCGACCTTGGGACGGCTGATCCTGGCATTATTGCACCCCACGGCGGGAACGATCCAGTACGAAGGGCAGGACTTGTGGCGACTGGACCGGAAAAGTCTCCGGCAGCTGCGGCAACGGATGCAAATCATCTTTCAGGACCCCTATTCCTCCCTGAATCCCCGCATGACCATCCGCCAGCTCCTGGAGGAGCCTTATGATATTCACGGTCTGGGAACCCGACGCCAGCGGCGCCAGTGGGCCGGGGAATTGATGGAGGAAGTGGGATTGAATGCCGAACAACTCCTGCGTTATCCCCACGAGTTCAGTGGCGGCCAGAGACAACGCATCGGCATCGCCCGGGCCCTGGCCCTGAAACCGCGCCTCATCGTGGCCGATGAGCCGGTCTCGGCCCTGGACGTCTCGGTTCAGGCCCAGATTCTGAACCTGCTCACCACCCTGCAGCAACGGTATGGGTTGACTTACATCTTTATCTCCCATGACTTAAGTGTCATCAGTCATATCAGCAGCTGTATCGCCGTTATGTATCTGGGGCGGGTGGTGGAGCTGGCCCCTAAAAGCATCTACGGCCAGGGACACATCCACCCTTACAGCCAGGCCTTGCTCACTGCAGTGCCGGTGGCTGACCCGACGCGGCACTTGCCGCCCCCCCGGATCAAAGGGGACCCCCCCAGCCCCCTGCAGATCCCGGCCGGCTGCCCCTTTCATCCCCGCTGCCCTTACTCAGAGGCGGTCTGCACGACGGAGTTCCCGGCATTCCGGGAGATCTCCCCCGGCCATTGGGTCTCTTGCCATTTCCGCTAGTCTGACGAGGGAGATGTCGTAAGGAGACCAGAGACCAAGGCCTATTCCCCGATTGTCGCCACCCCCAAACACTTAAGGCGGGGGCCGGCTCCATCGCCGGCCCCCGCCTTAAGTGTTTGCCTGGGTTGAACAGCTTTTCAGCTAGAAATCCTTAAAATCTTGGTCGTCCATGGGGATGACCTGTTCTGGGGAAACCACCCTGGCCGAGCCTTCGGGGGTCATCGGTGAGTTGGCCTTTTTGGGCTGGACCAGGGCCTGGCGGAAGCGGGATGCCGCCGCCACCACCTTGACCTGGGGCCGTCTTGCTGGCCGAACGCTTTGAGTCGTGGCCTGCTGACCATGGGTGCCTTCCACCAGGGCCACCAAGTTGCCCACGATGCCCTTCATCTGTTCGGCCTGGGTCGACAGTTCCTCGGAGGCGCTGGCCGACTCCTCGGCATTGGCGGCGTTCTGTTGCACCACCTTGTCCATTTCAGCCACCGCCCGGCTGACCTGATCAGCACCCTGGGCTTGTTCTTGGGATGCCGCCGCGATCTCGGCCACCAGTTCCTGTACCTTGGTGGAGCTGATGGAGACCTCCGCGAAGGCCTCACCGGTCTTATGGACCAGTTCCGATCCGAATTTTACCTTGGCCACGGTGGTCTCGATGAGATCGGCGGTATTCTTGGCAGCCTCGGCGGCCCGCATCGCCAGGTTGCGGACCTCATCGGCCACCACCGCAAAACCGGCCCCGGCTTCTCCGGCCCGGGCCGCCTCCACCGCCGCATTCAAGGCCAACAGATTGGTCTGGAAGGCGATCTCGTCGATGGTCTTGATAATCTTGGCGGTCTCATCCGAAGCCTGGGAGATGTCCTTCATGGAGCCGGTTAATTCCACCATATAATGGTCGGCCTCTTTCACCACCCTGCCGGTCTCCTGCATCAGGGAATCGGCTTGCCGGGCGTTATCGGCGTTCTGCCGGGTCATGGTGGCCATCTCCTCCAGGGAGGCCGAGGTTTCCTCCAGAGAGGCGGCCTGCTCCGAGGAGCCCTGGGCCAGGGACTGGCTGGCGGCCGAGACCTGTGAGGACGCCGCTGACACTTGGTCAGCCCCTTCATTCAAACCCGAAATGATGCGGTTCACCGGGCGGGTGATGGACAGGCTCAACATCAGGCCCAGGGTCAGGGCCAGACCGAAGCCGCCCACCATTCCCACTACACTCAGAAGCTTTGCCCGATTGGCAGTAGTTGAGGACTCCTGAGTCACCGCGTTGGCCTGGGCTTCCACACCGGAGATCAAGCGGTCCATGAGGGTTAAGGCTTCCTTCTGCCGCGGCAGGCACTTCTCCAGCAATTGGGCATTCATCTTGTTGAAAATCTCCGTCTTAACGGAGACTTCCGAGACTTTATCCAGTTCTTTGGTCAAATTAAAGAACTCGTTGTTCTCCTTGCGCCAGACCTCAATGGTCTGTTTCAACTGCTCCCAGGTCTTGACCGCATCGGAACTCTTGGGGATCTTCTCATAGGCCTCCCACGACTTCACATAACCCTCCCGGGCCTGGGCCACCTGGTTCAACTGCTCCTGCCGCTGGGCGCCTTCGAATTTGGGATTGAGCAGGGCATTCTGGGCCGCTCGCAGCGTTTCGAGATTCTTTTGGATCGTTATCAGGTGTTGAACGCCGGGCAGGCTTTCCTCGGCGATTTTACCCAAAGAAACATTTATCTTGGCCACACCGCTCCACCCCACATAACCCACCGCCAGAGTGATTATCGCAACGAAGATAAACCCTCCCAGCAATTTTGTGGACAACTTCATGTTGATCATTCCAGTATCTCCCTGATCATCTAAGATTGGTTTCGTAATACAGGGGCCTCCGTGACCCCGTTAACCGATCGTCAATACCAGCCCAAGGGACTCCCCTGAATGAGGAACGGTCCCCCGCCCCTCACCCCAAGGCCAGTCCCCTGCCAGGGGGCTATCTAAATTGGAACAATAATCCTCCTGATCTTAATGGTATTTTCGGCACCGGCGGCAAAGAACTTAAGAGAGTCAGGGGATATTTTTTCACAAGCAGCTCTGAAAGAAAAAAAACCTTTTCAGAGCCATGGTTGAGGGAAAATTTAGGCAGGCGAGGATGGGGCGGCAGCTAGGTCCCGGCAAAAATCAGCCACCGCCTCCAGATACCGGTCGAATCCCACCGCCAGCAGGTCGTTGTGGGTCGCCCCCGGGACGATGAGCATGGATTTGTTCGCCCCACAAGCCTCGTACAGGGCGTGGGCCTCACTGACGTCGATTACCCGGTCGTTGTTGGCGTGGATGATGAGGGTAGGGACGCAGACTTGCCCCATCTTGGCCAGGTTGCGGAACCCCCGCGCCTCGTCAAAGGGTTCGTGGGGGAATATCCCCAGTTTTTCCAACAAGGGACCGGTATGGGCAAAGGCGCTCTCCAGGATCAAACCGTCCACCCGATCGAAACGGCGGGCGGCGAGCTCCAGGGCCGGGGCGCTCCCCAGGGAGCGGCCCATGACGATGAGGGGGCCGCAGCAGCCCTGTTGCTCCAGCCAGTGCGTCACAAAATCCAGGACCGCATGGCTGTCCTCGATGAGATGGCTGGCGCTGGGCCGTCCCCCGGAGCGGCCGTAGCCCCGATAGTCCACCGGCAGAAAGGTGATCTGGCGCCCCGTATACACGGGACCCAGGTCGTCGTAGTCGCCCACGATCTCGCCGTTGCCGTGGAAGAACAGGATGGTGGGGGCCTCTGGCCCGGCCCCGTGGACCCTGGCGCCCAGGGCCACCCCGTCTGCCACCGGAATCAACAAGTCCTGACCGGAAGACGACGGAGTGAGGGACGGCCATTCCGGACGCGGGTGAAAGAGCGCCATCAGGATTTCGGGGGCATCCAACCAGGAATATAAGTCCCTATCGACCATCAGCGGAAACCCCTCCCTTCACATCTTACTATCCCTAGACCTAAGAGCGGACCGTGGTTATCCGGAAATATACCCGGATTTTTCCCTCCGTCCAACAAAATCCCTCCATTTCTGGTTGACCTGTGGTATAAAATGGATAATCCCCTTAGGTTAATTCTCTCAGCTGCCGATTGTAGAGCGTAGCCGGCCCGTGGCATGGTCTTTTCCCCGCCGGGGCCGCTTTCTCAGCCTAAAAGGAGTGAATTCTGACATGGCAGAGTCTCCTCTCCCCCCCGGCGCTACGGTATCGATCCCCCTGGAGGACCTGGCCAGGCTGTTCCAGGAGCTCCGCCGTCGGGGGTTCACCCTCATCGGTCCCCGAGTCCTTGACGGAGAGCTGATTCTGACCGAATTGGCCTCCCCTTCGGATCTTCCCGGCGGCTTTACCAACACCACGGCACCGGGGGCCTTTTCCCTGATCCCGACCGACTCCCCGGACCTCTTCGGGGTCATCGGCGGCCAGCCCTCCTGGAAGCAATTTTTTTATCCCCCCCGGCGAACCCTTTGGCACGCCCAGCGGGAGTCGGAGAGCTGGGAGGTCGTCCTCTCCCCGCCCGCCACCCCGGCCTATGCCTGCATCGGGGTGCGGGCCTGCGATCTGGCTGCCATTCAGGTACATGATCGGGTCTTCCTCCAGGGGGACCACATCGATCCGGATTATCAGGCCCGTCGCCGGGCGGCCTTCATTGTCGCGGTCCACTGCACCCGGGCGGCTCCCACCTGCTTCTGCGCCTCCGTGGGGTCCGGCCCCCGAGCCCGCCAGGGATTTGATCTCGCCCTCACCGAAATCGTCTCTCCGAAAGCCCATTATTTCCTGGTCGACGTCGGGTCCGAAGCCGGTGCCGCGGTGCTCGGTGCCCTGGACGCCCGCCGGGCCACCCCGGAGGAGCTCGCCGCGGGCGTCCGCCTGACGGCCCGGGCCGCGGCGCCGCAGGAGCGGAGTTTGCCCACCGCCGGCCTGCCGGAAGCCCTCCTCCGGAGTTATACCCATCCCCGCTGGGACGAGGTGGCCGACCGCTGCCTCTCCTGCGGCAACTGCACCATGGTCTGTCCCACCTGCTTCTGCCACACCGTCGAGGACGCCACCGATCCCACCGGAAACCTGGCAGAGCGGCGGCGGCGCTGGGATTCCTGTTTCACCACGGAGTTTTCCTATATCCACGGGGGCGCCATCCGCACCTCGGTCAAGTCCCGCTACCGGCAGTGGCTGACCCACAAACTGGCCCACTGGGTGGAGCAATTCGGTTGCCTGGGTTGCGTGGGTTGCGGCCGCTGTATCACCTGGTGCCCAGTGGGAATCGACCTCACTGTCGAGGCGCAGGCCCTCCGGGCCGGCCAAACGAAGGAGTAAGACCTTGGAGAATCTAAAAAAGATGCTCGCAGCGCATCCCTTTCTGGCGGGGCTGCAGCCGGCCCAGATCGACATGCTGGCCCAATGCGCCACGGCGGTCCAATTCCGCCCCCATGAGGAAATCCTCCGGGAAGGGGAGGAAGCCCGCCACCTCTATCTGCTGCGCCATGGCCGGGTCGCGGTGGAGTTGCTGGCCCATCGCCGGGGAGCCATCACCGTCCAGACCCTGGGGGAGGGCGAAGTGCTGGGCTGGAGCTGGTTGGTGGAGCCCCAGTGCTGGCATTTTAGCGCCCGGGCGGTGGAACTGACCCGGGCCGTGGCCCTGGAAGTCCCGTGTGTCCTCAAACTGTGTGAGTCGCATCCCGAGGTGGGGTATCAGATCATGAAACGCATGGCCAACGTGCTGGCCAAACAGATTCGCTCCCTCAAAATGCAATTGGTGGACTTCTATGGCGCCTGAAGCGAAATCTCATGCTGCGGCTCTGCATCCTCCCGAGGACGCCATGGTCCCCCGCCTCTACCGGATCACCCGCCGGCGGCGGGAGACGCCGGATACCTACACCATGGTCCTGCGCCCGATCGCGCCCGAGGCCGAATCCCCTTTTCAGCCCGGCCAGTTCAACATGCTCTACCACTTCGGGGCCGGGGAGGCGCCCATCTCCATCAGCGGCGACCCCGCCGACCGCAGCCAACTGATCCATACCATCCGGGCCGTGGGCGCGGTCACCCGGGGCCTGACCGGATTGGCCGCGGGTCAGACGCTGGGCGTGCGGGGGCCCTTTGGCACCAGCTGGCCGGTAGCCCAGGCCATGGACGCCGATGTCCTGGTCATCGCCGGGGGTTTGGGTCTGGCCCCGGTGCGCCCGGCCATCTACGCCCTGCTGGCCCAGCGGGATCTCTACGGCAATCTGGAATTGATCTACGGCGCCCGCACCGCCTCCGACCTCCTCTATCGCAAGGAGTTGGAGCGCTGGCGGGGGCGCTTCGATTTCCGGGTGCACGTCACGGTGGACCGGGCCGGACGGGAATGGCGGGGACACGTGGGGGTGGTGCCCGACCTCATCGCCCGGGCCCGCTTCGACCCCCCCCACACGGTGGCCTTCGTCTGCGGACCGGGCGTGATGATGCGCTACACGGTGCAGGAATTGTTGCACCGCGGGGTGGCCCCCGAAAACATCCACGTCTCCCTGGAGCGCAGTATGAAATGCGGCATCGGCCTGTGCGGCCACTGCCAGATGGGCCCGGTCTTCATCTGCAAGGACGGCCCGGTCTTCCCCTACACCCGGGTCCGCCAGTGGTTCGAGGAACGGGAGATTTAAAGACCATGAGGGAGGACCAGAGGGCTAAACCCCTCTCTGGAGGAAGAGACTGCCTATGAAGCGACCCAAGCTTGCCGTCTGGAAGTTCGCCTCCTGCGACGGCTGCCAGTTGACCCTGCTGGACTGCGAAGACGAACTGCTGGCCGTGGCCGCCCAGGTGGAATTGGCCCATTTCCCCGAGGCCACCCGGGCCCACGTGGCCGGCCCCTATGACCTGTCCCTGGTGGAGGGGTCCATCACCACGGCCCACGATGCCCGGCGCCTGCAGCAGGTGCGCCGGAGTTCCAGGAAGCTGGTGGCCATCGGGGCCTGCGCCACCGCCGGGGGCATCCAGGGACTGCGGAATTTCGCCCGGGTCCAGGACTATATTCCCCTGGTCTATGCTCACCCGGAGTATATCTCCACTCTGGAGACCTCCACCCCCCTGTCGGCCCATGTCAAGGTGGACTTCGAACTCCGGGGCTGCCCCATCAGCAAGGCTCACCTGCTGGAGCTGATCACCGCCCTGCTGCATGGTCGGCGGCCCAATATTCTGCCCCACAGCGTCTGCCTGGAGTGCAAACTGAAAGGCAACATCTGTGTCCTGGCGGCGCACGGCACGCCCTGCCTGGGTCCGGTGACCCACGCCGGCTGCGGGGCCCTGTGCCCCACCTACCGGCGGGGCTGCTACGGCTGCTTCGGACCCAAGGAGACGCCCCACCCGCCCTCCCTGAGCCGCCGCCTGCGCCAGCTGGGGCTTCAAGATGGAGAGATCGTCCGCTTCTACCGCACCTTCAACGCCAATGCCGACGAGTTCCGGCAGGAGAGTCTGGCCCATGAAGAAAATCATTAAAGTTGCCGAGCTGGCCCGGGTCGAAGGCGAAGGCGGGCTGGCCATTACCGTGGTGGACGGCCGGGTGACCGAGGCCCGGCTGAATATCTTCGAGTCACCACGTTTCTTCGAGGCCTTCCTGCGAGGACGTTACTTTTCCGAGGCCCCCGATATCACCGCCCGCATCTGCGGCATCTGCCCGGTGGCCTACCAGATGAGCTCGGTGAGCGCCATGGAAACGGCCCTGGGCCTCCAGGTGCCCCCCGCCGTCTGGGACCTGCGCCGCCTGTTGTATTGCGGCGAGTGGATCGAAAGCCATGCCCTGCACGTCTATATGCTGCATGCCCCGGACTTCTTGGGGTACTCCGACTCCCTGGCCCTGGCCCGGGATTATCCCGAGGTGGTGCAGCAGGGCCTGGCCCTGAAAAAGACCGGCAACGACCTGGTGGCCGCCTTGGGGGGACGGGAGATCCATCCCATCAACACCCGGGTGGGGGGATTCTACCGCCTCCCCCGCCGGGAAGAGCTGATTCCCCTGGCCGACCGGCTCAAGGCCGCGGCGGACGTCGCCGCCGCCACGGTGAAGTGGGTGGCCGCCTTCGACTTCCCCTCCGTTGAACGCCCGTATGAATTCGTGGCCCTGCGTCATCCGGAGCGCTACCCCCTGGAATCCGGGCGGCTGGCCTCCTCCACCGGTTTGGACCTGGCCCCCCAGGAGTATGAGGCCCACTTTGTGGAGGAACACGTCCGCCACAGCAATGCCTTGCACTCGCGGCGCCGGAATGGCGGGGCCTACCTCACCGGTCCCCTGGCCCGGTATTCTCTGAACTTCGACCACTTGAGCCCCCGGGCCCAGGAGGCGGCCCGGGAGGCCGGCCTGGGCCCCGTCTGCCGGAACCCGTTCCAAAGCATCATCGTGCGGGCCGTGGAGACGCTGTATGCCTGCGAAGAGGCGGCGCGCCTGATCGAAGCCTACCACCGGCCCACCGCGTCCTGCCTCGAGACGCCTCCCCGGGCTGGCACGGGATGGGGAATCACCGAGGCCCCCCGGGGCATTCTCTACCACCGCTACCGCCTGGACGATCACGGACTCATCCAGGAGGCCGCCATCATCCCCCCCACCTCCCAGAATCAACCGAGCATCGAGGCGGATCTGGGGGAGGTGGCCTCCCGCTACCTCGAGCTCCCCGAGGCGGACCTCACCTGGCGCTGCGAACAGACCATCCGTAACTATGACCCCTGTATCTCCTGCGCCACCCACTTCTTGCGCCTGACGGTAACCCGGCCGTAAGTTTACGGCCCTCCCCCGCGGTGCGCCGCCCGGGAGGCCCGGAAACCTATTTTTATCCCGCCCCGCCCGCCGGCCTGGAATTATCATCGGCGCCGATGTTGGGTGCCATCCAGATTTGAGGGATTAATCCGCCGGAGAAAGTTGCCAGGGCAAACGTGGGCGGTGCCATTTCATACCGAAATGCCATCAAAAGAGTACGTGCGTCATTCCGAGCCCCAGCGAAAAATCTCTCTTTTGACCCCTCAGGGATTTTTCATTCCATCTCGCTCCGTTCAGAATGACGGAAATATTTTTTTATTGCACTCCGGTATGTGACAACCGCCGCACCTGTGCTGGACGTTTTCCCCCGCTCCTGCTATACCAAAGTCGGCCCCCGGAATCTCTCCCGGGCTCCCCGCCCTCCCGGATCCGGACTGAACCACCGTCGGACGGAGTGCGTGCCACAAAAGTCTATACAGACTAATCTCGCCGAGTATTGGGTGCGTATGAAAAATATTTAGTGAAACTATCCCCACCTGGATCGATACATTTCTGAATATTGCCTAAATAGCAATTATATCATCTTGTTAAATATGCCCATCGTTTTCGCCTTCAAATATCATCCGGGAAGAAGTGGGAAAGAAACGGGGTACAAGTGGGGAAGAAGTGGGAATACGGCATGCAGCCTTCTGGGGCGTCATAATAAAAGTCTAGGGTGGACCAGCATGTTCGAGTCGCCATCACCCAGCTAATTTTTTTATCATACCCAGCGCCGCGAGGGCTCTCTCTTGTCTCCACAGCAGAGTTGTTCATCTAGACTCACTGTGTTCAACATGACCTAAATATTTCATCGCACTTTGATTGCACCTTGGTATCAGACATGCTGGTAATCGGTGTCGGGCAGGAATTTCAGGGTGATGACGCCGCCGGACTGCTGGCCGTGCGCCATGTGGGGCAGCTGGCGCTTCCCGGAGTAACGATCCGGGAGGTGACGGGAGACCTCCTGGGTCTGCTGGAGATGTGGTCCGGGGAGGCCAACGTCATCGTGATCGATGCCGTATCGGCCCCGGCGCCGGCGGGGACCATCTGGCGCTGGGAGGCCCATGCCGCGGCCGTACCCGCAGAGTTATCGGGGGCCGGTTCCCCTCACGGCTGGGGGCTGGCCCAGACGGTGGCATTGGGACGTCTTCTGGGTTGCCTCCCCCCTCGCCTGATTATCTTCGGGATCACCGGGGAGGACTTCTCCCGGGGAGCCGCCGTGAACCCGGCGGTGACCGCGGCCACGCGGCAGATCGGGGTGGAAGTGAAGGGCTTTCTTAGAGAAATTAATCCCTTGGGGGGACATCCCCGCAGCTAATGAGGCAGGGGCTGGAGGAATTCCAGGGCCACCCCCCGGGCTCGAGGATGTTCGGGGACCGGATCGATGCGGATAATCCTCCCCGTGGCCTTGATGCTATCAGTCTTCGACATGGTGCTGGCCTTGGGAGGCATTTGGATGGTGACGTCCAGTTCCCGCTGGAGTTCCATCTGATCATCGCAATTCCGGCAGGTGAAGTAAAGCCCCCCCAGACTGATGTTGACTGTGGTGGCTGCGTACTCACGACAATAACCCAACTCCCGGTCGAAGCGCTCATACAGCAGAGGTAACGTCATATGCAACCGATGGTGTTGACGTTTTTCAACCCATTGCGACACAGGCATCCTCCTCGATTAGGACAGAAGTGGGACGGTTATAAAGTATCTGCCTCGAAAGGGGACTGGAACTGCGCCTTGCAAGCCATCTAATAATTATTAAAATAATTATCCTCACGATGCTGTCGTATCCGCCGGAAAAAAGAATACGACAGAACCATACCTACCTCAAGAAAATTATATTGATTTATGATTTTTTTTTAGCATTTACTGTTTATTATCAGTCCCATTATCAAATGACTTAAAATATTTTTCAATAAATCCGAGATCTAGGGAAGATAACGTATCTTCCCGACAAGGATCCGGCGGCGCCTGAATCGAATGAAGCTCCAGGGCTGCGCCGCGAACGCCGCCAGTCCCCCACGCTGCCCCTTTTTTAACGTCGCACCCCTAAGCCAAGGTTCCCATCCTCAGACCAACCCCACGACTCTGAACCTCAGTGGAGGCAAAGTTTTTGGGGGGAGAGACAGGGTATAGTGAATCTCGACAATCTTTCCCCTGTTGGGGCCGGGCAGCCCGGCCCTTGACACGTTCAAGGCGAAATTATTACAGATTAAAAAAGCAGAATCCGGAAGAGGATCGAGCCCACCGTGCTGGTCGAGGCCTGGCCTCCCGGATGGGCTTCGGATGGGATATGCCGGCCCCCGTTCGTCCTGGCTGAGGTCTGGAAGGAAACGCGGCTCAGTCCGACACCGGTGAATCTTTGATGGACTCCAGGTAGTCCGGCAGGTCGGGAGGCACGTCGATGCCTTTGGGAGCCTCGTGTTTGAGCTTGTCCGGGAGGTGTTCTTCCGGCTGTCTGGGGAGTACCGTCAACAGGTAGGTACCGTCGGAGCGGCGCGGCTCCAGACGATGGGCCACCAACTCCACGGTGTCCCACTCCTGGGTGGCGACCAGCAACACCCGGGCCAGGTTCAGGGCTTGCTCACGGGTGAGTTTGATCCCCACGGTCTTGAGGTCGGAGGGAACCTGGGGGACTTGGGCGTCGGGATAGACGGCTTGGCAACGGACGTGGGTATCAATGCTGAGGTGAGTGATGGGGCCTTTCGTCATGGCTGTTCCTCCGGCGCTATTTTCGCTTTAGGGGGATCACCCGGCCCTTGGGCGAGGGGTCCGGGACCAAAGGCGCAGGCGCCGGAGCCACCTTGGGAGGAATGAGCTCCAAACGGACAGGGGTGCCCCCCATGGTGAATTCCTGCCCCTGCATATGGGTTTCATCCAAGATCCAAATGATCTTCTGTAAAGGAATCCCCAGAACCAGGAGTTCGACTTGGTACCAGCCGCGTTTGGCATCGGGGTTGATGTCGTCAATACGGGCAAAGAAGGTGGGTTTCCGGTCCATATGCACCAAGACCAGGTCATTGATGGTGGCCATGGGTACCCCTGTGAGCAAAGATGGCAAACACGCGCTGTGGGTCTTAATGTAACCACAACCACAAGCCAACGCAAGTTTTGAAGTGGCGCCAATCTCCGTCAGACGAGGACCAAATATTATGAACTCTAATGAATGGGGAGGTTCAATTCATCCACCTGGGAGCCAGGGTACGGCAGGATGAACGCGGGATAGCCTTCTTTCCTTTTCAGGGAGAGGAGTTATCCGTGGAGGCGGAGAAGGTCCTGGAGAGCTTCCATTTGGTGTCGATAGTGCCCGGGCAGGAGCGGGGGCGCCACCAACATCCCTGCAAGACCGAGTGGCTCTATCTCTTTGCCGGGGCCGGATGGTTTTCCTGGCAGGATCGGGAGGGCCGACGCCATAGGCGCCGACTGGAGGGCGACGCCACCCTGGTGGTGATCCCCCCGGGCATTCCCCACCTCTTGGCAAACGACGGGCCTGAAACCATTTTCCTATTGGCCTGGCGGCTGGCCGCTGCCGGCGTTCCGGAAGGCTCTGACACCGTGCCGTGGAATGATCGGTAGTCGGTCTGCCGGAAGAAAAAACTCAGGCCAACTCGGGAAGTCCCTGGCTGGCCTGGCTCATTGGCATTCTCACCTGTCGTGCCAACAAAATATCCTTATTATGCCCCCAGAAAGAATTCCTCCTTCAACAAGGGCGGCTTGTATTCGATCACCCGCAGGAGCAACACCGGTACCGTGGCATGGCTAACCACCTTTTCCGCGGTACTCCCCATCACCCAGGCGACTTCGCCTTTGCCGTGGGTGGCCAGCGCAATGAGGTCCATCCCTTGCTTGTCCGCATAGGCAATAATCTCCCTCGCTGCCATCCCTTCGGCATAGGCCCAGTTGGCATCGACACCTTTGGCCTTCAGATCGCCAGCCACTTTTTCCAAATACTGTTCGCCGTGCTTTTTCTCATGCGCCGCAGCTTGCTTGAATACGTCAGGGCTAGGCCCCCCCGCCAACTGTTTGATCCCGGCCTCGCCCACCATCATGACGGTGACTTGGGCCTGGCACATTTTTGCCACTTCTTCCACCTGCGGTAAGATTTTCGCTGCCAAATCTGAACCATCCAACGGAACCAAGATATTCTTGAACATGTTCCCCTCCTTCTGGTGGTTTCTAGTAGTAAGCGGTGGATCCTGAAGCGTGAGAGTATCGACCCGACTTTCTGCCGCACCTGCGGTCACTGTCTCGCGACCCATCTCCGTTCCCCGGTTGTCAGCCGGGCGGCAGCCGATGGGCATCCGAGTTCAATGCCACATAAACCTAAATTAATTCCAAGTTATAGAGAAGTCAATCGGATTATAAGAGGACGGGAAAATTAATCATCCGGGTTGGAGGCGGTGGCATTGGATGTAGCTTCAGGTTGCTCCAGAGCTTTATACAACTCCCGCTGCAGCAGACGGTGATAGCCAGTAAAATTCCGCTCCGAGCCATCGGCGGCCAGGTGGTGAGTCATCATATTCATCTTGGCGTCCAGATCGTCCAGGTAATACACTAACATGGCCTCTCGGGTCTTGGGAAGAACCGGTGAGCCGAATTCCTGGTAGCCATGGTGGGAGATGATAATGTGTTCCAACTGGAGCAAGAGGTGGGGGTCGGGGAATTGCATGGCCTCGGCTTCCTGTCGCACCATCTCCCAGCCCAAGACAATATGCCCCAGGAGTTGGCCCACCACTGAGTATTCGGGAGCGGCAGGATTAATGATTTCCCGGATCTTGCCGATGTCATGAAGGATGGCTCCCGCCAGTACCAGATTGCGATTGATGTCGGGATAGACGCCACAAATCATCTGCGCCAGCCGGCCCACAAACCAGGTGTGTTCCAGCAGGCCTCCCAAATAAGCATGATGATTTTGACGGGCGGCGGTGGCAATTTGGAACGCCTCGACATGTTTCTGCAGGAGGCGCTGCACCAGAGTCTGAAGGGGTGGGGAAATCTGCTGCGTGGCGATTTCCAGAAGCTCACACCACATCATCTCCCGATCATAGGAGGAACAGACGTGCAGGAGGGCGGGATCAAAATCAAGGGGCTCTTTTTTGAGCTTCTGGAGGCGTGGCAAACTCATAATGAAGCTGAGGGTGAGCTGTGGTTCCCCGTTGAATGAGCCCACCCGACCCCTGACTCCCACATAGTCGCCAACCTTGATGGTTTCCGGGCAGCGGGCCAGGATATCGCTCCACACCTTCCCCTTGATGGTGCCACTCTGGTCTCCCAGCAAGAGGTCCCAAAAAGGGTCACCGCTCTTAGTGCGCCGGGTTTCCAGGGTGCGCACGACGAAAAACTGGTGGATATCATCGCCTTCCTGGAGATCGCGGATCAGCTTGTGGGGCATGGAGGGTGTTCCAGAGAAGCGCCAGCGGGGAAGATTATCTCAACCGGCGGCCGGCAGGGAAAAATATTTATCTTATTAATATATCAATAAGTTGACAAGGCATGCGAGGGGCCTTACTTTAAACCAAATGAGGTTCAGAAAAATTTCTTGCCAAGATGCAAGCACCTCCCAGGGTACGAAAAGATGCCGCTGAGACAGTGGCCTTTCTGTATCAGAGCCAGTGGGCCACCAGTAATAAATTAATCGCTGGCCGGAGAACGAAAATCTTGCACCTTTTATTCAGGTATGGTAGTATTAAAAAATTCTAAATTTTTCGGTTAGGACTTATTTGTGGAGGTTTAAGATATCTCTTATGGAAAGAGATTATATCATCAAACTTGTACATCTAGGCAAGGAAAAAGGTGGTTATCTAACCTATGACCATCTCAATGAAATCTTGCCAGCTGATATAATTGATCCCACCGAAATTAAAGAGGTCTTCGACACCCTCCAGGAAGAAGAAATCGAAGTCGTGGACAGCCTGGAGGAAATGGGATTCAGTGGGGTAGAGTTACCGGAAGAGGGCCTGGAAACGGAAATCGAGGAACCCCTGGACACTGAAGAGGTGGTGGAACAGGAGGGTATCGTCGCGGCCTATTTTCGGGAGATGCTGCGGTATTCGGTGTTGACGCCGGAGGAGGAGAAGGAATTAGGCAAGACCATTAAAAACGGCCAGGACAACATCTTGAAGATGGTTATGACGGTGACCAGCGAGATGGGAGAGATTGCCTATCTGCAGCAAAAGGTCCAGGAGTGGTTTCAAACAGAGGAAAAGACTGCCCAGGCCAAGGAGAAGCTTTTCCGCTTCATTAACCAGACCATCAACAAGATCTTGAAGCAACGCTCCGACGCCGAAGATATCCGGCAGTTGTCCAAAAAGATCAAAGGCAAGGAAAGGGAGGTCATCCGGGCCCGGGACGAAATGATCAAGGCCAATCTGCGTCTAGTGGTCAGTATCGCTAAGAAGTATCTGCATCGGGGGTTGAGCTTCTCGGATCTGATTCAAGAGGGCAATCTGGGTCTCATGAAGGCAGTGACTCGCTACGATTACACCACTGGCTACCGTTTAAGCACCTTTGCCTCCTGGTGGATCCGGCAAACCATAACCCGGGCCATCTACGACAAGACCCGTACCATCCGTATTCCGGTTCACCTGCAGGAAATCCGCAACCGGTGTTATCGGGCCTTCTATGACCTTCTGAAGGAACTGGGCCGAGAGCCCCTGCTTAAGGAAATCTCCGAGCGTTCCGGCGTGCCGGAGGACAAGATCCTGGTGGTCACCAATCTCTCCGACGAACCCATTTCCCTGGAGACGCCCGTAGGGGATGAGGGAGACCGGTTGGGTGATTTCATCCGCAACGACCAGGCCATTTCCCCCTATGATCACATCATCGGCTCCGAGCTGGCCGAAAAGACCGATGCCATCCTGAGCACCCTGACGGCCCGGGAGGAAAAGATCATGAAGATGCGCTTCGGCATCGGCGCCGAAGTGGAACATACCCTGGAGGAGATCGGCCGCGAATTCAAGGTGTCGCGCGAACGTATCCGCCAGATTGAGAAAAAGGCCTTAAAACGACTGAAACATCCGACCCGCAGGGCTGCATTGGAGGACTTTCTGGAATAAAGGGGAAGGCCGACCTTACCCCATTCAGGTGGTGCTTAGGAGGGACCTAGATGACCGTCATGGATGCCGAAAAACGGGCCGCATTGCGGGAACAACTGCTGGAACGCAAGCGCAAGCTGTGGCAGGAGGTGCGGGGCCAGCTCAAGTCCGGCCTGAAAGAGGGGTATCAGGATTTGCTATCCACTGCCCGGGATGAAGAAGACCAGGCCCAGGTCAATCTCTTGGAGGAAACTCAGTTTTCTCTGATCGAACCCAAGCGTCAGGAATTGCTGGCCATCGAGGAGGCCCTGGAGCGCCTGGAAAACGGCAGTTACGGAACCTGCGAGGCCTGCGGCAAGGCCATTGAGCCCCGCCGCTTGGCCATCATGCCTCAGACCACCCTCTGCCGGGACTGCCAGTCGTTGAAGGAAAAGATCGCCAAGGCCGGCGGCCGCTAATTCGCCGCCCACCAATAAAAATATCCTCATCTGAATGTATCCGGGAGCCAGGAGGGACGATCTCTTCCTGGCCCCGCCGCGTCTGGCGCAAGAACCAATCCGGCCTCCAGATGCTCCCCCTCCCCCCGCTCCCCCTTGGCTTTGGACCTTATGCGCCTTTCCCCCGCGTTACAGCCGCCGGTGGCTCAAACACGGCAGCTCCCGTCGGCGGCGGACGAGCTCTTCCCTGGAGAGGCGTGCATAGATGATCCCTTCTCCATCCGGTGCCTGGGACAGCACCACCCCCCAGGGATCGACGATGAGGGAGCGCCCGTAAGAGATGAGGCCTGGGCTATGCTCACCATACTGGTTGGGGGCGATGACATAGGCCTGATTTTCGATGGCCCGGGCCCGCACCAGCACCTCCCAGTGGTCCCGTCCCGTCTCCCGGGCAAAGGCCGAAGGCAGCAGTAACATCTCGGCTCCGGCGGTCACTAGGGCACGGAACAACTCCGGGAAGCGTAAATCATAACAGATGGCCAGACCCGCGGTAACGCCCTCGGCGGCCAGGGGCGCCGTCACCAGGTCCGCCCCGGGGAGGACATACTGGGACTCCCGATAGGCCACCCGTCCCGGAATATCCACGTCGAAGAGATGCATCTTGCGGTAGATGGCCAGGAGGTCTCCAGCGGGACCGATCAAAACGCTGGTGTTGTAAATGTAGTCACTCTCGGGAATCCTTTCAGAGAACGACCCCAAAAGCAGATAAATCTCTAACTCCTGGGCCAGGGCGGTAAAATCCGCCAGCAAAGGGCCGTCCAGACTTTGGGCGTGGTTCTGGAGGGCAATCCGGGGGCCGTACGCCGAGAAGTGCTCCGGCAGGGCCACCAACCGGGCTCCCCGATCGGCGGCCTCCCGGATCAGAGCCCGGGCCCGGGGAAGATTCTCAGCCGGCTCGGCGGTGCTCTGCATCTGGACGGCCGCCACCCACATGACTAGTCCTGGCTATGAAATGGAGAAAGTGGTAACTGCAGTCTTGGAAAGACCGGAGCGGCACTGGGCCTATCCACAACGGCCAACATCAGCCCTTCCTCGCAGGTGGGGTAAAGACCGGCAGATACTCCGGTGGCACCTCCCGTAAGACGGGAAAACGGGCATCCTTGTCGGACAGCAAGGGTTCCCCGGCAGGCCAGCCGATGCCCAGATCAGGGTCATTCCAGATGATGCCATATTCATCACCCGGGGCATAAAAATCGGTGCATTTATACAGGACCTGGGCTGTGGAGGAGGTGACCCAAAAGCCGTGGGCAAACCCCGGGGGCACATAGAGTTGCTGTGGGGGATCGGCGCTGAGAGGGATTGTGATCCAACGGCCGAAGTCCGGTGAACCACGGCGGACATCCAGCACCACATCCAACACCCTCCCGGCCAGCACCATGACCAGTTTACCCTGGGGCTGCCGCAATTGATAATGGAGCCCTCTCACCACGTCTTTGACGGAGTAGGAGAGGTTGTCCTGGACAAACTCGCTGGGAATGCCATATTCGGAGTAGCGGCGGGCCTGGAAGGTCTCCAGGAAATGGCCCCGGGGGTCGGGGAAGACCTTGGGTTCGATGAGAAGGATGCCTTCCAGGGGAAGTCGGGTTACACGCATGGCAAATCCTTGTGCGGAGTCTTGGGAATATCCACTGGCTGAAGTGATGAGCAATGCCTCTCCCGGGCCGAAAAGTGCTGCAGGTCTGGGGACGGCCTCACGGCGACGCAGTTGCGGCAGAACCATACTGTGCCGCCAGCCAATCCCGATAGGCCCCGGTCTGGACACCCGCCACCCAGTCCCCATGGTCCACGTACCACTGCACAGTGGCGGCCAGACCCTCGCTGAACCGATGCCGGGGCTGCCATCCCAAGGCGCCCTGGATCTTCCGGATGTCCATGGCATAGCGACGATCATGGCCGGGGCGGTCTTTGATATACTGAATCAATGCGGCGTGCGGGGTGTGCGGGGAGTGGGGAAAGAGCCGGTCCAGAATCGCACAGGTCTCCTCCACCACCTCCCGGTTGGTCTTTTCGCAATTGCCGCCGATATTATAGGTCTCCCCGGGCTGACCGCCGGCCAGAACCAGACTGATGGCCTCCACGTGGTCGGAGACATAGAGCCAATCCCGGACATTAAGCCCATCACCGTACAGGGGCAAGGGTTTGCCTTCCAGGGCGTTCAAGATCATGAGGGGAATCAGCTTCTCCGGAAATTGATAGGGCCCGTAGTTGTTGGAGCAATTGGTAATCAGGGTCGGCAGCCCATAGGTGTGATGGTAGCTGCGCACCAAGTGATCGCTGGCAGCTTTGGAGGCGGCGTAGGGACTGTTGGGGGCGTATGGCGTGGTCTCCGAGAAAGGCGGGTCGTCTGGGGCCAGGGAACCGAAGACCTCGTCGGTGGAGACGTGCAGAAATCGGAAGGCCCTTTGTTCCGGCACTGGAAGGATGTGCCAATACCGCCTCACTTCTTCCAGGAGGTGGAAGGTTCCCACTACGTTGGTTTCGATAAAGGCGGTGGGGCCGGCGATGGACCGATCCACGTGGGACTCGGCGGCAAAGTGAATGACGGCCTGGGGATGGTGGTCAATGAGCAGTTGGCGGACCAAGTGTGGATCGCCGATGTCGCCCACCACCAAGATATGGTCGGGGTCGCCCTGGAGATTGGCCAGATTCTGCGGATTCCCGGCATAGGTAAGCTTGTCGAGGTTGATGATGCGGGCCCGACGCGCGGCACGTTGGGCCAGGACGAAGTTGGATCCGATAAATCCGGCACCGCCGGTGACCAGCCAGGTGTCCATACGATCACACGTCTTCCGGAGACAGGTTATTGGCAAGGTGGGGTTCGCAAACCTCCGATTTTGCCTTTAATGTATGGGAATCTCAGACGGTTGTCAAATCTTCCCAACCGACCTCCACAGATCCTGGTTCCCTTCTCGGCAGGCCCTCAGTCTTCCGGGCCAGAGGCGCAGTTCTGCTCAGGAGCCGGTTATGGGCAATGAAGCCGATGACATAACGGACGTCAGGCTCTTCCAGGAATTCGCCAGGGGGCTGACATAGCACAACCCGCATCGGCCCGCACCAGGATCAGGGCTTCTGGGTAGGCCGCTTTCAGGCCTGGCAGCAGCCGTTTCAGGACCGTCACCGACCGTGAGAATCGTGGGTGTTACCCGGACGCAAGACCACAGCCAGCGGAAAACCATACTGCCCATCAAAAACGAAGAGCGGATGATTCATGTATTCTCCCCAATAGCCGTGGAAAAAGCTCAGTGGTTGCCGGCCGTGGGTCGGCTCGTCGGTACCGTCTGGATCAATAACCAGCACTTTCCAACGGCCGGGGTAGGTCGCCAGATACAAATCCAGCAAGGTCTCGGATAGCGGTGGCGTTCCGCGGTTAGCACACCATTCAAAGCGGGATCGCGGGGGTTGGGAGGCCAGGTCTTTCCGTTCCCCCGAGGCTCATCTCACCCATCATTACCTGCCCATCATCCTGTTCTCTTGCCATCTCACGGGCCTCCCATATCACTGCTCATCTCCTCATTGCGTGTCCCAGAAAACCGGAGCCACCTCACAACTCATTGGCCCTTGGGCTGCCAGTTTTCTTATATATTAATTTTTCCTTATAGTTATGTATTGGCAAAGCCTTTGCTATATGATAAGTATTGTATACGTCTGCGACGATGGCGTCGCACCATATGCAGTGCATGGAATCAATCCCCGACATCTGCCATGGCCCGGTCCAAAAGAACCCCAAAAAGAAAGGTGAAGCCGACCTCCCCAAAACCGGCGTCCTTGGAGCTCGGCCTCCCCGTCCCCGGCCGCCGGTTGCAACACGAACTCCTGGCCCTCTTGCTGCTGGCCCTGGACGTCTTTCTGGTCCTCAGCCTGGCGTCGTATTTCCCCGGGGAATGGGCCGGGGCCACCACCTCCGGCGCTGGTCTGCATAACTGGGGGGGTAAGGCCGGGGCCTTCCTCAGCTATTACCTCATGGGCTGGCTGGGGCTGGCCGCCTTCTGGCTTCCCATCATGGTCTGCTGGCTGGCCCTGCAGGTTTTTCAAGGCAGCCCTCGTCCCCGCCGACCGGTGCTCGTCTTGGCCTATCTCGGGCTTCCCCTGACCAGCGCCGGGCTTCTCACCCTGGGGTGGCCGGTGGTGGCCTGGGGCCCCGGCCGCCTGCTGGGAGGCGGGAGTATAGGCCGCGCCCTGACGGCCCAACTGCTCCCTTGGCTCAATACCGCCGGGACCACCCTGGTCCTGGTGGCAGTGCTCCTGGCCAGCTTCATGGGACTGACCCGGATCTCGTATGTCGGTCTCCTCCAGTGCCTCCGGGACGGACTCCAAACCATCGGCCGGCGGGTGCGTCTCCGTTCCGTTCCCCGGCCGGAGCCATCTCCAGCGGTTATGGCCACCCCCATCCAAGCCCCCGAGACCATTACTCCTGAGGTTATCTCCGGGGCGCCGGAGACCGCCCCCGTCACTCCCTCGGTGATCCAGACCGAACCTGCCGCCCTACCTCCACCCACCCCCGCAGAGTCCACCCGCACCCGGGGCAAAAAGCTCAAGTCCTACCCGGTCAGCGCCTTCCGGCTACCCGCCCTTGATCTGTTGCTCCCCCCGCCCCGCTTTGATCATCAGGTCCAGGAAGAAGCCCTGTTGGCCCAAGCCCGCAAGTTGGAGACGACCCTGACGAGCTTCGGGGTGGAAGGCAAGGTCACCGCCATCCGGCCCGGTCCGGTGATCACCATGATAGAATTTGAGCCCGCCCTGGGGGTCAAGATCAGCAAGGTCACCTCCCTGGCCGACGACCTGGCTCTGGCCCTTAAGGCCATCTCCATCCGCATCGTCGCCCCGGTCCCCGGCAAGGCCGTCATCGGCATCGAGGTCCCCAACCCCAAACGCCAGATCGTCGCCCTGAAGGAGATCCTGGGGCACGAGTCCTATCAGAAGTCCCCCTCCCGCCTCACCATGGCCCTGGGCAAAGACATCACCGGGCAACCGGTGATCACCGATCTGGCCAAGATGCCCCACCTCCTCATCGCCGGGGCCACCGGCACCGGGAAATCCGTGGGCCTCAACGCCATGATCGTCAGCATCCTCTACAAGGCCACCCCGGATGAAGTCCGCTTTCTGATGGTGGATCCCAAGCGCATCGAGCTGTCCACCTACGAGGGCATCCCCCACCTCCTCCACCCCGTGGTCACCAACCCCAAGGTGGCCACCAACGCCCTCAGGTGGGCCGTTATGGAGATGGAGCGGCGCTATGAGCTCTTAAGCGAGCTGAGCGTCCGCAACATCGAGACCTTCAATCAGAAACTCATCAAGGAAAAAAAGGTCTTCTATGAGGACGACGACGAAGACGGCGAGCCCCGGTCCCGGCTGCTGCCCTTCCTGATCATCGTCATCGACGAGCTCGCCGACCTGATGCTGGTCTCCTCCCGGGAAACGGAAGAATACCTCATCCGCCTGGCCCAAAAGTCCCGGGCCGCCGGCATTCACCTCATCCTGGCCACCCAGAGGCCCTCGGTGGACGTCATCACCGGCCTCATCAAGGCCAACTTCCCCACCCGGATATCCTTCCAGGTCTCCTCACGGGTAGACTCCCGCACCATCCTCGACACCATGGGGGCTGAGCGCCTCCTGGGCATGGGGGATATGCTCTTCATGCCCCCCGGCACCTCCCAGCTTAAGCGCATCCACGGCGCCTATGTCTCCGAAGAGGAGGTGCAGCAGGTGGTGGATTATCTCAAGCGCCAGCAGGCCCCCACCTTCGAGCCCGGTATCGCCGACTTCCAGGAGGAAGAGACGGGCGGGGAGGAGGCCCTGGAGAAGGACGACAAGTACGAGGAGGCCCTGGCCATCGTGGCGGAGACCCGCCAAGCCTCCATCTCCATGCTTCAGCGCCGCCTGCGGATCGGCTACAACCGGGCCGCCCGCATCATCGAGGTTATGGAGAAGGAAGGCCTGGTGGGCCCCTCCGACGGCATCAAGCCCCGGGAGGTGTATCTGTCGCGGATGTGAGACGTACCGGGTGGGGGTGGGGCAAAGACCATTTTCAGAAAGATTTCCTGAGCCGCCCGCCTGGCCAAGTCAGTGAAACTCTGACAAGCCAAGCAGGTTTTATCCTGAGCCTCGGGCGCCGTTTCTTCACGACAGATTTCACAGGCAAGCTCTCCCGTCAGCGCCGGCAGGGGGCCGAGAATGTCCGCGGCAGCCTTTTCTTCTTTCCCAAAAATCTCAAATTTGCGGCGCTTTTCCCGGGCAAGTCCTATTTCCGTTTGTTTTCAGACATCGATATAGTCTTTCGGTCCCCTCAAGAACTGGCGGTAGATGACCTGGTCCTGGTGCAGCACCAGGACCAGGCGGCCGCCATGAGCTTGCACCTGCACCTTGTTGACCAGCTCCTGCCACTTGGTGACCCTGTTCTGGACAATACTGGAACTAAGGGCCAACCGGTAGAAGTGCCCTCCTCCCAGAAACAGGAGATGCGCCGACCTCAGTCGCAGCTCCTGCACTATCTGCTCGGCCGCCACCGCCCAGGCCAGGAGTCCCAGATATAAGGAGCGGCCCCTGAGGCCTTTCAGAGTCTATTCTGCGGTTATGCTGTAGATAAATTCCTGAATGCCTGCAATATCAGCGGCCACCAAAAGAAAATCCTGCTCCTCAAGTGCTGGAGTCGAACGGCGTCAGTTTGAGGTGCGTAAGCAAATCATCGAGTGCTCTTTATGCGTTACCCAGATCATAGAGGCACGCGGCGAGAGTGACCTGTTTTTTCTCCTTGGCTCCCCGCCAAAGTAATGCGAGCCCGAAGAACCTGGTCCTGTTCTGTCTTGCAGATACGTATCCTGGATTCCAGAATCCTTCGTTCTTCATGCGTCAATTGCAGTTGAGTCTCTCTCATGACCGAAAGCCTAAAATATATCGCTAATTAAACTAACTAAATATTAACTACCGCCGTGAGTGTAGTCAGAGTTGGGGCGCAGAAGGATGGCGAGGCAGTTTGATTCGTCCAGACCGATTGCCTGGTCCAATATTTTTACTAATCTATTGATATTTTGGTTAAAAAAAGATTTCACAATCGCATTTTCTGTTTGATTATTTTCCACAATAATTGGTATAAGGGAAAAAATCCATGTTTCTTATTTATTCTATCCCATCAACTTTACAGAGAGGGTGTCAGCCCTCTATCTCTGCCGGAGGGTGTATGAAGGACAAGGATTTGGACCATCTTCCCCCACAGTATGGCCTGGTATCCCGTCGGGACTTCCTCAAGTTCTGCACCCTGGCGGCGGCCAGCCTGGGTTTGCCCCTGGGCGCGGGAGTGAAATTCGCCGAAGCCGTGGCCGCGCTGAAGCGTCCTCCGGTAATCTGGCTCTCCGGTCAGGAATGCACCGGCTGCACCGAATCCCTGCTCCGTTCCACCCATCCCACAGTGGAACATCTGATCCTCGATCTCATCTCTCTGGATTATCACGAGGCGCTGAGCATCCCCTCGGGCCACCTGGTGGAAGAAGCCAAAAAGAAATCTCTGCAGGAAAATCAGGGAAAGTTCATCCTGGTGACCGAAGGCGCCATCCCCATGAAGGATGGCGGCGTCTATTGCATGATCGGGGGCCGGCCGGCCCTGGAAGTCCTGCGCGAGACGGCCCCCCTGGCGGCCGCCATCGTGGCCATCGGCTCCTGCGCCTCCTGGGGCGGCATCCCCTCGGGGAGCCCCAATCCCACCGGTGCCGTCTCCACCCAGGAAGCCCTGGGGGGTAAATTCAAGGTGATCAATATCCCCGGGTGCCCGCCGAACCCCTATAACTTTCTCTCCACGGTGTTGTATTTCTTAACCTATAAGGCCCTGCCGGAATTGGACAACAAGGGCCGCCCCATGTTCGCCTATCGCCGCCTCATCCATGAAGGCTGCGAGCGGCGTCCCCACTTCGACGCCGGCCGATTTGCCCTGGAGTTTGATGACGAGGGCCATCGCCGGGGTTGGTGTCTTTACAAGTTGGGCTGCAAGGGTCCGGAAACTTATAACAACTGCCCAGCCATCCTGTTCGGCGATGTCGGTCCCCGAAGCTGGCCCGTGGGCACAGGCTGCCCCTGCTTCGGCTGTTCGGAGCAGGGGGTTGGATTTACTGCGCCCATACCGGCCCAGGCCAACCTAAAATATGTCACCCCCTCGATTCCACCCTATGAAACCGGGGAGGGGGGTGAGGTGCGGCTGGGAGGCCGGGCGCTGCGATTAACCCCGCCGGATACCTATCCTCCCATTGCCGCCCCCGCCGGCCACGGCCCCTCAGCCACCACCGTGGGTCTCCTGGCTGGATTGGCCGGGGTGGCGTTGGGTGCGGGTGCCGCCACCACCCTGAAGCTCGGGAAAGAAAAATCAAAATCTGTTTCCGAGACCAAAGAGGACTAGCCATGGGACTCAGCCGAAGAGATTTCTTAAAAACTGCTGTGGGCGGGGGGATCATGCTGGCGTCGAATTTGACTCCGGCCCCGGCCGCGGCCCGGGAGCCCAAGGCGCGCCTCCCCGAAGCCGTAGGCATCCTCTATGACGCCACTCTCTGCATCGGCTGCAAGGCGTGTATGACCGCCTGCAAGGAGTTCAACCACCTGCCTCCGGATCATTCCCACCCCGGCAGTCTTTGGGACGATCCCGTGGATCTGTCCGCCAAAACCTATAACATCGTAAAACTCTACAAGCAGGGCACCGGGAAACATAAGGATCAGGAAGTCGATGGCTACTCCTTCATCCGGCGCTTCTGCATGCATTGCGTGGATCCCGCCTGTACCTCGGCGTGCCCGGTATCGGCGCTCACTAAAGACCCCACCACCGGCGTGGTGCGGTATAACAAGGATGTCTGCATCGGCTGCCGCTACTGCCAGATCGCCTGTCCGTTCAACATTCCCAAGTTCCAGTGGGATACGGCTTTTCCCCAGATCAAGAAATGCCAGCTCTGTGACCACCGCCTTATTCGCGGGGGCTATGCGGCCTGTTGCGAGTTCTGCCCCAATGGCGCCTCGCTCTTTGGTCCCGTGCAGGAACTCCGGAAAGAGGCCCAGCGGCGGCTCGCCTTGCCGCCGGGATCCACGGCCGCCTTCCCCCTCCACCGGGTGGATTCGGGTGAGTTCCTCTACAAGACCGTCGCCCGGTATCAGTCCTACGTGTATGGAGAAAAGGACGGCGGCGGCTCCCAGGTCATTATCCTGGCCGGGGTGCCGTATACGCACCTGGGGCTGCCGACGTTGCCGGACGAATCCGGGGCCAGTTCTTCCGAAACCCTCATGCACACCCTGTACAAAGGCATGATCGGCCCCTATGTGCTCCTGGGTGGCCTGTTTTATCTGGTCTACACCAATACCAGTAAAAAAGATTTACCCTGAATCTATGGAGCCCAAGATGGCAGAAACAAGTACCCCCTTAGGCGGCAAAATTGTCACCAAGCCCTTTATGGTTCTGGCGGCCCTGGCCGCAATGGCTGGCCTCCTGATCATCTACCGCTATCTGTATGGTTTGGGGGCGGTCACCAACCTGAGCGACGGCTATCCCTGGGGCATCTGGATCACCTATGATGTCCTGGTGGGGACCGCCCTGGGCTGCGGCGGCTATGCCATGGCTGTGCTGGTCTATATCTTCAACCGCTGGGAGTATCACCCCCTGGTGCGCTCTGCGGTGCTGACCAGCGTCTTCGGCTATACACTGGCGGCCGTGGCCATCTTTTTGGATATCGGGCGCTATTGGAATGGCTACAACCTATTCCTGCCCTGGCATGTCAACTTCAACTCCGTCCTGGTGGAAGTGGCCCTGTGCATTGCGGCCTACGTCCTGGTGTTGTGGCTCGAACTGACACCCACCGTCCTGGAGGGCCACCCCCAGTCCGCCAAGGCCCAAACCAACCGGGACCGCCTGGAAAGATGGCTGCCCATTATCGTGGCCCTGGGCATTTTACTCCCCACCATGCACCAGTCATCCCTAGGCACCCTCATGATCATCGCCGGCCACAAGCTCTCCCCCCTCTGGCAGACGCAACTCCTGCCGCTGTTTTTCCTGTTGTCAGCCATCATCATGGGCTACGCCGTGACCGTCTTTGAATCCCTGCTCTCCTCCCTGGCCTTCCGGCGGCCCTTTGAGACCCCCCTGCTCGCCCGGATCAGCGGGGTCATGGCGTGGCTAGTGGGCCTCTATCTGGTGCTCCGCTTCGGGGACCTGGCGTTTCGGGGAGAACTCTCCCTCATCTTCCAGGGGAATCTCAACAGCCTCATGTTTCTCCTAGAGAACTACCTGTTCCTACAGGCCCTCCTCATTTTGATGAGTCCGGGCCGCCGGGCCCATTTACGGTGGCTGTTCGTTGCGGCCGGGTGCCTGCTCCTGGCCGGATCCCTCTATCGCTTTAACGCCTTCCTGATCGGATATAATCCTGGTCCCGGCTGGAGCTATTTCCCCGCCCTGCCGGAGATCCTCATCACCCTGGGCATCGTGGCCCTGGAACTGATGGGCTACCTCTATTTTGTCAAACGCTATCCCGTGCTGCCCCAGGTCGAGCACGCCTAACTTTCCCTGAAGGAGATGCAAGATGGCCAAGAGAATCACCATTGACCCCATCACCCGGATTGAAGGGCACCTGCGCATTGATTGCGAGATCGACGGCGGCAAAGTCACCAACGCCTGGTCCAGCGGCCAGATGTGGCGGGGCATCGAGATCATTCTGCAGGGCCGCGACCCCCGGGATGCCCCCACCTACACCCAACGCTTTTGCGGGGTCTGCACCACCGTCCACGCCCTGGCCTCCTGCCGGGCGGTGGAGAACGCCCTCAAACTGGAGGTGCCCCTCAACGCCCAGTATATCCGCAATCTCATCCTGGCAGCCCACGCCATGCACGACCATATAGTCCACTTTTACATCCTGTCGGCCCTGGATTGGGTGGATATTACCTCAGCCCTCACGGCCGATGCCAAGAAGGCCGCGGCCCTGGCCGACACCCTGTCGGACTGGCCCCTGAACAGCCATCAGCAGCTCCAGACGGTGCAAAACAAGCTCAAGGCCGTGGTCAGCTCCGGCCAGTTGGGCATCTTTGCCAACGGCTATTGGGGCCACCCGGCCATGAAGCTGCCCCCCGAAGTCAACCTGCTGGCCGCGGCCCATTATCTCCAGGCCCTGGAGTACCAGCGCAAGGCCAACATGATCGTTTCCATCCTGGGCAGCAAGACCCCCCACGTCGCCAATCTGGTGGTGGGCGGCGTCTCCAGCCCCATTAACATGGACCACAGCTCCACCCTCAACATGGAGCGGCTCTATTACATCAAGACCCTCATCGACGAAGTGGGCAGCTTCGTTAAAAACGTCTACCTGGTGGACGTCTGCGCCGTGGGCGCCCTCTACGCCGACTGGACCAAATATGGCGCCGGGGTCACCAACTACCTGTCGGTGCCCGATATGCCCATGGACACCAAAGGCACGGTCTTCCACCTTCCCGGCGGCTACATTGATAACGGCGACCTCAAAACCTTCAAACCCATCACCGACTACAACTCCGAGTACTTCCGCTACGGGGTTAAGGAGTCCATCAGACACTCTTGGTACAAAGGCGATTGGGCCCGGCACCCCTACGACGAGACCACCGAGCCCAACTACACCGACTTCCAGGAGGCCGGGAAATATTCCTGGGTCAAGTCACCCACTTTTTATGACAAACCGTCCCAAGTGGGGCCCCTGGCCAATGTCTTGTGCATGTACGCCGCCGGCCATGAGCCCACCCGGAAATACGCTGGGCTGGCGCTGGATACCGTCAGCAAGCTGGCCGGCGCCAAGGTGGGCCCCGAGGCCCTGCACTCCACCATCGGCCGCCATGCCGCCCGGGCCATCCGCACCGCCGTCCTCTACGACGAGCTCAACGTCCAGTGGCAGGCCCTGATGGAGAACATCGGCAAGGGTGATCTCAAGACCTTCACCAAATTCTCCTTCCCGGCCGGGGAAATCCGGGGCTTCGGCTTCCATGAGGCCCCCCGGGGCACCCTGTCCCACTGGGTGGTCATCGACTCCGGGAAGATCAAGAACTATCAGGCCGTGGTGCCCTCCACCTGGAACGCCGGGCCCCGCAACCAGAACGACGCCCTGGGGCCCTACGAGGCCTCGCTGGTAGGCAACCCCGTTGCCGATCCCGACAAACCGCTGGAGGTGGTGCGCACCATCCATTCCTTCGATCCCTGCCTGGCCTGCGCCATCCACCTGACCGATGCCCAGGGCCGGTCGATTACCCAGGTGAAGGTGCGATAGCCGGCAGAGGAGGCCGGCTGATCCGGAGGTGATCACACCGGCACAACGCACAAGGGGGGCCCAGGGGCCCCCCTTATCTATGCTCTGACAAGTTCCTGCGGTCTTGGACCCTACTCCCCCATCTGCGCTTGGAGCAGTGGCAGGAGCCGGTCCCGCAGGTCATCCCGCACCTGCCGAAAGGCCGCCATGATCTCGGCTTCACTGCCACTGGCCGGGGCCGGGTCCGGGAAACTGACATGCAACTTGCGGGTGGGGCCGGGGAAGTAGGGGCATTGCTCCCGGGCCGAATCGCAGACGGTGATCACCAGGTCGAACTGTTCCCCGGCCAGGTCGTCCACCGCCTTGGACCGGTGGCCGCTGATATCGATCCCCAGCTCGGCCATCACCTGGATGGCCCGGGGGTTGACCACGGACGGCCGCACCCCGGCGGAGAAGGCCGTGACTTTCCCCGCCAGGTAGTGATTCACCAGGCCCTCGGCCATCTGGCTGCGGCAGGCGTTTTCGGTGCACAGAAACAGGACTTTCAACATGACCGGACCTCAGGTTTTGAGGAATGCTTGAATCTCGTCGGGCTTGAGGAGCTTGCCCACCGCCTTCACCTCCCCATCCACCACCAGCGCCGGAGTCATCAGGATGCCGTACGAGGCAATGGTCTTCATATCCTTCACTTTGGTGATCTCAGCCTCCAGCCCCAAGGCCTTGACCGCCTCCTGGGTATTTTTCGCCAGCTGTTCGCACTTGGGGCACCCCGGCCCCAGAATTTTTATCTCCATGGCATTCTCCTTCCTCGCGATAAACGCTGAATCTTGATCCTACAATGTGTTTTCCTGAAAGAATTACCCGCAACACCTTGGGGCCGGGGACGCGCCTAATTGCCGGGCGGCCAGGAGACCGGCCTGGATAATCAGTTCCGCGGGTATGGTTTCGTATACCTTGTCGGTCAGCACCAGGGTGCGGCAGGTGTTGTCGCCGCAGGGTCCGCAGCACGGGCTTTGCCCGATGCCAGCCTGCAACCAGTCCTCCAGGGGTCGTCCGCCAATTATAATTCGGTTGGATTGCTTGGGGTCCTGGGCAAACTCGGTCTGGTTGAGGGCCTGTTTGTTCACGATCACCTGAATATCGAAGGGAGCCAGGACTTCCTGGAGTTGGCGGCTGGCCAACTCCAGTTCGGCCTCGGTGCCGCCGCAGCGGTCGCAAGTCTGTCCTTCTATGAGCAGCCGTTGCCATGATATATATAAAGTTTGCATGATCGTGATTCTATTCCCCTACTCATCCAGGGCTCGCCAACCGTAACTTTCCAGATAGGCCATCAGTTTCTGCCGTTTTTCAGCAAATTTCTCTTCCCCCAGAGGAGGGCAATCCCGGGGCGAGATTTCCCCTTCCCGGAGGGCAACGGCATAGGCCATGCACGTGGCATAGCTGCAGGCCCGGCAGTTGGTCAGGGGCAGGTTCTTGAGGATCGCCATGACCTTCAGTCTGGCCTGGCTCAGGTACCGGGGCGTGATGCTCTCCCGCCGTTCGTAGACCTCGTTGATCTGCCCCTGTATCCATGCCGCCAGGGCGTGGGCCTCGGCGATATCCTTGAGGCCCCGCATGGCGATTTCATGCGGGTGCAGGGTGATCCATTTGCCGTCGGTAAGTTTCAGCATCAAGACATGGTTACCGGGGTCATAATCCCAGCCCCCCAGTTCGGCATTGAGATAGGGAAAGACCGGGGAGATATCCGGCCCCACGGTGGCAATGGCATGGAGCCTGTCCTTGATAAAGTCCATCTTGGGGCGAAAGATATCAAACGCGTCTAGCTGATCTAGCAGCATCGTGAGCTGATCGACCGAAATAATTTGGTTCCGGTATCCCTGATTTGGGCCCAGACCACCTTGCCATATTGAACCCCAGCGGCAAACAGCGCCCCCACCAGGCCGGCGGCTCCCGGACCCACCGGGCAGTTCGGCTGCCCACAGAAGGGGCAGACCGAGGACCCGGCGTAAATCCCGGCAAATGCCAGCCACCACAGGAAAAATCTTTTCAGAGCGGCGACGCTGCGCCCTCTCGTACCATCTGGCGGGGGATCTCCTTGTCGAGCCCTAAACACATAGTTTAAGGGCAGGTCATTGAAATCGGTCAGACTCTGCGGTGCGTAGATTACCACCTTATCGTGGCGGCCTCGATGCTGGGAATGCATGGCGGCCCTCCCGGCGGAAAACGATAAATTTGCCACCTAAGTGCCAAACTGCTTCAGCTTGGCGATGATGTCATCCTTGTGGAGAGGCCCCACCGCGCTCCACAGCAGGTTGCCTTCCTGGTCCAAAAAGATTACCGCGGGAATCGTCACCAGACGATATTCTTTCATGTAATGACTGAAGGTGCCTCGATCCCGGGCCATATCAACCCGCTCCAACAAGGGCAGCCGGGCATCGACGAAAACCTCCGCCATCACCTTGTCACCTGCCTTGCATGTCTCCAATAGGCAGCCGCAGGCCTTGCTGGTGGTCAGATAAACCACTTGGGTAAGTTTAGGATTGCCACAGTCCCCCTGGCCCGGGTTTATCGCCCCCAGCGTTCCCAAAAGCAGTATAATAAAAAAAGAAGCCATCCTCCGGGTGTTACGCATCCACTCCCCCTCTCTTTACAGCAAAGTCTGGACCCCTTGATAAAACATATACAGGCCGGCGAGCAACAGCAGGCCGCCGGCGGTCCTTTGCAGTGATACCCCGATTCGGGCCCCCCGGGACTCCAGAAAGTTTTCCAGCACCCCGGTGAAGGTGCCGGCCAGGATGATCAGGGTCCCCTGGCCCAAGGCATAGGCGAACAACAGGGAACTGCCGTAGGCCACCTGTTGCTGCACCGCGGCCAGGGTCAGGATCACCGCCAGCACCGGGCTGGCGCAGGGGGACAGGACCGTGCCGAACAGCATCCCCAGCACCAGGGCCCCCACCAAGCCGGTCTTTTGGGGCAGGAAGCGCTGCGAGCCCTCCAACTTCAGGTGAATGACCCCAGCCAGGTGCAGCCCCATGACCATCAGGACCGCGGCCAGGATGAAATACCACCAGGGGCCGTGCATCCCGAACATGGTGCCCATCAGGGCGGCCATGGCCCCCAGCAGCGACATCACCACGGCCAACCCCAACACAAAGGTCAGGGAGTACACCAAGGCCTGTTTTTTGTTGCCCCCGGCATAACCACCCACAAAACCGATCACCAGGGGAATGCTGGCCAGGATGCAGGGGCTGGCAGTGGCCAGCATGCCCCCCAGATAGGAGGCGCCGTAGGCCAATACCGGCCGGTTCTGCAGCACCTGGCCCAAAGCGGTGGATACGTCCATGGTCCGGTCCCTTTAGTCCTTGATGAATTTCAGTTCCTTGAGCTTGTTGACCAACTCCGCCTCCGGGAACAGCCCCATATGGCGAAAGACCTCCGTGCCCGAGGCGTCCAGGAAGACCTGGGTGGGGACGGCGATGATCTTGTATTTTTCAAATTGCTCTTTCTCCTTGTCCGCATACAGGAGCCGGACCTCCACCTGACTGCCGTACTTGTCCTTCACCGCGCCCAGGATCTTTTCCATCTCCTTGCACGACAAGCACATCCCCATACCGAAATCATACAGGGCGGGCTTGCCCTGGCCTCTAGCAATCCCGGGCCCCCCCAGGGGCAGGCCGGGGGTGAAGCACAACACCCCACAGATCAGACAGGCTACTATCATGAGAAAACCGCGTCGCGTACGCCTCATGCATGTGTCTCCTTATTCTTGTCTTACCTCCCGGCCGGGAGGCAGGTTTGCAGCCAAAACAATGTTTTTGAACTGCGGCGGCGCGGCTTAGGCCGCCCCCACCGGCGGGAAGTATCGCCATCGCAGCCGCAGCGCCACATTCACCAGGCTGATCAACACCGGCACCTCCACCAGGGGGCCGATCACCGCGGCGAAGGCCTCCCCCGATTGAATCCCGAATACCGCCACCGCCACCGCAATGGCCAGCTCAAAATTGTTGCTTGCCGCGGTGAACGACAGGGTGGTGGCGATGGGATAGCCTGCCCCCGCCTGGGCGCTCATCCAGAAGGTGAGGAAAAACATCACCACGAAGTAGATCACCAGGGGGACGGCGATCCGCACCACATCCAACGGCAGGGCCACAATATATTCCCCTTTCAAGGAGAACATCACCACGATGGTGAACAGCAGGGCGATCAGGGTGATGGGGCTGATGCGGGGAATGAAGCTCGTTTCATACCATTCTTTGCCGCGCCGTTTCAGCAGGACAAAGCGGGTCGCCAGACCGCCGAAGAAGGGGATGCCTAGGTAGATCAACACGCTTTCCGCCACATCCAGGATGGTGACCTTGATCTCCAGACCACTGGCGATCCCCAGCCAGGCGGGGAGCACCGTGACGAAGATATAGGCATAGACGGAAAACAAGAGCATCTGAAAGATGGAGTTGAAGGCCACCAGACCGGCGCAATACTCGGTGTCGCCCTGGGCCAGGTCGTTCCAGACGATGACCATGGCGATGCAGCGGGCCAGACCGATGATGATCAGCCCCACCATGTACTCCGGGTAACCACGGAGAAAGGCGATGGCCAGGACGAACATCAAGATAGGGCCGATGACCCAGTTCTGGAGCAGCGACAGGGACAGGACCTTGCCATTGCGGAAGACCCGGGGGAGCTCCTCGTACTTCACTTTGGCCAGGGGCGGGTACATCATCAGGATCAAGCCGATGGCGATGGGGATGGAGGTCGTCCCCACCTGGAAGTAGGTCAGAAGCTTGGTGAACCCCGGGCTGAAATACCCCAAGGCCACCCCGCCGGCCATGGTCAGAAAGATCCACAGGGTGAGATAGCGCTCCACGGTGGAGAGCTTGCGGGCGACGCTCGTACTCATGGGTATGGGTATTCCCTCCCCCCTTGTCGGCAGCCTTTACAAGGTAATCTCAGCCGCGGGCGGCTCCAGCTCCGGGGGAAACTCCCGGAAGGGAAAGGGCCTGTCGGTCTCGTTGAAGGTCAGATAGCGCAGGGTGCGATAGGCGTAGGTCGACAGCTGGTTGGCGAACCGGCGCACGGGTTCGCACGGCTCCCGGGTGATGAGCAGGTAGACGCATTGAAAGACCGTGGTCACCGCCACCAGCGTCTTGACGATCTCATGGATAAAGAAGAACAGCAGGGAATACAGACACCTGATGCCGATCCGGCTCCGGGTGAGGTCCATTTTTTCTCCGAATATTCGGTTAAATTGGTGTGTCACGTCTGGCGCGGCCTTTAGATGATGGCATTGAATAGATAGCCCACCATCAAAATGCCCGTGGCCACCACCCCCACAAAGACGGCGATCAATTTCGGTTTCAACACCCGCCGCAGGATGATGGTCTCCGGCAGGGACAGCCCGATGACGGCCATCATAAAGGCCAGCACCGTCCCCAAGGCCGCGCCCTTGCCCAACAGGGCCTGCACCACCGGAATCACGCCGGCGGCATTGGAATAGATGGGCACCCCGATGAGCACCGCCAGGGGCAGCGACCACCAGGCCTGATTCCCCATGATGGCGGCCATCATGCCTTCCGGCACATACCCATGGATGGCCGCGCCCACGGCAATCCCGGCGACCACATAGGGCCACACCTTGCCCACGATCTCCCGTACTGCCTGCCAGGCATAATCGATCCGGTCCGACCACGTCAGGGCCGTTTCCAGCCCGGCGGTTTTGGCTATGCGGATGTCATAGACCCACTCCTCCACCTGACGTTCCATATTGAGGCGACCGATGACCCAGCCGGTGACGATGGCGATGGCCAGCCCGGTCGCCATATAAATGAGGGCGATCTTCCAGCCGAAGAGGCCCAGGAGCAGGGCCAGGGCCACCTCGTTGACCATGGGGGCGGAGATCAGAAAGGCAAAGGTCACTCCCAGGGGCACCCCGGCCTCCACGAAGCCGATGAACAGCGGCACCGCCGAACAGGTGCAAAACGGCGTGGCCACTCCCAGGAAGGCCGCCAGGACATTCCCTACGATCTCCCGCTTGCCCGCCAGGATGTCCCGGGTGCGCTCCGGGGTGAAAAACGACCGGAGCAGGCCCACCCCGAAGATGACCAGGATCAAGAGCAGAAACACCTTGGGGACGTCATACAGGAAAAACGCCACGGCCTCCCCCAGGTGGGTCCCCGGGGCCAGACCCAGGACCGCCTGGGTGAGCCAGCCGGAGACGGGCTTGATACTGAAGTATAGCGGCCACCACACCATAAAGGCCGAAGCCAACAGGAGCAGCTTGACACGCAGGCTCATTTCTTTCACTTGCGCCTCGGCGATGATGGTGACAGACTCCGGGGACACTTTCTGATTCATGCCTGACCTCATGAGTTCGACCCGTACGCGTGGTTGGCTAGGTGTCCGGCCCCGCCGCCGCCGGCACCGGGGGCTGCTCCGGCGGTTGACCCTGGACCGGCTTGGCCTCCGGGCGGCACAGATCCTGCCGATGCACGTCCCGGGCTCGCCGGCACAGGTCCGTGAGCTCCGGCGCCGCCTTCAACAACGGCCCGATCAGGGCCAACAGAGCCGCCTGCGGCTCGGCCAAATCCAACCCGGCGTTGAGCTGGTATTCGATGAACTGCCCCTGCCGACGCTTTTCCACCAGCTCCGCCTCCTCCAAAATGCGAAGGTGCTTGGAGACGCTGGGCTGGGCGATCCCCAGGACGGCCTGGAGCTCGCAGACGCAACGGGGCCTCTCCATGAGCAGACGCAGGATGCGCAGCCGGTTGGCATCGGCCAGGGCCTTAAGGGACTTAAGAAGGTCTTTCATAGCCTTTCCAGATCATTACAAAGCTTATGAGTAATTTTATTAAATGATTTTTAGGCCATATTGCTGCCCTGCGCATGATGGTTTTATATATAGTTATATAGCTATTTGCTAATACATTTGTCAAGGATAAATATTTAGCGCCAAGAGGAAAAATCGATGTCAGAGGCCTGTTGCACCCCACGTTGACCAACATGATCCTGACCTATGCGATGGCACTGGTGTTGGTCAATTATCCCCACCGGGGGCGGTGGAACTCACTTTGGAGGGTTTCGGCACTCTCCTTGGTCAAGCCGGCGTGGGCGCCCATCTCGATGGTAGGGGGAGTCAGCGAGAGATATCCCCGAAGCGGTGTTCAGCGATGGGTATGATATTGGCTGGGTGAAGATATCCTGAAGCACGCCCTGTACTTCTTGGAGATTAATTGCTTAACGATATCAGCGTGATGTCAGATATCCCTGCTTTTATTAAGTTTTATTCGTTATTAATCCGAGATCGGGGGAGTCAAAACCATGAGAGGCTCGCTGGAGACGATTATCGGCAAAAATGTCTCTGAAGTAATTCACCGGGAAGATCTCCTGCCAACCAGGTGATGAGCCTTAATCGGCTATAAAAAGGAGGGGAAAAAGACCGATTCAGGCTCACACGAGAAAGATGATTAATCAATACTCAAAATGACCGAGAAGGCTTTAAACAGAAACCACGCCGAATCACCCTCCTTGAGGTTCAGATTATTGAGACTCGGGATGGTGATGAGGGTGCAGAGCTCCGTGCCATCTTCCAGGACGGCGATGACTTCGGCGATGATCTTCCCGGCGATGACCTTGGTGATTTTGCCCTTAAAGCGGTTACGGGCACTGGTCTTGTCCAGGTCCTCGTCCTTGACGATGATAATCCAGGGTGCCTTGATGAGGGCGGTCACCAGAGACCCGGTGGTCAGACTAAGCTTCTCGCGGCTTTCATTGGTGATGACTGAGACAATCCGGTTACCGCTGGGAGTAGTGAGTTCCACTTCTGATAAAATGGTGCCAGTGCTGATGTTGGTCACTTTGCCGGTGAAAGAATTCCTGGCGCTGGTCTTCATATGCATCTCCTTGTGCAAGTAATAGGTGATTAATTTTTGCAGGTCCTGGGCCGAAAAATCGCAATACTGGGCCGTTAGATTAATGCTCGAATGGCCCAGAATTTTTTGCACCACGGGGATCGGCACCCCGTGGCGTAATAATTCGATGGCCCGGGAATGCCGGAGCCCCCTGGGGTTCACCATCTCCTGGGGGAAGCCCAGACTGCGGGCGCGCTCATAGAATTTCCGCCGTACATATCCTTGATCCAACTGGAACAAACTGCCTGGTAAAAGGGTATCAGCAATTTCCTGCAAATAAACTGACAGTTCTCCCATCACCCAAGCAGGCACCTGCACCTCCCGGATGACATCGTCAAGAGCATCTTCCTCCCGTATTCGAACCACCCCCTGCTTTGTATCGATATCCGTGTCCACATTGAGGGCCAAGATCTCCCCCAGCCGGGCCCCGGTGAAGCGCAAAAGCAGATAGACCAACCAGACGCGGCCCCGGGCCCGACGGATATCCCGCCGCGGCGCCGCACGATACCAGGCCCGAAAGGACTCGGTAAGGGCGTCCAGGTGGTCGCTATCCAGGTATTTGATTTCCGCTGGGACAGAAAAGACTGAAGCTAGACTCAGGTGCGGCGGGATACTTTGAGATGGATCTTTCCGGCTTTTCTGAGGGTCGTGCTTTTGCGCCCGAGCTTCGCCTGACTTGGCATAGAGAAACTCCAGCTCCTCGGCATTCAGCGATTCAATAAAGTGAAGGAGTTTTTTCTTCATGGAACTTGTCTGCATAGATCACGTTTAAAGTAATATTCGTGATATATTTGCGATTCTTATCTAACTATACTATTATATCAATGTATCAAAAGTAAATCACGCAAACAGTTATTTTCGTGACCATAATAATTTAATAAAAAATGGGAATCGATTTGTTTTTGTATAACAATTGTCTACATTTTTGCAAGAATTAATTGCCAAGATTTTCTGTATTGTAGAATTAACCGTCCCAAGAACACTGCGATGGCAATAAATATCAACAGGTTATAAATTTGGCATTTATAATGCAGGAAGAACATGTGGAAGGTGATGATGATGACCACTTTTTTGACTATTGTCTTGGGTATTGCCGTTTTCTATGTCATTGACGTGGCTCTGGGCACCGCCGTTTCCCAATATGACTGCGAGATCGGCTTGCCTTCGCAGTTGGAGGACACCGACACACTTTCCCGGCAGGAATTTTTCGGCTGCCTGCTGCCCTTGATCCTGGTCAGCCTGGGGTTTCCGCTGACTTTTAGGGCGCCGCGGTTGGGCTTGATCATCCTCGTCGCGGCGGCAATCCTTTATGTGGGGTGCAGAAAATGGAGATCTGCTACAAGCCTATAGGGTATATTTATACCCCCTTTCAATCAATCCAGGGCATGCCCATTCAACCCACCGGTGCCTCGGGGGTGGTTGGACGCATTGATCTGGAGCCAGAATTCGCCGCTGGACTCAAAGACCTGGAAGGCTTCTCCCATATTTTTCTCTTATATCACCTGCACCTGGTAAAGAAGTTTACGTTGTTGGTGCAACCTTTTCTCGATACAGAGAAACGCGGGGTTTTCGCCACCCGGGGTCCCATTCGCCCCAATGCCATCGGCCTCTCGGTGCTGAAGTTGACGGGAATTGAAGGAACGACGTTGTGGGTGGAAAACGTAGACATCCTGAGTGCCACACCGGTCCTGGATATCAAACCGTATGTCCCGGAATTCGACATCTGGCCAACCGATAAAATCGGCTGGTTCTCCCGGAAAGCCGATAAGGCGCAATCCCGCCGGGCTGATGAACGTTTCACCATGTATTATGACCCGGAGAAATATCCCCATTGAGGAGGAATTCCATGCAAACGAAACCTCGAGTTACCCCTATGCCGTTCCGTTGGTTGGTTGGCGCTTTGGTTTTGGTTCTGGTTGCAGCCAGTCTGGCGGGACCGGCCCGAGCCCAGTCCCAGCAGGAAATAACTGTATCCGCCGCCATCAGTCTGAAAAACGCCTTTACCGATATCGGGGGCGCCTTCGAGAAGAGTCATCCGGGAGTGAAGGTTAACATTAATTTCGGTTCCTCCGGTGCTTTGGCGAAGCAGATTCTCTCCGGCGCGCCGGTGGATGTGTATGCCTCTGCGGCGCAAAAAGATATGAATGACGTTGATAAAGCCGGTCTGCTCAGCCCGGGCACTCGGGCAGACTTTGCCCGCAATGGCATGGTTCTCGTGCAACCCCGACAGGCCCACGTAAAATTGGCCGCTTTTTCAGATCTTACCAAACTCGAAGTGAAGAAAATTGCCGTCGGCAACCCCAAAACGGTCCCGGCCGGCCGATATGCCATGGAAGTGCTGCAGTATTATAAGATTGCCGATGCCCTTAAAGACAAACTGGTTCTGGCGGAGAACGTCCGGCAGGTCTTGGACTATGTGGCCCGGGGTGAAGTAGATGCCGGTTTAGTCTATCCCACCGACGCCATGACCCGTCCCCAGGAAGTGCAGGTCATAGCCACGGCCCCCCCGGCTAGTCACAAGCCAGTGGTATATCCCCTGGCATTGTTGAAGGACGCCCCGCATGCGGCTGTCGGCAAGGAATTTATTGCCACGGTGCTCTCTCCGACCGGTCAGGAAATGCTGAAAAAAAATGGGTTTATACCCGTTTCCTCCAAATAGTGGTTGCACTCCGGCTGGCGCCTGATCCGGGGAGCCGGGGGAAAGATAGTTGAGTTATGGTGGATAACGCCACTTGGTATTCCCTGAAACTGTCCTTGCAAGTGGCTGGTATTGCCACCCTGTTGGTGCTGCTCAGCGGCATCTGGGTGGCATACGCATTAGCCCGGAAAGATTTTTGGGGAAAAGAGCTACTCGACATTGTCCTGACCCTCCCCCTGGTGATGCCGCCCACGGTCACCGGATATTACCTGGTGATCATCTTCGGGCGCAACGGGGTGGTGGGCAAGATGATCTACCATTGGACCGGGTGGACCATCATGTTTACCTGGCAGGCGGCAGTGCTGGCCTCCTTTGTGGTGGCGTTCCCGCTGCTGCTCAAGACGGCTCGGGCGGCCATGGAGGCGGTGGACCTGAATCTCATCCAGGCTTCGTACACGTTGGGGCATTCGGAGTGGGAAACGGCCATTCGGGTGGTCTTCCCTTTGGCCCGGAAGGGCATCCTGGCCGGCGCGGTGCTCACGTTTGCCCGGGCCATGGGAGAATTCGGCGCCACCCTGATGCTGGCCGGGAACATCCCCGGCAAAACCGATACCATGCCTCTGGCCATCTACACCCTGGCGGCCGGCGGCGAATGGTCCCAGGCCAACTTCATGGTCCTCTTCTTTACCGGCATTTCGGGGCTATTCCTCTACCTGGCCAACCGTTTCAGCCAAAGGATGCTATAACATGGGCTTGTCTGTGGAGGTAACCAAGCAAGTTAACGGCTTCCGGCTGGAGGTGGATTGGCATGTCGGCAATGAACTGGCAGTGCTCTTCGGCCCTTCCGGCTCGGGCAAGACCCTGACTCTGCAGCTCATTGCCGGTCTGATGCAGCCGGACTCCGGCTGCATCAGGGCCAACGGCCGGCTGCTGTTTGACGGCCGGGAGGGCGTTAACCTGCCTCCCCAACGCCGGCATCTGGGCTACGTCTTCCAGGATTTGGCCCTCTTTCCCCATATGACCGTGCGGCAGAATATTGCTTACGGCGCCGCCGGTCTCAGACGCAACGAAAAGGATCAGCGAATTGGCGCCATGGTGGAGATCTTCCACCTGGAGGGGCTGGAACACAAGCGGCCCGCCGAAATTTCGGGGGGTCAGAAACAACGGGTGGCCATCGCCCGGGCCCTTATCCGCCAGCCGGCGGCCCTGCTCCTGGACGAGCCGTTTTCAGCCCTGGATGCGCCGTTGCGCCGGGAAATGCGGAGCTTCCTGAAAAAAATCCATGCTGAGTTCGCCATTCCGGTGATCCTGGTCACCCATGATCTAATGGAGGCCGCCACCCTGGCCGACGTCTTAATCATGTATCACGAGGGCAATATCGTCCAGTTGGGGACTCCGGCGGAGGTTATGGACCATCCGGCTACCCCGGAGGTGGCGGCCTTGGTTCAGCCCCGGGAATTGATCGATCCTGCTATGCCTTCCCTGACTCCCCAGGCGGTGGTACCTCCCCGGGTGCTGCCGTTGCGCCGACGCGGTTAGCTGCCAAACCCGCATTTGGGAAAGGTGCAGGTGGGACATTCCGAACAGATGGCGCCATGCCCCATGGCTGCCAGATCGACCCGACCGATGGGCACTCCGGCCAACAGCCGGGGCAGCAGCAGGTCGAAGCTGGTGTGGCGGAAGAACAGGGCGCAGGCCGGCACCCCGATGACCTGCACGTCCGCGATACGGCCCAGCAGAGTCATAGCTCCCGGCAGGATGGGCGCCCCGTAGAGCAGGTCCTCGGCGCCGGCGTCAAGCAGCCCCTGGCGGGTGACGTCATCCGGGTCCACCGACAGGCCGGCGGTGGTCACCAGCAGGTCGATGCCCTGGGCCAGCAAATCGGCCACCCCCTGGCGGATGGCTTCCCGCACATCCGGAGCAATGATGACGCCCAGCACCCGGCTGCCCAGTTTCTCCACCTTGGCCGTTATAATGGGGGCAAACTTGTCTTCCACCAAGCCCCGAAAAACCTCGGTACCGGTGACCAGAATTCCCACCTTGGCCCGCCGAAGCGCTACAATCCGAAAGATGGGTTCATCACCCAGCACCGCCAAGGCCTGGTGGAAATCAACCCGGGGAAGATACAGGGGGATGGCCCGGGTGCCGGCAATGATCTGGCCCTCCCGCACCACCCGAAATCCCCGCCGGCTGGCGCACATCACGCCTTCCAGGAGATTGAACTGCCTGAGCTTCTCCTCATCCACCAGCAAGAGGCCATCCCGCCCGGCCCGCAAGTTGATTTTGCCTTCCCGGGGCGAGCCGGCCAAGGTCACCCCCGGTCCGGCCAGGGCCTGGGCAAAGGCCTGGGCCGCCTCATCTTCATGCACCCAGACGGCCTGATCCAATTCCTCCTCCGCCACGAAGACATGATAGCGTCCCATCTGTTGCAAACGGCACAGATCACCGGCCTGGATGGCGTCACCCTTGAAGAAGGCCGGCCCCTTGCTCACCCCCGGCACGATGCAGGTCATGTCGTGCAGACTGCTGCGCCCCACGGCCTCTTCCACCGGCACTACCTTAAGGGGTGGAGTGACAGCCGTGCCGGACGGGAAAGAGACCTGCGCGGCATACGGCGACTCCCCCTGGCACCCCCGGCAGACGGGACCATCCATGACCGGATAGGCCTCCCGGCACAGGGGGCAGATGGCGATCTTGCCCTTGCTCAGCCGTTGTAGGAATTGGGGCTTCACTTTTACCCGCTGGACTCCGCAGAGGTCTTCCCCGGCCTCCTGAATTTCCTGCAGCAGTCGTCGGGAATCCTGCTCTTTTTTGGGTTTCAGCTTCAGAAACCAGGTCTTGAATTCAGGCCAGGCCTCAAGTTTGTCGGAGTCCACAAAGACCCGCCAGCCGTCACCCTGGTATTTGTCGTAGAGCGTGAGGGCATAACGTCCGAAATGAAAGAGACGCAACCAGCCGTTGCCCACCGTGCAGGGGGTCAGGAGCTGGATGGCGTCGGGCAGGCAACTCCGGGTCTCGCAAATGGCATCATAGAGAACGCCGGCCGGCAGCCGCCGGCGGGCGGCCTCGACCATGCAGCCGCCCACGACCACCCCCGGGGCGGTATGGCCGTGAAATGACCGCACTAACTGAAGGAATTCGTCCCAGGAATATTCTCCGATCTTCATGCCCGGCGGTTCCTTTTTGTGCCGATGTTCAAGTATATTAATATAAACATAATTAGAATCCATACGTTAGAAATTGACAGATGCCCGGCGATCTTTTATAATTGGCCATGGTACTATGTCAATTATGACATAGTAAAAGCCCGGATAAAAGGGAAAAACAGACGTCAGGGAGTAGCCCGGGAGCGAATCCCCTGTAATGACCACAATTTTTTCTCTCTGGAGTAAAGGAGGTCGCAAGCCCCATGTCACCATCGAACCTCACCATCAATGGTCAGACCGTGACCTTCGAGCCCGGCCAGACCATCCTGGAGGTGGCCCGCCAAGCCGGGATCTACACCATCCCCACCCTCTGTTATCTCAAGGACACCACCCCCACCGGCTCCTGCCGCATGTGTATGGTGGAGGTGGAGGGCGCCCGCACCCTGCTGCCCGCCTGCTCCACCGTGGCCACGCCGGGTATGGTCATCCAGACTGAATCGGCCCGTATTGATGCGGCCCGGAAGATGGTCCTGGAGCTGCTGTTGGCCTCCGGCAACCACAATTGCCTGATCTGCGAGGCCAACGGCGCGTGCGAGCTGCAGGCCCTGGCCTACCGCTACAAGGTCCCGATGCCCGTGTTTGCCGATCCTCCCGGCACCCCATATTACTTCGAGGACGACAACAAACTCATCACCCGGGACTTTTCCAAGTGTATCATGTGCGGCCGCTGCGTCCGAGCCTGCAATGAGAAGCAGGTCAACCTGGCCATCCAGATCGGCTACCGGGGCCACCATAATAAGATCGTGACCCTTGCTGATCACCCCCTCAAGGACTCCGACTGCGTCTTTTGCGGGGAATGCGTGCAGTCCTGCCCGGTGGGGGCCCTCACCGAAGCCAAGGCCAAGGGGTTGGGCCGTCCCTGGGAGATCCAGAAGGTCCGGACCACCTGCCCGTACTGCGGCGTGGGGTGCCAGTTGCTCCTTCACATGAAGGGCAGCCGCATCGTCAAAGTTACCGGCGTGGAAGGGGCGGCTCCTAATCAGGGTCGTTTGTGTGTCAAAGGCCGCTTCGGGTACGATTTCATCTATTCGCCGGAGCGCCTCACCGCCCCCCTGATCCGGGATAAAAAGGGCGGCGAACTGCGGGAGACCTCCTGGGATGAGGCCCTGGACCTGGTGGCGGGCAAGATCAAAGCGACCATCGCCCAGCACGGTCCCGACGCCATCGCTGGCGTGAGCTGCGCCCGCAGTATCAATGAAGATTCTTACCAGATGCAAAAGCTGTTCCGCGCCGTGATCAAGACGAACAACATTGATCACTGCGCCCGTACCTGACACGCCCCCACTGTCGCCGGTCTGGCGATCGCATTCGGTTCCGGGGCTATGACCAATTCTTTTGCTGACTTTGCCAAGGCCAAGGCCTTCTTCGTCATCGGCTCCAACATGACGGAGGCCCATCCGGTGGCCGCCACGTTTTTGAAGAACGCCGTCAGGAAAGGCGCCCAGCTCATCATAGCTGATCCGCGCTATACCAAGCTGGCCGAGTTCGCCGATATCCATGTGCCCATCAAGGTGGGCTCCGATGTCGCCTTCCTCAATGGCTTGATGCACGTCCTGATCACCGAAAACCTTTATGACAAGAAGTATGTGGAGAACTGCTGCACCAATTTTGAAGCCCTCAAAGCCAAGGTAATGGAATATCCCCCGGAGCGGGTGGCCCCCATTGTCGGCATTGCACCGGAGATGTTCCGGGAGGTGGCACGCCGTATGGCCGCCGTTAAGCCTATGATGCTGATGTACACCCTGGGCATCACCGAGCACACCTGCGGAGTCAACAACGTTCTCTCCTGTGCCAATATCCAGATGATCCTGGGGAATGTGGGCTTCGAATGCGGCGGGGTCAACCCCCTGCGGGGCCAGAACAACGTCCAGGGCGCCTGTGATATGGGGGCGCTCCCCAACGTCTTCCCGGGGTACCAAAAGGTCATCGACCAAGCGGCCCGGGCCAAGTTCGAGGCCGCCTGGGGGGTGGAAAATCTGCCGGATAAAAACGGCCTGATGATGCCCCAGATGATGGACGGGCTGCCCACCGGCAAGGTCAAGTTGTTCTATGTCTTCGGGGAGAATCTGGCCAACACCGAACCGGACATCCGCCACGTGGAGCACTGTCTCGAGTCGGCGGAATTCATGGTCTGCCACGACATCTTTCCCACCGAGACCACCCGCTTCGCCGACGTCGTGCTCCCGGCCGCGGCTTGGTGCGAAGACGACGGCACCTTTACCAACAGCGAGCGCCGGGTCAGCCGGGTGCGCAAGGTGAAGCCGGCCCCGGGCCAGGCCAAGCCCAACTGGTGGATATTTAAAGAGCTGGCCAAACGCCTGGGGCAGGAATGGACCTCCAACAGCGGCCAGGAGATCTGGGATAACGAAATCTCCCAACTGGCTCCGTCCATGGCGGGGGTGAAGTATTCCCGCATCGAAGGCGACGGTCTGCAGTGGCCGGTGCCCAACCTGGAACACCCGGGCACCTGTTTCCTCCACAAGGACGGTTGCTTTACCTGCGGCCAGGGCGTCTTTACCCCGGTGGATTGGACTCCGCCGGCGGAAGTGCCCGATGCCGAGTACCCGTTGGTGCTGAGCACCGGCCGCCGCCTCTATCATTACCACACCCGCACCCAGACCGGCCGCAGCGTTGGACTAAACGAACGGCTGGGCGAAGAAACGGCGGACATTTCCGTGACGGATGCCGCGGCCTTGGGAATCAGTAATGGTGAGATGATCAAAGTGTCCTCCCGCCGCGGGGAGGTAATCGTTAAGGCCCTGGTCACCCCCCGGGTGCCGGCGGGGATGGTGTGGATGGCCTTCCACTTCCGGGAGGGCTGTGCCAACTGGCTCACCAATGCGGTCTTTGATCCCGTTTCCCAGACTGCGGAGTATAAGGCTTGCGCAGTGAAAATTGAAAAACTGTAAAGGAGGCATGGAATGTCGACTCAATGCCACTGCGCCAGCCATGCGGACTCGGACCTCACCCCGGAGGTGATGGCCGCCATAGACAGCATCGTCGATAAATTCAAAAGCAGCCCCGGCAATCTGATGCCGGTATTGCAGGGAGTGCAGGAGGCGGTGGGGTATCTCTCCCCGGAGGTGCAGAAGCGCATCGCCTGCAAGCTCAACATCCCCGGCAGCGACATCTTCGGGGTCATGAGCT